>JAEEGK010000271.1_pt1 | contig 129265 bp, 116 predicted proteins | sample 8958771 | NCBI WGS metagenome assembly JAEEGK01 (sample SAMN16246547, study PRJNA631951) | gut metagenome | biome: gut microbiome; feature: rumen; material: SC-attached | host: Bos | place: Iran: Karaj | collected 2018-10 | reverse complement strand
GACTGGAGCTCAGTTTTGTAGCTCTTCCATCAGGACATCCAGTGTAGTTTGGGTACTTACTTCGTCTTCAGTTGGAAAATCTATCAGATCGCAGATTTTCTGAACACAAGAGAGTGTCCTGTCCTCGTCCATTGCTGATTCATAGACAAATGATATAAGAGCAGACAACAGCAATTCAGATGCATCATCCCAGAACGGATCAACTCTGTAATGCCCTCTGTCATTCTTGGCATAGTTGAGCATATTTGCCATCTTGCTTATATCCTGTATGCTCCTTACATACTTGAAGCAGTTATAATGGCTGGAATTTATCGGATTGGTGAAGTCCAGCTTTTTTACTTCATAGCCCTTTGTTCTCAGATGTTCAGCGTATTTATCGTAGAGGTTCCCCTTTGGATCTGAGACTATATAGCTACCTGTTGCCTCTAAAAGGTTTGGTGTTACAACACTCCTTGTCTTACCTGCTCCGCTTGCTCCGACTACTAGAACATTGTTGTTAAGTCCTGTCTCAAAGTCATTCATGCTATAGTACTGATCCTGTCCAAGTATCATTCTTCCTTCCATAACTTCCCCTCCTCTGATCGATCTGATCAATCAACACACAATGTTTCTACTATCCTGTCACATAGTCCAAACTCGACTGCCTGTTCAGCGTTCATATAGTTATCGTATGCGGTCGCTTCATCTATCTCCTCCATACTCTTTCCTGTATGTTTTGCTAGTATCTCGTTTGTTATCCTTCTTGTCTCTAATATGGATTCGGATATATTCTTTATAGATGTTGCTGAGCCACCAACTCCTGATAGCATCCTTGGCTCATGTATCATCATCTTCGAATGCGGGAGTATATATCTTCTTCCCTTTTGACCTGCTGCCATAAGGATAGCCGCCATGGATGCTGCCATGCCTGTACAGATCATGTTTATCTTTAGCTTACTTGCTCTTATGATGTCGTAGATGACCAGTCCGGCAGTGACTTCCCCGCCTGTGCTGTTTACGTAGATTGTTATGGAATCATCGGATTCTCCTTCGAGGAATAGATACTGTGACAAAAAATCGTTAGCGGTCTGTGAGGTTATCTCTCCCATCAGAAATATCCTTCGCTTCATCAGATGTCTCGTTGCCAGATCTACCTGTCTCGTTCCATATGAACTTTCCACTTCGATCGTCGGTGTCCAAGGTATTCTTTCCATACTCCCTCCTTCTACCTGTTAAGGTGATAAACATAGTTTTTTATCTTCTAAGATGATTATGCAACATTAACTGATCGTAAAACATACACTGGTGGTTTATGTTTATTCTTTTGGGGGGATTTCACTATATAAAAATAGATAATGATTGTTTAAAACATGGTAAGTATACGGGTTTATTAAAACAAACAGGGACCATCCGTGACAGGCGGACAGTCCCCATGTATAGGGAATATAGAGATTAGTGCGGATCTTCAACAATCAACCCACTCTATCTTTCTCCGATAAAACTACGCATTTTTCTAACAATATTGCTTATTCTGTAATCTGTATGATCATCATCTATATCTAATGAACGTATAACAAGTATTTCATACAAGTATTCAATACCACCTGCCATATCCTCTCTCTATAACAAAAAGAGGGCTACATATGCAGCCCTCTCTATACACATATTCACCATTAGCGATTATGCACTAATAAGCATCCACTTATCGGCAGGATTCTCCATCTGACTGCTATTATAACATAATCTGTTTAATTGTCAAATTACCAGATCAGTATCAGCACCTATCCCCGCTTTGAGTAACGCAGCATATGCCGCATCTACTAATACTATAACTACAGCCATATAATCACCTACCCTATCAAGCCTCTATCTTGCAAACAAATACAAAGGAAAAGAGTACTATTGATATACATTACTTTTCCGATCTTTCTCCATACATAACAGAAGAACATCACATGGATGTTCTTCTGCAATCTCATGACAGTTCATGAAATATATTATCATTTTCAGGTGCGATCACTCAAACACGTTCGCACCCTTTTCTAAGAGTTTGAACTGGTCTTCAGAGCTCACATCACTATCTCTTTGGGGATTCCATATCCAGTATCATCATTTTCAACCTGATAGATAGCACAGTTACCTATGTATTTAGACCAGTATGAACCGTTAGCACCGGGTGTAAGATATTCAAGAGCGCCCTTCATTGCTATGGCATGCGTAGATATCAGTATATTTCCTTTTAAGATCTTTATCTCTTCAAGGAAGTTTCCGACTCTTGATACCACTTCACTTAGCTGCTCCATTGTCTGCGGTGCCTTATTATTTGTAAAATCACTGAAGAAATGCTTTATCTCATCCGGAGGATTACGCAGGTCTATGCCCTCGTATCTTCCGTAATCCATCTCTATCAATCTTTCGTCAGTGACAGGTTTTATATACGGTGCGACAGTTACTGCTGTCTGCATCGCTCTCTTTAGCGGGCTTGAGAACACATATGAAAACTCTATGTTATGTAGCTTGCTCTCAAGTTGTTTTACCTGTTCTAAGCCTTCTTCGTTTAAAGGGATATCGCTCCTTCCCTGCAGACGGTTATCCTTATTCATCTGTGTCTTTCCGTGTCTTATGATATATATCATGTTACGTACTCCGGAATGCTATTTTTTCAATAATACTTCTCTGCATACTGTTTCAGTAATACCGGATCTCTCGGATAATTCTGGTAGAACATCTTCGATGTATCTATTAATCAGTCGTAGTATTATCGAACAAGGAAATATTTTTACTTAGTTACACTGTCAGCTCTTGCGTATAAAGTTTTTCTTCCAGCTCCAATACGAATAAGCGTGCCGTCGTCAACAAGTTTTTTTAATGCGGATTCAACAGAAGAACTCCCCAAACTCGGGCAGGATACCAAAACCTCCTGTTTGGAAAACTTCCCAATTCTTTCGCTAATGTACGCCTTCACTATGTCATATGAAGTGCTTTTGGTTCCGGCTTTTTCTACAACAGTAATCCTAGATTCAAACTCGCGATAACAGGAAAGTATCACTCCAAGCATGTATTTTATAAACGGCTTCGGATCGTTCTTTTCTTCGTGCCAGCCTTTATCTGCTTTCTGCAAAGCATCATAGTAGGACTCTTTTGTTTCGGCAATCGCTTTTTCTATACTGATATACTGTCCAACAAGATAACCGCTTCTATATAACAAAAGAAGTGTCAGTAGTCTGCTCATTCTTCCATTACCATCGTTGAAAGGATGAATACACAGAAAATCCAGTATAAAACACGGAATAAGGATTAGCTCGTCTACCAATTCTTTACCCAGAGCCGACTGATATTTTTCACATATCATATTGACAGCATCCGGTGTTTCATAAGGTTCAAGCGGCTTGAAGAGTACAACCTTCTCTCCGTTTTCAAGAACCATATCTATTTCATTGGGTGTTGTCTTGAATTGACCACCATATGAATAGTTCGTATACTTTAGCAGATCCCTGTGCATCTGCAGAATGTAATTGCTCTTGATAGGCAACATATCATAATTCTCATGGACAAGATTAAGAACATTTCTATATCCCAGGATTTCTTCCTCATCTCTGTTTTTCGGGGTGGTTTTATCTGCCACAAGCTGCTTTAATCGCGATCCTGTAGTGATGATGCCCTCAATTCGGTTGGAAGCTTCCGTACTTTGTATCTTTGCTATCTCAATGAGGCGCTCCAATTCTACAGGTTTCTGCCTGAGAAAGAGCTCCTGTTTTCCTTTATATTCATGGATCTTTGAGATATACGATATAATTTCGTTATCCCATGTCCTATCGGCAAGTTTTGAATACTCAAATTCTCTCATCCGATCCACCATCTCCTTTCTCCCATGCGCCTCTGCTTTCTCCCAAATTGTAATATATATTGGGAGAAATATCAACAGATTTGGGAGAAAACCAGCTCGTTGTCATAACGTTATATTTTCTTTTTCTTTGATACAGTGGATATTCTCGAAAAAGAGTTTTTATTAGTAAACGGACATTGTTTAAATGTTGAGTTTGAAGAATACTGGTGGAAAACATTACTTAAGTATCCTCATTCCAAAAGACTGTATGCCAACTTGTTCCTTGTTTCAATAATAAACGCAGGGATACCAATCCCGACGTTATACCTACAATACCGGAGTAAATATTGATGCAATTCCATATTTAGGCCCAGTTCCTTTATAACCGGCACTAGTTCTATAGATGATTACCTGACCATATATTGTAAAGTTGTCACTGTTCTCAATATCATCAATCGCATTATATATGTCACCCGCAAATAACATATCAAAGTCACATAACTGCATTAGGAAACTGTAATCACTAACGCCTTTTTCTTGAGCATCCTTATTCATTTCTTTTACTATAGAAACAACTTTGGGAATCAGATCTCCGTTTGAGTCGTCCGTGCATATGAATTTGCATGTCTTCTCAAGAATCGAGAGCATATCAACATAATCAATATCTTGAGAGCGCATTCCCGAAACCATTAGCACCATCTGTTCAATTAGACGTTTCCGATCTTTCTTTTCATAAATAACCTTGCACTCGCGATCTGCGAGAAAGCTTAACTGCTTCATCTTCAGCACACCGTCAACACTCAAATCGAACATCACTGCATTATCCGTATCTGACTGTTCGTTTAACGTCTCGAACGCAATGGCCTTTCCAGGTGTAATGTCATATTCTATATAACTGTTCAGAATATCCTGAACCATTTCTATTTCCTCAGAATATGCTCCTTTTAATATAAAATCACAAGATGCGGGGCCAATCATATTTAAGTCCTCCTTCATTCCTATATGTTAAAGCGTTGATAGACATCTACTACCAATAATCATACTGAATAATCCTTAGCCATAAACTGGTAAAACTATACTTCTTCCAGTTTTCTTGATTCGGCATATCCCCAATCTAGAATATTAGGCGGGTTCATTACCTGCTTATAAGCTTCATACATCATTATACTAATAGTTTGAGGAGAAACAGAACCACACCCTCCTCCAAACGCAGGGATGACAATACTATGGATATTATTATCTATAGCCGTTAACAAGCATGCTCTCATGCACGTATATATGATCATCGGATCTTTAATAATCGATGGAATACGCATTGTCGGAGAGTGTATCAGTTTTATTCCCTTAATACCGCTATCAATGATAAAACTGCTTCCAACAGGTTGCTCTCCTCTATAATGCTTAAGTATATATTCCTGAACTTTTTCTGCCAAATCCCAGCCAAACCACTCGGATATGGCCAAATCATATCCGCCATCCATCAAACCATACGAGTTTGCAGGCGAAACTACACACTCAACTTCCGTATTGTCCATAAAATGCCTGAAATCATCGCATATGGGTTCAACATCAACTTCGTCACCAAAGTACAGTTTCCAAGTATTTACAGTTTGTTGCCTGTTGTCAAGAAGAAAGACTTTCATCACATTAATTCTTTTGCAAAAATGTTACTTTCTGTTGCCATATTGCTTCTCCTCACTTATCTGATTTCTTGCTTAGCCCCTAATTTACTTATATTTCTCGGCCATTGCCTTAATATCTTCCGACAATCTGTCTCTTATTTCCTTTGGCTCCAAAACCTCAACATAAGGACCATATTGAAGTGCCCAGTATCTCATGGCATTAAGATTGCACTTAACCCTGGCTATTATCTCATCTCCGTCCTGCTTCATGACAGTGAAATCATTTCCGAACCAGTCTGTAAGCTCTGACATCATATCAGCTGTAGTCTTAATCTTTACTGTCTCGCTCTCACCGCTGAACATGTATATGTGCTCTGCCATGTGTTTGGGAAGATTAAGTCCGTTTTCAAGACCCTTGACCTGTTTCATCGGTTTAGTCTTATTAGATAACATCTTAACATCTGTCATCTTATCTATCCTAAAATGTGCTACATTATCATATTTATCATAATTTGCTATAAGATAGAATCTACCGTTGTTTGCTACTATCTGATACGGATTTACAATGTACGGCTCTTCCCGTTTGGGATGAAGTTTGAAATCCGTTCCCATATAATTATATACGAAACTTATCTGCTTCTTATCAGCGATGGCATCATTGATCGTATCTAGTGAATACATCGCCTGTTTATTGACAGTTCTCTGCAGTTCCGGCAGATTACATACATGCGATACTTTTGCGTTAAAATAATTACTTGCCAGGCCACGTATTTTGGCTATCAAATCCTTTGCCTGTCTGGTTGATATTGACTTGGAAAACAAAACACTATCAATGAGTATACGTAGTTCTGCATCATCAAACTCTCTTGATAGCAGTTTATATCCATTTTCCATCGAGATATCATATCCAAGTTCCTTAAGGTACTGAACATTATTCTTCACAGATCTTCGATCACATTCCATGCCGTAATTCTGCTTGAGCAGACGGATGATCTCCTGCTGTGTAAGAGAGTGATTCTCATCAGAATACCGCATGAGTATCTCCAGTATTAACATGTTGAGCATTTTCTTATTGCCGGTTGCGTACATTAAATCACCTGATTTCTCTATTCAAACAGTCTCATTTGTTTCTTCACTTGTGAGGTAAAGTTTCTTATGAACTCCGAAAGCAATTCTCCGGTTTCATTCCATGTTTCAAGATATTTTTCTAAATAGATTGTCATTAGTGCAGATTCGTTGTACTTACCTTTATTTCTATCTTTCACATCTTCCCATACTATCTTTAGAGGCTTCTCAATATTCTCAAACACATCATGCACCATGCGATCCAATCTTTTATATTGCTTTTCGTGTCTGTTCTTTCTATCCGTATCAGATTTATCTATCCATTCATAGAATCTCAACGATATATACGGTCCATGAACCGAAGAATCAATTCTCCAGAATAGTTGGTATGTGTCATTAGAACTCGGATACACATATTCATCATCGATTCGCATCTGAGTATATTGCCGTCCTCTGCTGGAGTCGACTTCAACTTTATATGCTCGCTTTTGTTTATCCCACATATTCTCAGGAAATATGTATCTCATCAAGCAGTATTGCGTGTAGTTTTCCTCCGAAAGATGATATTTTCCATCTTTCTTTTCAGGAATATTGCTATGTTCAGCGTACCATCTTAGACGTTCAGCCAAGAGTTCTTTATAACAATCAAGAATTTCTGATTTCCCAATATATTGGGGCTTTGAAACAATATCATAAAATTTTTTTCCGTTGATGATATAATCCGCCTTCACCAGTTTGTCAGCATCATAAAAGAACCCCGTCTTTAAGTATACAGTAAATACCTTATAAGGATTATCAGTTTCTATTCCCAGTTCTTCTTTTTGTGTGTTCGGGTTTTCAAACTCTTTTTTATATGTTTCAATCTGATTATCATGTTCAGAAGAATATACCTTATCCTCAATAATTATTATTTTTTTCTGTGAAGGAATAACAACTACGATATCCGCCTTCTTTTTCTGCTGATAGATTTTTATCTCTTCCCAATTGTTAAGTTCTTCATCATTGATAGCATCCAGCAATTCTCTCCCCAAGCTATACAATTCACTTTGAGGATAGTTGACCCAATTCAGGATCCAGCATATCACCGCATCTTGTGATAGTTCCTTAGTTGCAAATTGAAATAAATTGTTCTTTAAATCTGCCATATTAATACTCCTTATTTTCCGCAGTCCTTAAGTATATCCGCAGTTTCTTTAAGAATAATAAAATAACAGGATATCTTACATTAACCACATGCATTCTGGGCTCTTATCTTTGAATATCCGCCATCACCCTTTAATCCACAGGCTAAACAAACCACTTTTCCACATATCTGAATAATACCAAATCATATGTAACAATTACCCACATGGATCATCTAAATGTTATACTATCATCCTAATATGTACATTTATTTGTACATAGGTAAACAAATTGTAAACTTCTCCTTGATCCTCTGGATATCCTTCTTTCTCAGGATCTCATTTTCAATAAGCTCTTCTGTTACAGCATCCACGAAAGCACGGTTTTCCATTATTATGTTCTTGGCAATCTTATAATACTTATCCAGTTCATTAAGTATCATGGTCTCATGTCTGAATTTCATTTCGCCTGAAGGATCACAGAAGAAGAAATTACTACACTCGAACTTTTCATATGCCAGCAGATTGCTGACTTTTGCGGAAGCAGATTCTATATCATACTTAGATCCCATATCCGTATCACATCTTAAAACTTCCGTGGCTGCCTTGCCTCCCAGATCAGATATAATGAGATTCTGTGTGTATTCCTTCAGATAACCATATCCATCGGACTTTCTTACTTTCGTTATCCCTTCCATTTCGCCTTCATACTGACGTATTGACACCAGTGAAACACTTCCTGGTTCAAGTACTTCATGAACCACAGCATGACCGGCTTCATGTATAGCTATGATCCTTCCATGTTTTTTCCTTGTCTTATCCATGCATTCCGGTGCTTTGTATAGAATACGCATGCAGGCCTTTACTATATCATCCTGTTCTATCTTATCCTTTCCGGCATACCCTGCTATTATAGCCGCATCATTAATCACATTCTCCAATTCAGCGCAGGTATGTCCCTCAAGTAATGATGCTATTTCCTCACAGTCCACAAAATCCACACAGTTCTTCTTATCAAGATAGTATTCGATGATCTTTTCAACATCGCTTATTTCCGGTAGTTCCATTTCTATACGAATATCAAATCTGCCGGGTCTGAGTAATGAATCAGGAAGATCATCTTCATTATTGACTGTGGCAATGACAAATACTTCACTATCCTTAACGCTGTCTATACCGCTTTGAATAGCTACATATTCTTCAGCATCCTTATGCTGGTAGTCCTCATTGGCATATTTATCCATATCGTCAAATAAAATGATTGACGGGGCCTCCGCTTTTGCTTTGTCAAAGATCTCCTTTATTGTCTTTATAAATTCTCCATCAGACTGGTCTTTTCTCAAAACAAAGGATTTTCTTCCCGATTCTTCTATTACACATTCAGCCATCATGGTCTTTCCAAGTCCCGGTTCACCGTAGAGCAGAACTCCTCTGGGTGTTTTCACTCCCAACTTACTGTACTTTTCGTGATTCTTAAGTACATCACTTACCCTCATAAGTTCCGCCTTGATATTTTCATATCCTATAATCTTATCAAATGCACTCATATCCACACCTCCGTTTTATGACAATACGCTTTCTATGAAATGATTATCTCATTAGGTTATGTTCATTTTTTTGCACATAAAACAGGTCTCCGAAAAGACCTGCTTAGCCAGCCCAAGGTACAGTGGGCATTTTATACAAACCAGTGAGAACTTCTCTAATACTCAATATTTTTAAACAACTTCTCCCATGTGTCATTTAAATCTAGTAATTCATAGTATTTACAAGCTACATCACCTGGTAGATGCATATTACTATCATCCGTATCTTTTTGAAAGGTACATTCGCCTTTTAAATCGGGATCCACCCATAGCTGCTTATTGGGATCCATTTGTTTATTTCCATTCCAGTAGAGGCAATAACAACATATATCCCTACGCGTATGACAGCTTACAAAATTAAATGGTCTCTTACCTTCCGCCAATTTTTTTACCGCTTGTAAAAGGTCTTCGTAGGTCGCATAAACCTCTGCAGCAAAATCACGCTCGCGGCTTATTTCAGCCCAAAGCATAGAATATAACGATTCAGTAATAGAAATAATGTATTTTTCTTCTTCATTTTCTGCAAAAGCCTCAATAACCTCACCACGATAAACTGACCCTCCAACCATAGATTCAGTAATATCTATTTCTCCTGGATCAGTGATCCCATATGTCCCTGATCCATCAGGGTAATCTATTCCAATAACACCTCTTCGCTGTATAATATGGTCCCCTAAAATATCAACAATAGAATCTATCTTTTCATTATCCCATTTTTGTTCATATAATTTTTTCCTCACGATAACCACTTCCTCTCTTCATAACATATGGCAATCTACCTGTTAGGTTTAGCCCAAAAGCCCTTGGCTATATTGATAGATCAAATACTGCATAATCTGTTTTAACAACCAGTCCACCGGAAAGCTTTGAAATCCTGTCATCATTATTCTCACCCGTAAGTTTTTGGGGCTTTACCTGGGCCGATACTACTACTTGCTTATCCTCCAGCAACATATGATTTATAATGTCAAACAGTTCCTCACTTGTGGCATCCTTGTCCGTTATCTTATCAATATCATCAAAAAGCAAGACATCTATCTTACGATATTTATCTCGAAAACTCTGACTCAGTTCCAAAGATCTGCTCCGTATGACTCCTATAACTTCATCGAGAAAATGCTCAGCTGTAACATACATGATATTAAGCTCGGGGTTCATATCACGCATAGTATTACCTATTGCATGCAACAGATGGGTTTTACCTGTACCTTCCGGGCCATATATGTACAAAGGATTAGAACCTTTAGATGTAAACGTAGCAACAGCCTCTGCTCCGGCGTATGCTGCTTTATTATCTTCATCAACCGCAAAAGTCTCAAAAGTGTACCTTTCTATCAGTTTCTCTCTTCCTTCGATCAATTCAGTCGCTTTTTCCTTTATTTCATCAAGTTCTTTGTTTCTTTCCTTTTCATTTGTGGGCTTCTCGCCCATTACACAATACATATGATTATTAGAAATATATGCCAGTCTGCTATCCTGTTTTGTCCCACTTTTAAGATCACACAGCTCCAGTTCTGTTATACCCTTCAATTCAGTGTCCGGATCATACTTTTCATCCACATACATTAATATGGCTTTATCAACAAATTCCCGTATAAGCTTCTTGTCTCTGAGATCTTCCAGTCTTGGATGCTTATCTTTTTTCCCGTCTATATACTCTTCAGTATCAGCCACGAGGATAACCGGTATATCATAAAGTTCTGCAAGAGTCTTAAATCTTGTCAGAAGATATGCAACACGTTCCTTTCTGGTTGGCTCTATATGATCAAAGCTTGTCTTTCTTAGAAGTTCATAAAAATCATCTACAATGATCATACCGAGATCATTATCCTGCATTGCCCATTTTGCTTGTAAAAACAAACCTTCTTGCGATCCGCCTGCCAGCCATTCAGTATCGAGAAGTTGCATTCTTCCATGGATGATCTCTTCGTTTTCTTCTACCGGAAGCGGATTTGAATAAAAGAACAAAGCATTCTTTTCCGGATAACTGACGAGTCTTTGATACATGAAATTCAAAGCAAGAACAGTCTTGCCTATTTCCTTTGCTCCAAAGAGCATATAAAGTCCCGGTTCACTTATAAAATCATAAGAGTTGTATTCTTCCATATGGCCTCCATTAATTATGAAAATGAATGCTTAGACAGTAGTTCGAGCACTTCACGGTCCGATATTTCTTTAAACCAATGCATTATCAATACTTCATGATTTTTCTTGACCCACGCAAGCACATCATCTGAGTGTTGAAAGACGTATCCTGATAAAACCACCGGTTCTTCATTTATCAGAACAGGAATTACCATTTCATCAATTGTTACCCATATATGAGGCTTTCCAGTAAATCTTCTATCAGCACCTATGGAATCAAGAAGTACATCATAGGGCAAACCGATTTCTTCTTTGTCGCCATGCGCTACAAAAAGCCGTCGATATTCTTTCTTTTTCTGTTTCTACACCAGAACGCTTTTCCCATATTAGTATTCCCTAGTATTAGTTTGTCTCCCATATCTTTACGTTGTTTCAGAAACTGTACCAGTTTTGAATTCACCGGTCCCAAATCGGGATACTGACCTAAACTTACAGTACCGTCAAAATCCACAGCTAAAACCATACATATCCCTCGCTATTCTTATCCTTACTTATCCTAATTGCTCCTTGTCATATACAGCATAACAAAAGCGATGTACAAAATAATGTACACCGCCTGAGTAACTGCATAAAATCTAAAACATACAAACCATACAAACAGATATATTTTCTTTTCTTTGAAACAGTGGATATTCTGGAAAAAGATTTTTTATTAGTAAACGGACATTGTTTAAGTGATGAGTTTGAAGAATACTGGTGGAAAACATTACTTTAGTATCCTCATTCTTTTTGCTAACAGCTCGAAAATTCTGTGTAAAAAATACCGGTTCCGTTAAATCCATCAGTGTTAATCCGGCTTTTATCTTAGTTTTATTTCTTTTCATGTTTTCACTCTCTTAAAAGAAATATTGATCTTCCAAACATCCTGAAAAATATGGGGGAGTTTTAATCTCCCCCATATGATCATTATTCAATTGTCTATCTCAAAGATCTCATAATCAGCTTCATCATCCTCGTCAAACGGGTAATCTCCCATATTTGACATTTCCAGTATCTCACCGCCTACTTTATAACAGCTTGCAGCATATGATGCGTATTCTTCTGCTTCTTCCTCAGTCTCGAATACTTCATCTATTTCTTCCTCAGTTCCGTCTGAGTACTTCATCAACACTCCGAATAATGACATATACTATCTCCTCTCTTTTATCCTAATATGCGGCGCTCAACATCTTCTTTGAGCATCTGTTTGTTACATCCAGGTAATATTCCAAATCAGCTTTTGACATTGTCTTTGTGTCGTATTTATTGATCTTGTCAGTAAAATCAGCATACTGCTTCAGAATTCTGGTGTAATCATCCATCATAGCTATCGCATTGCCCGGATCCGACTGATATTTCTTCATAAAATCAACATATTCGTCCACAAACTTTTCATAGCTGTCAAGGAAGGCCTTAAGATCAGGATCAACTCCATTATTTGTCTCTGCCTGTTTTTCTTCAGTTTCAGCTGGTACCTGTTCCTCTTCTTTAACAGGTTCTGACTCTTGTACAGACTCTGTCTTTTCTTCCTCTACGCTTCCTGTCTCAACAGCTTTACTTGTCTCTTCCTTCTTTTCTTCTTTTACAGGTTCAGTCTCAAGCTTCGTTTCTTTCTTGGTCTCATTTTTTGTTACAGAAGTTGATGTCTGTGTATTTCTACTTGAGCTTGAAGATGACTGTTCTGGCTCCTGTGTCTGGTATGCGTACAGGTCATCATCTGTTTTCTTACTACCGAGCCCCGATGTCCATGCTAGGATAGAAATAACCGCCATGAGCATTGCAAGAACAGTGAAAACCTTGAATTTGTAACCCTGTTTGAAGAAATATACTCCGACAGCAATCACTCCTACTGCCAGCAATGTGTTTATTAAAGAAGCATCCATGATCAGTACAAATGATGCAAATATGAATAACAGAAATGCAAATAATCTTCCGGTTTTCTTCTTTTCAGGTTTTATCGTGTCAGACATGGAATGGCGGTCATAGTCTCTGGACCTAAGATTTCTGTTATTTACTTCAGTCTGAAGGCTGGTCTTGGGGACCATACCGTTATCAACGCCTGCACCACAGTTGGAGCAGAACTTAACTCCATCAACCAATTCATGTCCACAGTTATTACAAAATGCCATAATAGAATCCTCCTTAATCTTCATCAGGTCTTATAATCTTGTAACCATAAGATTCAAGTACAGAGATGACTTCCGGCGTGATGTTCACATCAAAATCCTTATCAGAGTACTCCTCACTCTTTATGATCCTGTGTAATTCATCCACGGATACATTCATCACCTCAGATATCTTTTTTAAATTGTCTCTATCAGGAAGGCCTCCGTCAGTTTCCCACTTACCTATAGCAGATTTAGATACTCCAATCCTGTCTGCCAGTTCCTCCTGTGTAAGCCCCATCAGCCTTCGTCTTGAGGCCAAAAACCTTCCAAGTTTCATCTGGTTATGCATCCCTTCACCTCCATAAACTTATGGTAAATTCGGAGGATTTTATTATCAAATTACTTTTTGATCACGCTGCGTGATCATGTGTGATACTAACAGGTACTGTTCTTATGATTCATCAGGGTTTTACTGACAATTCATCCAAAGTTCACCTCTTCGAGCTTATAAAGCTGTAGGATGGTATATTCATAATATTCATCTCTTTTCTTCATTTCTTCGTCGAACTTTATCAGTTGAAGAAATACATTTGCTTCTTTGTCATTTATTTCAGCAAAGAATTCCCATCCATCCGGAAGCGGCTGCGGAAAAAAGTCTTTCTTAACTTTTTCAAGCAATTTTTTTGCAAGATTAAGATTTTTAACCCGAAAGATAGAGCATTCGTTAATTTCGCTATTTAATTTAATGATATGGTCTTCAAGCTTTTCTACCAGTTCACGCTTTGTCTTAACCCCGCATCTTAGATCATCCGTCTTATTCTCCATAGACCACCTCACCACCTGCTCTGTTATCCGCACTGCCAAGCATGTATCCTATAAATGCGGATACAGCCATCAGTCCTGCGACCTTAAGGAATTCTTTCAAACCATTATCCTTTTCATATATGAAACCGTCTACGTATGGTCCTTGCATGATCTCCTCTTTTTCTTCCTGATCAATTTCTTCCTGTGCCGCTTCAGCCATCAGCATGTTGTATTCACTCAGTAACTCCTGCGCTTCTTCCTTAAGGCAATCCTGCTCAATCTTTAATCTCTCCATCTTTTCGATAAGTTCATTTAATTCCTGTTCCATGAAATGCCTCCTGATTCTTTAAAAAATTTACTTTTGGGTTACGCTGCGTAACCCCTCATCGGATATCCGTTTATATATTAACCTCTCCCAAACGCAAAAACTCCCACCTTCCTGGTGGGAGTTTATACAAATTTTTAAAATTTTCTATTATCTATAAAACATTGACATTTACTGCTTATAAAAATATCTTATACGTGTTATTCTTGAATTTATTATACAAAAAAATTAAATAGTGCTTTATAGTTATCTATAAGAATTTGAAAATTTACACCAATTAAAGTAGCAATACTTGCCAGTGCGTTTAGAATTTCTAATCCTTTTTGAAATCTACTCTTTTGAGGATTTTGAATAATGTCCTCTAACTCTGATAGCTTATTAAGTATCACAGGATCATCACTCGAATTTTCTTGTATCTTCTTTATATCATCATTAATAGCTTGAGATAGTGTTCTTATCTGCATATCAAGATTACAAACTTGATCACTAACAGCTGTCACCTGACCGCTAACACAATCAATCTGTTTACTAGCAATTGATATCTGTTCGCTTATACAATTAGCTACTTCCGTATTTAAACATACTTGGTTATATGTATTATCCAATTTCTTTAGGGTATCACTTAACATTTTATGAATGGCTTTAAAATCTTCTGGAGGTGAGGCTTCTGTTGACTCCATAGAATTATAGTAATGCTCAAAAAAATCAGATACAAAATCAACACGCTCATCCATTTCCCTAAGCAATGAAATAAGTTTTAACACATCTTCTTCATTTTCTATAGATTTATCAAATACTTTTACTAGTCTATTACAGTATTTTCTTTTTTCTATATCTGAAAACGACATGATTTTTGATGCTATCGGTATATAAAACGTTCCAGTACTCGAAATATAATTGTTTTCAGAAAGATTTTTTATTGATTCTTCAATATTTTTCCCAGGATTCCATCTAATAAGCTTTTGTTTGTCCACATTACAAAACGAACCTATCTGAAACAGCAACTCTCTGGATTCATTGCTAGTTCGTTCTTTTGATTTTGCTTTAGCTGCAAATTGACTTAACAATTCACGACAATGATAATCAGATAAAATCTGAACAAGTCTTATATTTTTTAAGTCTTCTTTATTAATAAGCTCAGCTAGTACAGACAATAAAGCTATATTTCCACATGCAGCAGCCGCAATAAGAGTTTTATCATCATTTTCGATATTATCATAATGTTTTAAAAAATCATTCGTTTCTTCATTTGATAATGGACCTACTGCAATCACAGGATACGTCTTTGATAGTTGTATTTTTCTAGTGATAATTATGATCTTATTTTCTTCATGATATCTTATTTGTTTTATCAAATCATTATCTAATACTTCCTTTATACTTGATTCAACTTCATCAATAACAAAAAATCTCTTATTTTCATCAACATGTCTGATATCCAACTTATCAATAATAGACATGTTTATATATACATATTCCAACTGTCTTGATGAAAAATAGTGAAGAACGGTACTGGTCTTTCCTACTCCCTTTGAACCACTAACAACTACTATATTATTCTCATCTAAAGCTTCTGTAATTCTTTGTTCAAGTTCTTTTCTTTCAAAATACATAAAATATTCTCCCCAAATAATATACAAATATTTTAACAAACCTATGTAAATTATTAAAGAACAACGAATAATTGATTTGCAAAAAAACTCAGAAACTCCCATCTTCTTGGTGGGAGTTTCTACAAAGTTTATATTTTTTTCTATTCTTCTACATCTAATGACAGTTTTTCAAATCCATTGTCTATAAGAATATCATCAATCTGTGCAAGATCATATATGCGATTCTTGATTGATACTATAAGACATGCATCCCTCACATCTTTTGAATACAGTTCATTCATACCATACAGCTTTAAGGCCCTGTTTGTCTCGATCAGTGAAAAGCGACCAGCGATACATAATCTGATTATATGATCTCTGTTACGGGTAGGTTTCTCCATTCTGACGATCTGCCCGCCATAGGATTCTTTAAACCCTGCGAATGAATACATATCACCAAGTTTTATCCTCTTCTCATGGAGGATACTTTTCATATAATAGTAAAACGGTCTGTCACCGGATATCATCTGGTCACTGTTATCCGCAAATACTTTTTCAGTTGTTTGGGTCTCATGTTTTCTAAAAGCTCATTAAGCTCGTCTGTTGGTTTTTCTTTCAAATCTGACTCCTTAACATATCATCAAATTCTTTTATCAGTTCTTCTGCTGTAAATCTGTTATCTGCATCCAGACTGATACATCGTTCTATTATGTTCCATATGGTTCCGTCAGCTTTCTCTTCTTTTGGGATCTTACCTGTTATCATTTCATTCAGTACTACACCGAGTGCATATATATCAGTCTTGGCAGAAGATGCCTTAAAGCCAAAGCCTACCTGTTCGGGTGCAGCATAATTCTGAGTACCCATATATCTCGTATCATCAGATTTATCCGGATCATACCATTTGGCAACATTGATATCCAGAAGATAGACCTCTCCTTCATCTGATACTATTATATTTGATGGTTTTATATCTCTATGGATTATGGGGGTATCTAAGCTGTGCAGATCGTTTAATATCACGCATACGCTTTTCGCAATGCTTATGGCCTCTTCCTGTTTGAAAACACCCTCTTTCAGAATATCCGCAACAGTTTTTCCCTTGATATATTCCTCTATGACTATCAGAGAAGTCTCACTTTTATACAATGCCTGTATCCTCGGCATATGACGTATCGGATTCTCTTTAAGATATTCGTATATGGTCATATCATAATCTGTAAGATATTTCTTTATGTATCTGACCCCGTTCTCTGGATCCTCAACAAGTATGATATCAGCTCTGTCGCTTACATTCTCTATATCAACATATATCGAGAGTTCAAGAACCTGTTCATCCTTCAATCCCTTATATGGATTTTTCAGATCAGCCTGGTATTCATCTTCCGTACTGTAGATTTCACTGGTATCTATGCGGTTATTGTACCCGCATACAGTACATTTCCATTCACCACAGTTCTCGTTGAAACCATCCTGGATATTTAGCATCTCACCGCAACCATCACATATCCATGCGATGTCTGAATCCGCTTTAACAGCAGGATTTATAAGCATCTCTCCACAGCCTTTACATATCCAGTACGGCAGTTTATTGCTGTATCCTTTCTGTAAGGTAATATTTGCTTCACAGCGGGGACAGAATTCATGGAATGTATCCTGTTCCTGTAAGCTATTCTGATATTCTCTTTTCTTAAAAATCGCATCTAACAGACTCATTCAGGAACAGTTCTCCAACTAGTTTTCGTTATCTTCCAGATAAATCTCTTCGCTTTCTTCTCCATGCAAAAGATAATTAATCCTTGCCTCTTTCTCGATGATGAATCTCTTCTGATAGAAAATATCAGCATATTTTATAACCTTACTCATAATAGCTGTATCAAACAGAGCACCTATAGCACCACCTATAACAGGCATTGATCTTTCAACTGCTTTTTTAGTCAGTTTCTTACCTATCTGTTCGAATATTCCCTTAAAAACACTTTCTTCCAGCCCCTTTTGTCCTGCTTTTTCCAGTGACTTTTTTACAGTTTTATTTGCTAAAGCTCTCATCTGAGTCAGCAATAAAGCCGCTCCTCCTCTTGTTGCCATTTCTTCCCAGGATTTTTTTGCTGTCTGTTTGATAGCAGTAGTCTCCGTGATGACCATAAACTTACCTATCATGCTGGTAAGTTCATTAGTGTTTGTAGATGCTGGACTCAATGCATTCATAAAAACATCGCTTGCAATTTCTAGCTCGGCAGCATCTTCCTTAATATCGTAGCCATAGTACATCGCTACCGTCTGAACAGCTCTAAAATATAGTAGTGTGCTCAAAACCAGATTGAATGGAAGACCTGCAAATCCAAAGACTCCAGTTCCTGCACCCTCGGCACAAGCCAATAATGTATTACGCGTCTTAAACTTATTTACCAGTTTTGCTAATTCGTATGATCTTAACAGGCAAAACTCATCCAGCGATTCTATCTCATTTCTTTTTGAGATCTCGTTCGTCTGTTCAATAATAGCGTCCTTGCTGATCGTTGCCTGTGCTGTGATCTCCTGTAACTTCTTGAACCCTTCAGCCACTTCCTTCATCACAGCTATATATAATTCTTTCTCAGTAATGTTTTCCTTGACCATCCCCCCGACTTCCTTAACCTTATCCGGGATATGCTCACCAATCTTTTTCCCTGCCTTTGCAAGAAGTGTGGGTTCAATTAGCTTGTTATATTTTTCTGTCAATTCATCAAGGGAAGATATTTCTTTTTTGCTTACCAATGGATTGGGTAATCTATATTCTAATTCAGGCATATTGTTCCTCCTCATACTTGTTTAATAACAACGATGCTTACACTGTAATATATCTATCTTTGCGTAACACTTTTACCTTGCTGGTACTACCAGAACCTACAATAAATAAACTTGCGGATTTATACATTGACTTTCTATTTATCTGTTAAATCAATCTCCTTTTGTTTCAATGTGCTCAAACGCTTCACTCATCCAATCAGAATGAATAATCTTTTGTGATGCTCTTTTACTTGTTACATTGCTGTCTTTATTCTTTTTCTTTTCTTTTGCTGCCGCGATGGTACCACCAATTACGGCTCCTACTATAGCTGGAAAAACTAAAGGAAATTCCATAGCTGCAATTCCTCCTGCTGCCAGTGTTGCTGCAGTAGCTCCAGTCGAATAAGAACTTGCAGTTAAGGATTTCCCTGATTTTCTTGCTTCCATACTACTTTTTTTCTTATGATTCTTTGTGTCCTCTACCATTTGATAAAGTGCATATTTTATTTTCTTTTCATTCGCTTTGTAGAATTCATGGTCAGAAAAAACAAGATCATAACAATCCCTAAGATTTATATTTTGTGGATTCTTATAGTATTCCTCTTCAAAAACTGCTCTAATACATATATATTGCATCTTAGTCATATGTTTTTCTGGATATTCCGGAAGTTGATGCATATGCTCAATGTAGTTTATGCCTTGTTTTGTTATCCCTATTCTCTTGGCCAAATCTTCCATACTCAGTCCAGCACATGCTCGTAAATACGGCAAATAAATCTGCAGACGGTCTCTATCTTCAATATACTGGTTCATAATTACGCCTCCTCGTTATCATTATATCTCACAGAGTGGACATGTCAACATTTTATTATCCGTCTTTTCATTTTACTTTTTGTACAAACTTCTCTTACTATATAGATTTATTAGACATAGCCAAAATAATACAATACTCCTAGTATAATCCCTATCGCAGCAGCGAATTTGAATACCATATTAACGACTCTCGATATAATGAATCGTATAGTTACAGTCTTCTTAGTATCGTTTGTAACAGCATATTCAATTCTTGAACGCTTCTTATTTCCCGAACCTCCTACACTTGTCCTATATCCGCTAACAGACTCATCTATTTCGAGATAAACCAATTTCTTAGGAGTTTTTCCTTCTCCGCCAAGAGTCTGGTTTAGCAGCCCCTGATCGTTATACTTTTTAATCTTTTTTCGTTCGTGATCACGTATATCATTGTAAGGAGTTCCCACCAAAGCAGGCATCCATTCAAAGCAAGGGTTTTCTTCATTTATCTTACCGGTGCGCATATGCTCATGCATCCTGCGATTAAGATCATTGGTAATACCAATGTATTTAAGTCCGTTTTTTCCTCTTATACGATACTCACCGACCACTGCTGGCGGGCAGTATCCCTTGTCTGTATACACATTATATTTATGTGGTCTTCCTTTATGATAAGCTGCCATGTTGTCCTCCCTTCTGTGTAGCTACTAAACTTAGCAATACATCTTTGTGATCAATAATACAATTAATTATTTTTCTTTCACACGTTACTTGGTTATATATGCATATGTTGTTGTCCAACCATCAGCTACATATCCTATTCCTTTATTTGTTACATCAGCCGCCTTCATTGTATAGTCAATTGCCTTTGTTCCAACTTCCGTACTATCTATATACTGTATAGCATTGTCTGCAATTCCTACGCCCTTATTTATGATCATTTCCCATGAGTCAGATACAGTTTCTTCCACATCATACTTCTCTACTATGTATTCAGCCCCTTTATGTACTCCTATACCTACACCGACAGCCACTGCTGTCGGAACTGCTACTGTTACAACCGGCCCTGCACTTGCTGCTGCCACTCCAGTAGCTGCTACTGAAGCTGCTCCTAAAGCTGCTCCACCTGAAACAGTTCCTACTGTTGTCTGAGTAGATATATGTCCGATTGCTTCCGATATACTGTCTCCGTCTCTAATACTTTCATATGTTGCGAATGCTCCGTCTACAATCCCTGCATACGATGCTCCTTTTGCTACATTCTTTACAGCAGTTTCAGGAGCAGATGATAATGCCTTATCTGCTATACGCTCGGTTGTTTTTGTTGATATCCCAGAGTCTTTCATAGTTTTCGTTATTCCTGCCGCCTTAGCTTCTGCATTGAAAGCTTCTGCAGTTTCAGTTGTTCCGACAAGCTGTGCCTGAGTGTATTTTCCACTTTTTACCTGATCGATCGTTTTAGCGATACTGTTAGGTGTGTCTTTACATTGAATCCTGCTGACTACCTTTCCTGCTTCATCAACTGTTACCAGGTCTACCTGTTTTGCAGTTGAGCTAACAGTCTGTTTGGTAACATTTCCAGTACCTTTGACAAAGTCCTTCGCATTTTGAACATCCGAGTATACTGTTTCAAATGCAATTCCTTTTGCTCCTGTAGGGGATGTAGCTCCGGCTCTGCCAGCCATTCTTGCTACAACCGATGCATCATATCCCTCTTCTGCTGATGCCAATGCTACTGCTGATGCAGCTGTTATTTTTTCTGTTGTATCTGTAATACTGACCTCTTCAGCGTGTACTCCCATACCACTTAAAACTATTCCCATTGAAATGATCATCATTGCATTTGCTATCTTCATATCATTACCTCCTGATCAATAACTGCTATACTCTAATCCGTTCTTAATGCCGGAAGACATTTCTTTGTTATGAGTACAGTTTACAGAATTCCCAGTCAGTAATACATGTGAAGTAATCTGTAATAGATATATCTATTTCCGCAAAAATGGCGGATTATTATGTAGCGTTCATAGACCAGAGATCATCAATGGTTTCCATGAATTAGAGTAGTTTAGCAATAAAAGGATCAAATTATATACGAAAAAAGAGTAAAATAATAGACCAATACCTGAGTATTGGTCCATATAATAGTGTTTATCCATTTTACAAAATTATTACAGTAAATGGAGTTCTTCTCATTTTTTATTTTTCTTTTTGTGAGATGATGATAAATCCATCATTTTTTGGAAATAAGTAGCTCCATCGATTTTTTCATCACCATAATCTTTCATCAGTTTATCAATTTTTCCTTTTAATTCTTCTCTCTCATTCTTCGGTTTTCCAAATATACCCATTTATAAACACCTCCTGAAAAATGTGATAATCACTATAAGAGTATTCTCACAAGTGATAATAAATTATAACATTTTCTACACGTTTTAACCATATCTGTGCTTTTAACCTTAGAATCAGTCTACTTCTATGATCTCATAATCAGGCTCATCATCTGGATCATACGGATAGTCACCAGGATTGCTCATCTCAAGGATTTCTGATCCTGTATGCCAGCATCCAACAAGATATAGTCCGTACTCATCAGCTTCTTCGTATGTATCAAATACCTCATCCTGTTCTTCGCCGTCCATAACAATTTTGTACTTTGCCATATTTCTTCTCCTTTCTTTAGTGACTTTTCTTTGTTATGAATAAAGTTTATAATATTCTCAGTCAGTAATACATGTGAAGTATTCTGTAATAGGTATATCTATTTCCGCAAAAACCGCGAAATAATTTTTTAAGGAGTTTTTTATGGGAAGAAAATCCACTAAAGAAAACAAAAATATCTTTCAGACAAGCAGGGAAGCTCTCAATCTCACACGTGAGGCTGCTTCAGAACTGCTGGAATTCATTTCTACTGACAGAATAGAAAAAATAGAAAACGAAAGATCTCTACCTCATCCGGAAGAGATTCTTGCAATGGCTGACTGTTATAAGAATCCTTCACTTTGCAACTATTACTGTTCACAGATTTGTGAGATCGGACAGGTTTATGTTCCTGTTGTCAAGCCAAAGGATCTTGCCCAGATCACTGTTGAAATGATGGTTTCTCTCAACAAACTTGTAAAAGAGCGTGACCGTCTGTTAGAGATCACCGTTGATGGTGAGATAACCGAGGATGAACTTGAAGACTTTAACACTATTCAGGACGAACTTGACAAAATGTCCCTTACCATTGAATCAATGCGTCTTTGGGTTCAGAACACTGTTGCTGCAGGGAAGCTGGATAAATCTGTTTTACCCGATACCCATTAACATATTAGGCACAAAAATCCAATGCTTATCAAAAACAGTGCAACTTCTCTCCAGAAACCTCTTGCATTCTCTATGAACACATCTCAAGTTGCAGATTCTTGAACAGATCACCTAGACTGAATGTTAAAGCTTCTTTCTTTTCTTCGTGTGCCTTGCTGTATATATCGCTAAGTACCAGATCTTTCTCTGTCTTCATCTTTTTGTAAAGAAGTGCTGTGTTATATGCATCGAAATATCCGTCATGTTCCCTGCCTTCCTGATATATGCCTGCTGCTATGAGGGCTTCGTTTAAAGAATATCTTCTGTCTGAATCCATCTTCTCGCTGAATGTTATCTGACAGTCATCCCAACAATCAAGAAGATTTCTGATTCTGTCGTTTTCAATACCTTTGCCAATAAGCTCATGCCGTATCTGTTTCTGATCTGAGTCGCTCCAAGAGACCATTTCCACATCTCCTTCAGGGATCCAGTCTGCAAACTGTATAAGTGCCTGTTCCATATCCGGAGCATTCTTTACGTTTTCAACCCCAATGCCTGTCAGGTTAGTTATGAAGGTACTTATTCTTCCCATCTGGGGTGAAACATACGTGTTGAAATCATCAACTATTTCATAATCCTCATTAAGTAGGACTGCACCTATCTGGATCGTTTCATTCGCCCAGCGATACTTTTTTGTTCTTAAACTCTTAGGAATGTTACACATCTCAAGATCCACTACCACATGATACTTCATAAGCCCTCCTGTCTTTGCTTATGAGTCCTTCCTTATGGAGGTTGAGCCATTATCTTTTACTTCCTTGACTCTTTTACCTCTGAAAGTTGACTCATTAACAACATTCATTCTTTTACACAGATCTTCATGCCTGTTCATGCACTCGATCATTCTGACCATACGATTTCTTTCCAATGCTTTCATTTGTTCCCTCCTTTTCCCCAAACCGTATCTCTCAGTTCTTAATAATATGTTATCCCACACATAACTTTTCTTAAATCTGATAAAGTGCGAAATATATATATCTATTTCCGCAAAATCCGCAAAAAAGCGAACATTTCTGTCCGCTTTTCTATCATTTCCTTTTCTTTTTAACTTTATTATCCATTTCTGTCTGGTCTGTGTCATTCTCCTTTTCACCATCTTCTGGCTTACCTTTCTTGAAACGAGCTTTGCTTGAATATAAGATATTCCACTGGAGAGGTTTCTTCTTGTTCTTGTTGTAGAAAAGAAGCATTGCTTCCGCATATCCTAATGATCCCGCTCTTCTCTCCTTTGCCAGTTTACTCAGTTCCTTTATTGATACGACACCAAGCTTTTCCTTGAAGATCTCATCATCAAGCCTGTCACCGAATGCGTACAACAGCCTTACTACCCCGTTTAGGATATTTGAGGAAAATGATTTCTGTTCTCCCTCCCATGTCATGATTATGAGTTTTAGCACATGGTCAAGCATCTCATAGCCGTATTTTTCATATATGATCTCAAGAGTCCCTACTGCTGTGATGCTACCCGGTACTGCTGAACCTGAGATCTTTAGATTATATGATTCAACAAGGCCCTTTATCACAAGTTCCTGGTTGTTTCCGGCTTCACAGTTTGCGTTAAATATCTCTATGGGAAGAAGGGGTTTTACGTTCTTCATCTGGTTTGCGAATATATCCGCCTCCTCATAATACTCAAGATCCTCATATATCATGCACCATACAGGTGTATCCCTGCTGCCTGATGCCATTGCCACTATCTCTGCTGTATGCTGGCCATTGAATACATAATATACCCCGCCTCTTCTGCTTACCTTTATCGGGTTTATCTGATTTAAGTCAAAGTTCTCTACCGCCTTTTTTACATGAAGCATCGACAGATTTCTCTGATAATCCTGATTGGATACCAGATCCTTTATAGGCACCAGTTCAAAATGAACATTTGGTACGAATTCATTGTATTTTTCCATTTAAATTCCCGTCCTTTCCACAAGAGTGTCCTGGATACTGTTTATCGTATGCTCTAAAAATGAAAGTTTATGCATAAGCTTTAGACTTGCCTTTGTTGATATCTTTGACAGATTTTCAGAGTTGTTGACTCTTTGTATCGAACTGATCCATGAATCTATCGTCATGCACAGGCTGTTGACATCGGAATCGGGATCATACCTTGGCATCTGTCTTATGGCAGGTTTTTCTGCGATCTTTTCCTCTTTTCTCTCTTTTCTGCTTGAAGGTGCTCTCTGCTGCACATAGCTCCACTTGACCTCGTTTCTTATATATGAGATCGAGATCCTCTCTATCTTATCCTCGATGGCAGATCTTGCGACTGTTTTTATCTCATCGGGTCTCAGTCTTGAAAGCTCTATCATGTTGTCATGGGATATCCTGAAGCGGCCAAGCAGTACACCTAATGCAAGTTCGCTGCTCTGATCAAATACAGTATCTATCGATTCTGCAAAATTGCCGTATTTGATCACAGTCCCGCTTGCCAGATAAAAACCCTTGGAAATGTCTGTAGCGATCGCAGATACGGGATCGCCTGATTTATCATCCTTTCGTATGATCTTTTCATAATTGAACCTCTTGCCTATCAGATACTTTCTGTATTCGGCCGTCAGATCATTTCTCTTAAGTTCATTTTCACAGACGAACACACCGGCTTTTAGGACCTCGTCAAACTGCATGTATTCTATCCTTGGTTCAACACCGCTTTTTATACATGCTTCATAACGCTCTCTGTCATTAAGATGGTAACCTCTAAAAACACGTACGCATCTTTTACTTATATCTGTCATGACCTCAAACTCAAGCTGCTTTCTGTTATGTTCATCCAGAGGCTGTATCATTCTGTCGATCTGTTCATTTGTAATAATGTTGCTATCATTTGTTTCAATCACGTTTAGGCTCCCTTAGTTCTGTGCATACTGCATCATCAATACGAAACGTTATCATCTTTTTGTTTTCTGATATATATCCCGTGATCCTGTATGTCTTATCTGCCTGTATCCTGTCACTAAGCTTTAAGATCCTCTCCATCAGAAATTTTGAGTATATCTCGCAATCCCTGCTTGAGTATCTTATATGAATGGCATCCTTATTAAGATCACGACATACACATATGGCTATTGTCTGATCATTGGGATTTACGAGCAGATGTATGTGCTCAGGCTTTCCTATCAGCGTCAGTGTATTCTGATTCAAACGTATCCTCTTCTTTTTCATATCCAGTGTCATCATCGCTGTCATCTCTTTTTCCCCTCTGTTCTTCATCCTTACTGATCATGAATACCGCATAGTCATCAAATATCTCTACAAGCACTGAATCCTGATGCTCGCTTACAGGTGTTCCAAACTGGTTCATCCAGTGCTTCGGATAATAAGGCGTTCTTGTATTTTCACCTTGTGCATCTTTTTTCTTTAAATATGTCTCTGCACTGTTAAGATCAAAGACCAGAAGATGTTCTGTAGGTGTCCTTACAGCCTTTCCAAGTATCTTATATCTGAATGAGGGATCCCAACCCATGAGATCCATTACTTTTGCAAAAAAGACCCTGCATGTGATAGTTTTGGGTTTTCTCTTTCCGTTTGTCTGTTTACTCACCCAGCAGAACGAATCCTTCATCTCTTCACTGCACGGCTTTATCGCCAGTTTCTTTTCTGTCGGATTTACAAGTATCTGGACATACCATGCATCAGGCATCTTGTTTATGCATGCAGAGTTTACGGATACCTTTTCATTGTTGAATGTGATCGAAGGCTCAAACAGATGCGAGAAGAATTCTCCTCTGACCACCTGGTATCCCGTATAGTTGAAATCCTCCTGCATTATCTCCTTATCAGATGTCTGTCTGTTTTCTGTTATAAATATGTTTTCACTCATCATCTGCTCCTATGCTCTTTAGTATCCTCTTTATCTGATCTGCCGCTTCCTTTGGCGTTGTTACAGCATCAGTATCTGAAGTGTAGATAATCTTTTCTCCGTCAAAGCCCTCGCTTGCGCTCTTTATCTTATCCTCGGCTATAGCCTGTGAGACATAGTATTTCTCTCCGAATGACTCTGTCCACTTCTTTGGAAATGCCTTTATGGGTCTTGCCTTTCTTTTCTTTACCAACCCTGCCTGCTCATCAGTCTCAAACCCTTCCTCTTCATTTTCTGTCTGATCCAGTAATAAAACGGCATCTTTCGTATCAAACATAAGGATCGTTTCATCCTTGTTTGACAGGACTGATCCCATTATCTTGTATCTGGTATCATTCTTCCATCCAAACAGTCTGTAAAGGGTAGGTATGAATGCGCTTCCACTTATAGGTTTGGGATGATATTCTCCATCGCTTAATCTGCACCAGTCAAAGACATTTCTTGATCCCGGGTCAGCCTTTTTTACTGCGATCATCCTTTTTAGGGGATTTACGAGTATCTCGATCTTTCCGTTATGTGCCATCTTTGTTACAGCTGCCTTGTTAAACAGGATCCTTGACATTGATATGGTCATGCTTATCTGGCTTATGTTTGACAGAAACTGCCCCCTTACAAGTTCATAGCCGCTTAAGTCTATGCTTCCTTTTTCCACTTTTACCTCAACCGGTTTTGAGGGGATCTTGCTTACTCCATCCATTACGCTGTCACTTGCAAAATAGTAATCATCGACAGAAAAACCTGCCCATTTTGGATGGATCACAACATAACCCTTTAAAGCTCCTGAGCTGACCACGTTCATCTGGGGGAAATATCCCTTGTTGCCATACTTGGCATTCCTTATGAGCTTCTGTACCGCAAAGAAATCCTCTCTGCTTATGATGGCTTCATGATGGTCCTTCTGCCTGTACTGGTTTCTCTCATGATTGTTCTTTTTGGATTTATGGTTAAGATAATTTGGTGTGAAGGTCTTTCTTGCCAGTACATCTCCGCAGTATCTCTCGTTTGAAAGTATGTTGAGTACTGTCCCAGACGACCAGAACTCGTTTCCTTTCTTTGTCAGTCTTGACAGTTCTGTAAGTGCATCTGCTATCTGCTGCGTGCTGTAGCCGTAAAGATACGAAAAGAATATGAGTCTTACAGTCTTTGCCTCATCCTCGTTTACTATGAGATTACCGTCATCGTCATGATCGTATCCCAAAAGTGTCGGTGTCAGAAAGATTCCTCTCTTAAAGCGCATCTCTATGGATGAGTTCATTATCTCTGACTTGGTATGGCTCTCTTCCTGGGCAAGAGTCGCTATGAATGACAGTGACATCTCTGAGTTCTCATCAAGGGTAAAGATGTTTTCTGTCTCAAAGAATATCCCTATAGGCGGATCAGCTGCCTTTAGCTGTCTCACATAGCCTATGCAGTCTATTATGTTTCTTGCAAACCTTGATACGCTCTTTGTCACTATCAGATCTATCTTGCCGTCATTACAGTCGTTTATCATCCTTATAAAACTGTCCCTGTGCTGCAGGCTTGTTCCCGAGATACCTTCATCAGCATATATATCAACAAGCTGCCAGTTATCTCTTCTGTTTACAAGATCCTCATAATGATTCTTCTGCAGTTCATACGATGATGTCTGGTTAGGATCATCTGTTGAGACTCTCGCATATACAGCTACCCTCTTTAATGTCTCTGATTTATAGAAATCCTCTTTGGGTGTGGCGGGGATGACATCGAGCACTCCCTCTCCCACACCCTTGTATCTTTCCCTTATCTTCTTTTTGACTTCATCGCTGTTTGTGTTTTCAGAGCTGTTTCCCATCCGCTGTCCCCTTTCTTTTTGTCCTGATATGAAAATAATGTTTTTTATGTTTTTTCACCATATCCTGGTGGTTAAGTTTCTTAACCTGTAGCGCAAGTTAAAAAAAATTAACCGCCAGGATATGTACTGGCGGTCATCTTTCACTTATTATCTGTAAGATATTTACTATATATGTTTTTAATCTTGCAACTTTTTCAGGCTCAAATGATGAAAGGAGTTTTAGCAGTTCATCGTCTGATGGATCGGCTTCTTCATCCTTTTCATAGATAAGATCATTTAGCGTTACATCAAGTTGCCTGGCGATATCGGTGAGTTTTGATAGGCTTGGCTTTTTTATGCCGTTTTCTATGTTGCTTAAGTAGGCTGCGGAACTGTTAAGTCTAAAGGCAAGCTCCTCCTGGGTCATGCCTTTATCTGTCCTCAGTTTCCTTATGCGGTTGCCTACAGCCTCATAGTTTACCATAGATCCTCTCATATGCTCCGTACGGGATAATATCCCTTTCGGGGTGCTACCCTTTAAGGTGATTATAGTGCATTATTAGATTGTTGGCAAGTATATATAAACAGGGGGTTTATATGATCTCTTACGACAGACTCTTTAAATTGCTCAAGGAAAAGAACATATCCCAGTACAGACTTATCAAGACCGGTATAAGCAACTCCACTTTAGAGCGCTTAAAAAAGGATCAGTATGTTAATCTGATCACCATTGACAAACTCTGTGCTCTTCTTGATTGTGATATTGAGGATATAGTTGAATATAAAAAATCTGAAGACTGAAATGTTTTTTATGTTTTTTTCGTATATTTCATGATTTTTATACTTACTATTGTATGAGAAAAACATATATGCTGTGGAGCACATGCTCCTCTTAGCATAGTCTTTTCAGTCTTTTTTTAATGTCTTATACATGTCAGCACCTCTGTGCTTAAATGGATCCGTATTCTTCTTTTAGGATTAAGTGAATGGGTGATGTTTTACAGTTTGATCCAAACTCAAAAAGACCTGATGAAACAAGACCACCGGTAAATACTCCGTGGTCTTTGCTCTTTGGCGGTGCTTTGCTTTATTTTGCTCTTGAGTACGTTTTACGCTATGTGACTGAATTTACGGTCACCTATGCCCTTGCCGGAGTAAACTGCGTTGCGTTCCTGCTTATTTACAAGAAAAAGCTTGATGTTAACGATCTAGGGAGTTCATATTTTCTTTCTATAAAGTGTAATCAGAATTACAGACTTCTTACTTCTGCATTTACTCATGAACATCCTCTGCATCTGCTCTGCAACATGCTCTCGCTCTCAAATATCGCTCCTGCTATTGAGTCATACCTTGGAAAACGAACTTTTCTCATCCTGTATATGGTATTTATTCTCATAGGTGGCTCACTGTCAGTAATGGTAAAGAAGAATAAGAAGCCGTATGTGATGAGTATAGGTGCTTCGGGAGCGATCTGCTCAGTCTTTGGCCTGCTTATGGTCTTGGTCGGATTCTATCAGCCATATAACCTCAGATCATTTATACCCACCATTATCATTCTTTTTGCAATGATCTTTTCCAATAAGATCGATAATGCCGGTCACTTCTGCGGATTATTTATAGGTATCCTTACCGGTATAGCCATGATCGTGATCAGGTTGTGATCTTATCTTATCAATGGCATCAGAATATCTGCTCTTATTTCTTTAAGACATTTTACGTGTAAATTGTCTGAATGATCATCCATACAGGGCATTTTTACGGATCGATCAAAAACCAGCCCATTCTGTGCTATAAATACATGAAATGCCGCACTTTATATCCTGCTCTTAAGTCCTGTCCGTGTATTGATCTGATCGATAACCTAAGCATTTCCTGATTCATCCAATACCTGTTTGCAGTATCTGCCGCCTGATAAAGATCCATGTATCGTATATCCTGCATGCCCTGATGGGAAGCAACTGTGGTGTCAGTATATATGGCTTACTTTTACAACTATGTATATATCTGTCCACCAAAAAAGAGGCATCTTAAAGACGCCTCTTTTTAGATCACTTTTTTGTGCTTAATCCATATATATCAGACACATCGCATAGCCCTCGAAGTCTATATCAGCAGTAAATAAGTCTGCTGAATCACTCTTATTTTCATATACATATACTTTACCCTCCCTATCGATACACATGATCGCAAACTTTCTACCATGTTTCTGCATATTTTCAGGAATAGGAAATGAAAGCTCTCCTGTCTTGCGATCGTAGGTGTTTCTGTTTCTGCCACAACAACTCATACTCATAGTGTCAAATATTGTATATCCTGCTGGTAGTGATGCATTAAAAGCAGCCATGCACTCTTCGCCCTGAATCTGCCATCTAAGCTCAAATGCTGGATCATCTTTCCCATTCACTTTATAAACTGCTTCTACATAGTTAGAATTATTATTTGTCGCAGGTGCTGTTGCAGCTGTATCTGCATCTGTGTATCCTACTGACACAGAGCGATCTTCATTTTGCACAACCGCGCCTGTAGGTCTTAAGGGAAGTTTAATAGCCTGTATAGCAAGTGCAAACATCTCTGCATTTAGATTAGAACTTTTGCCTGAATAGTTTGAGATGTTAAGAATATAGTTATTTCCGGATTTTGTAAGTGAGTAATTAAATGTATAGGAATTTCCTTCACCGGTCTTTGTAGCATTTTCAACATCTCCGGCTTCTCTTGTTACCTCATATCCGCTTTCATCCGGCTTTATAGTGATGGTACCTGATCCATTATCATTAGTAACATTCACGTAGTGAACATCTGTAGCTCCATCCGGTTTAGCTGTTGTGAAAGATCCGCTATATGTTACTGTACCTCCTTCGGGAGCAATGAAATTGACAGCGCTGTAATTATTTGTTGCTGTTGCTATATCCTGATCAGAATAGTTATTTGTTACTGCAATAGTGCTTCCATCTGCAATAGTTCCGTCAAAGAAATTTGTGATTGCTCCATAGCCTTCTACAGTTCCGTCATACTGGTTGACAACAACTCCGTCAGAAGTATTATTAATGGTTGCATAGTTGTTTGTTACTGTGCTATCATTCCATAAAATTCTACCACTGCCACTGTTATTTTCAACAGTTCCATAATTATAACCCATATCGCCGGTATTGTTTTCTACCTGACTACCGGCTAGAGCCCTACCAATATTGCCGATATTATTCTCTACATGAACACCATTGCTAACATAATTAATTTGGCCCTCATTTGTCTCCAAATCATAATTCAGTACATCAATATTATCGTAATTATCCACAGCATACACCCCCACAGGGAATGCCATTGATACTGTTACTGATGACATGATAAACGATGCACTCATGATGGCTACCATGCATCTTTTTGATAAGCTCATAAATCTCTTTCTCATTGTTCCTTTTGCCTCCAATCCATAATATATTTCTATTTCACTTATCTATTTTCTTACAAATCCGCCATAGTATTTATAGAAGTTCATGAATCCGACGAATCCCTTTACGTCACACAATGATACGGGATTTATAGTTGTCTTAGCAGGTATTGTCGTGCTGTACTTAGTATGATCATACTCATAATGAAGTGTGACCTTGATACCAAGCTGAGATGCCTTTTCTAGCAATGCACATGTATCCTTGTTGAATGTGTGCCATCTGCCTGTATCAATAAGGATGCCGTTAGCTATGAGTGCATTGGCTTCTTCTATCTTACCTGCTGCTATGAGTGCCAGTATATTGTTAATATATCCCTCTAACTTTGCATCCGTTTCTGCTACAAATGCATGTGCTTCATCTACAGGTGTGGTATCATTTGTAATACTATTATTTGATTCACTATTGGTATTGTCATTAGTATTTTTGATCACAGTACCATTCTGTCCTGACGGATTCGGAGGTATGACAGGATTGGGATCTTCGATAGTACCTATATATGTTGCTACAGGTTGGACAGTCGACATCTGATCTATAGTGGTTCCAGCAGGATATATGTTTATTCTTCCTGTATTATACAGACCAGTAGAATCGAGTTTTTCTGTCCCATTTTCCGAATGGTTACTTCCGCGCGTACCTATAGCCGCTCCATGACCTTGATAATCATTTTCTGCTCCTCCGGAAGCATTAACTATTGCAGGTCCGCTTATGATCACAGCATCAGTACACTCACCACCGCCTATTCCAGGATAAGTCTCTCCGCCGATTGCAGTTACGGTTCCTCCGCTGATTTTTATCCCTGCTGCAGTAGAATTATCAGTTCCATTTCCACTTCCAATTCCAGATCCATCACCAATCGCAGTCACGGTTCCTCCGCTGATTGTTATATTGATTCCGTTCCCATTACTCCCACCGCCAATCGCAGCTGCGACAGAGCCACTACGCGCATTTACTGTTCCTCCAGTGATAGTTATATTGGTTCCATCCCCATACCATCCACCACCGATAGCTGCTGCGAGTCCTCCACCGGTCGCATATATAGTTCCTCCCGTTATAGTAATATCTGTTCCAGCTTTTGCGTTACCACCACCGATAGCTGCTGCAAGCTGTCCTCCATTCGCAGTTAATATACCGGCTGTAGCATTACTATCAGCAATTGTCAGATTACCTGTATTTTCCTCTTTTTGTATGCCAGCTCCTCGCTCTCCACTTTTTGCTATATTGTTACCATCAAGTTCGATTATTACATCGCCTGCCCCTGTGATATCTACAGCCGGTCCATAATGCTCTGATTTATCTATATTTACATCTTTAAATGTAACATTTGCAGTCTGACCTGCTTCAGCATTGATCGTTATCGTATTAGTTGTTGAACCATCATCTGCCAAAGTATCTCTATCCACACTCGGATCATCTGTTCTGATCACCGGATTGTTATCCGACTTATTCTGAACTTCATCATTACTTGCCTGTGTTACAAACTGACCTTCATCGTTTGCAGTAACTGTGATACTTCCGTTCTCCAGATAGTATGTATCAGCATATACTCCCATAGGAAAAGCCATCGCCCCTGTTGACATGAGCATTACTGCACTTATTATCGCAGCCATACATCTTCTTGAAATGCTACCCTTCATCTTTCTCATATTCCCTTTATACCTCCCATATATGATCAGAAATGGTCTTTTTCAGTTTGACAATATCTTACCACAGAATGGATTTTTATGCCGATTATTGCACGAAATGCAGAAATTCGAGCACGAAATGCAGATGACGTAAAAAAGAGCCTGTCAAAAACAAGCCCTTTTTGTGCAATATCAACAACCGGTGCCGGATTTCCCTTCAGTCATGTTATTTAGCCCTAGCTATTCGACCGGTGAATACAAGAACCTTCTCATCTCCGACATCTGTTTCTTTAAGTTCGATCAGATCTTTCTCATGACATCCATAGTCTCTGTTGGGTTCATTTAAAAGTTCTCCGAACAGTTCATTATCTTTTGTGGCAAATGCAAGTCTTACCCATACCTGTTCTATACCGTTTTCTTCGCGGTATAATAATGCCTGTACGTCATCAGGGAATCTGGGATGTCTGTATTTATCAAGAAAAGCAAACCTGTCAGATCTCAGATCTTCTACTGCTTCACTTACATAGTAATTTTCGTCGACCATGTTTTTAATACCGATGAATGCATCTGTATCAAAGTTAAGGATTGAAAGATCCATAAATGAGTATTTATTGGGATCTACTGCATAAAGATACATATGTCGGTCATTTTCATGTATCTCATTCATCTTTGGTTTGCCTTCACGCAGTCTTAAAACATACAAAGTATCATCAAGATGCGGGAACTCATAAGTCTGAAGACTTTCTTTGCCCAGTGCTGCTATCATAAAAGGCCTGAAACTGATGCCTTCTGTTCTGTCGATATAGCAATAGACGATCATTCCGGTTATAGGATCATCGAGTTCTCCAGGTAACATCTCATTCAGCAATTGTCTGCAATCAATATATGTGAATTTCTGATAGATATCTCTGAAGTTTACTTCTGAGAATTTTTGTAATGAATCATATAATGTCATAGTTTTCTACCTATTCACTCATGTTCCAGCATATAACGATTTCTTCTTCAAAGCTTACTGTTGGTAATGCCGCACGATCAGCTAATGGAGTATCGCTATTAAATGAATCTGGTATTTCCGGATTTATATCATCAACGCTTATGCTTTTTGCCAAATTCCTGTATCCTCTTTCCTGATCATTAACCGAGTTCACACCTGTAACAGTCTTTCCCAATGAAGCTGCTATAACCTCAGCCTGCCTTCTGGAATCCTCAACAGCCAACTCTATCATCTTATCTTTTAGCTGATCTTTGTCATTAACACCATATGATATACTGTATTTGATCTCTTCATTATATTTCTTTATCACCGAGAAAAGATATGTGCATAATCTAACATCTATTGGAGTCTTAATGATCAGCTTACGTTGCGCACTTTTGGTTTCTGAATCATAACGCTGTTTGCTGATCCCGCAATCTTCAATTCTCACGCTCTCTGGTGGTATATTGATCTTCTCAAGTTCGGCTAAAAACATTTCGAGCTGTTTCTGAACACCGCCTAATATATAAGCTATATCATCCCCTTCCTTCAGAAAGTTGATCTCAAGTGTCATGTTTTCTGCTTCGTATTCTCTAATCGCTCTTCCTTTTGTTACCAGATTACTCATAAACAGATCCTCCTATAAATCTCACCTTACATAGATAATTTAGTATCTGATTTAATATGTATTCTTGATCCTTGATCAGATCAAATTCCCCTAATGATTTTCCTAAGTGAAGATCTCCCAAATGTAATATTTTTTCATTTACGTATACCCCTTAATACTCTACTTTTCGCAGATATAATTCCAACTACATTCACCGCATATATCAGCTCGTTTACCGGTTTTAATTATTCTCTCTTTTACAATTTCTATGAAATCCGCATAAGATAATTCATCTCCGTTGTTTAAACCACACGCACTTAATACTTTTGTATCATATCTGTATACCTTATCATCACTTATGCATTTACCGGCTTCATTATTGGGACAGTTCTTACATACAATATCTGTTTCTGATTTCAGAATGATCTTTTGTGACGGATCCTTATTAAGTTCTTTGATTGTTTTACCCATATGGTCAGTGAAATCTTCGCTGTATCCAACACCTTTATAGAATTGGAAGCACATACCATGATGAGGTCGTAAGTATATACTCATCTTTAACCCTTTATTAACTCATTTATGATGAAATCATCTTTTTTAAGGATAAATCTCGCATTTTTGATCTTAAAGATCTCAACATCACCATTGCAAAAACAAAGCTCATTATCATATGAGTCTACAATGTTGTTAACATACATGTTTGATTTGTCCTTGCAATCATATATTATCGGCTCATCTGTTATGAATTCTGTTTCAAAAGAGCGAGCAAGCATGATGCATCCCAGATTTGGTGATACTATCAAAGCTTTTCCTATATGATCCTTCTTAGGACGGATAACTTTTATCTTATATCTGTTACCTTCTATATGATTTATCTCAAACTTAGCATTACAATCATCCTGAAGCATATCAAATATCCAATATGGATCATCCAACACTATCTCATCAGAAAAGAATCGGGGATCCAGTTTGGATTTTACTTCCTCTATGCTCTTTGTTATATTTTCTTTTACCTTCTTATCACCAAAGAAATCACTTTTCTTTAAGCGTCTATCTATAGCAAAATCTGCCTCCATATAATGGTATAATGCTATTTCATATTTTTCTTCACGTTGCCATTTTGACGCCCATCTTAATGCTATATCTGCAAAATTGGCATCTTCACCGCTGCAAAACCTTGGTTTACTGTCTAAATATAATTTGTATATTATATATTCAGATGTTTCAGGTGACTTTATACATCCCTTACCGCTTAAGAACATGTCAGCAATTTTATACATGGATTCATACAGATCATGAGCGGCTCCTACAGAAAAATACTGGAATGCTTTTTCATAATCCGGGATACCGTTATTACACCTGCCATAGTAATATATATATCCAAGAGAATTAGCATAATGTGGATCACCATCCGTTTCAAATAATCTGGTTATCCATTTCCTTGATTCTTCCCAATCACAGTCAAATACCTTATCTCCACCATAACAACCATAACCTTTGATTCTCATGGCAAGATAATTATTCTTTTCGCATTCTTCGTTGACGATTTTTTTGAACAGTTCTTTTCTTGAATTTGACACCTTATCAGTGCTTTCAGAAAACTCCTCCAGTATATTCTCAATCTGCAGGCTTGTTAGCTTCCAGTCTATAAGATCATGTTCTTTGTTGTATATATAGTTTTCTGATATCTGTATGATCTGGGTTATTTCATCTCTGATATTTTCAGAAGAATCATAAAATATGGTCAGATCACTAAGGGCATAATCTATAGCTGTAAACAGATCATCGTCATTGTTTGGCCAAAGATATCCTAGGTTCGTACTGGGAAGAAAAGCTCCTTCATAGTGATCAGCCAGATCATCATGAGTAAAATAATACCAGTTCATCACTATTTCAGTGTTTGCGTCTGCATTGAGCATATTGTTACATGCTGCAACCAGATCATGATAATTTGGCTTATAGGATCCATGATAGTTTTCCTCGTTAAAGAAAGAATCCTCTTCATTGTCTTCTCTAAACAGATCAGGATTAACCTCAAATCTGATTATCTCTTTTAGTTTTTCAGGGCCATACATATCCTTTATTCTCCTTATCATTTATTGTTGTAAAATGACTTTTTAATGATTATTCAAACTTAGTTTGAACAGTAAAACTCTTCTCCGGTCTCCAGACAAAGACACCCCAGATATCCATCAGCATATCCGCATCCGCAATCTATCATGATCACGTTTTTTTCATCATTTTTCCATATGGACTGAAATGAAGCATCTGAATATGTGCCTCCATATCTGCTGAAAAAACCTGTATTTGTGTGGCCGCAGATCGATACATATCCTTCCCATCCTTTTGAGTAGAACAGATCATCCATTCTGCTTGCCCCCATCAGATAATATGCTCTGGTCTCTTCTCTGTCAGGAAGTGATGTCATCGCATGTGCTAACAGATAATCTGTATCATTCACAGTTATCTCTTGTTGCATAGGCTTACTTAATATAAACTCTGCAAGATCTTTGGCATCTACCGGCGTAAGCCTGTCCATGATCAGCTCAAACGAATTGTAATAATATGGTTCCAGTTTTCGTCTCTGCCATTTTGAAGTATTTAGGTATTTAAGGATATACTCAGCTACCCATACATCATGATTTCCCTGAATAAGAGTACATCTGTCACCCAGTTCAAGGATTGTAAAATACACGCCCACCGGATCTGGATCATAGTTACATCTGTCAAAAATATCGCCAAGAACATATATATGATCATCTGCCTTAAGATCAATCTTTTTGAGCATATCTTTGAATCTTCTTGAGTCGTTGTGTATATCTGATATCACATAGTTCATGCTTTCACACTTATTTGATCAATCTTATTAATGTCAGTGCTAATACTATCGGAATGGTAATAAATAACATCGTACCAGTAAGGCATCCTCCACCACGATAACCTTCTGAATCCATACGTCGGTCTTCAGCATCCATCTCATCCATAGTTAACATTACTGAAAGATCATCATCCCCAGAATCAAAATCATCATATCCCATCATCTAAATCCTTACGATTGCCTTATTCCTTCTACAATTCGGTTAACCGAACACCTTTAGCTATGTGTATTATGATTCACTCAGTTCTATTCTTGATTTCATGTTTTTAAATACATCAAAGATCTGTCTTTCTAAAACAAAAGGCGTACTGAATGCATTTAATACTATGCCTGCTACATTCTTCTCGTTATTTGTTGCGAGTGCTAATGCTTCAAGGGAGTGACGCTGGAGCTTTGAAAATCTATCACCATACTCTCCCATCTCTTCTGCGCTAGAAAAGACCGGGAAGAAATATTCATCACCATGTTGAAGTATGTCAGGTATAAACCTTATCGCGTCTCCGTTAGTAAACTCTTTTCCTACAAGATCACTTAAGTCATCCCCGTTTTCATCGCACATCTTTTTGATCCTTTCCTGATCCTCTTCACTTAGTATTGCATAACAGGGGATCCACACATAACTGTCACGAAGGATCTCTAATACATCTAGGAAATTTGGTTCATTACGTTCTGCCTGGAATTTCTCCACAGCCTCTTTTAACATGCTTCCGTCTTCAAGATCCTCGGCTGTGATCCTTTTACTGGGATTCATATCAGTAAAACATATGACGGATTTGTCTTCCTCTTCTTTAACAAAGAAGACTATCGTCTCTCCTTTATGCCATCCGAATTTCTGTATGGGTTCTTCTAAGAGCACTCCAACAATGCTGTGTTTTCCTAGACCTGTTATTCTTGTGAGGCACTTTTCAGGCTCTAAACCGTCTTTATAAAGATGTACAGAAATATCATCTATAAACACCTTATCTCTGCTTGCATCTAAAAACGGCATACTTCGTGTATTCTCAATATCTTCTGATACATCATATGCACTGAGCATATCAAGCTTCTTTTTATGCTCTTTAGCCAGTTGACCATCATCATTTATAAGATAGCATTCGTCGTCTGCGATGTTATTTATCCTTATTGTTGATGATACTGACTCATTCCCAACTGCATACTGAACCGTATTATCAAAGTGTCTTGCTGCACATAGGACTTCGAGATTAAGACCTGCTTCTCTGTCATAATATCCATATGCAACAATATAATTTGCTTCATCACAACCCGGAAAGCCTTCAAGATAAGACTTTGTTCTATCTGATACCGGTATTGCTACAAAATGTTTGTAAAACTCTCTAAATCCTGTTTCGGAATATTTCATAATCTTTCCTTCCTATAGTCTTACCTACGCACTTCCACTACCTGCAATATAACAAATATTTCATTTATACTGACTGTTTATTCTCTTGATCTCTTCCTTAACCTTTTTCATTACATTTTCAGGTCCGACTATCTTTACATCCTCACCGAGTGCAAATATCCAGCCTATGAAATGCTTGCTCATTGATACTTTTAATCTAACAGTACAATGATCTTCATCAACCGGCTTAAATGATATGTCTGTACCAAATCTGTCTATAAAGACTCCGCACAACTCATTCTTAAGCCATACAACAACATCTTCTTCCTCGCCACCGAACATGGCAAAGTTCTTCTTTGCATAATCGGCTACATCAAACTTTGTGAAATACTCTTTTCCTTCTCTTTCTTCATCAACAGGAGTCATTTTTATCATCTTATCGACTCTGTAATGCTTTACTTTTTTATCTTCAGAATCAAAGCCTACCAGATAATAATTCTCGTCATCCCACGTTAAAGCCCATGGGCTGATAACATAGAACTTTCCATCGTGTCTTAGTTCCTGTTCTTTCTTTATGTTCCAGGTAAAATATTTGAACTTGATCTTCTTGTTTTCTGTTATCGCATAATGAATGGTATCCACAGTGTTGTAGATACTTTCATTCATGGATTTGATCCTACCCTGAACAAAAACCTGTCTCTGAAGTTGCTTTGCTTCATGCTCACTGCACAGTGATTCTATTTTCTTTATAAGTTCATTGGACTTCCTTGCCGTAATGAATTTTGATGACTGTATTGAATCTACAAGTAGCTTAAGTTCCGGCAGATCGAAGTTTCTGGATACCACATGGTAGCCTGTCCATCTTCCGATAGTCTCGTGCTCAACTTCGAGTCCAAAGATCTTCAGATCGGCAAGGTCCACATATATGGTTTTTCTGTCTGCCGTAACATCATATTTTGCCAGTTCAGTCATGATCTGTGGCATAGTTAGATAATGATCTCCATCTGTCTTTTCTGACATGATCTGTGCAAGACGATAGAGTTTGATTTTCTGATTGTTTCCTCTTGGCATACTTTTTTCCCTCAATATATCATTTTTGCAGTTTATAACCCTGTAAAATATTATATCACCAGAGCTATGCTGAGGAAACTATTGGACATCAGAAATCTATCAGATGCATGCCTTCCCTATCAGTCGCATCTTATTGTCTTAATATCTCATCAAGTGATCTCTCTAACGGGATGCTGTAATCATCTTTGTCTGCAGCTAAAGACTGTTCATGTCGTTTCATTAACATTTGCCTGTGGCCTTTCCGATAATTCTTGGCCAAAAACTCTATTGCCTTTACTATCAGCGCAACGATAACAGAAAAGATCACTATGACTATGACCATCGCTACTACTGAAACAAGCGCAAATTTGATCAATGCACCTATTGCAAATACTATGCATGTAACGATTGCATATATTACAAAATATACGATTACTCCAATCAGCAACGTGATCATAACAAACTCCTTTCAAATCAAAATTGCTCTATAATCAATAACACTCATCACAGGCCATCAGCCAAACTAAAACCAGTGCCAACGGAGGGCAGAAAAAGAAAACTATAACTGCTAATAACATCTTCATGTGATCACCTTTTCCTTTCGTGATTGATTTTCTTTATATATCTAAGGTTATCAGGTGATGTGTACTATAAAAACCACAGATAGATTGCTTCACTTAATGGCTTTATGTAAACCGCAGTCCTAACCCGCAGTTCTAAAGTTATCGTCCATCGACACCCCAGAATATAAAAACCACGATGAAGTTTTTACATCATCGCGGTTTTTATCTCTTAAATATCCTATTTGTTATACATAAGAAACCAACAAGGGTTAATTTCTACGCCATAACAGTTTTATATAAACCTTTTTCTACTAACTAAAACTTGCTAGATTGATACTTATCCTTTGAAATAATATTAGCATTATAACTATCAGCAAGTGCCTTATCAAAGTTCTTCTTTTTCTTAATACCCTTATTCTCAAGCACCTCAACACACTCGTCTTGTGTCATGCTATTAAGCATATACAATCTATGTCTTGCTCTAGAAGCTCCAACATAGTAAATATAATCAGGATCTTCTGAAAAAGTATTTTTATCAATATCAACTAATACAATTATATCTGCCTCTAGTCCCTTGAATTTTCTACATGTAGTAAACGGTATTCTTCTTGACTTGAACTTATAAGTACCATCATCTATCAGTGGTTTGATAATACTTGAGTTTTCTGTGTTACATGTCAAAATCTGTACATCTATAAATCCTTTATTCTCGCACTCTTCAAGTATAAAATCTAACGCCATCCTGCAATCATCTTTGTCAGAAACAAACAACATATCAGGGTTATCTCCGACTTCGAATCCTTCTATCAATTTGGGAGGTTTATCACTATTTAACAAACGAGAAGATGTAATAGCGATATTTTCGGTGTTTCGACAATTACGATATAGTGTTAATTTACAGTCTGCATCCAAAATATATTTAGGCAAAGTTTTTGACTGAACCATTTGATTCTTATCATAAAAAAGATAAAATGATCCATCTATATCCTCGTCACATACTAATTCTTTTAGTATCTCAAATACTTTTCCATATTTTTTAGGATCAAAATCTTGTCCTTCATCTATTATTATATGCTGATAAGGGAAGTCCTGATCCAGAGAATACTTATGAAGTCTATCAGCTAATGTAGTTGCTGAGAAACTATCTCCACACAATCTCACGCCAAATGAATCGATATTCATAAAATCAATATTTTCTTGGTTGTAATTCGTTTGTAAAAAATCACGTAACATTGCGTTGTAACACAGGAATAATACTCTTTCACCATTTTCTGCATGTTTCGAAGCTTTATGTCTGGCTAAAACCGTCTTTCCGGTCCCCGCCATTCCACTAATAACAGCACTTCTTTGCTCTTCCAGATAATTTAGAAGTGCAATCTGTTCTTTTATCATACGTTTAAAGATCTTTTTATGATGATCAGCTTCCAACTCTGTAACAGATATCAGATCCAGTTTTGGCGCCATTACTCTGTTCAAAAAAACATTTACGTCTTCATCACCCATCATCGTTCGATCAGGTGAATTATTCACTTTAACTGTGAAAACTCTGTCTATTGCGCCAATAAGATTATCATTATCCTCCTTTGTTCATAAAAGCCTCATGTCCATATCACTTGGTAAGTCTTTTCCCTCAAACTTCTTTCTTTCAATATCTGGGAACCATACAGCATGAGTAAAAATACACTTTCTCAAGAGGTATTTAAGCCTCTTGAAGCAGATATAATTCATCAAATTATGGGCATTTTTCTGCGCCTGCCTAAACGGCCCATCATGCTTCATTATATCTCCATTTCCATATCTCCAGTTACTTCCGTCATATATGATATGCGCACCAGCTTTAGCCTCTAAGCAAATCACGCCCTTTTTAGGATGAAAAATATAGAAATCCGTCTCACTTTCCTGTAATTCATCCTCTCTTTTTGGCAATAGGATTTTTGTGGAATGAAAAATATAATAATCACCTTCAAGTTCAGAAAGCATATCAAACATTGGACCTTCTTTACTATATTCATCATATTCTCTTGGCTTTTCAGGATACATATAAGCCATATTATTTTCCTCCATGTTATTTCTTTATAGAATCAAGGAATTCTCCAGCATCGAAGTTATCCGTAGTCGAAAAACATCTATAGTCGGACATTTTTCCTGCCTGATATTCTTCTTCATATCCATCCAAAAACAGCATAACCTTTTTTTCTGGCCAAATCAGATTTACCTCAAAACTATCATCTATTGTATTATCTGAGTATGTGACCATCTCACCCAATATGGGTTTTACAATATCTTTTATATCAGCAGTGATGATATCTTCGATAACTGGCTTCTCATTTTCTGAGCAATCTTGAAGGACCTCATTCCATATGTCTGTTGAAGACTTTGATTTCATGCTCTTCCCTTTACCCAGCAGATTGATCGTATGTTTTACACTTTCAGCCACAAAAGAAATATCGTTCTCCTTCATGTTATCTTCCGATGCATTAACATTTGAAATACTACCATCAAATTCATATAAGAAATCTCTAGCCATATTTCTATCTAGCAAATCATGAATCTTTTGGTTATAGTAATTTCTCAAGCAGTTATAACATGATGGATCACAATTACAACTTCGTGTAATATCCAATGCAGTCTTTATAACCTTCTGAAAATTGTCACAATCTTCCTGTGCCAGTCTTCTAACATGTCCTGCACCACCTGCTACTGCATCATATAATACAATAGAATAAATTAATTTTCCGTCATGCCTTACCTTATGCAAACATCCCTTTATATCATTTCTCTCGATATCAAGTGCACGAGACATTGCTTCTAGTAATGCATACATTACAGAAAGCATAGTAGCTTCATCAGATGCAAATCTTGAGAAAAACGTCAGACTAACAACATCAGTCTTAAAAACATGACAAAGCATATGTCTTCTTAATTTGTGTTTACATTCTTTTCCCCATGGGGCGTTATGAGATCGATCAATAAAACGACGATACTCATCAGTTTTCCCTCTGTTTTCAGTCTGACTCTCAGAGTATCCGCAAGTCTCACAGACAAAGAAATCATCATTACATTTAACCATTAAAGAGTCGTTGATACTGGTCTCCATTTTAAACGAGTTACCATTATCTAACGTGAAAATGTATCTACTCATGTATTGCCGGTTAACGTCGCCAATATAATAATCATCACTTCGGTAAGACTTTTTAGGTTTACGCATAGGTACTGGTTTCCAATTTGGTTCCGCAGTAAACCCTTGTCTCGGTTCAATAGCTCTCCCCCACTTAGTTATAGGCGTTTGACAAGAAATACATTTTAACCCATTTTCTGAAGGATCCGTTATACTATAATTCCATGTTTTGCATGATGGATTAGGACATTCAGCAATATAAGATACCTCCCACTCATGCCCTGTCCCTCTCGGTAACTTACGGATATACCTGCTTGTAAACAATTTTCCATCTGCTACAACCTGTGCAGCAGGAGCATATTCACCTATTGCAAGCTGTAAATCACGAACCATCTGAAGTTCTGAATTTTGAGTTGAAAATTGTCCTTGATGAAGTTCTACTGTATCTACTGGAAAACCATACTTGGGAAGCACATTATTTCGTACTAAGAACTCTATCAATTCGTTATTACCAACATGGCTTTCCGCATTATCAGCTTTTGATCTTCTGTATTTCCTAAGTTCATTCTGCCTTCTTCCGGCACCTGCAAAGTCATTGGCTGCAGCTAAACGATTAATCTCAGCTTCGTACCATTCAACATTAGTTTTAAATCCGTTAACAGCAATCTCTAATACGCCTGTTTCTCCGATCAATCTATCAACCCATCCAAAATCCATTATCCCCATTTCTTCATGCATATCAGTCGGTATTGACTCTATTAACAATTGTCTCAGATTTTCAGGTTTATCAGCGAGATAATTCTTCAATAACTCATATCCATTTTCGTTCAAAAATACGTCTGCATTATTCTTGTTGTAGACATTTTCATATTGGCTGAAGAAAGAACTCAATGCTACGGCGAAAATGTGTCTTAATATAACCTTTTCATTCTTAACGGCAAATAAGGGGACTCCAATCTTTCCGCTTATCATCTTTGTCGGATTGTTATAATATGTAAAATCATGTGATGCAAGTTTTGCATATGTGAGAGCAAATGCCGCTGATTTTTTACTACGACCTGCTCGTCCTGCCCTTTGGACATAATTTGCCGGTGTTGGTGGAACATCTCTAAGATATACTGTTTCAAGATCTCCTACATCAACCCCCATTTCAAAAGTAGTTGAACAACTTAGCGCATTAAGTTCCTTGTTTATGAACATTTCCTGGTATCTCTGTTGTTCTGCTCTTCCTAATTGAGCGGTATGCTCTTTTATGTGAAGTGGCGTTGTCTTATCGGAAGAATACAAACGAGCATAATGATTTCCTTCAATTAAAGCACTTCTTGATATCGGTCTGAGCTTACCTGTACATTTAACTGATGAACACATGTCTTTGCAATTCATTGAAGTTATTCTTCCACATTTAGCACATTCATATACTGGAATAGTATCAGCGCCCGCAGATATCCTAAAACAGTCTGTTTTAAAGCAAAACTTCCCATCACCTTCTGGTATAAGCGCAAATTCTCCATTAAGAATTCCCTCCCAGTACATATCTAGAAGTTCTGCTGCAGCCTTTTGGTCTATTTCAAGGACATTCATACATCTAACGATTCTACCATTTTTACGTGTATTACCATTAGTCTGAATATTAGGTATCCATCCCATTACGCTTGAATAACCTTTATCCTTTACTTCGTCTCTTAGTTTCTTTACACGCTTTGGAATAGAAGTATAGTAAATATACTCTGCTTCATCCTCTGAAAGATTACAATCTCCTTTGATAGCACCATGATAAACTATATCCATAACCAACAAGTCAAACAATGCTTTTACATCATTTACATCTTGATTGAATTCCTCTGCAACATCTTCCATAACTTCTTCAGTGTTGCCTTTATACTGAAATGAAATTATTCCTAATGAAGACAAACTTGTGGCTCTACGAGCATTAACCATTTCGTTAAGTACTGCTATCCATGCCATTTTTCTGCTTATCCCTGACAGATTTTCGGTCCCTTTATCTCCGGCACTCGCAAAGGTTCTGTTTTGTTCAAAAAAAGCTGTCAGTGCATCAACAAAATCACTGATCTCCCAAGGATTCGCGCTCATACTCTGCCTGTTTTGCTCTACTATATGCCATATGCCACGTCTTCTTAAGAATTCCTGATATGAATCCTCCATATAACAAGCAAAGAATGCCGCTTCTCCACGACTATCTGAGAATGATAGGAACTGCCTGCTCTTCTTTATAACATCCTGTTTCTTTGTTGCCGATTTACCAAACAGATTTTTCTTTCCATTTATATCTTCAAAAGAACTCTTAAGGATAATCTCCGTTTCCGGTAATTGTTCATATAAAGATGTTCCCAAAACAGCTGTGGAGGCATCATAACCCATGTAAAAACGTCTGAAACTACCAGTGTTACAGCAAGGGCACTTGGGAGTTTCGTTCTTTCCCTTTACATCCGCTTTTCTTACCCTCACATAATCATTTAATGTATGTTCGCATGTGATATGCTTCTTAAGACTCTCATGTATTACAGAGCCACACTTTGAACATATCAGATAGTTATTCTTACCAATTTCTTCATCATCGAGATCTTCATCGTCTAAGAAATCGGTCTCATCATCTTCTGCAATCATAAAATAGGATGCTTCAGATTTTTCTCCATACGCGTTTGATACAAACTCAAGGATATCATTCTTTGTCAGTTGTCCTGTAATACCCAATCTGCCACAATCATCGCATACTGCACACTCAAATCCTTTCCACTGTGTACTATCAATCAGATAATGATTTTTTCGTGTTAGCGATAGAATTTTGTTTTTGTTTATAGTAACATACGCACCTTCAAGTGCTTTAGCAAACATATGATAACGTGCTTTCATAAGCACAGTTTTATTCTTTTCTCCTTGAACAGCAACACTAATAAGGTTAACAATATCCTGCTCTGTAACCGGCATTACATCATTAACCGCATCTGCTATCTCTTTTACTGTCATAGGTCCTTCTATGACAGAACGTATCGCCCTGTATAAAGTAGAGTTCAAACATAAATCAAATATATACTCTTCATCAGAAATACCAGCCTGTTTAGACCTTCCAAATCTAGACAGAATTGTATTTAATGGTTCGATTGGATTAGCCATTTCTGCAAAGAGTTCAGCAGGTATATCTTCAGCCTCTTCTTTATACTCTGGTGCTTCCATAACAGATCTAACTATATCTTCCGTTCTAAATGTTGCACCACATAAAGTGCTTGCAAATCTAGCGATATCCTCGTCAGCTTCTTTCCCTCCCAAGGTAGCACTTGTAATTATATGTAATACGTTATCAGGATCACTTATTCTTGCTTTCAGTCTCCTGATAAGCAATGATGTCTCCATGCCTGTTGTTCCGCGATATATATGAGCTTCATCCAGAACAATGAACCTAAGATTAGCTCCGGAAAAAACGAGATCATCATTGGGTCTTAATAACATATACTCTAGCATCGCATAATTTGTCACCAATATATGCGGAGGCTTTTTCTGCATTGTTTCACGAGAAATGACCTCGTTATTTAAAGGCTTAAGTGGAGCACCATTTGCGTCTTTGTATATTCTTCCATATTCATTTATTCCACTTTCATCATCCTGTTGCGTACTCCCGTTATATACACCAAATGTTATATCTTCATACTCACTTAGCAGCTCTCTAAGTCTTTTCATCTGATCATTTGCAAGTGCATTCATTGGATATACTAATATAGCCCGTACACCCGGTCCTAGTTTTCCCTTCTCTTTCTCGCGCAGCAGGTGATTAATAATAGGTATGATGAAACACTCTGTCTTTCCTGAGCCAGTACCAGTCGTAACAACTAGATTCCTATTATCATTAATCTTTTCAATAGACTGTTGCTGATGTAAATACAACGCTCTTTTTAACTGTAATTCCTTATTAGCGTCTGATTTAGATGCTTCAAGTTCTCTGAATAAGGAAGATACTGCATTATCTTCTATCAACTGCTCTAAGCTTTTTCCAGTTCTAAATGAATCGCTTATATCAAGATATGGCCCCTTTGTTACCGCACCTTCTTTCTGAAGTTCATTCTCAAACTGTCTTGCATATTCTTTATCTGCAATATTAAAAGAAGTCGTTATATACCCTATATATTCATCTTTTATATTTGCTGATGCTACTATCGGATTAAACACGTTTTCTGGTCTCCTTCTTATAATGTACGAGATCTACACTGGAATATGTTTTTTCATTTTGCTTTGTTGGCTCGATTTCAGTTATAAAATTCTCCTGCCTGTCCAATTCATAATTGAATTTGTGGAAGAAGTATAAAGGATCTCCACTCGAATCCGAAACACATAAGCAATCATCGCTTATATATATTATTTTAACAGGATTTACAGCCAATATGGAGTTCCCTTTAGGTGTTAACCTCTCTTCTGATGAAAACGAGTGTCTTTTGTTATCTTTTGTATATGTATATAGAACACCTGTATAAATCGGGCATATCCCTTCAGAACAATCAGTAATCTCAACAAATTCAATATGATCGATATAACACTTTTTGATCGTTACAATGTTATTATTGGCTGCATCAATAATTTCAGGTATACATATTCTGCTGTCTTTAAATCTCAACATATTGGGATCTCCCAACATACAAAGGCCAGAATATATCACAGTTTTTTTCTCTTTTGAGAAAAGATTCTTATTCTTCTTAGTTATCTCAAAAGAATACTCGCCAAGAGTTCTATCTCCGAACTCAAATATATCAGGTGAATATGGATCCAAAGAGAAACTTTCGCTGGTTTCATCAATTGAAATTGTAAGTGTAAGTCTGCTTGGTTCTCCAATGTATGCTCCACCCATATTCCATTTTATGAAGCCATTTTCATAGTATAGTCTTGGTTTTTGAAGAAATGATTCCTGGAAAAATACGTTACCTATTGAGTACTTATACTCTCCCAAATATGTTCCCACTCTAAGAATAATATCTCGCTTAGTCTTCTCTTCTTTGTTGATTGCCATTATGGCATTTCCAAATGAATAAAGGTTATTATCTACGTGTGCAACTTCTTCATCATCTATTAACAACGAAACTACTAATCCTTCTGAAGCAGTTATTTCAATAAATTCTCCCTGGTCTATATCATCAACCCATAAGTTCTCTCCGATGTTCCACTCATTATCACCTCTAAGAATATGTATCTTAGGTATAGGTACAATTACCATTCCTAGTTCAGTGACAAATGCTGCGTCATCTGTATCACTTGATAATTGGGAATTAAATATTTCTCCATTAATAGTAAACTGAATGAATGCATCCTCATAGTCTTCTTCAGTAAAATAGATACCTTTATTGAATTTAACGGATACGTTGTCAACTGCAATATAATTAACGTCTAGTACTTTTCTACCCAAACTCAGATCTGATAATTGTAGACTAAGTTTACCACCATTATCAGATTCATTAATGGTATACTGCAAAACAAAACTATTCTTCGCCTCGTCATATGAAGAATTCAGTATCTGCATGTCTTTCCCATTTTTTCGAAGAATATATCGCTTGGTGATATTATCGCCCTTAAGAATTATGATAATTGTGCTATTGTGTTCAACAAACTCATATTCCTTATTATCAATCTTAAGTTTTGCAGAAGATATAATCTGCGGTTTAATGATGTTTACTTCAGATTCACTTGTAGATTTTTTAAATGCAATAAGATTACCCCCAACAGATAGAAGGAACTCATTCTCGAGATAGACATTCGAGATAATGATATTGCCTCTATATAATTCAGTAATCTCAACATTCTCATCAGTGATTTTTGATGTACTAGGATATATCAGATAATATCCACCAGCATTACTATCAATGGATTGTATTTCCTTGTTTTTATTAAATAATATGTAATTCCTATATAATGAATCATGCGAGTCATATATTACTTCATCATCACAGAGTACTCTCACCCTTAGTTTAATCTGCTTGTCTGTAGCAGATACATATTCATCCACATCAAAATCGAATCCGTGCAATGTTCGCCCAAGTTCATTACCATAATATGCCAATGGTTTCGTAGATATTCTTTCTTCGCCATTATAAATTTCTATAAATGAATCATACCAATCCCCTCGCTTCATGCGAATTTCCGGCATAGATAATACTAATTTTGTATCATTTTGAAGTTGGTATTGTGGTTTAATCCTTGTATAGTCAATAGCAATTTCTCTTCTTGCATAGTTAGAATTTTCAGTCTTTTTATTTACTACAGTTTTATGAATATCCTCAACTTTCTGTTGATACCACGTCTCTCCTAGAACAATTTCATATGTTTTCTCACCAGAATAAGTTGTTTGGTTTAAAATTCTATCTATATTTTTTAAAAGCTTTCTAAATAGTTCTTCTGAAAACTCTGGCCTATTAATAATCATTTTTTTTATTCCCTCATGGAAATAATAAACTCTGTTACTAATAGTCAATTGTAACTCGTCATCGGAGTTTTCTATTGATGAATCAAATTTCTGTCTTAGTCCTCTTGTCATGACTCCTATAAGAGGATCATCATAAACAAAGTTCCATCCCAGATTGTCTTTATAAAAATCAAAAAGGAAATCATATAGATACATCCATGACCTTTTTGTGGAAAGTGCATGGATTAAAATAGAAGATTTGAATGCGCGGTTATGATTTTTTTCCTTCAAGAAAAAACGATTTGAATTCTCAAGAGACGTTTGAATACTATCTTTGATTATATCTATAACATAGTCATTGCTTCTAAAACCTAATTGTAAAACAATATATTCCCAAAAAGCAGAATTTATAGCTGGATCCCACTCTTTTGCCACGCAGATAACTGCTAATGCAATCTGTTTTTTTGCTGCTATTGGTATTACCAATAGTGGATTGCTTATCTTTTTTGAAATATAGTTCTTTGCTTGTTCCTTTACTTTATCTATACTCTTTGAACCAAGCATTTTACTTCCAATTAATGGATACTTAGAAAAAACATTATCAACATCATTTTTCCCTAAATCCAGGGAATACATATCTTTTTCCATATAATTCCTCCGAAAATAAGGAATCACTCTCTAACCCAAATAGCATCAACTGAATCAAAGACTTCAAGCAACTTTAATATTCTGACAGAAAACAAGTTTTCTATCTCCTTAGATATGCGGTCTCAAAAGTATATATTTGAAAGCCCTTATTTGCTCTATGTCTTAGTTTTAATCTTTTCATTTACAGTTTCTTATTAAACAATTCTCAATCACTTGATGATTCTTTCACATAATAATGCCGCGAAAGCCATTGACAAACGCCATCTAGTCCAGGATATACTGTTCTTTCACTGATATTTGACTCATCCAAAAAATCACGGAGCCTCCATTTCAGATTTTTGTCGATCGTATATTTTGCAACAGCATCTTCATCATCAGTATAGTTTTCTAGAAATTCATCAATATTAGAAACCTGTCCCGGTATGACAGAAAAAAAGGAATACTGGTTTATGATTCTGGGATCGATCGAGGGCGGTTCCATTATTACCATCGATTTTCCGTTTGTTAGTCTATCATATTGCTCTATTGTACTAGTTGCATTATTCAACATATCAACAGAAAAGACCTCCGTACCTTTTATCGATTTTTGCTCTTTTATAGCATTAGGCAGCTTATCATGAATCTTCTCAATATCTATACGCCAAAGAATACCATTATTTTTATCTAATTGATCTAATGCATCAGAAACTGCAAAATGAAGAGCAACAAATGGCGATCTAGTCCAGTCTAATAATCTAGTGGGTAGCCCGTGATGTTGCCCCATAATCATTCTTCTCCAAATATTGTCTCTATCTTGCATCAGTTCAGTTTCTGCATATTTTGCAAAATTATCCAATATGGGCTTTTCTAAAGCCATGCTTTTTTCCTTACAATTTCTATAAAGACTAGTCTTTAAATTATAATCTCTAGATAATCCTCTATATAAGTAATATCCCCTATATCGACCATTTCGCGAATCAAACGGTTGATCCGATACTATTTTCAGGATTTCATCCATTGAAGTTATTGTTTTCTTAATCATATATACCCCTACAATCTACCTTTTATTCATTAGATTTTGTCGATTCATAGCATTATTTATCAGTTCTGAACATTCATAATCAAGCTTGATTCTTAGCACCTTTACGTTAAATTCACGCATAGCCACCGCTATAAAAGAATTTCCAACAAGTTGCTTATATTCTTTTTCATCACAAACTGCAATGTACTTTTTATATTCAGTATTTTGAACCTTTTCATAAAATATCATCTTTAATACATCACTAGAAATTTTATCAACTTGTGCAGATTTCAATTTCCCAATATGTACATGAATTTCGCCAATAATCTTTCTATTTTCAGAATAAAAATCTGGACAAATATAAGAGTTTCTGCACTCCAATTCCAGTTTCGGATTTCTTTCTAAATCTTCAATGCCTAATAACTGTACAATTTTACCAAACATTATTCTTTCTATTTCGTTTTGAACATCAGAATTTGAATCTATATTTTTACTCATTTTACATTACATAGAATAATTGGTTTCTCATCTAAAAGCCATTATATGATTCATCCATTCAAAATACTAATAAGCACGTCTGCAATAGTGTTTACCTCATCTAATGTGTTGTTTTTACCAAGAGATATCCTTATTGTTCCCTTTGCATATCTCTCGGGTATATTAATAGCCTTTAGTACATGTGAAATCTGTGTATTAACACTATCGCACGCCGATCCGGTTGAAACACAAATCTTCTTCAAGTCTAATCTATGAAGTAACATTTCTCCTTCGACTTTAGCAAATGAAAGACTTAGATTTCCTGGTAGTTGATTAGTTCCATTTCTAATAAAATCTATACCAGATTTGTTTAACCTATCCAATAAAACAGTCTCTATTGATCTTATATGATTAATGGATTTTTCCATTGAAAGACAATTCTTTTTTAGAGCTACAGCCATTCCGACTATGCCTGCAACATTCTCGGTTCCCGCTCTGTGTCCACCTTCCTGTGAACCACCATTAATTAATGGAGTTAATCCTCCTTTTGCGTACAAAAAACCCACTCCTTTAGGCCCATTAAACTTATGTGCCGATGCTGATAGCATTGAAACACCTAGCTCATGTACATTTACAGGAATGTGTCCAATAGCTTGTACTGCATCTGTATGAAATCTTGCACCATATTCTGAAGCTATATTCGCTAATTCTTTTATTGGTTGTACAGTACCAATCTCATTATTCGCAAACATTACGGATACAAGAGTCGATTCACAACTAGCTACGACTTCTCTTGATCGACTCAAAGCCTTCTTAAGCGTTTCGGGTTTTACTAAACCATCTTTATCTACATCAAGATAAATGACATCTGCATCTCTGTATTCCTTTTCAGATTCTACCGAATTCAAAATCGCATGATGCTCTATCCTTGATGTAATAATATGTCGAATATCAGATGCAAACGGAGTGAATCTTTTAATTGCCCAGTTATCACTCTCAGACCCGCCAGAAGTAAAGAAGATTTCTTTGGGATCAGCTCCTATGCATTCAGCAATATCCTTCCTCGCCTGTTTCAATGCGGCTTTTGGCTTTTTTGAAAAGAAATATGGCTGTGAAGCGTTACCATACTCTTCACACAAAAACTCCTTCATTGCCTCAAAAGCATCTGTATCTAGTTTTGTTGTCGCTGCATTATCTGCGTAAATATATCCCATAAACTAATTAAAGAGTGTGCAACCCTCATCCTTAAATTCTTGTATCTTTTCTAGTAGATCGCTTACGGAACACCCCAAATAGTCGGCTAAACAATCCATACAATAGTATCTCTTGACTGTTTTTCCAAGCATTTTTTTATTTATTCCTATAGTATCTTTATCAAGTGGTTTTTTTCCGCAAGCCAAACAATCTGGTGTCATTTTAGAATTCCTTTACTGTCAGGAAGGGTACATCCTTTCCTTTATACTCTGTATCTATCATACCCTGTTGTAACTTTATAATACGTCGCATTCTCATGGCTGGTGTAAGACAATAATCTGTAAAATCCTGTCTATCCACATCATTCTCACTTCTAATATGTGGAAACAGCAATTTAAGATATGCTGTTGCAATCCTCTTGATTGCTTCTGTATCTCTTGTATCTGCATGTTCAGGAACATCGACTATCTTTTCTACAATCGCTCTATAGGAAGTGTCACTTCTTAATTCATGTAGGATAGTACAAAAATATTCTGAATTCAATGCCCAACCGGTTATCTTAAGGCCATCATTCATTCTAGGTATATCCCAGCCCTTAACAAATCCGTGTATTCTGTCAAGCAATGCTGTTTCTTGGAACAAATTTGGTAATTCAGATAACATATACTCAAACTCGTTCATCTTTTCCTCTTTAATATTTCCTAGGAAAACAACTCCCGCATCTGATTCTCCATCATATCCGTTTGAATTATACTTTCCATACTCGAGATAACCCTGAAGTATAGATCGCATCTCATTCTCATCTCCAAAACTAACAAGTTTAACTTCATCGATCGCCACAAAATCGGGTCCACAAATAAATCCTGGTTTTCTCCGAACAGCATCATAAAACATCTTTGACCTAGTAACCTTACCACCATCTGTAAGCATACCATATTTGCTGACATGTCCAAACACATAACTTTTTCCGGTACCTTTAGGTGCAAGCTCAATTATATTTACTCGTTTTTCCACAAAAGGCAAGAGTCGTGTAAGCATAGAAAGCTTTTGTAATTCCGTTTCATATCCATCGGCATTGTAATCAATGGCTCCAAGTACGATATCGATCCACTCTTCTGTCGTAAAGTGGCTTCTCATATCCTTGAAGTAATCTAAATCAACTGTATATGGACAGAAATTTTTAAAACCTACTAGTTTAATCTTTCCCGGTATCTTAGGCTTCACAGTATCATCAGGTTGTCTATATCCCAACTTGATAATACCCCACACCTCACCGCTATGAACAAGATCATTCTTATAAAGCTCCCATATGGCAGGTTCTATCATAGTTTCCTTTTCTGTAACACCAAAATCAGGCAGGGCAAATGATATTTCTCCAGTCTTGATATTTATATCAACTGCAATCTTTGTCAACAACTGAACTGTTTCATTCTCATATATGATCTGATTCTTTATTCTCATCCAGTCTTCTTTTTTGGGTATGAATTTTTTAATAAACGCTGATACTTCATCAATATTAAAATGGCCATAATCATCACTGAATGTTTTCAGCAAATAATCTCTCAAAAAAGCGGGCAATCCCAATGATGAGAAGAAATTATTGTTTTTAAGATCCTTATATACAACCATTTCCTCGAAATAGTCACGCAGTTTATCTTCCAACTGTTTACCCTCCTATATATTGAATAAATTAACTTCAGTCATTCCCTTTTTAGTCACTTCAAACTTGTTATTAACAGATAGTACATCCGAACCATTAAGAATATCCGCATAATAGAATCCCTTCTTTATGCAATCTGTCAATTCACATTCATATATATAATTGTCACTCGTTGCCTTAGCATCGTAAAACTTATCATTAACTTTAATAGCAATGCTATTGCTGAGTATACCAACATAAATACGTATCACAGGAACTTCCATAGCCGCCAAGGTAACGACCTTAAACTCATCTAAAATGAATGCTTCAACATGATCTGATTTCCTGATAATTTCTATAATCGGAACCGTTACTTCCTCTAGCGATGCGCCTCCATGCACTTCAACATTTGCTTTCCTGCTTCCCTTAAATCTATCGTAATTTGCCAAAACCCAATAGTCAGATTCTTCAATTGCAAATTCGGGTTTCGTATTTATTTCATTTTTCGGACAACATCTGCCAGAATGCTCTCCTTTGCTTTCCATTTCCCAAACATTTTCAGTTTCATGTAATACAGCAAGTCTACTCGCTCCATGATCAGATAGAATAATAGCCTTACTGTATTGCTCGCTAATAATAGCCGACTGGATCTTTTTCAGAAGATTATCAATTATCTCCAATTCAGTAATAAGGTAAATTGGCAACTTAGTTTTTTCATAATCAAAATTATCTTCTCCATGATGCTTAATCTCATCCAGATCTTTTATATCAGATATAGGGCAACCTTTTGTATTGCACACTCCGACAAAATCTTTATTAAAGCAAGTCAACGACGGCAATTCGCAGCGTCCGCATGAAATGCTTGCCGTCAATCCATATTCATTACATTTTTTCTGAATATATCCCAGATATTCGACTCCAAGCGCATCAAAAAAGAAAGCATGAGCATCCTTCAAATCCACTTTGTCAAACAACTGTGTTCGTGGTTTTAATGCGCTTACGAATCCCAGTTCCGTTGCTTGTTCTTCAACCTTCACTTCAAAACTCGGCAGAATCCTATTTATCAATTTCTGATATTTATATACCTCAAAGTAGCTATCAAGAAGATCATTCTTAAACCTGTATTTTGAAAGATATGCCGCAAGATCCGGATATACAATTTCAAGAATTTCCACAAGTTGATCTGATGTGTACTTGTTTCCATAAGTATCAAGCCATGTGATTATCTTCTCTTTTTCAGGTTTTGATAAATCTGTGAGATAATAAATTGCGTCCTCCTGCTTTGTTGAAACCACCTTGCAAAAATCCATAATCTCACTTAAATAATTAGAATAAAAGCTTAGAATATCTTTTCTTTCCTCATATAATTTCTTAAAATCCTCATCTTCTCTATCTACCGTGAGAATAGATCTAAAAAGGCTTTTGGCGAAATCCTGATAATTTGATGTATTCACCATTGCTAGCGATAAATACGAATTCTTTTTCGCACCCATAACACAAACAGCAATGTAGTATAGCCACATCATATCATCAGTGTACGAAGGGTATTGTTTAACACAATTTGTCAGATTAACGTTGGATCCAAATTCCGTTTCAACAACATAGGAAAAGTCATTTTCCCCCATTAATTTCAAAAGACCATTCCAACGTTGTGACTCGCCAAAACTCTCTGGAACATTCTTTATTCTTGAATCTTTAGTGCAAAGTATGTCATAACCGTTATTTAATTGCATTACATTTACAAGAGACAAATGAAATATCTGTTTATCCACATCTGTGGCTATATAGATTTCATTATCACCGCTTTTTTCATATGCTTCGCCCAACTTTTCAAAGCCTATATATACCTTATGAAACGACTCCGAAAGATCAGGAGAAATTAAGCAAATATCAGGCGTATCATCAAAATCCCCATCAGCAATAATGAGCTGTCCCCTCTCAGAGAATCTACTATCCGTAAACTTCAAATAATTTCGGCATTGATAAGTAACTACTACAACATGCCCTCCTATACTTTTAGACACTATTGATCTAAGGGTATTTTTAAGTACAGACTCACCATCTAGTTTTAAATAAGCCGAGAGATGTACTATAAATAAATTATCATCATTATTATCAATACGATCAGACAACTCTTCGAGCTTCAATGTTCCGTCTTTTCCACAGAAATTCCCCGCCGAAAGAATCTCATTATTTCCGACCTCGAAATGATACAAAAAGTCCTTCAAATCTTTCTTGTTAGAAAAATCAACTATTACAGGCCATCTCTTATCTGAAGTTAACAGTGTTTCGATTCTTTTTTCTACTTTATCGAGAGTCATATGAACACCTCACTATTACTCTTTACCCTTGATTATTTCTACACCAACAACAATATTGTCCTCTATCAACTGCTTAAGATAATCCTTCACTTTATCCGCCGGCATCTCGTCAATAATCTTCTTTGCCTTTCCATATCCGGATTCCATATAACTTGCAGTTGCCATGGTTTTAATCTTTGATACTACATCTTTGCTTTCCATCCAAAAATTAGGTTGTTCAGAAACATGTTTCTTTAAATAATCTTTAACAACATCAACACTATCAAAAAGGACTGCATAATCTTTCAAAAATGCATCAGAAAACGCCTTGTCTCTCTCCTCCTTGCTGTTAAGCTTATCTACATAAGACATTTTTGAGATATAATCCATTGCACTACTTATAGCATCCGAATCATTCTTACCCGAATTGATGGTCGAAAATGCCTTTCGTGCAATAGATGCCTCTTGATCTGGAACCATGACCATAATAGGCATAAGATACTTCGTAGACCAATCAAAAGGTCTATCAGTATCTGTTAATTCCTTCCACAGCTTGCGAAGTTTTACATGCTCCAGGGATCCCTTATATGTAGCAACCGCCTTCTGGACTTTTTCATAATACTTATCTGGTTCAGATACATACGATCCCTTAAAACCATATTGATCATCATCAATCATTACCCTGACATCATCAAGAGTAAGCCCATCTAAATAATGAGCACATGATTTTTCAAACATCTCTGCTTGTGAAGACATAAATGTCCTAAAATTATCGACATTTACAACCAAAAGATCCAGGAATTTCTTTTTCTGAGAATCCAACAAATTATTTGCTTTCTTTAGATCACGAAGCATCTCATAGAAATCTTTACCGTCATCTATGTTGTTCTTTATGACTGAATATGCCAATCTAATCTGCCCGATCTTATCACACCATGCTCGGATAGTTTCAACATATGTAGTATTTTTTGCAAGAACCTTATTGCTGCATTCTATAATCTCATATTCTGTAATCAATTCATCAATCTTGCCATGTACGGTTTCCTTATTCCATACCCAATTAGCTGCATCAGAGTTGAATTTATATTCAAGATGGTTAATATACTGACCGCCATCACTCACCGATTTTGCTATCGTAACAAGTTTTCCGCCTTCATATGTTTCTAGATACTTCAACATACCTTGCTTGCATCTATCTTTTGTAAGAATACTCTTTAAATCCTCAACGGCATCAGGATTTTCTATACAGATATCGCCAATTTCTATAGCAATATCACTATCAGATTTTCCTTTGCCATCGTTTTGATTGTTTGCGATTGCACAGTAACTTTCTATCAGTTTGATTACAATATCCTTATTTGTTTTGAAGGTAGCATCATCAATTGCATACTCTACCAGCCAGATAGGGAATGCAAATGTCTTCATCTGTTCTCGAATACGTGATCTGGTATCTGTTATTGATACACAGTACTTCGGATCAACTGCGAACGCTTCCGAAGTAGCTTTATTAAACGATCTTTCTGAGTCCGTCAATGTAACTATAAATTTGTCCTTATACCTCTTATCTGGCGTGTTTTCTTGCTTGATAATCTCAGATATCATAGTGGCAAGTTTATCTGTATCCAGCGTGTCGGTTGTTACATTATCACTATATGAATATGTTCCATTTGCATATTCTTTCAGAATAAAGCCGAGTATAAATGCAGTTAAATTACAAGGCATAAAGCCATAAGGTTCAATCTTCAGAACATTATATATTTGAGCTATAGATATTCTGTCATGTTCCTTATAAGTTTCTTCGATTAACCCATCTACCATCTTCTTAAGTTTGGCAATATATGTATGAGAACCTTCCCAGTATTTCTCTATTTTCCATGCGTCTTTTAATGCATTTTCAAGCTTTGTCGCTTCATTACCTGATCTAAATGTTCCCTTTGTTTCTTCAGTGATACCACATGATGCGCCCGCTGCAAGTGAATTTGCATCATACATAGTATTTAGCACACTTGGAAATGCTGCTTCAAGGCAATCCGGGTAATGGAATTTATTGATTTCCATCAATTTTGTAGCTAGATCATTGAAATTTGCTACTCTTTCGCCTTCTATTGAGTACTTTGAGTAAACATAGAAATCGCCATTCTTTATTCGCTTTGCCCAATCTTTTAATACTTCAATTGCATATCCTTCATATGTTTTTCTCTGCGTTATATCACTGTTTCCGATGGCTAATGCCGTTGCATAATTTTCGACAAATTCGCTGTAATTTGTTTCGCCCAAAACTGTATTTGATGCGTCAATCACGACAACGGAAGTATCTGGATTTGTCTCATAGAAAGATTTGACTTTTTTCTGTATTGTTACACGCTCACTATCGTCTCGAGCTATAGTAGCAATAGCATAAAGTTTATTATTGACTGAATCCGGATTATTTGCTTTCTTTGATTCACTATCAAAATCCGATAATGTAGCATAAGCCAAATTGTATCGTGCCTTTAATGCCCCAGAGAACTCTATAGTATTTCTCAAGTCACAGCCCGCCATGAACGACAGATCTTTTGTGGATTTATTCTGAGCCTCTTTTATAAATGGTGTAGAGTCCACTGTTGCCCCAGTATTCTTGCAACAATATGAGAACACATCTCCGGTCAAAGGAGTTCTTGTGACCACATGATCATTTAAGAGTTTCTTAGCAATATTCTTTGAGGAAAATTCCAAGTCAGTACCTTCAAATGCAAGCGTAAGATTCTTGTCATTCGGAAGAAAGATGTCTCTGTTTCCGGTCATTCTATCAGAAACAGCCTGTAGTAAAAGAATTGTCTTAAGGACTCTCTTTTCATCTTCTATCAGATCCTTATTCAACTTGGGTGTGAAACAATTAAGAACCTCTTTGATTCCAGACGCTAATTTATCCTGTCCACTTTCATAGAAGAAACTCCACAACATATCAACAGTAATAAATGGATTCGGAGAATTAAAATCATAATGATCAATAAACCACTGAAATGCCTGTACATCTTCGCCCTCATCATTTTTGATAAAATTGAACATACTTCTCGCAGTGGATGTGTAATAAATCGATATATGCTGGAGTAAAAGTGCAGCATACGGATGAATCGGTAACACATTCGAAAGGTCTGCATCCGTTAGGCCGACTTTTTTTGTTACTGCAGTTCGACTTTGATTTGTTCTATTAGCAAGACTCTTCCTGTGTTTTTCACATTTTTCCGCCAATTCCTCATCATCTGTAACCTTCATTGCCTCATGCATTAAAGCAAAAGCAATATTCTCTGGGAGAGAAATATGTACAGGTGATACAAAACGATCTAAAATCTTTTTCTTATCTGGATCTCCATCGGAAAAATATCCCTCGGCCTTATGAGTTACAATCATCAAGCAGAAAGGTGCTGTTGCTGATAACTCTGCGATTTGCTGAAAACCAGTAAGGTGATGAAGGTTATTCTCGAAGTATTCTGAGAACTCATCCCAAATAAACATTAAATTATACAGATTATTTTTATCAATAACCTCGCGAATCCAATCACAGAGTTCTCCTGTATTCATTGAGAAGCTACCCCTTACCATGTTTACTTTGAAGAGTTTAGTTATCAATGTACGGAGTGCATCATCCTCATATGAACGAAGCTTTTCTAAAACATCATCCGCTTTATCACCGCCGAGAACGTCCTTTGAAGAACCTGAAGCAAATATATCAAAGCTCCGTTTATTCTCATCATTTTCAAGGAATCTAATAAGAGCATTCTTTAAAGATTTGCTTGCTTGGTTTTCTATTCCATTTTCCTTAAGAGCTTTTTCTATCCCTTCCTGAATAGCCACAATAAGATCAACATCACTATTGATGTCGGATGACCCATATCTATGACAAACAAGAATCTTTCCAGACTCTTTCTGAGCTATTAGATCTTTGCACAAAAAAGAATCCAACTTATATTTTTCAAAGTAGGCCTCCGTTTCTTCCTTATCAGCCTCAATCAGTTTCTTTAATGTAAGCACAGCATGGGACTTACCCGTACCATAGGCTCCATCTACCCATATGGATAATTTGTGCTTTCTTTTCAATACATCAACCGTAACCTTCAACAATGTAACGAATGATGGATGCGGATAGAATTTTTTCCATAGATCCGGAACAGTATCAATTATCTTTTTATCAACCTGAGGAAAGTATTCAGGATCAATATCAAAATAGTCACGATAGCTCATTGCTCGTCCTCCTAAAACATCTGATTAAGTAACTCTGCAGCACTCATTTCACTCTTCAGCGTTATACTATCTAATCCCAATGTAAATCTTGCTTCTATCAGATCGGGATAATTAAATGTCAATCCATTCAACACCTTCTCCATCGTATCTCTATCAAGGCCAAATATCTGTGTTGGGCTTATACCTTTTCTCTCTATAGAATCATCAAGAAGTTCTGTAAGAGTAAACTGCCTACGATCTCCACATTCTTCTGCAAATTTATATAACGCATATAGAATCACGCGTTCATCGGGTGATCCCCAAGGGAATCTTATAACTGATATCAGTTTTCTTCCGTTCTTCTCTTCATAATCACACACTCCAAATCCAAGTTCCTCACCAAGAGGTTTTATAGAAATGAATATGTTCTTAAACGCTGAAACTATATGATCACGTACAGTTGAACTAACAGAGTCATCCAGCATTGCATATATCGCTTCTGGTGAATAAGTATTATTAAAATTGATATTTTTTACCCACCATCCAAACTGACTAGAATACGACCAATTTACAGAAATAAGTGCCCATGCTAGACTCGAATCTATTCCTATATCTGATATTATTTCTCCAAATCGGGAAATGGTTGGATATTTATTACCCTTTTTCTCCTTCGCTCCCATTCCACTGTCCAAAAGGAACTTACTAACATACTCAATCTTTTTGGAGCCAAGTGAATTCTCCTCAGATGTCCAAAAATCATCTTTTAATCGGAAATATAGTTCCATCCAGTCGTATTCCACGCCCATGTTTCCATATCTGTTGATTCCGCTCACCTTTCCCTCTCCTTTCGGTAATCTCATAGAATCGGCCAACAAACAACCATAAAATATCTCATGACACTTTCTACACTTTACACATTTATCGTCAATCTTTACCTTTCCATTTTTCATGCTTATAAATCCATGAGGACAATTTGCCTCACAAACCTGACACATGACACAATAAGCTGTTTTCCTCATTATCACTTTAATAGCTGACATGAAGTTAATATCTGTTTTCGTATTTGTCTCTATGCTAAAAACAAAACTTGCTTCGTCTTCACTCTCAGAATACTTTCCTACATATTTGTTTTTATCAAAGATAATTTCCACTGTACAATCATCTGGATACTCAACTTTTCCTAATGTCTTAATCCACTCTCTCCAATCAGAGTTTTTTTGTGATATTTTTATCTCAAACACTCCTTTTTCAAAAGTGTATGTACAAAGATTTTTAGCAATCGTTAGTTCTCTGCCACTTCTTCTTGCTTTCCATCCACCCGTTTCCATAAACTCATCAATTTGCTTCTTTGTAGACAGTGGTTTTGAAGATGTTTCAAGTATAATTTTGTTAAAGTCCGTTGTAGATAATGCCTCTCCTATCCTTTCTTTATAAGACACCTCTTTAAAGAACATATTTTTATATGTAGCCATTGGGCATACTAAGCAACCGGCGCGACTATTTCCTTTTTTGTATGCCTCATTCATTACTAAGTCTTTATCAAAAATGTAGTTATATAGTTCAGCCGAATTCCACTCCAAAATCGGATGACAACTAAATTGTCCTCTGATCTTATCCCCATCACTTACATCATCATATTCACTTCTCGAAATACTTTCATCTCCTCGAATTCCAGTGAATGCCATCCCTTTAAAGTGTGGATTATCAGTATATTTTCTTAAAGTAATTATCTGTGGTGTGGTTTTATGAACGCTACAACACCATCTCATCGTTTGTGCTGGAGGTCCAAAAACAGACCATGTGTCTAATGGCGACATTTTTGATTTTGATGTCAAAAACTCGATATCCATTTCTGCGCATAGTCGTTCAATTTTCTCAACCACATCATATGTATCAGGAAATTCCATTTGCGTATCGCCAAATAAAACCTTAAACTCATTATGTGGTAATGCTCTTTGAACTAAATCAAGAGCCACAACACTGTCTTTTCCCCCTGAAAAAGCCACATAAAAAACATCTATTTTCTTTTTATACCTAGAATACGTGTTATAGATCTTTTTTATTGTCTCCTGCTCCAATTGGCCCATTAAGTCTTTATTCTTTACAACCATAGCTGGAATATCTACAAATCGTAAAGAATACCCTTCTGGTTCAGGATCCTCAATTATTTCTATCTCCGGAGCAGCACATACAGAACCACCTTTTGTTTTGGCAACGAGTCTCCCTCTGTAGATGTAATTATTCGCTTCTGCCCACATATATGGGAAGCTATCGTTTTTATCATAAGTCCAATACTTATCGAATCCCAAAATATCTAGTTCTTGATAATATACTGGGCGTGGTTCCTTTGAGAATGCCAACGGCATCGGTGTTAGTATATATCCTCCTGTTGATGAATCCCACTCATACGTGTACATTTCAACTATTCCTTCCTGTTCCTAATTTGTTTAGCCTTCACTAATACCGAATCAATCTTTTTATAACTTTTTCTTGTCAAAAGATTAACTTCACCAAGATAGTCAAGCGCCTTATTATTTGTTAATTCACACCCACTTTTTGCGATGGCATCTGCACATACATCTGCAAAATCATCAAATCCACTTCCTCTTCTAACAACGGCTCCTGCAACATTATTAAGAGATCTACCATTATTTGACAAAGAATATTTCTTACTGAAATACATCAAATAAGTCTCCAACAAATACACATTCCACTCATATCCTACATTTGGAAATACCATGAATGAATCAATATCTTTGATCAACATATAACCTGTTTCAAGATATGTGGAAATCGCATTGTCTGTAGCTTCAACATCAAAGCAAATATCGTCTCTAGAAACAAATAAGTTCTTACTTACTCTAACAGTGGTTTCAGATAGGGAATTGAAATATATATCCCCTCCGTTTATTTCCTTCGAAAAAGCATATAAATCGTCATCCGAAAAAGGTGCATGATGTTTACCATAGAGTCGATACACATCAGCCATACTAATTATTTCTTCTCTGCGGCTAATTACCTCACCATCAAAATGAAATCTTCCTGATAGTTTTCTCGCCACGGCATTCCGAATTCCCAATGATGAAAGATACACATTATTTTCAATGAAAATAGGCATATACTCCTGAATTTTTTCGAACACTAATGACCATATGCAGTACCCATCTTCCTCTATGTAATGGTTTATAAAATCTGTAATTCTATCAGCATCTTCAGAAGAAAACTCAAATATACCTTCATGAAAATAGTGTTCTCTAGCATTTAGAATAATTTTGTGACTTGTTTTAATCACCCCATATACAATGTCTTTTGAAACATGTGATAGTCCTGCATATATTTCTTCATAGGATAGAGGTTTTCCTGCTGCAAGCATATAATCTTCAACTTCAACAGAATGATCAATATGTACGTCTTTCTCCTTGGCAATATAATCATCTGTAAAATAATACTCATCAGTATTACACACGTATTCTAGATACGGTTTAAGCATCATAGCATCTGTCAAATTGAAACAATACTTAAAAACATCCGCCAAATCCGAGTATATGGATTTGTAATATAACACTTGATTTCCACTTGCAAAACTGTTACTTACATACTCCATTAATACTGCTTTGACATCGTTATTTACTATACCTTCTGCTGGAAATACTCTATCTTTATATATAATTCCGCTTTTACGAATACAATTTTCTAATTCTGTATCAGTAAGATTTAACTTCTCATCGAAAACCTCTTCGTAAGTATCTCTAAAATTCTCTAAGTCTATAGAATCCATCTGCATTCCGTTTTGATATCTCATCATCAAAACCTTTTCAAATGATTCTTTATCAAACTGCATTCGAGGTCTAGCATTTTTCGAAAATGAATACTTTCCCTCTTCAACTTCAATTGCCCATGGTATTTCATCTAAAATGTTTTTTAGCTCTTCGCTCCCTAATGAAAGACCTAACTTTATCCGTATCCATTCAATGTCAAATCCATTAACATCATCATAAACACTAGCCAAAGATTTGAGACGCATGTAAAGATCAGACTCTTGTGGTTCCTTTATATCCTCCCGAATGAGTGTTGTTGTATTTTCTAAACCATTTTCATTTTGTTCTACCTGATCATCAAATGATTCGCTTTTTGCATTTTCATTATTCCAACCATATCTGAAAAGCACATACTTCTCCCAAGCCACCTTACATCTATTATATTGTTCTTGGTTTATTTCTATAAACTCTGGTACCGTAAGTAGTTCTTCAAGAGCATCCTCTAAAACACGAAAATCACTAATATCAAAAATGCTCTTCGAGATAATGTTATGATTTAGGGCAATTTTGCCGCCTAGCGCAAGTGATGAAATATATAACTTGGCAGTCGTTCCTTTAGCGATATCATTCGATTCCATCCATTCTAAGAAATCATTTTTCTGTTTGTCTAAATCTGGGATTAGTACTTCTTGTACCATCTCTTCTTCAACAGATGAATTCGCCTTTTCAGATTCCTCATACAAGGATTCTTGATCGACTTTTATTATGTTGTTTTTTTCTTGTACGTAACTAATATAATAACGTATTGCTTTTGTCATTATACTTGTAAACTTTGCATATTTTGTCCTGAAAAGATTGTTTTTCTCAATCGTTCTCCTTATAAAAGATAATATAGAGATGTCATCAGTTTCTAAAAGTGGCTTTTCAAGGGTTTTTTTGTCTAGAAAAATCTCATTCAACTGTGAATAAGAAACGTATAACTCTGCCATTTGTTTAGTAGAAACCTTTGCAGACAACCATTTGTAAAAATTATCCTCAGAGGTTTTAGTATCTAATGACTCATGTGCCTTTTTGTATCTACCCCTTTGTTCAATCTCAGAGGCTTTTTGCTTGCCTGCCTTAATTAACGCTTTCCTGTAGTACCCCATATACTCTTCTCTATTTTCTTTCCACAGCTTTACTACATCTTGAAATAACTTAGATGCAGGCTTCATAAGTGTATATCCCAAATATGCAGATTCCATGCTTTTCATTTGAAACGTAATACCTGCAATATTCCGATATATATCATCTATTTCTTTTCCAGAATTAACAGCAATTGCCCTTAAAGTTTCCGATGTGCAGCGTATTGCTTCTTTTTGAGACATTCTTCCATCTAACGTTTTAAGATAAGAATCTAAAAGAATTACAGCCTCATATTCATTCCATGGATCCTGTTTGGGCATTATTTGCTTCTCCAAATCTTTGAATCTTTTATATATCTACCACTCTTTATTCTCTTATCATCGGGTTTTACGGAATCTTTAGGTATTTTCCAATACGCATTTGGTTTATATGCTCCAGGGATTCGACCTTCTCCGCATAAAATTCTTATTCTTCTAGTTGAAATTCCCCATACTCTGGACATCTCTGTTATTGAAGCATATTCCATATTATTTCTCCTTCATTAAAAGAAAAAACACTTATCTATTATACTCTGAAGTCGGAACAAAATCAATTTGAGACTGGCTCAATAACAAAGATTTCCTGTTAGTGTTTTGGCCGATCGGTTTAGTCACTTTCCTTATCATATACGACCTTACATATGGCTCCACCTCTGATTACCATGACAATCTTAGCTTTAGCTTTCTTACCTATCTTATCATAGAGTCTGCCGGCACTTAATGTGTCCTTGTATACGGTCGATGTGCTGTTTGCTACATATCCAACCTTAAGACCATCTATCTTGACCATGATCGCTTCCGAGTCATATTGATTGTCAGGTTCCTTAACAAGCTTTACTTTCATGCCTCTCTTCATGAATTCTGTTCCTAAATAGTGATTGCATCCTGTAAGTGTGAATAATGTCTTTGCCATAATGTTTCTCCTTTTCTTTCGTTATGCTGCTGCTATCATCAAATCTGTGATACCGGGGTTATAATACGGTGATTGTTTATTGATCACGCGTTCATTTCTCATCTCTTTGTATATATATTCCTTAATAGCTGTGCCGTGATTGTAGCCATGTACTAACTCAAGTCTAAAACCATCTCTGAACACCGCTATTGTGTTTTTTATCATTCTTATTGCACTCTTTTTGCTTAAACCGTGGAGATCTAAGCATATTGTTGTGATTCCTTCTTCCTCTGTAGTGCTGATCCTGCATAGATCATCTCCACACATAAAAAATGTCATCTTTTCCATCATTTGCTCATATCCCATTTTTTTACCCTCTCTTTCTTAATCCATCACACCGTCTTCTTTACACTGATCATAATATGGACAAGTTACACAAAAGCTTCTGCAGTATCTGCCATTTCCTTTCACACACTTTTTTAACCAAAATAAAAATCTTCTCATTGCTTTCCTCCCACGTATTTTTACTGATTTTATGAGCCTTTTTGAGCCTTTTATGAGCCTTAAATGAGGTTCTATAATCAGTTTATAAAAGTATGTGTCCTATAAAAATGACTCAATAAAAAAGATGCACCTCAAGTAAAATCTCACTTGAGGTGCACCGTATCTTTGCATCATTGTTATATCAGTGTCATTTTTCGTTAATATCAGCTTCACTTTTTGGAATCAGCTTGTTTGTTGTACTAACCCGATCTCCTGTTACATGTTTGTGGATCAGCTCTGTACCGTCTTTTACAACAAACTCTGTAACTTTGCATCTTCTTTCCATAAACGTTGTATAGGCTTCATACAAAAGGTCATCATTCTTTACTGGCTTTTTTGTCTCTAAACCCTGAAAAAGAATCCTGTCTGTAATAATATATACGTTACATGGCTTAGTGATATGACTGGCAATTTCACAGATACCACGAAGCATAGCACGCTCTATTGTTGATTCATGTTTTAAGGAGTATACCTTCAAAGTATTATCATTTAATTGCAGCAAACAATTAGTCCTATATTTACTATTTAATCTTTCAAAGGCAATCCATGCCAGTACATTTCCACGTAGATAACGACATATTATATCTGCTGACCCAGGATTCTGATATCGTTTTCTCTGAAATCCGATCCTGCCTACAATATCATCGTTTTTCCAACCTACCTTTGCATTCTTTTTTGTATTATTCCTTTTAGCTGAAACGAATCTCCTGTATGGTTTTGGTTCTTTATACAAGTAATGATCTGACGGTTCGTATCCGGCATAAGAATTTCTGCTACGCATAGTTTTAGGCCAATACTCTGATGTACTTAAGGATGTACTTGAAGAAGGAGCCGGTTTGTAGAATTCGCATAAACCTCTCCCTAAACACTCTCCTCTTTTAAAAAGCATGCAATTGTTACAGCTCCGTTCATCCATGTATTTGTACCTCAATACAATTATGTCGTCATTTGTTCAAAACTTAAACTTCCCATTACATATATCTGTTACACTTAATATTTTAAAATATCTTTATAATGATTGTACCGGTTGGGGTATAGTCAGTTGAAAAAAATACTCCCCTGTGGCGGCCATCCTTTTAAACCTGTCGGATGGTCGCTTTCCCTTTTATGTGTATATATGATGTGTTCTTGGCATATCATCTTGTTTCTTTGCCGGTTCAGGCGATTTTGGAGTAGGAATCACTGCACTTGCTTCTTCCTCGCTTGCATATACCCTGGTTTCCCTGAGTCTGGTCATCCCGCCATCCAAAAATCCCAGTGTATAAAATCCTCCGGAATACGATATAACAGTAGCTTTTCTTACCCATTTGTTGTTTTCCACTATATACACATACTGACCTCGATCATACTTATCCATAGCATTTCTCCTTCTGTATTATTATAGAACGTATATTCGATTATTTCAATTATAATGTTTGGGATGTTTATGCATATATGAAAAAAATATTAAAAACATAAAAACCATAAAAAAATGAGGGCACATCACTTATCGTGACATGCCCTCGTTAATCAATTGGTCAGTATGAAATTGTATTCATCGAAGTCATGATCCTTCATCTCTGCAAGCTTTTCGATGCAGCTTATTATGATCTTTCGCATCTTCTCATCCTTTATGTGTTCAAGGACTCGTATCATGCTCACTATCGTTAATTCTCTTGTCCTTCCGTGATATATGGCTATGACATTCTCCTCTTCGACATTAAATGTGACTGAATTCATGAGTTTTCTCCTTTGTATTTATGTTTTTTTCATATTTTTCTGCTTTTTCAATGCCGGCTTTAAGCCTGTCCTTAATGCCTACCTTTGTTTTTTCAAGATCAGTAAGGTTTGCTTCAATCCTTCCGATGATACGACTTGAACATCTCTGGATGGTCTCCAATGAGCTTTTAAACTCTTTTAATGAGGCATCCTTGCTCCAGCCGAGGATATATCCGAAACTGTAATCATCGGTGCTAATTCCAAAGTGCTTACAGACTGTGAATGCTACGCTTTCCGCTTCGACCTCTTTGGTGTTTCTGTCCTTCTTTTCCGTGTTTTCCTGTTTAGTGTGATCATGAAGGATAGAATGAGCTATCTCATGAATCATGGTCTTGATCGTCTGGGACTGGCTCATGTTTTCCTGAATCACTATCCTTGAGTCTTTAGGATTAAAGTAGCCCTTGGCCTCTCCTGTTATGTCTGTTATCTCAATGGGAATGTCCGTCACACCTTTTAAAGCCTTAAAGAGTCTGTCGTAATCGATCACATCACTCTTAAGCTCTCCGTTTATTAGCTCCGGTATAGGTTCTCCCTCAGTCTGGCTGACATCAAAGACTGTTACGGGCTTGAAACAGGGTATCGTTACCTCCTCTTCCTGTATGAAAGTCTTTCCATTCTGGTCGGTCTTTTGCATCTCTACCATCTTCTTGTATGGAGCAGGAGCGAGTATCTTTATACCCTTTTCACCTTTTTTGACATTCCTGTGAAAGTTATTCTTCCAGGAATTAAAACCTGCCACATATGTTGCCTGTGGCATCTGCATCATGATGAGTAAAGTATTGTTGTAGCTGTAACTGTGGAACTTGCTCATGCAGGTCAAGAACTTCTTGTACTCATCGGAGTCTTTGAGTGCGTTTAACCCTTCTTCAAGCTGCGCTGTAAGCTCTTTTACTTTGTCTGTGTTCATCATTCACCTCCCTGCTTAATCCTCATTTCCCATTATTGCCGCAGCAATCCCCTGTCAAGGTGGATAAAGCATCGTTCTCTTACTGCCTTGACAGGCTTATGCCGCGGTTTCTTTTGTCATCAAGAGGATTAAGCAATTGATCACTCAATCGCTGCCTCTTTGCTCTTTGTTGGGGCTTTGTGGTTCTTTGCTGCAGTCTTGCTCTTTTGTGCTCCTTCTTTGAGTTTTGCCTTAACGCCTTTAGGCTTTTCATCCTTAAGGATCTCCTTATCCTCCACCTCTTTTACCGGTTTGGAATTTTCGATCTCTTTTGACTCTCTGAATGCATCCATGACGATAGATGAGATCTTTGCTCTTGAATCCCTGTCCGGGGGATATACAAAATCCTTATAGACTGCCTGACCGCTCTCATCGATCTCGTTTGACTTGTATGCCGGAAATGATACGTAGTTACCTGTCTTTTCTGAATGTCTGATCGTGACATTGTTTACTACGTAGTCCTCATTAAGATAGAGTCTGCCGATACCTATCGCTCCAGCTTTGCCTTCTTCAAGCGGTACTACTCTTGCCGTGATATCTTTTCCTGTTCTCTGTGAGATATCCTCGATAGTTACAGCCTTACCGGAATCCAGGCTTTCAAGCACTGCGTTCGTAAGCTGAGCTCTTGCTGTTGCTGTGATGGGATTGAACACTTCGTTATAGATCGTATTACCCTGTTCATCCACCTTGTTTGTTGCATATGAAGGCATTGCGACAAATCTTCCGTTCTTACCCTCTTTTACCGTGATGTTCCTTACCTTAAGCTGATCACCGAAATCAACGTTTGCGATCGCTATCGTGGAACCGTTCTGTTCTTTCAATGCATTGGTTTTTACTGTGATATCCATAAAACTTTCCTCCTTTAAAAATGAGGGGTGAATATTCACCCCTCGCCTTTAGCCAAGCGACATCGATCTGTCTTTTGTACGATGATCTTTATGGCTTACCTGTTCCTTGCTCTTTTGCGTTGCTTCCTTGAGTCTGTCCTTGACTCCTCTGCTCTTTTCCTTTGTCTTAGTCTGTTTCGTGAACTGCATCTTTACCTGCTCTCCATCCTTTTCAAAGAACAGGCACCTTTCCTCTTTACTGTACACATAAGGGTGATCTGAAAGAACGTCTGTAGGCGTTAAGACTTCACCATTGATGCTTTTTACCATCATTGAGAGTTCGTTAAGATCCATACTGTTCTTATCCATAGGGATAATGATCGCCTCATGTATCGATGAGGGTAATGCGATAAAATCTGATCCCATGTATTCAGCGATCTTGTCCATGATCTCCTGCTGATTCAGAAGTTTGGCTCCGTTGATCTTGTCAGATGTAGAGAGTACGTACATAGGGATCAACCTGTCATCATCTTCAGGCAGGAAACCTTTCTGATCGATCTCGTAGGTTTTTCTCATGCTGTCGATGATCCTGTCCATTGGTACAAGCTTGGGCTCAGTGAGCTTAAGATCATTTTCATTAGCTTTATCAAGGACTTCATCAAGGCTCACATTCCAGCGTTCTAAGATATCATCTCTTATTGTGATGCTCGCCATCATGTCATTACACTCATCGAGCCTTATCTGGGGAAATACAGAAAGATCTCCAAACTCCTTATGTGGTACGACTGCAAGAAATTCCTTGTTAAGATCTGTGTTTACGATCTTGGTAACGATCTTGTCTGCTACCCTGTCATACTGTGTGATATCCGAGATATCAAATCCTTTGATCTGGGGAGCACGGCACTCCATGTACATATCTGCGATAGACTGTAAGATATCATCGATATCCCTGCCTTCACGGTACTGTTCGATATATCCGTCAAGGTAGATGTTAGGACTTATATCGATATCCTTCTCACGGATAGAAAGTGCCAAAAGCTTCTGATCGTTATTCTTTACTATTTCTGAAATTGACATAGTTGCATTATCACCGATTTCAGCCGGCAGATGATCTGAAAGATTTAACTCAAGCTTATCGATGAATTCTTTTTTTACGGGATCTGTGTTATCTGCTTTGTACATAACTTAGTCCTCCTTCCTTTCTGCTTTTCTCTCTTTTTCTTTTCTGATTTCTTCATTCATCTTCGATAATTCATAGTAGTACAGCAAACGTTCTCTTATGTTGCTGTTTGAATCGATCTCATATTTCTTGTTTGATTCTTCCATGATTGTTCCTCCTAGAATAAATTATGGGGAGTCAGATAACTCCCCTACAACACTGCTTCTTTTTCATGTTCTCTTACTGCATGAATCTGCTCAGACGCTTTTCTTTTTGCTTCATCAAGTCTGCTCTTTATACTGAAACGATTCTGTTCCTTACATCCCAGATCTTTTTTATACTCACTGATGACAGCTTCAACTATCCTCTTTTTAAGATCATTATTCATGATTACGATCTCTTTATAGATCGGTTTGCCTTGATGAGTATCATTTGACTTAAAATTTGGCATAGTGACATACAGACTGTCATTCTTCCCCTTATTGATGAATATGTTCTTTATGACAAACTCACCATTTATGAGGATCTGAGCTTTTCCGACTCGATTTAAATACGGACTGTCAAAGGCTTTAGCCTCTATTAAAAGAGTACCGTCAAGTCCGTCTATTAACGAAATCGGGCAATTCTTCTCATAGCTTTCGATTGCGCCTTTGTTTAACGCACTCCTCATTTCAGCCGTAGTCGGATGGATTATCTCCTCATAGATCCGATCACCGTTTTCATCTTTCTTTCCTGTATCGCGGCTTGGCATACACAAAAAGAGTTCTCCTTTTGCATTTTTCATAAGAGTCATGTTCCTTACACTTATCTCACCAAACTTTACTGTTCCGATAGCTTTGATGTTGTCATCTCTCCTAAGCCTTGTCATCCATACCTGAATATCCATAAGAACCTCTCAATCCGGGAATGAAAGCTTGAGCCCGAAATACTTACCCATAGGCTTTAATGAAAAGATGCCTTCATAAGTCTTAGTATCATCGCTTATCTTTGTGCATGTAGCTCTAAAAGATCCATTCTCACAAAGATCTTTTACTTCATCAGCTGTGATATCTCTTCTTATGAGTTTCTCAATGTTGTTTCTGTAAAGGATAAAATCGCACTCCGGATTCTTACCTCTGGCATTATTGCAGTAAAAGCTCTTCTCACCAGCAATTATCCTTCCGTTTTTTCCAGCCTTGTCACAGATCGGGCAGTCACAGATTTCATCCCTGAATACCTTTGTCTCATCTTTTGTTTCAAAAGAAACAATCTCATCATCTGAATCATATTCGATATAGTTATCCATGTTTTTCTCCTTCCTGACTAAAAAGAGGTGCTTTCGCACCTCTTTCTAATCCTCATAAACTATTGTTGCACTTACTATATCTGCATCTTCTCCTGCAGTTGCATAGTCCTTCTTACCGCAGCCACATCTGTAATGGTTGATGCCGTCATTACCGCCTTCTGCCTTACCACATCCAAGGGTGTAGTAAACCTCTGTATGATGACCAACAACCTGTTCACACTGGCCGTAGTTACCATCCATCCTGGCTCCGCATTTATTGCAGTACCAGTATTCTCCGTATCCAACGCCCCAGTCAGTAGTTGCTGATCCGCCGCAGTGTTCATCAACTTCTTCCTCATGTCTCACCGTATAGCAGCCGCCTCCGTATGTAGGACTTCCGCTGTGGTGATGGATGTTATATACCGGTTGACAGATACAACCGTCTGCATGATCACTCGTGTAGTCTGCTGATACGACCGTGCCGTCGTCCAGTTTATGCTCATGATATACATAGCTGATATTAGCATTTGGAACATCTGCTTTACCATCAGTATAGCCTCTGTTATAGGCATTACTCGTGTCCACTGTCCATGAGTTAGGATAGTAGCCGCTCTCATAGGTTCTCTGTTCAATACCGCTGGTAATAAAGTCCTCCTGATGTTCCCGCTCTGGCATAGAGCCGTCTACGTATGTATTGTTTAATCCGTCATATACTCTTGTGCCTTCAAGCATCTTTTCTGATTCGACATTTGCTACATCTGTACCGATAAGGCTTATACCGTTTGCGAGTACTGAGAAGATGGCATCCTTGTTTTGTGTTATGCCCTTGTCAGTGGTGGCGGATGCTATAAGTTCTTTACCATCACTGACAAATTGAAAAACCAGCTGAATGTTTTCATTGATCTTATTAAGCTCTTCCTTTGTCGAATCATTGCCCTGTGTAAATGAAAGCGAAAGGGAATCGAACTTGTTATTGATAGTCTGGTCAAGCTCATCAAAGTCTGCGTTCATAAGTGCTTCAAGATCGTTTATAAGCTCAGTATACTTATCTTCCATGTCTGTAAGGGTATCCTTTATCTGACTCATGTTTTCATTCTCGATCTTTGAAAGAGAACTTTCCATTGTCTTAAGCTTGCTTGCAAGCTCCTTTGAGTTAGAATCTTCCTTTGATGAGAGCTCCTTTATAAGGTCATTGATCTTTTCATGACTGTTTGAAAACTCCTTATCGATAGTAGTGATCGATTCCTTTATCGTGTTGTACTGGGTCTTAAGCTCATTCTGGTTGGTATTTCCTTTGCCTTCAAGCTCTTTTATCAGTGTCTCGATGTTTTCCTTTGTGGTCTTTATCTGGGAATTCATCTGGTTAAAATCGTTACCGATCTTCTGAGTAGAATCCTTATAGCTTACACTGAGTTCTGAGTAGCCGTTTTCACCACTCTGCGAATATTCGCTTAAAAGACTCTCGTTTGCTGCGATCGATTCTTCTACGCTTGTAAGATAATCCTTGATACTGTTAAGTTCATCGATCATCTCACCTGAGATCTGATCTGCATTCTCCAGACATTCTGTTTCGATCTGATACATCTCATCGATAGTATCCTTTTTTGACTTCTCCATCTTGTCAGATAAATGAGTAAGTCCGATAAAAGCTGCAGCCAGTACGATGATGATCCCTGACATGATACCTGCTATCACAGTAGGTCTTAATGTGTTTGTCTTTCCAAAGTCATTGACTTCGTTCACTGTTTCTTCTTCATCGAAGAAATCTTCTAATCTGTTGTTATCTTCATTCATTTTGATTTCCTCCTGTTGGAATTAAATAAGGGACATCCGTTATGAATGTCCCTTGGGGTTATTGGTTCCATATTCAGTTGTTTATATAAATCCGCGCAGATTATATACATAAAAAAAACGCCAGGTTCTTTTTCTGACGTCTCTTTCAGTATCTTCATGTTATCATGATAACACTGAAAAATAGGATAAACAAGTGTTATGCATTCCCTTCTTTTTCCTTATCTTTTCCGCATTTATTCCTCGTTTATTCCATCCGGCTCTTCTTCAAATTCCTCTTCCTCATCCTGTTCTAAGCCGCCTTTTTTGAACTTGAGATAATATGCCACGATTCCCACCAAAACGATAACCAGTATGACCGGAGTATATGATCTCTTTACCTTACTCTTCTTTTCAGGTTCCTCTTTGTTGATCTCTACCTCTTCTTTTGTCCTGTTGCCATCTCGGTCTATCGTATATATATTTGTCTGCCCAAGTTCTACTGTATTGCCGTCATAGTTGACAAAGTTCAAAAGATCATTCTCGCTTGCTTCCGTTAACAGATATGCAGTCTGTTCATTATAACTTTCATCAACAACCAGGTAGAATACCTTGTCCGATTTCGTCTTTATGGTAAAGAACTGCTTGGATCCCGTATTATCGTTTTTGGTTCTTATCCACTCTCTGTATGTGACATTGCTGATATCCTCTCCATCCTCATCCGTATGAGATATGATCTCACCGCTTGAGTCTGTCGGTCTTGTCATAGCAGTCGATTGCGGATTGTCTACAGTCTGATCACTGTTGCTCTTAGGATCCTCACCGACATAGTACGGATTGTAGACTCTCATAGTATTTGTTCTGTTTGATGCATTATCCATTCCGTATATGGTAAAGTATTCTGCATTATTCTCAAGATTCTTTAGATTTATACCGATGCTTTCGCTGTCAAGATCGATATAATCCTTACCATCAACGTTTAACAGCTTAGGTCCGCTTATCTCATCCGTTATCGTTATGAGCAGGTCCTCGCCTTTGATATATGCACTTAATTTGGGTGGTATGGCATCGAAATTGTTTATATCTTTGCTGATCTCATCTGTTTTCTCACTGCCATCGCTATACCTGTACTTTATCTTCACATAGGCTGTACAGTTTCTGTCTACGCTAAAGCTTTTTGTACCGGTGATATCCTTATATGCACCGTGATCAAGCTTAACTCTTATGCTTACAAGCTCTTTTGATTCATCTTCACTCGTTGTTACCGTGATCTTATCGGTGTTATTGATATATCCATCGGGTACAACTATCTGATCAATGCCTGCTGCATGCAGATGTATCGAGCTCATATAAATGATAAAACAACTCATAAGGATATAAAAAAACTTCTTATTCATCATCTTCTACCTCGCTTTCATGATCTGTAATCAGGTTACTCTTTTTCTTAACGCCTTTTCTTGAGGGCTTTTTTATCTCAAGACCCATGATGGTCTCAAAGCTTTCCTTATCAGCTATGAGACTTGCAAGCTTAAAGCCCTGTTCTCTTGACGCATTTACTTTTCTGACAGCATCTATGATGGCTTCATCCCTTTCCTTATCAAGGGCTTCTTTCTTTTCATCCATCTTCTTTTTTATCTCTTCATACTGTCTTAACATTCTTTTGTAATCATATTCATTCTTGGTCATGTTAATATCCTCCTTGTACTAAAAATCTGGGATTTAAGCACTGACCGTTTTGGTCAGTGATCTGCAGATGAAGATGCGGCCCCGTTGAATAACCGGTACTTCCAACACTACCTATCACCGTATCGTAATCAACGATATCTCCTTCACTTACATTTCTTTCTGATAAGTGCATATAGTGACATCTGTATCCGGTCTCATCCTCTACAACAACATAATTGCCTTCGACATCAGTACATGTGCTTTTTACGACTATACCTTCAGAGCATGACTTAACAGGTGTACCGCTTGACATCCCTATATCAACGCCCCTATGAAACTTCTCTTCTCCTGAGATCGGATGTATCCTCCATCCGAATTCAGATGTAACCTTGTTTGACCAGTTAGAACTAAACGGATTGTGAAAAGCCTGATGACCACCGCCATGTTCTTCATATGAATCGTACAGATCCTTATCGTTTTCACTTATTCTTGAAGCCATCAACGTATCCCAGTCGGTCTTTACGATCTTAAACGAAAATATACTTATTTCTTGATTATCCTCTGTAACAGTCTCAACCTGTGTTGTGACAATGTACATTTCATCAAACAGCTCATCAAGTATAGCTTTTGTCATGTTAAGATCATATCCTTCATATACAGCTGACAGATAAGCCATGAGTTTTAAAATGTCATGACCTATCTCATCGTCAGTTTCGATAACATATCTGTCGTATCCGGGATAGTATTCCTCGATGTTATCTAAAACATCCTGAAGATCGGCCTCCTTCTTCGTGTAGTAGTTTTCACATTCTGTCATATCAAGATCCGTGGAAAGACTAAGCCCCGAAAGATATACTCCGGTTGCCTGTGATATACCTTCAACAAGAACACCCACAGAACCTATTGCAGCAAGGATGAATGCAAGACTGACAGCACCTATGATGACACCGATCTTATTTCTGGTCGCTATCTCTTTTATCTTTGAGAATATCTTTCTTGCAAGAGAAGTCTTTATACCGGCAGATACTTGCTCTTCGCGTTTCCTGATGCTCATAAAACGAAGCAGATTCTTTCTCTCCTGTATCATGAGATCTATCTGATCAACTATCTCGTTCTTCTTTTGCCTGGTACCGCCTGTCAGTACATACTTACTGTTAGATACCGTTTTCCTTTTACCTGATATACCCTTGTACATCCTGCCTGTCATATCAACGGTAGCTCTTCTGACTGCAGATGCTTTATACATCACATCATCCTGAATGCTCTCATCATCGTTTTGATGATCATTCTTAATCAGATTATTGACGTGATACTTTGACGAGCTGAATTGTCTTAAAGCATTGCGTGAAGAAAATCTATGGTTATTCCTTTTGTTTCTTCCAAAAGTCTTATAGACTATCCGATCATCCTCACTTATCTGACTTTGTACCTCTGCATCCTTACTTTCAAGCTTGTTTGCAAAGTATGCTTTCTGCCTGAGTTCCGACTCTGTAAGCTTTGTATTGGTCTTTCGTTTTATTGCAATGGCATCAGACAGCTTATCTCCGGTCACTTTAAACAGTTTGCTGCTGTTTTTGTTATCGTTTTTGATATCATACTTTGTATCTTTCACATTAATAGAGGGACCATCGGTTTTATTCTCCTTTGGTCCCTCTGCTGTCCTTTCAAATCTTTTTGCCTGATACTTTGCTTCAATATAAAGCTCACCTGCAAGCTTGTCATCCGGTTCATTTACAATGATATCCGTTTGTTCAGGTTCTATATTCGTGTGTATTATGTCGTCCGCAAACTTATTATCAGAAACAGGCCCCATCTTTACCCTGATGTTATTTTTCGCTTCCTGTCTTAATAATGATTCGGACTCAATCGTAGCCTTTGCCTGTTCCTTATTCATCTTAAACCTCCGCTTCTGTCACCTTTGTAGTAATGAGCCTGTATGTATATGTATCCTCTTCGATCCTGTTTACAAACGGTAAGATCGTATCTCCAAAGATAAGCAGGCCTTCGCCCTTGTTCCTTGTCAGGATGCATTTATACTGCTCGTTTGATAACTTGAGCGCCTCGGCCAGCCTGTCAGCATCACCACTTGCCTGCCCGAGTAGGATATAGCAGTCACTGTTATAAAAGATTGACTGAGCCTGGCTCGAATCGAGAAGATCTGATACGTTCTGTGTTATGGCAACGGGAATTCCTCCCCATTTTCTGAATCTCTTATAGATCTCCTTCGAGTACAATGCTGTCTGTGGATCCTTGAGCAAAAGATGAAACTCATCACTGATATACCATGTATAGATCTTGTTTGCCCTGTTGACTGCCACTCTGTTCCATACAGTTTCCTGAACGATCAGCATTGCAAGGCTTTTAAGCTGCTCACCGAGTTCCTTGATATCAAAACATATGACTCTGTTGTTCATATCAACATTGGTCCTGTGATTAAAGAAGTTAAGACCGCCATGTACATATACTTCAAGAGCTTCCTTTAAGAACTGTGCTCGCTCGCCAGGCTGTCTTGATAACTCATTATAGAAATCCTCAAGGATCGGAAGATCATTCTTATCCTTGCTCTCCACAAACTTTGCATATATCTTTCTTATGCATCTGTCTATGATGGATTTATCATTCGGCTCACCCTTTCCGGGTCCAAGAATCTGCTCATATATCGACATCATAAGCTGACTCTTGTCTGATATGGGATCTGCCTCCCAGTCACAGTCAGGATTTATATCCAGCGGATTGATATAGTTTCTTCCTGACTGCGATAACTTGATGACCAGCCCCTTTAAAAGTCTTACAAGAGGCCCATACTCTCCTTCAGGATCTGAAATGATGATCTCATCGATAAGTTTAAGGAATACCTGGATTATCATCAGTTTCACTTCAAACGATTTACCTCTGCCCGGTGTACCAAGTACTAAGGTATTTGGATTTGGCAGTGTCTTTATATCCGCCGTTATAATGTTTCCTGTTATCTTATTAGCACCAAAGCATAAGCTGTTACCTGACTGCATCAGTTCTCGTATCTTAAAGGGTAAAAAGAGCCCTAAGCTTGTGGTCGTCAGCTGACGCTTTGTCTCTATCCTGTTTACCCCGATCGGTAATGCAGAAAAGAACCCGTCCTCCTGCTGATGATCGAGTTTTATGAGTTCACAGTTCTCTTCATTTGCTATTGCTCTCGCATAGGAGAAATCCCTTTCAAGCTTTCCTACACTGTCTGCAATAAATACAAATGTTATGACTGCCATGAACATCTTCTCATCATTCTGTGTCAAACCCGATAAGGTCTTTTCAGCAGCCTCAAGATCCGCTCTTAATGGTGCTGAAACATTTGTCATGGAATAACCTCTGTTTGAAGCATCCCTCTGCTCATCTATGACCATCTTCTGCAGATCCGATACAAGCCTCTTTACATCCTTGGTTGCTCTGTCCCTGTTTACCGGTTCTATGTGTATGCTTATAGTCTTCTCACAATCAAGATCTCTGAACTTTGTCAGCAGCCTGTCTGATATCTGATTGGCATCAATCTTTAGATATGCAACACATGCATGCTTTGATCCTATCATGAACCTGTCCGCTTTCTTTCCGAATACGAATGCATGATTTACAAGCTGTTCCTTTACGCTGATGCCTCCGTTTTTTGTAAGATCAAAGTCAAAGATCATCTTCTCATCCGTGAAAGGATTTAACATATGATACAGAACCTTTACTCTCTCATTTCCATCAAGTACCCTTGTTGAGATGCCAAGTTTATCATAAAGATCGTTCTTTATACGCTCCGCATACTCGTTTGCCTTGCTCTTTACCTTGAAACCGGGGACTTTGAAGTTGATGATGAGAAACATATGTTTCTCAAGCCCTCTGTTTCCTGATACAAGGTATTTTTTGTATGTATCATTGAGTTCCGTGATGACTTTTGCATGATCCTCATCATTGTTTTCACCGGGTTTGATGGATAGATCATTTATGATCGTGTTCACATCAGCCTTTCTGTCATAAAAACACATCTGATATGAGCATTCATAGTCCAGGGTGTTTAAAAACATGCACCAGCTCGACCAGAAATCCTTCTGATCTGCATCATCAAGCTGATGATAGTTGATATCACTCATCTCAAGCATGACAGAATACCTGCCATCACCAAGATAGCATAGGCCGTTTTCATACAATCTCTCAAAGGGCAGACTTTCAGCCCCGGTCCTTGGTGGTCTTTTCTTTTTGTCAGATCTGTGCATAAGGGCAGAGTAATCCTGCAGTATCTGCGATGAATTTGAATCGGTTGGAGTGATATTACTGCTCTGTGGCTTCGTATTTGCCTTATTTGAGCGTTTCTTTCCGTTTGGGCCGTTTGTTGGCCGTTTAAGTTCCTTACGCCCTTTTTTAGCCCTGTTAGGGTCTCGTGCGTATTCTGCTGTCAAAACAGCCTGACTGATCACAGGGGTTGTTGATACAACCCTGACTTTATTGGAAAAGAACTGTTCTTTGATATAATGCAAAAGAACAGTTTCAAGTGGCAGACCGTTTTTCTTATACATAGCAAGCAAGAATAACGGTACCATCACCATGATCATTAAAATACCCGCCATATCCGTACCTATGTGATCCTTTGTAAAGTAATAGGTAGGCAGGCCGATTATTGCTGCCGCCAGGAAGCATATGATCTGCCTTTTTGTAAGACCAAATGCTATCTTTGTCTGATAGGCGGCAAAATCCGTGTTTATACCTGAATAAAACATAATTTGCCTCCTTAATGAGCATTAAACAGGCTCTTTGACAGACTTCCAGTGTGATAAAGGGATATGGCCAGTACCAGTGTATATGCAAGTATGGAAAACAGTGACATATGAAGATCTGATGAGATCGTCATGTTCCGTATAAGCACTGCATATATACCGACACATAAGGTCATGAAGAATCCCTGGAATGCCAGAGCCAATGCTCCTCTTATATAATTTGTTCCAATTGTCCCCCACTCTCTGTTCGTCAGTGTTGAGAACGGTACTGGGGAGACTGAGACATACAGATATATCTCGATCATACGTCCGTACATAATGGTGGTTATTATGACTGATAAGATCTTTGTAAAGAAACTCACTATAAGCGTTTCAAGTGCCAACAGAAATAATTCCGATAATTCCATATCCTGCATACCGTTTACGAGCATGTTCATGGTTGAAGAGGCATCTATAGCCGTATTGCCCGATATCACGCTTGATGCTTTATTGACTATATACTGACCAACGTCAAAGAATGCCAGTGTTATATCAAGCGTATGTGATACGAGTTCTACGGCTATCACCATCTTAAAAAAGTATTTGAAGAAATCACCCGTTGAAAACTCATTGCCGTGATTCTTCTCAACTACCATCGATATCAGCTCATATACAAGTACATATGTGAGTATCAGACCTGCTATAGGCACCATCACGTTATTGGATAAGTTCCTTACCAAATCCAGAATGCCTGAATTAAAACTTCCGGGTGTCTGGCCGGCATTTGATGCTATCTCACCGGCCCTCTCATTCACGTAATCAAACATGGATGTAAGATTATCAATGCAGACGCCCATCAAGAAATCTCTGATGTACTCTATGATTGTTTCTAACAGCTTTTCCATCAGCCAAACAGTTCAGCCAACATAGGCACTACCTGTGTACCTATGAGGATGATTCCACCACCTGCGACAAACTGCTTGATGCCCTGACTCTTTGATCCGGGGTTGTCCTGTCCATAACCTTCTAAGAGATTGATGACACCCCAAACACCAAGGCCTGCTCCGATTGCTGTTACGAGTGTAGATAATGTACCTACCGCACTAGTAAAAAATGCCATAATATACCTCGCTTTCTGAAACGAAAAAATGGCCAGTTACCTGACCACATACATTTCACAAATGTCTTCGTTTTTTATGGTTGCTTTCCCGGTTATATAACCTTCAAGATCAAAGGTGTTCTTATCGTCATAGTCTGATAAGTATCTGTACCTTTTATGCTTTGTAATGTCATATTTATCGGAATAGAAAGGCTTCACACCGCGAACCTGCACTATGCATTTCCCTCCCGGCATCTTGGCAAGCTCATCCTGGGTAAGTAACTCCCTTCCGACCTTGCTGTAGTTTAGTCCGTATGAACGGTTCGATCCGCGTGTGTCTGAGGTATTATATAGATCAATGGTCTCTTTCCCCAAAAGATCTGAAATGTCTTTTAGGGTCTTACCTTTACCTCCTAAAAATAAAAATGTATCACAGTTATCCGATATGATGTCTGCTGCCTTATCATAAATGTTATTTAGCTGAGCAAGTGACTGTAAGATAACTGATGCAGATATCCTTCTGCTTCGAATAGTAGATATCAGTATCTCAAAATCAGGTATGCGACCTATGTTACTGAACTCATCCAATATACAATGTACAGGTACAGGTAACTCACCTCCATATACGTTATCTGCTCTTTCGCACAAAAGATTGAATATCTGCGTATACATTATGTTTGCCATGAAGTTCATGGTCTTGCTTGTATCTGAGATGATGATAAACAGTGCTGTCTTTCTGTCACCTAACTTATCAAGTTCCATCTCATCAAAACTCATGATCTCCCTCACTTCAGGGATATCAAATCTGGCAAGCCTTGCACCGACTGAGATCATTATAGAACGGGCTGTCTTGCCGGCCGCCTGCTTGAATTTTTTATACTGCAGGACTGCATAACACTCAGGATCCTCTTCTTCAAGAGCCTCAAACATGAAATCTATGGCATTTTTGAATTCATCATCATCTTCTCTTATCTCCATTGCATTGATCATATCAAGCATGGTAGAAAAGTTCTTTTCCTCTTCAAGCCCTTCCTTCATGATATAGCCGATAAGAGCGTTATACAGGAGCTTTTCAGCATCTATCCAGAACTGCTCTCCCTGCTGCTTTCCTGTCGTGGTACCTGCCACAAAAGCATCCACCACTTTCATTATGTCAGTCTCTGTTTTAATGTAATTGAACGGATTATAATGCATTGATCTTTTAAAGTTGATCGTATTTAGCACTTTAATCTTGTATCCGCCTCTTTTTAGCAGTTTTCCCGTCTCATAGATCACACTCCCTTTTGGATCTGTGATTATATATGAGCCAAACATCTGCATCAGGTTGGGTTTTACGTGTCCTCTTGTCTTACCCGAGCCGCTTCCACCTACTATCAGAACATTTTTATTTCGGTTCGTTGTCGGATCCTTCATCCTCGGGTTCATTGATAATCTCACAATATCTGACAACAGCAGATTATTATATGGATTATCATGATCGATAAACGGCTCTATGTCTTTTTCATTTCCAAAGCTTGCAGAACCGTATTCCTCTCCTTTGCGATAGTTCTTGGCATCCATCAGCTTCATATAAAGAAGCAACCTTATCACTACCGCAGTCAGGATTCCAGCCAGGATATCTGTTCTGTTAAGACTAAGAATCGGCCAGTCAAATATCCTGATAAAAGATCCGGACATATATGCAAATCTGTCTAACAGATTCTGTGCAGGTGCTGACCTGTACAGGAATGATAACTTATCTCCTATATATGCAAATATGAAATATGGGATGAGTCTTTTCCAGTTATCACGTAAATTTCTGACTCCTTTTTCTTTGAGTTTACCGATATCATTCTTTATCTTTCCTGCAATATCCGAATCCCTTGCTCTGTTTGTTTTCCTTTTAGGCTTTCCTCTGATCCTGTTCTTTAACATTTTGAGCCTCCTTTCTGGGCATAAAAAAAGCCGGATAGCTATCCGGTCAGTTTTATGACATATATTTGATGATACTATGTTACCACCTGATTTTTATGGAGTAAAGAATATCTGATTCCCGACTTATTCCGCGTTTATTCCATATCTGGTTATCAGATATCATCTTACCTGACATGTTCCTTGTTTCTGATCTTCTTTGTCTGTTTGCTTACCATATCCTTGGCAATATCAAGTTTATGATGAAGACCTTCCTTGTTATCGTTATTGATCAGGGTGTCCGTTACATATTTCGAAACGGCTTTTTCTATAACAAATCCGTCCTTGGCTTTAAAAAATATCAGATATGTCGGAGGGTCTGTGTCATTTCTTTTCTCCATTGCATATGATACACCGTATTCCTTTGCATATCTTCTGAACTGCTTTAAGTCGTCTGGTCCCATATCCGTAAACTGAACCTCTGATCCGTCTTTTCTCAGATCTTTGACTTTGACCAGTTTCCCTCGTGTTTCTGTTTTGGTCGGCTTTGATATCTTGCCCTTATCAGTATCATTCATGTTTATATGCTTCTCATAATACTCTTTCACTGCATGTGCAAACACATGTGATACATCCTTTGCCGACTGGCAAGCTATACATACTATTTTCATGTTTACTTCCTGTTCCATAATCATCCTCCTACAATAAACAGTTCAACATCTTCTTCCAGAGCGTCTTCTGGAAGAAAATCATACACACAGTATTGCCGTGCTTTACATAGGTTCATATAGTAAAGACAGCTTCTGCAATCATGTTCTTTTCTGAATTCTCTTATACCTGTCTTCATGTGGCACCTCCTTCCCGATATAAAACAAAGAAGAGACCATCGCTGGTCTCTTCCCAATATCTTTATGATACTATTATAACATCGAAAATTATGTTGTAAATAAATCTCAATTCCCGTCTTATTCCACCTTTATTCCATATGAGATCAGTTGCCATACCTTATTAAGATATGATTTATTTATCCTTGGACTTTTTTACGTAATCACATATACCCGCAGCTTCCACTGCCTTCTCACGGATCTCCTTGTATGATTTCGTTATCCTGTTCGTTACATATGATTTTCCCATATTAACTGCTCTGACTATGGAGTCTATCTTTTCATTCTGAATACGGTAGTACAATATATCACGCACGTCTTCAGGAAAGAGTTCCAGAGCAGTCTCATAAATAAGGAGACTCATTTTCAGGGTTATTATCCCTTTGATCTGTGGAGATCTTTCAAGATCAACCATCTTCATAGTATTTGCATCGCAGTCTTCAAATAATGCGGTATATTCCAATTCATTTAATGCTGCTCTTGCAGTCGGATCGGAATGCTGTCCTGTAGGTCCTGTTATTATGGCATCTGTCTTGTTTTTTACAAGACCGTCAAAATTCCTGTTAAATGTTCTTTCCAGTGTTCTCTGTCGTCTCTTGAGTTCATCATAGTACTGTGACGGATGCTCATGTATCTTTATGATGCGTTCAACTTCGCTCATACTGAGGAACTCACTCATACTAAAATAGAATGTGTCTTTTTTTGGCATAATTCTTTTCTCCTTGAAAATAAGAATTATGCAGGCCTGCATTTGGGTTAATGTTTCCGATTGATCAATTCTGATGTCATAGTATCAGAAACATAAACTCTAAAATATGCCGCCAACTAGACAAATAACACAATTCGTATTTATAGTTGCATTTCTAGTCGCTTTATGACCAGACACACCATTTTTGTATAATTCTTATCTAATTCTTAAATACAAAATTCTTACGAGAATAGTGATCAAAAGGAACCCCTCAAACATCATTTTTTCGGAAAAGAAAAAAGCCCGAGACCCGCTAAATCTCAAGCTTTTTCATGAATTTCATTCGTGCGGAAGAAGGGACTTGAAGACGTGTCGGGCAAAAAAATAGCGTAAGAAAGGAGGCTCGTGGCATCGACACCATTCCATAATTATCTAATCCGTATATATTTTTCCTCAGTTCTATTCTGATTTAATCTGCTTAGCCGAAGGCCACCATAGTTTTTATACCACGCTAAATCGCATATAAAAAGATATATTTAGCGCATTATACCATTTTAACAAATAAATCTTCCGCTTTTATCACCGCCTGAATCAGACCGGTATTAACACCTTCAGTTAAGCCGTATGGTGTCACCAAAACCGGATGTATTGAACATTTGGTTTCAGAAGCATTTTTTATTGCTGCTATTTTATTAAGAAGCGAATCAGCATCTTTTTTTGTAAATGTGTATTTACCGAAGGAATACTTCATCTCACACAGATTAATTATTCTATCTTTCCTTGCAAGAACCAAATCTATCTGAGCACCCTTTGTTTTTTTAATAGCGTCAGGTTTACTAATCCAGGAATGAGTTTCTGTTAATACACCTGATATTCCTAATTTGGCTTTAATTTCAGATACATGATCCAAGCAAACCCGTTCAAATGCATTACCGCACCATGCATTTCTTGTCGAAGTATCAAGTTGAATTGTCCAAAAATGCTCATCTGTTGATTTTTTCTGCAAAAATTGAAAATAGAATAACGAATACTGATCTGTCAATTGGTATATGGCATCCTTTGTCTTCTTTCCAAACATGGTATACTTTCTTATAAAGCCACAACTAATCAGCTCATCAAGTATTTTTGTCAAAAACCCTGAATTAGGTAATTTAGTTACCTCTGATATTTCATTTCTCGTTAATCCAATTTTCTTTTTGCCTAACGCATTTACCACAGTAATATAGTTTTGTGGATTTCTGAATAAAGAGGCATACAGGTATTTGAACTCATCTTTCATCGGCGCGTCATCAGCAAAAAACATTGCATCAATATTTTGCGCAACACTTAAGCCTTTCTTAATATATGTCCAATAAAAAGGAACACCACCTATAGCCATATACATCTCTAGAATATCGTATCTTTCCATTATGATATTCCTTGATTTCAAATACTCCTCGCATTCATATAATTTAAACGGCTTTAAATTTATCTGACCTGTCAGTCGATTATACAACCCGCCTTTGTTATGAATTATCTTATCAAGCATCCACGATGTAGCAGATGCGCAGACGATAAGAACAACATCCTTTCTTGCACTGGCCCATCCATTCCAAAAATTTTCCAACGCAATAAGCAGGCCGCTTCTTTGTGTATCCATCCACGATAATTCGTCTATGAACAGTATTTTCTTTTTATTCTTAGACTTTTCCACCAAATCCTTTAGAAGTTCGAAAGCATCAAGCCAGTTGGTAGGTTCTTTATTCACTTTTAGTCCCGATCTTTTTAATGACGCGGCAAACGCATGAATTTGATTTTTCCTATCAGCATTAGCTAAGCCAGAGTGTTCGAAAGTAAACTGACCATCATATGTTTGACGAATTAAATATGTTTTCCCTACTCTTCTTCGTCCGTAAACAGCAATAAACTGGGCTTCTTCAGCTTTTAATGCATCAAGCAAAACTCTCTTTTCTTTCTCACGTGCAACCAACATAACTATCATATACCTCGCTAAATCGACTTTTTTCTCCGACTTTTAGCGTAGTATAGCACATTTTTTATTTTGCTTCAATGTTATTTTATGTTCCGATATAACTTGCTATCGGATTTTCACATGATACTACTGTCTTGACTTCTTTTAGAATAATTCTCTTATTTGATCAGTTTTATTTTATCCTCAGGTATCTGCACCGCTCATGATAATGTTATAATGGATATGACCTATCCTACAGGAGGCGTGTATGAGTTTACTTACAACTTTTGAAGCAATAAAGTATATCGATCTTGCCAAAAGCTCGAAGTTCGGATCTGTACAGAGATTTATCTGTACGGTTCTTGAAGTTGATAAGGATACTCTCACAACATATCATATCGATAAGATCAAAGCATTACGCCAGGGCAGCAATATCACAAAGGCAATGGCTAAATCTGCCCTTTCTGAAGATATGATAATCAGAAATATCAAAAAGAATATACGTAATGCTGCAGTCATCGCTGAACTGGATAAAGATTTTTGTGATACGATTACATCTGCAGATAATCTTGATCTATATCAGAAGAAACAGCTGACAGATATTCCGGATTTTTCACGCAGATTATATGAAGTCCTTAAAGAAACACTTCTGAATCAGGAATCAGACCTGGAGCAATACGGAGAAAAGTATAAAAATGCCAAAACCCTTGATTATGGCACTATCAAGGATAAACTCGATAGGATCGATGGAAGCGGTTCTCACAAGGATGATAAAAAGGTGTCCGCCTTCTATTCTCTTCTTAAAGCAGTCTCTGATACCTTATACCAGGATATCCAAGACAATGAAAAACGCTTCCATGCATCGAGCATACAATCGATGCTTCTTACTCTTGGAGCAGATAAGTATCTACCCACATATGGATATCTCGGAAATGACTCAAAAGAGATGTCATTTTATCTGAATAATGATAATAACCTGTTTATCATTGGCGAGGGAGGCATTGGAAAGACCACTCTGCTCATCAATGAGCTCAACGAGATCATGAAAGATGATGATACTCTATACATTCCGATCTTTATTACACTTAACAGACTGAAGAACAATAACATATCGCAGTCCGGATCGTACATCTTTTCAGAGCTTATAAAGAGTATTAAGAGACAGATCATCTCTTCTCATAAGGATCTTAACTCTGACCCGTTCTCTATAGAGGATGAACTCGTTTATGCACTCGACTATGAATATGCTCCTAAGAAGGTTCTTTTCCTTCTTGATGGATTTAATGAGATATCAAATGTGGCTGGTTCTGTTTCCAGAGACAGGATCAAAAAAGAAATAATCAAGCTTTCGAAATATAAGAATGTCAGGATCATCTTAACAAGCAGACCTTTCTATGATTCTAACAAGTCTTTTGATGGTTTTGACAATATATATGCCAGCGGTATCGCAGATAGCACACTCAATGACTATCTGAATGCTCATAACGCACCTTTTGATGTGTCAGATCAGACATATGAGCTCTTACACAATCCTCTTTTTCTTTTGATGTATGTATCTAACCATGAAAACGGTGTTAAAGATGCTACCACTAAGGGTGCTATCCTTTATGAGTTCTGTAACGGAAACAGATCCATATACAATGAACTTACACGTATAAAGGACTCCGATTATATAGAAGAGCCTTTACCCGACTATACTCCTCTTCTGTTTGATTTCATCATGCCTGCCATCGCTGCGCTCATGGAGATGAACGACTCGTTCTATATAACTCCCGTCATGCTAGATGATATCGTTGAACAGATAAAGAGTCTTACAGCTCCCTTTGACCAGGCATCAGATAAACACTTTAATGATAAGTATGATCTTAGAGGTTCACTTTCTTCTTTGGCTACCGATCTGATAAGATCCGGTTCAGATCTTATAAAAGTTCTTGTAGATGAATTATCTTTCCTTCAGCAGGATCTGGATAGTAATCTGTTCTTCGTTCATCAGTATATAAAGGACTACTTTGCTTCTTTATTCAGGATACTAACATATCGTCAGACCATATGGGATTCCGAGTCCCTTTACTTTAAGTATGCCCATACACTCATGGACATCAACACCTTTGATCTGACAAAACAGATAGCAGACAAGTCAGGTCTGTGTGATCTTAAGAGGCTTGAGTCCCTGCTCGATGCATGTCCTGATAAGGATGATGTGTTCTATATAAATAATCTGTTCAGAATGCTGTCAGCATTCAATAACGGTTCACTTAGTGGCTTTACATTTGATGGCTTTGATCTTTCTAATCTGCCAATGACAATGTATCAGTTCGCTGATAACTTATCTGCTTCAGTGTTTAAAAACTGTAAGTTTTCCGATATAGCATTCTCACTTGGATCTTATAGAAGACCATGTCGTATATTTACTGTGTACGAAAACAAACCAGCCATGTGTGATGTTGTTTTGGCTTCTGAATCCGGCATCATAAGAATATATGATATTAACTCCGGATCCCTAATCTACTCTTTCATCATGAATATAATGTCAACAGAAAATCTTCTTTACTTTGATGGTGTGGATACTGTTAAGCTATCTCCAAGCGGCAAGTATATGCTCCTTTATGACAGTGGATTCTTTCCCGAATATTTCTATATATTTGATCTTAAAGAAAAGAAATTGACCATACGTACATACGGTAAAGGTGCTGTTCATGAACTGTATTCTATCACTCAAGATGACAGACTGATCATTATAAATGACCTGGATAATGTATTCATATATGATCTCTCACACAAAAATCCAAAGGTTCCTGATTATTCTTCATATCCACCTGTGTTGTTTATCGAGACCAAAGAAATGCAACCCATCCATTTAAATATAGGTCTTTCCAGCATTCTTAAGTCAAAAGGCTATGTAAATATACCTTCCAATCTGCTTGATGGATCAAAACTATACTATTCAGGTAACAGACTTATCCTCCTTATAGCCAAAGCAAACGATCTGGACTCATGTGTATATGTTTACTCATGCACGTCAAAAGAGTCTGTTCCTGTATACTTTGATGATCCGATTAATGATATGCCCAATGGTACGTTGGCATCCGTTATGACAGATACTGCCATTTACTTTACCTTTGGTGATTCTATTCATATCCTTGATCTTAAATCATTACACATAAAAAGACTGATCACCCTTTATGATACAAACAGATTCATTGCCTTAAACTGTAATAACGAAATGTTATTCGCAGTTACATACAGCAGGTTATATGACATCAGTATTTCTGACAGAGAGATATTGGACACACATGACCTGTACGTAGATCACCAGATAATGTCTCACGCAGAGAGTTCCAACTACATAATCTATGGTAATACCTCCTTTGACTCAACAAAAGCATACATATATCGACTTGATCAAAGGACCTTTACTAAATACACCTGCCCTCCTCCACCATCCATAACACATGTATTAAACATCAGTGATAACAGGATTATCGTTATATACAGCACCGGTTATGTGGCTGTATTATCCGCTGAGGATATGTCACTTCTCAATAATTTCAGACTGCCTTATGGCCACAGATGTATCAGTGCTGACTATAACAGCCAAAGTGAAGAAATTGCAGTCATCACTTTTGATGGCAGTTCGATAAAGAATTTCGATAAGCCAAACTCATTGTATGTATTCAGCACAGATGACATAGAATCTTCATCACCGGAATTCGAACCAATCCAAAGCAGTCTTTATTATGAGGCCTGCTTATGCTACTCTCTTGATGGCCGATACCTGTTTTTAAATGACATGGGTACCATAAGGATCTTTGATGCAGATAACTGTGATGAGTATGATCCTATAGAGATAGGCGAACGTGTTGAAAGCATAAAGGCGTATGACGGTTATATAATAGTCATTCATGGTGATGATATAGTTTATGATTCCGGGATCGTCGGAGTAGACGGATACCTAATAGATGATATTTTTGAAACTGGATTATCCATTACGGTAATAGATATCATCAACGGTTCTTTTGTCGTAAGTGATCCGAATTGTATCTACAGATATTCAAAATGGCTAGAGAATAAAGTATGCGCAACCAAAATATCTGATCATGTTTATGAGAAAATATTTACTGATAAGCCTAGCGGTCATTCTAGATACGACATTGAATCAGATAGGTTCTTCTATGAATCTGACGATAGTCTATCTGATTATTACCAGGACGGGATACTCATCAAATGCTCATCACACTATATACCTGAGGGTGATAATGTTTACAGAATCAAAAAAATGACCACCCGATATGCATATATAAGAAACGGTTCATACTATGCCTTTAATATATTTGGGGATTATGTTAAACGTGATATTGATGCAAAAACCGATATGGGTACAATGATAAATATTACTCCAGATCTTTATATATTGGGATGTCGTTTTGAATTTGATACTCTGCCAGATGGTTATTTCATCGATGTAATAAATAAAAATGGCGGACTTATCAATCCTGATGGAATAAAGAGGGAATAACTTGGGAATACAATATTCTTGATACACAGGAAATGTATGTTATATAATTAACATGAGCAAACTTTAAAGGCATCTATCCAGGTGCCTTTTTTTGTTGCCATCATAGCGGTATATACTCAAGCATTTTACCCGGGTCTGAATCTGGGTAATTTTCATTTTTGGGTAGTCGCAAGCATAGCATTTGGCCGGCCACCAAATGCTGATCGCCAGCCTTCGGCTGTCGAACTCTTTGGGATGATCCCAAACCCTTTACCTTTACATCGACCGTTTACTTTTAAGAAAGGAGTCAAAACATGAAGCCCTATGAGACTGGAAGAAAAAGAAAGATAAAGAAGGAAGTACGTTTAAGTGATATTGAATGGAAGGCTGTACAGAAGCGTATGCAGATGAGCGGTATAAGCAGTTTCTCTGATTACGGCAGGCAAATGCTGATAAACGGATATGTTGTTGTCATTGATGATTCCAAGGAGCTTAAAGAGTTCACTTATGAGATAAATAAGATCGGTCACAACATCAACCAGATAGCTCATGTTGCCAACTCATGTGGCAGTGTCTCTGAAGAAACTATAAACATAGTAATAGGACTGATGAACAACATATGGCAATTTCAAAGATACATCCTATCCGCCACTCCGTCCTCGACTGCATCAACTACATAGTTGACAGAGATAAGACAGATGGTGAGCTTTATGTTTCATCATTTGCCTGCAGCGTACATACTGCTGACCTTGAGTTTGCCCAGACAGCGGACTCGGGTAGCAGACATGGCTCGGTAAAGGCTCAGCATCTCATACAGGCATTTGCTCCCGGTGAGGTGGATGCTAAGACCGCACATGAGATAGGTAAGAAGCTTGCTCTTGAACTTACAAATGGAGCTCATGAGTTTGTCATCGCAACCCATATAGATAAGGATCACGTACACAATCATATAGTCTTTAATCAGGTATCATTCGTTGATCATAAAAAGTTCCGTCAGAACATCAATACATTCAAACAGATGCAGACGATCAATGATACCCTTTGTGCCTCATATGGATTATCTGTGATAACCAATAGAGAGAACAAAGCAAGACCCTACTATGACTACAAGGATCTCAAGACCAACAACTCTCACAGACAGGTACTAAAGAATACTATTGATTCTCTCATACCTCTCGTATCCACATTTGATGAACTATTGGCAATGCTTAATAAGGTCGGTTATGAGATCAAGGGTGAAGCGCCATCATACTCTGTCAGAAAAGAAACAGATCAAAGGTTCATACGTCTTAAGAATCTAGGTGACAGATACACGTATGATGCGATAAGCCTTCGTATCAAATACAGGTCAGTCGATGCCACACCCTATATTGCAAAGCCTAAACAGGTTGTAGGTCTTTTGTCGGATCTTAATGACAGACTTGATAAGATAAAAAATCCAGCTTATGCAAACAGGGTTGCCATATCAGAGGTAAAACGTATCGCTGCAACTTATGCCTTCTTGAACGAACACTCCATCACATCAGTCTCTCAGATAGCCAAAGCCCAGGAAGAATGGGCCGTCAGTATCAAAGAAAAACGTGATCAGATACGTTCTGTGGAAGCTGAGATCGATAAGCTGAAGATCATATGTGAGCATCTTGAGAATAAAGAAAAATACAATGGAGTCTACGCTTCATACCTTGACTCCGGTAAGGACAAGTCATACAAGGAAGCTCACCTTGGTCAGATGCTCATGTTTGAGTCATCCTGCAAGATATTATCACAGATGGGTGTATCACCTTCAGTAACATACAAAGAGACCTCAGACAGACTCAATGACCTTATCAGACAAAAAGACGACCTTTATGCTTCTTATCACTCAGACGTATCAAATCTCAAACAACTGAATATAGCCGCTAAGAACATTGACATACTACTGTCAAGAAACGAGACCTCTAAATCCAAGGCTAAGTATAGAAACAAGGATGAACGGATCTCGGATTAAGCATGTAACCTATTAACCCGGGGGCATCACTACTGATGTCCCTTCTACTGTTTAAGGAGAAACAATTATGAAAAAAGATGAATTCTATTATCTTATCATCAACATGACTACCGCTATGAACAAGCTTGGGATCAGTATCAGTGAACTTGCCGATCTTCTTGATGTAAGTAGCGATACTATCTCACGCTGGCTCAGAGGCGTACAGAGGCCCTCTGCTGACAACATGCAGAAAGTTCACAGCTTCATTCATATGGTCCTTGATCTTAACCTTGATTATGAAGATCTGCAAAGCCTGAATGAAGTATTAGACATTGCTGAGGATCTGAGCGCATATCTTGAACAGGACGATTACAATGATCCTTCAAAGAATAAACTGCTCTTTCAGTTCCTTGATGTAATGCGGATCATTGCATTCTCATTGTTATATACGACATAGATCTCATGATCATGTAGATAAGATGCATATATGCATCTTAAAGCAACACACATCGCGGTTACAGGTGCATAATAGCCCTTTACATGAATGGATCCGTTTATCAGTCTATTGCAGACTGATAGATGGGTCCTTTTTATATATAAGTGTATCGGAAGCTAAGCACTCATACCGTCACCTGCCATGTGCAGTACAAAAGAAGGTGACTTACTATGTCATATAAGAGAAAAGAACCGGATCCGGCTGACATACTGGCTCTGTTGAAATGCTATGCTGAGCATGCTATCATTGATATTGACGATCTGTGCGTCCTCGGAAAAGAGGAATGCATGAATAAAATATTGTCGAAAGTACACAAGTACGATATCTATCAAGGTAGCGATGGCAGATGGAGAACTCATGTTGTTGATGAATCCAACAAAACTGGACGCCGACTCATAGTCAAATCTAAAAGGGAGGATCTGGAACGAGCATTACTGGATCATTACAACCCGAGCAGATTTCATACCATGCAGTCGTTATGGGCTGAGTTCGAAGCATATCGCGCGTCATTACAGAAGGCCAATACGATTAAAGAGGATATCAAAGCATACCACAAGTATTATCTGAATGATCCAATCTCTCAAAAGGATCTTAACAGGATCAAGTCAGTCGATCTGGAACAGTGGTTGGCAACCAATATCCGTAAGTATGAAATGACCAGTCATACATACTCAAAGATGAAGACTCCCCTCTCTCAGATGTACAGATGGGCCAAGCGCAAGGGATATGTAAAGAAGAACCCTTTTGAAGATATCGATACAACAAAGCTACCGTTGCACAATGAAAAAAGAAAAACGGGAAGGCAGAAAGCCTTCATATGCGGTGAACACACCCAGATCATTCAGGCGGCCATGGATGACTTCAGATCAAAGCCATATCCGGTACCGCTTGCAATAATCCTGGATTTTCTCACAGGATTGAGATTAGGTGAGATCGTCGCACTCAAATGGGAGGATATCGACTGGGAAAGAAAAAGGCTTTACGTTCGCAGATATGAAGAAGATGTTGTTGATGTTTCCAATGACTATATGAGTTTCGGTAACTATCATTACGTTATATACGAGAATGATACCAAGGGCTCATATGGATCAAGAGAAGTCTTTTTGACAGACGATGCGATAAGCATACTCAAACTCTTAAGGAATTATTATGAAGAAAGAAACATCTCAACAGAGTGGCTCTTCTATTCCAAACATGAAAATGATAAGATCCATGATCGTGCGCTCGACTTAAGACTTGAGAATTACTGCAAGCAGATCGGGATACCAAGAAAATCCATGCACAAGATCAGAGCTACATATGTATCTTTATTACGTGATGCCGGATTAACATTTGAATCTATCGCGGAACAGGTTGGACACAAATCAACGGCAACTACAGCCAAGAACTATTCATTTGATCTCAAATCTGAGAAAGAAAATCATGAAATTATGGCTTTAGCACTTTCAACAGACTGTGTAAAGGAGTTGAGAGTCGTTTGATAAAAACCCTATTTTGTAGGGTGAAATTTTAAATTGTGTCAAACGAGAGGGGGGCTTCAAGCCTATACACCCTTCAAAGATCGTTGATTTTACGCACTTTTTTGTCAAACTTGATCAAAAGTATCCACAGTGTATCCAAGTGTATCCAAGAGTATCCAACAATTTAAAAACCTTATGAGAAAAAAAATCCGCAAACCCTCATAAATAAAGGTTTGCGGACCAATCAGTTAGTAGCGAGAGGGGGATTTGAACCCTCGACACTGCGGGTATGAACCGCATGCTCTAGCCAACTGAGCTATCTCGCCATATGGGACCTATAGGGCTCGAACCTATGACCCTCTGCTTGTAAGGCAGATGCTCTCCCAGCTGAGCTAAGATCCCTTGAACTTCCTGTCGGATTTTTTCAAATCCGACTATGCTAGTATATAAAAATGAAGTTCTTTTGTCAATATAATTTTCTTAATTCTTAGGCAATCTTGCTCTTTGCAAGTTCTGCAAGTGTTGCAAAGCCTTCAGCATCGTTAACAGCCATCTCAGCAAGCATCTTTCTGTTGATATCAACGTTTGCGAGCTTAAGACCATGCATGAACTGGCTGTATGATATACCGTTCATACGTGCTGCAGCATTGATACGTGCGATCCAGAGCTGTCTGAACTGACGCTTTCTCTCTTTTCTGCCTGCATAAGCGCTTGCAAGTGCACGCATAACAGACTGCTTAGCAACTCTGTACTGCTTTGATCTAGCACCTCTGTAGCCCTTTGCAAGCTTTAATACTCTATTGTGTTTCTTTTTAGCGTTCATTCCGCCTTTAATTCTTGCCATTTTAATATCCTCCTAAACTCAAAGACATTCCAAATTATAAATAAGGTAAGATCTTCTTCATATTCTTAACATTTGTTGCATCTGTCATAGCAGCTTTTCTAAGATTTCTCTTATTCTTTGTTGTCTTCTTTGTTAAGATATGGCGCTTGTAAGCTTTATTTCTCTTTAACTTACCGTTACCTGTTAATTTAAAACGCTTAGCAGCCGATCTGCTTGTTTTCATCTTTGGCATTACTTTATCCTCCTTGCCTCTCTAAAAGATTAGTTTTTCTTTTCAGTTAAGAACATGGTCATGCTGCGCCCTTCAACCTTGGGTGCCTTTTCTACCACTGCGATGTCACTGAGACTCTCAGCAAAATCATCAAGGATGTGCTTGCTGGTATTCATGTGAGCCATCTCACGGCCACGGAATCTCAATGTAACCTTCACACGATCTCCTTTGCTCAAAAACTTCTTAGCAGCATTTATCTTAGTATTAAGATCGTTGGTATCAATATTGGGAGACAGTCTTATCTCCTTGATCTCAACAGTCTTCTGCTTCTTTTTAGCATCCTTTTCCTTACGCGCAAGTTCATATCTGTACTTGCCGTAATCAATGATCTTACATACCGGCGGTTTTGCTGTCGGAGCTATCTTAACAAGATCCACACCGGCTTCTTCAGCAAGTGCGAGAGCTTCTTTTGCGCTCATTATACCGAGCTGTTCTCCGTCCATACCGATAACACGGACTTCCTTGTCTCTAATCTGTTCATTAATGAATAAGTCGCTAATAGTTTTTCCCTCCATAAATAGTGAACGTGTGACAATAAAAAAGTGGATAGCATAACTATCCACTTAAGATCACTCACAATGAGCAATAATGCTCTGTAAGAAAACTTTTGACGCTTGAAGCTTTCGCCGCAAGGTGAGAGTGGATACTCTGCTTGTTGTTTTCACCTATGATAAGATAACATACGCATTAGGCCGTGTCAACACTTTTTAGCGTTTTTTCTCCTCTTCAGGCAGTTCTACACGGATTTCCTTGGTAGCTATCTCTTTAAGTATCTGTTCCATAAACTCAGATAAAGGCTTCTGGCCTTCATTGCCTGCAAAACGTGAACGTACAGATACAAGTCCGTCCTGTTCTTCCTGTTCTCCGACTATGAGCATATAAGGAAGCTTATCAAGTCTTGCCTCTCTTATCTTGTAGCCAATCTTTTCTGAACGATTGTCAACAGTAACATCTACGCCTGCCGTACAAAGCTCAGCTCTGATCTTTTCAGCGTAGTTTTCGAATTTCTCTGAAATAGGAAGTATCCTTACCTGCTCTGCACACAGCCATGTCGGGAACTTGCCTGCATAATGCTCAATGAGCCATGCAAGTGTTCTCTCATAACATCCCATTGAGGTACGATGTATGATATAAGGACGCTGCTTGTTGCCGTTTTCATCTATGTAATACATGTCATAACGCTCAGCGAGGAACATATCGAGCTGAATCGTTATCATCGTATCTTCCTTGCCGTATACGTTCTTGGCCTGAATATCTAACTTCGGTCCGTAGAATGCAGCTTCGCCTTCTTCTTCCGTATACTCAAGTCCGATGTCATTAAGGATGTCACGCATCTTATCCTGAACTACATCCCAGTCCTTTGCTGTTCCGAGATACTTATCCGGATTGTTAGGATCCCACTTGCTCATTCGGTAGGTTACTTCATCCTCAACACCAAGTGTCGTTAAGCATAATTTTGCAAGCTTTACACAGTTTTTGAACTCGTCTGCTATCTGACCGGGTGTACAGATAAGATGTCCCTCAGAGATGGTAAACTGTCTTACTCTTGTAAGGCCGTGCATCTCACCGGAATCCTCATTTCTAAACAGTGTAGAAGTCTCACCCATACGGTAAGGCAGATCACGGTAACTGTGCTGTTTTGCCTTGTAAACAAAATACTGGAAAGGACATGTCATGGGACGAAGAGCCATAACTTCTCTGCCCTTGTCATCAGTATAAACATGCTCCTGTGCATTCTTCATTGCTACATCGGGATCGCTGTAAAGCTTCTGATCCTCATGTGCATCCTCATCACTCATAAGATCATCGTTAAGAACGAACATTCCGTCCTTGTAGTGGAACCAGTGATCTGAGAGCTTATAGAGGTTGGACTTTGCCATGTAAGGAGTCTTCGTACGAACATAGCCCCACTCTCTGTCCTCAAGGTCCTCGATCCATCTCTGCATCTTCTGGATCATCTTTGCACCCTTGGGCATGAGAAGCGGAAGTCCCTGTCCTATTACATCAACAGTCGTGAACAGTTCCATTTCACGGCCGAGCTTATTATGATCACGCATCTTGATATCCTCAAGTCTGTCAAGATGTGCCTTTAAGTCTTCCTTGTTGGTATAAGCCGTACCGTATATACGCTGAAGTCTGGCCTTGTTTGAATCACCTCTCCAGTATGCCATTGAAGAAGAGATGAGCTTGTAAGCCTTTATCGCTCTTGTGCTGGAAAGATGAGGGCCTGCACAAAGATCAGTAAATCCTTCTCCCTGGCTGTAGAAGCTTATAACAGCATCTTCAGGAAGATCATTTATGAGCTCAACCTTGTAAGGCTCGCCTTTTTCTTCCATTAACTTTATAGCTTCTTTTCTGGGAAGTTCAAAACGCTCGAGCTTGTTGCCCTCTTTTATAATCTTTTTCATTTCTGCTTCGATGTTATCAAGATCCTCTCTTGAAAAAGGATTGGGAACATCAAAATCATAATAAAATCCATCATCAATTGCAGGACCTATTGCAAGCTTTGCCTCTGGAAACAGTCTTTTAACTGCCTCGGCCATTACATGTGAGCATGTATGTCTGATCACCCTTAAACCTTCTGCTGATTCGCCTTCGATGATGTTGCCATCCGTTAACATTACCGTACTCATTACTATATCCTCCTTTCAGTTTGCAAATAAAAAATCCCATACACATATCTGTGTATGGGACGATACTTTCTTAAAGTTCGCGGTTCCACCCATATTGCCCTTTTATAAGGACCACTCAATTTACCTGTAACGTAGGCATACGGACCGGATTGGGGTCGCTCGGAGGTGGTCTTCACACAAGGTTCCGAACAGGATGCTCTCAGCCTAGACATCCCTCTCTTTGATCTTTCCCAAGGCTACTGTCCTCGTCAACGCTTTACTATAATTTGAATGTATTATCGACCATTCCGTAAGAAATGTCAAGCAGGGGATGAGAGAATCGAACTCCCACCAAAGGTTTTGGAGACCCCTATCATACCATTTGACCAATCCCCTGTGTTCAAGCTTTCCGCTCAACAAACGCTATTATATCAAAGCAATATGAATAATGCAAGTACATTTTTCAGATAGCATCTATGGCCTGTGCGATGTTTTTAACGCCCACAATTCTAATGCCTTTTATATCTTTCAGCGAATCGATGCATCCGTACGGTACTATACATGTCTCAAAGCCAAGTTTCTTTGCTTCACTGACTCTGGCGGCTGCCTGAGAGACCGCTCTTACCTCTCCGCTCAAGCCAACTTCTCCGAAAGCTATCGTCTTATCATCAATAGCCTTATTTCTGTAGCTTGAAACTATAGCCATCACTATTCCCAGATCGACTGCAGGTTCACTGATCTTTATACCGCCTGCGATATTTACATACGCATCCTGGTCAGATAGTGGCATATCAAGCCTCTTTTCTAGTACTGCCATGAGCAGGTTTAGTCTGTTTGTATCGCTTCCTGCTGACTGTCTTCTGGGGAATCCGAAACTGGTCCTTGAAACGAGAGCCTGAATTTCAATAAGTATAGGTCTTGTTCCTTCCATTGAGCAGGATACAATAGATCCACTGGAATTAAGAGGCTTGCCGTTGAGCATAAATTCTGAAGGATTAATTACCTGAGACAGTCCGTCGTTTTTCATCTCGAAAACTCCTATCTCATTGGTCGATCCGAATCTGTTCTTTACTGCTCTTAATATCCTGTAGCTGGCATGTCTGTCGCCTTCAAAATACAAAACAGTATCCACCATGTGTTCAAGCACTCTCGGTCCTGCAACAGTTCCTTCCTTGGTAACGTGTCCTACGATAAATACGCTTATACCCTGTTCTTTTGCTATACGCATAAGCACGGCTGTAGCTTCTCTTACCTGTGAGACGCTTCCCGGTGCCGATCCGATCTCTTCGTCATACATTGTCTGTATCGAATCTATAACGGCCACGGCAGGTTTTGTTTTAATTATCACTTCTTCAATGGCGGCAAGATTTGTTTCGCATAACAGTTTCAGATTATCCTTCATTTCACCTATGCGAACTGCTCTGAGCTTTATCTGCCTCAGGCTCTCTTCACCGGAAACATACAAAACCTCTTTGCCCTTATCAGAAAGCTTTTTGCATACCTGCAGCAAGAGTGTCGACTTGCCTATGCCGGGATCTCCTCCGACTAGTGTAAGTGATCCTGAAACGATTCCACCTCCGAGAACTCTATCCAGTTCCTCGATTCCTATGACTTCTCTTTCCTCTTCATCTGTGCTTATCTGTGAAAAGGATACAGGTTTTGAATCAGTTTCGTTTCTCTTTGCTGATTTAGAAAGGATCTTTTTATCAACTTTTTCTTCAACAAATGTATTCCATGCCTTGCATGCAGGGCATTGCCCCATCCATTTGGATGATTCATAGCCGCATTCATTGCAAAAATATACAATACTGTCCTTTTTAGCCATAATGACTCCCGCATCTAACTAACAGTACCCATCTGCTTTCACAGATGGGCACCTGTTTTATTCTTATTTCTTTATAACTACTTTCTTTCTGCCGCCGCTTAAGTCAAGACTGAAATTCAGCTTTCCGCCAAGATTGGTCTTAACCTTTCCGACACTCACATCGTCGACGATAACTTCATATTCTGTCTCATCCTCAAGTCCTACAGTTATCTGAGCATCTTCATCTGCGTTACCCTCAACAAAGAATGCAACTCCGTCAGCATTCTCAGTAAAGTTGAATACGCTCGTTCCGGGAACCGACTCATAGACAAACATGCCGTTCTTTTCAAGCTTTGTGATCTCCTTGAAAGTCTTAACCTTCATGAGGTTGCCGTCATAGGGGAAGTCCTCTGCTTTGGATTTTTCAGCGAGACTGTAGTCACCAAAGCTCAAAGAGTTGTCGCTCTCGATGTTTATTAAATTTGCTGCCATTTTACGTCCTCCATTCGACATATTTTATGCCGATTACTTACAATTAAATTATAACTGATTTGGAGAATAAAAAGTGTTAATTTTTTGTAAACAAGATCTTTTTATCCTTGAGTCCTACTTTGACTTTATCACCGGGCTTTATGTTCTTGCTTAGGATCTGTTCAGCCAGTGCATCCTCGATCTCAGTCTGTATTGCTCTCTTTAACGGTCTTGCTCCCATTTTAAGATTGGTATGCTTGTCTACGATATACTTTTTAACGGCATGACTGATGTTGAGATCTATGTTCATCTGAGCCTCGCACCTGTCTACAAGGTTCTTTGACAGCAGTGTAACTATCTCATTCATGTCATCCTTCGTGAGAGCATGGAATACCATGATATCATCAATACGGTTGATGAACTCGGGCTTGAACATCTTCTTGACCTCGTCCATTACCGCATCCTTCATCTTTTCATAGTCTTTCTGTTCATCAGACTTGCTGGCAAATCCCAGATTCTTGGGTTCCATTATCCTCATGGCGCCCGCATTGCTCGTCATGATTATGACTGTATTCTTGAAGGAAACCTTTCTTCCCTTTGAATCTGTTATATGACCGTCATCTAGTACCTGAAGGAGTATATTGAATACATCTGGATGTGCTTTTTCTATCTCATCAAAAAGAACAACACTGTAAGGATTCTGTCTAACCTTGTCTGAAAGCTGTCCTCCGTCATCATGTCCGACATATCCCGGAGGCGATCCTATCATCTTGGATACGGAATGACTTTCCATGTATTCTGACATATCAACACGGATCAGAGAATCCTCCGAACCGAACATTGCCTCAGCCAGTGCCTTTGAAAGCTCAGTCTTACCTACACCTGTGGGACCGAGGAATAAAAACGATCCTATCGGTCTCTTGGGATCCTGCAGTCCGACCCTGCCTCTTCTCATGGCTCTTGAAATAGCTTCAACAGCTTCGTTCTGACCTACGACCCTCTTATGAAGTATGCTCTCAAGCCTTAACAGTCTGTCAGCTTCCTTTTCGTTTAATTTCGATACAGGTATCTTTGTCCAGGCTGCCACAGCCTCTGCAATTTCATCCTCACCAACGATATATTCTTTTCTTGATGCCTGTTTTACCTCTTTTGCTCTTAACTTATCAAGTTTTTTAATGAGCTCGTCCTCGCTTCTCTTGAGCTCTCCGGCTTCGGCAAAAGCCTCGACCTTTATAGCCTGCTCGATAAGCGAATCAGTCTTTTTGATCTCTTCCAAAAGCTCGTTTAACTTGGCAGAAGTATTTGCAGTACGAAGTCTTACGGCACTTGAAGCCTCATCAATAAGATCTATAGCCTTGTCCGGAAGATTTCTGTCATTGATGTATCTTGCAGATAATCTTACCGCACTTTCCAGGGCATCCTCTGTTATCTTTACCTTGTGATGCTCCTCGTATTTATGAGCGATACCCTTTAAGATACGTATTGCTTCCTCTTCTGTGGGTTCCTCTACGGTTATGGGCTGGAAACGTCTTTCCAGTGCAGCATCCTTTTCAACATACTTTCTGTACTCTGCAAGCGTTGTTGCACCGATAAGCTGTATCTCGCCTCTGCTGAGGCTGGGCTTTAGGATATTTGAAGCATCTATCGCTCCTTCAGCTCCTCCGGCACCTATAAGAGTATGAAGTTCATCAAGGAAGAGAAATACGTTTCCATCCTCTATGACTTCCTTCATAACTTTCTTTATTCGCTCTTCAAACTCACCCCTGTATTTGGATCCGGCGACCATTCCCGAAAGATCAAGAGTCAGAACTCTCTTGTTCTTGACTGTATCGGGCACCTCTCCCTCAACTATTCTCTGGGCAAGTCCTTCAACGATAGCAGTCTTTCCTACTCCGGGCTCACCGACAAGACAGGGATTGTTCTTGGTCCTTCTGCTTAATATCTGGATCATTCTCTGTATCTCTGTCTCTCTTCCGATAACAGGATCAAGCTTGCCGTTCTTTGCAAGCTCAGTCAAATCTCTGCTGTATTGAGCAAGCATGGAAGTCCCGTTCTTTTTTGATGCCTTTATAGGAAGATCCTCTTTATAAAGATTTCCGTCTTCACCCATTGATACAAGTGTTTCGGCATAGATCTTGGGCAGATTGACTCCCATTGTTATAAGCAGTCTGGCAGCAACATTCTCGCCTTCTTTTATGATGGCAAGCAGGATATGCTCAGTTCCTATCTCGGATGAATTGAATCTTTCTGCCTGAGCAGCGGCTTCATCCAAAACCTTTATTGCTCTGGGAGAATATCCGTCTCTTTCAGCTACAGGTACAGCCGAATCAGGGGCAACAAAATCCTTTACAAGTTCCTCAACGGTATCAAGCTTTGCCCCGTTTGCTATCAGAACCTTTGCAGCCAGTCCCTCATTTTCCTTTATGAGTCCCATGAGCAGATGTTCAGTGCCCACATAGGACTGATGAAGAGTCTTTGCATATCTTTTTGCATGCTTTAATGCAGTTTTTGCACTTTCTGTATATTCTTTCATGCTCTTAAATTCCTATTATATAGTGATTATGCATCCAAAGCCTCAGCCCTGAATGCATATATATGATCACTTACTTATCAATATCTAAAAACTCGAATTCCATGTCATCATCGATGTCGAGGAAATTCTTTGACTGCCAAGCTTCTTTCCTGTCATCCTGCAGTGCCTTTGAAGGCTTGGTAATGGCTGAAGCCTTTTTAGGTTTGCCCTTCTTTGTGACGATCTTTATATCGTCATCATTAGGCTCATCCTCAACAACCGGTGCAGGTGCAGGTGTTGCCTTTCTTACCGGACGCTGTGGCAGCTCATCTTCATAAGCCTCATCGTCTTCGTCATCTTCCCAGTCTTCATATGAATCCCTGAGTTTGAAAAGAAGGATCGAAACAGCGATAACAAGGAAGAGTATCACGATGCCCATGATGATAACAATCTTTTTATACTTGGAAGCATCTCCAGCATCTGAGCTCTCAGCTGCCTGACTCTGCTGCATAACTGCATTGATGTTATCTATGCTCTGTCTTGTTCCCTTGATATGATCGTATAAATACCATGTATCAACGCCATCATTGTTGGGTTCATATTTAAGTTCGTAATCGTTGTTTGGTGCAGAAACCGGAAGGTCTGCTTCCATCTCGGTTTCTTCAGGCTCTTCAGTCTCGACTTCAGCTTCTCCTTCGCCTTCGCCTTCAGATCCTGTAGTTGTATTGACATAATCGGATCTGATAAATCCGTTTACATCTCCGTAGCTTATCTGATACCAGATCTGTCCGTCGCTTCCGTTTGCCTGTCCTGTTATTGAAAGTGCCTGTCCCGCGGGAGCTGTTGCCTTCTTGTTTGATTTTGTTGAAGCACCCTCTCTTACACTGACTGAATCCGTTGTTGTTCCGCTTGTAAACTCACAAGCTTCAACAGTTGTTGTAACAACTTCAGTAACAGTCTCTGTCTGGGTTGTCTCTTCGGTCTTCTTTGTCTCTGTTGTTTCCGATGAGGAAGAAGATGAAGATTCTGTCTTTATATCGCCGTCTACGTCTGTGACAAGATCAGCTCTGATATAACCGGTCGTATTGCCGTCAACATATACCTTATACCATGTATAGCCGCTGCCGTCCTTTGTAGATGATAATACATCGAGCTTGCTTCCCTTTACGGTACTTCCTACTACATCAGCAGATGTGCTTGCAGTCTCTCTTATCTTTGCCGCATCTGCAGATACCTTACAGGTTCCTGCTGCCATACTGCCAAAAGCACCGATATATACTGTAGCCGTTATGATCGTTGCAGCAAGCAACCCTTTAACTGCTTTACCAAATCTCATATTTCTAATTCCTTTCCACCTCATCTATTGCTTTACCGATATCACTTCTCATGTATTTATTGTCAAATGTGACCCACTTGGTAGCTTCATAGGCCTTTTCTCTTGCATCCTTAAGATCCTTGCCTACAGCTGTCACGCCTAATACTCTACCACCATTTGTCACTATTTGTCCATCTTTTTCCTTTGTTCCGGCATGGAAACAGTAGTATCCTTCCTTGCCGTCAAAGTTCTCAAGGCCTTTTATAACCTTGCCTTTTTCATATGAAACGGGATATCCTTCACTCGCAAGAACAACACATACGGCTGCATTGTCTTCAAACTGAAGATCTATCTTGTCAAGTGTTCCGTCTATGCAGGCATCAACAACATCCATTATATCATTCTTCTGTCTGCAGAGAACTACCTGTGCCTCGGGATCACCGAAACGTGCATTGTACTCAAGCACTCTGGGCCCTTTCTCTGTAAGCATGAGTCCAAAGAAGATGATTCCCTTAAAAGGTCTTCCCTCTGCTGCCATCGCATCGACTGTTGCCTGATATATATACTTCTGACAGAAATCATCAACTTCCTTTGTATAGAAAGGACTGGGAGAGAAATTACCCATGCCGCCGGTATTAAGACCCTGATCGCCGTCAAGGGCTCTCTTGTGGTCCTGAGCAGATGTCATTGTCTTTATCGTCTTTCCGTCAACATATGACAGAACTGAGACCTCTCTTCCCGTCATGAACTCTTCAACGACCATCTTGTTTCCGGAATCTCCGAAGTGCTTATCAAGCATGATCTCCTTAACTCCGGCTTTTGCTTCCTCAAGTGTGTTACAGATAAGAACACCCTTGCCGAGTGCAAGTCCGTCTGCCTTAAGTACTATGGGCATCTGTGCGCTTTCAAGATACTCGATTGCCTTATCGGCATCATCAAATGTCTCGTAAGCAGCTGTCGGAATATTGTATTTTTTCATAAGATCCTTGGAAAACGCCTTGCTTCCCTCAAGGATCGCAGCATTCTTTTTAGGTCCGAAGGTTCTGAATCCTTCAGCTTCAAGTACGTCTACAAGTCCCCCCACGAGCGGATCATCGGGTGCGACAAATATCAGATCAGGCTGTATCTTCTTTGCATAGGATACGATCTTGTCAAACTCCATAACTCCTATGGAAGGTTCGCACTCAGCTATCTGTGCTATTCCTGCATTTCCGGGTACACAGTATAACTTGTCAACTCTCTTGCTCTTTTTCATGCTCACGGCTATGGCATGCTCTCTGCCGCCGCCACCAACAATAAGTACTTTCACACTATCCTCCTTACCCTATCTCAACCTTTGAATCAACGACCTTTATTTTTCCGTTTGCGAAAAGATCGATCGCTTTCGGAAGTATCTCCCACTCTGCCTGCTCCATCACTCTTAACTGAAGACTCTTTGGAGTGTCATCAGGCCAAACCTCAACCGCCTTCTGCAGTATTATCGGTCCTGTATCCGTACCCTCGTCAACAAAATGCGCTGTTGCACCGGTTACCTTTACTCCTCTTGCAAGCACGGCTTCATGTACCTTCAGTCCGTAGTAGCCGACACCGCAAAATGACGGGATGAGTGACGGGTGAATATTTATTATCCTGTTTTTGAATGTCTTAACAAATTCTTCAGGGATATTTACAAGGAATCCCGCAAGCACCACAAGTCCCGGATCATATGATCTGACCGTTTCAAGCAATGCCGCATTGAAATCATCTCTGCTTTCAAAATCCTTGGGTGATACTACTTTAGCATCGATCCCGGCATTCTTTGCTCTTTCGAGTGCCTTTACTCCGTAATTGTTCGAAATTACCGCAGCGATCCTTGCTCCTGTTATCTCTTTGCTGTCTATCTTGTCAATGATAGCCTGAAGGTTGGTTCCTCCCCCCGACACACATACAACTATGTCTAACATAAGGTTACTCCCTTTTCTCCCTCTGTTATCTCACCTACAACATATGCCTTGTCGCCTGCTGACTCAAATGCCTTTATTGCTTTGTCGACATCATCCTTGTCAACCGCTATTACCATGCCAAGTCCCATGTTGAATGTGTTGTACATCATATCCTCATCCAGATTGGCTTTATTCTTCATAAGAGTAAATATCGCAGGTACTGGATATGAATCCTTTTTGATATTCGCATGTGTACCATCAATCAGCATACGGGGTACATTCTCATAGAAACCGCCACCGGTTATATGGCTGCATGCCTTTAACTTGACTCCGGCATTTTCGGCAGCCTTAAGAGCCTTTACATATATACGTGTGGGTGTGATAAGTACATCACCAAGCTTTGCTCCCAGCTCGTCATAATATGTATCGAGACTTTCCTTTGTCATTTCAAATACATTTCTCACAAGAGAGAATCCGTTGCTGTGAACACCTGTTGATGCAAGTCCTATAAGAACATCACCTGCTTTCAGATCCTTGCCTGTGATTATATCCTTTTCATCAACTATTCCAACGGCAAAACCTGCAAGGTCATATTCATCCTCAGGCATGAGTCCCGGATGCTCGGCTGTCTCTCCTCCGATAAGTGCGCATCCTGCCTGTTTGCATCCTTCGGCAACACCCTTGACGATCTCAGCGATCTTTTCGGGATAGTTCTTGCCGCATGCTATATAGTCTAAAAAGAATAAGGGTTCACCGCCGCCGCAGACAATATCATTTACACACATGGCTACCGCATCGATTCCGATGGTATCATGTTTGTCCATTAAAAATGCGAGCTTAACCTTTGTTCCGCATCCGTCAGTTCCTGAAACGAGTGTGGGCTTTTCCATGCTCTTGAACTTCTCCATGGAAAATGCACCTGCAAAGCCTCCCAGACCTCCAAGCACCTCAGGTCTGTCTGTCTCCTTGACAAATGCCTTGATCAGCTCGACTGACTTGTAGCCTGCCTCAATATCAACTCCGGCTTTTTTGTAATCCATAATATTCTCCTTTATATGTTTATTTATTGTAATTCTTGTATCCTACTTCACTGAGCTTTGCATCCTTGGCTCCGACCTGCTCTCTGAGCTCTTCCTTGTAATCCTTGAGCTTTTTAAGCAGTGACTCATCGCTGGTCGCAAGGATCTTTGCTGCAAGTATGCCTGCATTTGCTCCGCCGTTTATGGCTACTGTAGCTACAGGTATGCCACTTGGCATCTGAACTATGGAATAGAGCGAATCCTTTCCGCCCAGACTTGTTGTATGCATGGGTATTCCTATAACGGGCATGGGAAAGATTGCTGCACACATACCGGGCAGATGAGCTGCCATTCCGGCACCTGCTATGATAACCTTGTATCCTCTTTCCTCAGCGCTGTTTGCGTAGTTGAAAAACTCCTGGGGCTCTCTGTGTGCGGATATGATGTTCATATCATATGTTATACCGAATCTTTCCAGCATCTCGGCTGCCTTGGCCATGATCGGCATATCAGAATCGCTTCCCATTACTATTCCTACCTGTGGCATAATCTTACTCCTTTTCTTTAATCAAGACTCAGTTCATCCAAAGGCTCATTTAGAGCTTCAAGCCCCTTAAGAACAAATCTGCCGTCCTTTAAGATGGCTATCTCTTCATTTTCTTTGGTGACTGCACAAAGACTTCCAAGTTCATCATACGGTATCGTTATATCCGTATGACAGTTAAAGTATGCTGCCTGGGGATCATCCTTTCTCTTTGCCGAGCAGGTATTCTCCTTGGCTACGATTCGCTTCGAATCCGGATTGAAGGTATCTACATCCTCCTCATGGGAATAGCATGTATCACCAACCGCAAAATGCGGTCCGGTCTTTTCAGCGATCAGTATGGGCATGATCGAATCAAGCCCGAATTTTTTTGTGGCTTTATATGCGACGGTATTTGTTCCAATCGCAAACTCGCCAAGCGGTAATGTATCATGGTTGAACAGTAGATACGTGTCGATAAACTTCCTGCACTCGTCTTTGTCCTCATAATTACCACATGTTATATTATCTATTATTCCGTCCTTAAATTCTAGTGTCAAATCGACGAATTGAATACCGTTTAAAAATACTTCTTTGACATGTAGGATACCGTTCGTCCCTTCAAGCCTGGGAGATGTGAATACCTCGCCAACCGGGATGTTGACATCGGCCACGCAGTTTTCAAATTTAGTCTCTTTATCCGGATCAGTTATGTCAACCAGTTGTACCTTTATGTCTGTCCTGTTTCCGTTTCTTCCAATGACATGCACATAGTCGGCTTTATCGAGGTTATCTATGAGTATCTGCTGCATATCCCTGTAGAGCTCATAGTTTAATGTATTTATCTTTATCGTCTCTTTGAATATATCTTCAAATCCGTCGCCTATGGCAGGTGTCGGGAAAGCGATTATGGTAAAGCTTCTCTCCTCGCCTTTTACATATCTGTTTAGGATCTCTCCCGCTCTGGCGCTGTATTGTGTGAACAGTTTCTTTGTCTGAGCATCCGCTGATGTCTTTTCTTCCTTCTGTGCGGGAGTAAATGCTTTTTCTCCAAAACTCTCTATGCAGGCAGGTCCTCCGTATACTCCGGCCATATCCCTGATCTTTTCAAGGCAGTCGCGATAGCTTTCTAGTTTTCTTTCCATAAATGCATGATCAAAGTAGAATACCTTGTCATACTCATGATCGCTGTCAAACTGTTTATTTGCGGATGTGCTCTCTATGCCTCTCTTTATAACGCTCCTTCCAAGCATAAAGCTCGGAGAGGAATAATGGATGATCGCCTCAAGTCCCATTTCCCTGAAGTTTTCAACAGCTTTTCTCACAACTCTTTCAAAACCCAGGAAATATCTTATCTCAACCGTCTTTTTTATTGATATGTCCTTGCCTGTTGCAATGAATCCCTTTCTGTATCCTTCAGTAAAGGTATATGCCATCTTATCGATATCATCATCACTCAGTGTAGCCATGTATGTGGCCATTGAAAGCTCCGTATCAGATATACACTCTCCGTAGTCGTAAAGATAATCACTGTCAGTAAGATCAGCCTGCATCACTATCGCCTTGGGCAGGCTGTCCGTGTTTGCAAAACTGTCTGAGAGCGAATCTGTCAGCATAAGATCAAGATAGTCAAAAGCAAAGCTCTTAAAAGTCTCTTTGACACTTTCAAACTCAGGAGCTTTCTCACTCTCCTGCTTCGCTTCAACAAACATGCCGTAGATCTCCAAAAAGAGTTCCTCTCTTATAAGGACCTGTTCAAGGTTCTGGGAATATGCATATATGATGCAGCTTCTGAGTTCCGCATATACCGCAGATAAGAGCTGTCCGAAATTTCTGCCGAGTTTTCTTACCGCAAACGCGGGATTTAAATAGCTGTTCTCATAATATCTGGGTCTGAGTTCTATATAAAGATCCTTGTTTGCCTGGATTCGTCTGTTTACCGAAGTTTTGAAAAAAGATCCTTCAATGGCAGACATCAGTATCCCGTCCACTGAACGCAAAAACAGAGCTGCCTGATTAAAATACGGATAATATGCATCGTCTGTCTCGCATTTGTCACAGATCGAGCCTATCCTCTCCATAGCCAGCTCGTGTCTTTCCATCAAGTATTCAAAATTTTCTTCGTCAAATATTCTCTTATAGCTGTAACTCATTATACCCCGTACGCTCCGGCATACAGAACCATGCTGACTCCTAAGATTGCCGCGAGATTTAAAACTATTCCTATATAAGAAAACAGGTGGAACTCATCCGGTCTTGATTTGGAAACGTATCCCAAGATCAGTCCGATGGTCGCAAATAAAAGTATGACCGCTCCGGTTCCTCCGAGACGCTCGGTCGCTATCCCTCCCATTTTGTATGTGGAGTATATAGCAAAGCCAAGAGCAACATCGGCTATGAGTCCCAGCACCGCAGACATTATAGCCTGCGGGGAATGATTTTTATCTGTAAATATGTACTTCTTTGCCATATCATACTCCGTACTCTTTATAGTACGAATCTATCCTTGCCTTTAATTCATCGTCGATGATCTTCTTTTCTGTAAGATACTCGACAACTTCCTTCATCGATACGATAGCTCCTGTCTCGAATCCGTAAAGGTCCTTTATCTCATCAAGAGCTCCCTTATCGCCCTTGCCTTTCTCACATCTGTTTAAAGAGACCATGAGACCTATTATCTTTACATCTCCCTGAGCCTTTACTATCGGAATAGTCTCTTCCATGGATTTGCCTGAAGTTGTCACATCCTCAATGACAACTATCCTGTCACCGTCCTTTATCGGACTTCCCAGCAAAATACCTGCATCACCGTGATCCTTTGCTTCCTTTCTGTTAGAGCAGTATCTGATCTCTTTTCCGTATAGTCTTGAGTAAGCCATGGTTGTTGCAACGCTGAGCGGTATGCCCTTGTATGCTGGTCCGAATAAAACATCAAAATCATCCCCGTACTTATCATGAATCGCTTTTGCGTAGTATTCTCCTAGCTTTGTCAGCTGAGTTCCTGTAACATACAGTCCCGCATTCATGAAAAACGGTGATTTTCTTCCGCTCTTTAAAGTGAAGTCTCCAAACTTAAGAACTCCGCAATCGAGCATGAAATCAACAAATTCCTGTTTATAAGCTTCCATAGTAAATCCCTTTCGTTATCAGCCAAGTGCCTGTGTTATATCTTCCTTCATTGCCTTTACAGCTGCGAGTGCTGCTTCGGCATAGCCTTGATCACCATAAGATGCATACTGTTCCTGCTGGTATGCTCCTATTATTCCGCGGCTTGAGTTTACGATCGCTCCGAGTCCGTCCTTGTTGAAGAAGTGTACAAGATCCTTGCCTTTGCCTCCCTGAGCACCATAACCAGGTACGAGTATGAAGCTCTTTGGCATAACCTCTCTCATCATCTTTCCTTCTTCAGGATATGTAGCACCTACTACAGCTCCGACATATGAGTATTCATCTCCCATGCAGTCCATAGCCCACTCGTTTACTTTTTCGCCTACGAGCTCAAACAGCTTTTTGTTTCCGACAAGCTGATCCTGGAATTCTCCGCTGCTTGGATTTGATGTCTTTACAAGAACAAAGATACCCTTCTTTTCTTCCTTGCATACTTCTATGAAAGGCTTGACACCGTCGCTTCCAAGGTAGGGATTGACGGTAACAAAATCCTCATCAAAACCTCTTAAGAGAGTTGAACCTATCTTGACCGAACCGAGATGACCTATAGCATATGCAGTTGATGTTGATCCGATATCGCCTCTCTTTATATCTCCGATAACAACAAGACCTTTTTCCTTGCAGTATCTTACAGTCTTATCAAATGCCTCAAGTCCGGGCATGCCGAACTGTTCATACATCGCTATCTGGGGTTTTACCGCAGGGATGTATTCATATATCGCATCTATGATGCCCTTGTTATACTCCCAGATCGCAGCACCTGCAGCGTTTAGAGTCTCTCCGTGCTCTTTTATTGCTTTTTCCATTATAAAAGCGGGGATGAGCTTCATTGTGGGATCAAGCCCTACAACGATCGGAGCATTTGTTTTTTTTATGTTTGCTATAAGTTTATTTATCATTTATTATCTCCCTTATCAAAAGCTGTCTTAAATGCTTATGATATCTTAATAAAAGGCAAGCCACATGCTTGCCTTTTTTCTTTCTTTATCTTACTGCCATTGATCGTTCAGAAGCAAATTTCTTGATATTCGATGCATTGACATATTTCTTGAATCCGTCACCGTTTACCACAACAAGCGTAGGTGCCTGCATGATACCGTATTTGCCGGCAAGCTCCATATTTTCCTCTGCGTCTATGAGAACATATTTCTCATTCTTCAGATATTCCTTTGCGAGCTTGCAGTTCGGGCAGGTCTTTGTTGTGAACAGATACATTACATCTGTGGGTATGGTAACCTCGATGTCAGGAAGATCATCCTCGACATCCTTGAGTGTCACCACCGCACTCATAGGTCTCTTTAATACCGATCTGTCAATATCGTATACCTGTCTGTTTGCATATTCCTGAAGCTTTCCGTCGTTCCAGTTCTGTACCGGACGGTAGTAGCCTGTGATCCTGCTGTAGACTTCCGTAGGATTACCGCAGTGAGGACACTGTGAAACCTCTCCCGCTATATATCCGTGATCCTTGCATATAGAATATGTAGGAGACAGAGTATAGTAAGGAAGCTTGTAATTTTCTGCTATAGTCTTTACAAGCTCGGCTGCAGCCTTCCAGTCAGGAAGCTTCTCTCCGAGGAATGCATGGAATACCGTACCTGATGTGTACAGTGTCTGAAGTTCATCCTGGATGTCAAGAGCATCAAATATATCATATGTATATCCAACAGGCAGGTGTGAAGAGTTTGTATAGTAAGGTGTATCACCCTGATTGCCTGCAGTCTTGATTCCCGGCCAGTTCTTACGGTCATGCTTAGCAAGTCTGTAAGAAGTTGACTCCGCAGGTGTCGCTTCAAGGTTATACAGATCACCGTACATCTCCTGGTAATCACTGAGTCTGTTTCTCATATGATTGAGAACTTCCTTAGTGAAATCCTGAACATGCTTGCTGGTCATGTCCGCACGCAGCCAGTTGGCATTGAGACCTACCTCATTCATTCCAACCAGTCCTATGGTAGAGAAATGATTATCAAATGTACCAAGGTATCTGCGTGTATAAGGGTAAAGACCCTCATTGAGCAGCTTCGTTATGACTCCCCTCTTTATCTTGAGTGAACGAGCTGCTATATCCATCATCTTGTCAAGGCGCTTGTAGAAGTCAGCCTTGTCAGTTGACAGATATGCGATTCTGGGCATGTTGATCGTAACAACACCCACAGAACCGGTGCTTTCTCCGGAACCAAAGAAGCCTCCCGTCTTCTTACGCAGTTCACGAAGATCCAGACGTAACCGGCAGCACATAGATCTTACGTCTGAAGGTTCCATATCGGAATTGATATAATTCGAGAAGTATGGTGTACCATACTTTGAAGTCATTTCAAAGAGAAGTCTGTTGTTCTCTGTATCAGACCAGTCGAAGTCCTTTGTGATCGAATATGTGGGGATCGGATACTGGAATCCGCGACCGTTGGCATCACCCTCTATCATGGTCTCGATAAATGCCTTGTTGACCATGTCCATCTCTTCCTTGCAGTCCTTGTAGCAGAAATCCATCTCCTTGCCGCCTACGATCGCAGGAAGCTCAGCCAGATCCGCAGGAACCGTCCAGTCAAGTGTTACATTTGAGAAAGGAGCCTGTGTTCCCCATCTTGAAGGTGTGTTTACACCGTAGATAAATGCCTCTATGCATTTCTTAACTTCTTTATATGTAAGATTGTCAACCTTTACAAAAGGTGCAAGATAAGTATCGAATGAAGAGAATGCCTGAGCTCCTGCCCATTCATTCTGCATGATACCAAGGAAGTTTACCATCTGGTTGCAGAGTACTGAAAGATGTGCTGCAGGTGCAGATGTGATCTTGCCAGGAATTCCTCCCAGTCCTTCTTTGATAAGCTGCTTTAAAGACCATCCGGCGCAGTATCCGGTAAGCATAGAAAGGTCATGTATATGTATGTCGGCATTACGATGAGCCTTTGCGATCTCCTCATCATAAACCTCTGACAGCCAGTAGTTGGCTGTAACGGCACCGGAATTTGATAAGATAAGTCCGCCGACAGAATATGTTACGGTGGAATTCTCCTTTACTCTCCAGTCCTCAACCTTTACATAGCTGTTTACAACATCCTTGTAATCAAGGATGGTTGATTTCATGTTACGAAGCTTTTCTCTCTGTTTACGATAGAGAATGAAAGCCTTTGCCGCTTCGGAATACCCCGCCTGCTCCAGGACTCTCTCAACCGAATCCTGAATATCCTCTACAGCAATCTTGTTGTCTTTTACCTTGTTCTGAAAATCAGCAGTAACTCGAAGCGAAAGCAGATCGATAACATCATTTGTGAATGATGCATCTGTAGCATTGAAAGCTTTGATGATCGCATCGCTGATCCTTGCTAAAGCAAACTCTGTCTCTTCCCCGTCCCTTTTGACTACCTGAAACATTGGATAACCCCGACTTTCTTATAAGAATATTTTTGTAGCATTCGAAAAACGCCCTACATTAGCCATGATAACATCACCTAGTATAAAAGTCAACAAAAAACACAAGATATTGTGTTTTATTATGTAAACTTTACCTAAATATTGTATCAACGCAAAAAGAGCCGATTTTAGCGGATATACGAATATACCCACAAAAACAGGCTCTTTTTTATGTTAATTCATTATATAATTCACTATACTAGAGCATCATCTTGTAGAGAGAAATACGTTTTCCTTTTTGGCAGCTTCGTCATCAGGATAGCTTGTCATATATGAAGCCATAAGATTCTTGGCCTTCCTAAAATCACCCATATACTCGGTGGCAACTATCTCGTTATACGAAAGTGTCTGTTCAATACCGTTGTTCTCTATATTCTTTGCACTCATAAATGCATTGAGCGCAGCCTCGTAGTCTCCCGCTTCAAGCTTGCTCAGTCCGAGCTGATTATATATGATGGCGCTTTCGGGATGTCTCTTTAAAAAGTTGTCATATACGCTCGCAGCATAGTTGTAGTCTCCGAGCTTCTCATACGTCTTTCCCAGAAACAGCACGGTGTTCTGGTCATCGTCGTCTCTTGCATCCTCAAGATATACTTTGGCGTTTTCCAGATCGCCCATATAATAATATATCCTGCCCTTGTCAAAGCTTGAGAGTTTCTTTTCATTATCTACAAGGAAGTTCTGAAGATACTTGATACCCTCTTCCTCATAGTAGTTATCAGAAAGACGTCCTGCCACTTCAATTCTCAGGTCGTAATTGCCGGGCGCAAGTTCCAGTGCCTTTTCAAAGTCAGTGATCGCAAGATCATGCTCTCCGACCTTTAAGTAATCGGCACCTCTGCGGTAATAAGCCATTACATCCTTATCATTTAGATCAAGAATGGCAGAATATGTTGCTATCGCTTCATTGAATTCATCCAGCTTCTCATATGCCTGAGCCAGATAGAAATTCAGATCATAGTCTATATCCCTGACACTGCTTCCGGTATATGTCATGCTCTCGTGATAGTAATCAACGGCTGCCTGATAATCCATCAGATAATAGCTGGCAATACCCCTTCCGCGTGCGATCATAAGTGGATCCTCTCCGTTTTCCTCAGCTCGGTTAAAGGAATCCATCGCCTGAGAAAACTGGTTGTTCTCAATGGAATCATATCCGGCCTGAGTGTATTCACCCTGCTTCATGCGTCCGCATCCGGCAAGAAAGATCACACTTATAACAAGAATTAATGAAGTTTTTCTTATACATCCCCTAAGCTTCATATAGATCGTCCTTATCTTAGAAGATTATATCATATATTAATTTTGTTTGTCTTAATAATTTATTAAATCTCGCCGGCCATAGCAAGAGCATCATCTATATGAGCCGCAAAGTTCTCTGCACCGATCTTTTCATCGAATCTGTCTTTTTTCATGACGTTCATGGGCTGTTCGTTTACGTGCGAAAGGATCAGTCTTATACCGTGCTTTTCACATGTCTCATGTATCTGTTCAAGAGTCCTTAATGCAGAGATATCAAGCGCGGGAACTCCTCTCATTCTTAAGATGACAGCTTTTATTCCCTTCTGGGTATTGATCTGCATGAACTTGTCTGCAGCTGCAAAGAACATGGGTCCGTTTATCTCATATACTAAAACTCCCTTGGGCACCTGACGCAGTGAAAGTGCCATGGGGTCATTGTTCTCATCATAATTTTCATCAAGATATTCCCAGCTCTTTACTTCGGTAACCTCGCTCATTCTCTTTAGGAAGAGGAATGCTGCCATGATGATGCCAACTTCTATAGCAACCACAAGGTCAAATACCACGGTAAGGACAAATGTGATCACGAGAACAAGGATATCGCTCTTTGGCGAACATTTGCAAAGATGTACAAATTCTCTCCATCCGCTCATGTTGTAGGCAACCATGAAAAGTATCGCTGCAATCGCAGGCATCGGTATCCATGCCGCATAAGGCATGAGTACAACAAGGATTATAAGAAGCGTAACTGAATGGACCATTCCTGCTATGGGTGTACGTCCGCCGCTCTTTATATTTGCTGCAGTACGGGCTATCGCTCCCGTTGCGGGTATTCCTCCAAACAGTGCGCTTGCCAGGTTTCCTGCACCCTGAGCTATAAGCTCCATGTTAGGCTTGTGTCTGCTTCCTATCATACCGTCTGAAACAACACATGATAAGAGTGATTCGATACCAGCAAGTATCGCTATCGTAAACGCATCGGGAAGAAGAAGTCTTACCGTCTCAAAGTCAAAGTGAGGTACTGACAGAGGCGGAAGCTTGTTTGATATCACGTAAAGATCTCCTATGGTCTTTACATCCATCTTAAGACCCTTGACCATGACAATCGCCACTATTACAGCTATGAGCGATCCGGGGATGACCTCAGTTATCTTAGGCCATACGATGAGGATTGCAAGACATACTATTCCGACTATCAGAGCCTGTACGTTTATGGTTGGTATTGCATGTACTATGGCCATGACCTTTTCAGGTGTCTCTATGGGTGAAGTTGTAAATGCCATCCCGAAGAAATCCTTGATCTGTCCTATCAGGATAGTCACCGCTATACCGAAGGTGAATCCTGTGGTTATCGTATAAGGGATATACTTTATCAGATTTCCGAACTTGAAAAGACCCATGATTATGAGGATTATTCCTGCCATGATGGTGGCAAGCACAAGTCCTTCCATTCCGTTTTTTGCAACAATTCCCGCAACGATCGTGGCAAACGCTGCCGTGGGTCCTGCTATCTGGACTCTCGATCCTCCAAGGAACGCTATTACAAAACCTGCAAATATCGCAGTATATATACCCTGCTCGGGTCCAACACCCGAAGCAAGTGCCAAAGCAATTGACAAGGGAAGTGCGATGATAGCGACTATGATACCGCTGACCACATCCTTTCCGAACTGCTTTGCATTATAGTTTTTCATTACATCAAATAATTTTGGTGTGAATTCTTTCATCATATTTTCTCCGATAGTTTCTTTACACAACAATATGAATTATCACAAATACATGTGATTTTGACTATGTGCAAATATACAAAAAACCACCCGTTTTAAGGGTGGTTAGTTGAAATAATGTATATTATTGCTTTTCTATCCTGTGTTTTTTTATCAGTGAAGAAATAAACATGATGATCGCAACGATTACTGCTATAACGGTAAGAACAATAACAAGCATGCCCGAGATCAGCGTAAAGGCCGGTGCGGGATGCCCCGGTGTCTGAGCCGCATTCGTATACAGATTGGAATCGATATATGCGCCGAGTACAAGCAGCACTACATCCGCAACAAGCTGAAAAGGTATTAAAAGCAGCCATTTTGCTGGATGTATGGTCTTATCCTTTTTTTCTTTGCTCATCTTTCCTGTTTTTCCTTACGTGCCTGTTCAAACTTTTCCTGCATTGTAGGATTGTCTTTTGTCAGCTTCTTTATGCTCACATCCTCGACTTTGTTTGTTGCGATGCGCAGCTGTGAATCAGATCCCTGCAGTTCCTTCTTGACCTTTTCAAGATGCTGGATTGTCTTGTCTATCTCTTCTATCGCCTTGTCAAAATGACTGTGAGCCAGCTCATAATTGCGGCCGAAATCATTCTTGAACTTGAGCAGTGAATCCTCAAAGTTTGATATATCTATATCCTGGTTTCTTACGATCGCAAGTTCCTGCTTGTATGCAAGAGCATTAAGCGCTGCATTTCTGAGCAAGGTTATGATCGGTATGAAGCACTGGGGTCTTACAACGTACATCTTGTCATATTTGTATGAAACATCCACGATACCTGCATTGTAAAGCTCGCTGTCTGCTTCAAGAAGAGTCACCAGAACAGCATACTCGCAGTTCTTTTCTCTTCTGTCCTTGTCAAGCTCCTTAAAGAAATCCTCGTTCTTATGCTTAGTGGCAGTAGTATCACTCTCATTCTTCATCTCAAACATGATAGATACGATCTCATTGCCGTATTCATCATTCTCCCTGAAGATAAAATCTCCCTTGCTGCCAGTTCTTGCATCATTGTCTTTTTCGAAATAGGCATTCTTAAAAGCAGTGGCACGAAGCTGATTGAACTGTATCTCGCAGTGCTGTTCGAGAGTTTCTCCGATCATCTTTGTGGACATCTTGGTCTTAAGATCCTTGTAAAACTCGATCTGGGCATCCTTTTCGGCCAATAAAACCTTTGTGTTTTCCTTCTCGTTTAACAGATCCTTTTCAAGATCATGATTCTTGTCCTCGACTTTTTTGACAGCCTCCATGACAGCGATCTGCTTCTTGTCCTCGCTGCTGTCAAGTTCAGACTTAAGCTTCATGATCTTGTTTTCAGCCTCGGCAAGCGCAGTCTTTATCTCTGCTTTATGCTCTTTATCAAGATGCTCCTTGAGTTCATCGATCCTGTCTCTGAGATCACGTTCAAATTCAGCATCCCTTATCTGCTTAACTATGGAACTTAATTCCGTATCATCAACCGTAAATGCCTGTCCGCAGTGCGGGCACCTGAGTTCTGCCATATATTATCCTCTGTTCTGCTTTGCGACTACGCTTTCACCACAGTATATCTTTCTTAACTTCGGCTTCTCGATCTTTCCTGTAGGGTTACGGGGTATATCCGCAAATACGATGTGTCTGGGTCTCTTGTATCTGGGAAGCTTGTGACAGAATGCGTTGATCTCGTCTTCCGAACTCTCCTCGCCGTCTTTAAGTTCTATTACAGCAAGTGTAGCTTCACCTAGTCTGCTGTCCGGAACTCCGATTACAGCAACGTCCTTTATCTTCGGATTTGCACGCAAGAAGTTCTCTATCTGAACCGGATAGATATTCTCACCGCCGGAGATGACAACGTCCTTCTTTCTGTCTACAAGGAAGATGAATCCGTCCTCGTCCTCCATAGCCATATCTCCTGTAAAGAGCCATCCGTCCTTAAGTACTTCTGCAGTTGACTTGGGATCGTTGTAGTAGCATTCCATGACACCGGGTCCCTTAAGACAAAGCTCTCCGACCTCGCCCTGCTTTACATCTACTCCGTTCTCATCAACAATCTTTGTCTGCCAGCCGTAGCCTGCCTTTCCGATGGCACCGACTTTATGTATGTTCTCAACACCCAGATGAACTGCACCGGGTCCGATAGACTCGCTGAGTCCGTAGTTTGTATCATAATCATGGTGCGGGAATACCTTCTTCCAGCGTGCGATAAGACTCGGAGGAACGGGCTGAGCTCCTATGTGCATGAGTCTCCATGCACTCAGATCATAATCCTCTAATCTCACTTCACCGCTGTCAATGGCATCGAGTATATCCTGTGCCCACGGAACCAAAAGCCATACGATAGAACATTTCTCGTTGCTTACCGCATCAAGAATGGCCTTCGGCTTTGTTCCCTTTAACAGTACGGACTTTGCACCTACCAAAAATGAACCGAACCAGTGCATCTTTGCGCCTGTATGATAAAGTGGAGGTATGCAGAGGAAGATATCATCCTTTGTCTGTCCGTGATGGGCCTGTTCAACCTTGCATGAATGCATCAGACTTCTGTGCTTATGCAGTATAGCCTTGGGGAATCCCGTTGTTCCCGAAGAAAAATAGATAGCGCCGTAATCATCGTCGGTAAGCTTTATGTCAGGTGAGATGCTTGAGCAGTTTGCTGTGAGCTTGTCATAGCTTTCTGCAAATTCAGGACATCCGTCACCTACATATAAAAGGATCCTGTTCTTGCTGATATTCTCAACTATCTCTTCCACACGTCCGATGAACTCGGGACCGAATACAAGAACATTTATCTCAGCGAGATTCACGCAGTACTCTATCTCATCTGCCGCATAACGGAAGTTTAACGGTACAGCTATCGCACCTGTCTTAAGTATTCCGAAATAAATCGGGAGCCACTCGAGACAGTTCATTAACAGAATGCCCACCTTGTCTTCTTTCTTTACACCTCTGCTTAAAAGCAGATTTGCAAACCTGTTGGCTTTTTCGTTGAATACGTTCCATGTGATCTCTCTTCTGTAGAAATTCGAAGGATTGGACTCGATGAGCTCATACTCCTTCCAGCTCACATGTCTGGCTTCCTGTATCTCGGGATTGATCTCTACAAGACAGATATCATTTCCGTATTTTTTGCAGTTTTCTTCAAGAATCTCTGTAATTGGCATCGTATTTCTCCTATCAGATATATATTTATTTTAATTGTTTGACGCTTTAAACCGCTAAATTATATTTTAGATTTATATATATGTTTAGTCAATAGGCTTTTGCAGTATGTCAACCGTATGAGCAGCTGCTCCGATCATATCCTTTCTTTCTGCTATGCTCTCAACATATTTAACAAATAACTCAAAGCTTTCTTCATCCATGTCCCTTAAGATATGTCGTATGTAATTGGCAGGTCCGTCGGGAGTGATTATCTTATGTCTTATCAGACCGCTCTCGCTTGCAAGCGCATCGATCTCATCTATCGAAACATAATCATAGAGGTCATCATCTGTTGACATAACATTGTAATTTATGTCAACCTTGTTGTTATTGAATGCCTCTTTTATGGTTCCTTCCATGAATCCGTGTTTTACTACCGCATAATCATTCATGCAGTATGCCACCATCGCGATACCGCCGGGCTTTAACACTCTTTTTGTCTGATCAAGGACAGTTGCTCTCTCCTCATGCGAAAACAGATGATACATAGGTCCGAAGACAAGAACAAGGTCAAAGTATTCCTTTTCAAACTTTCTTGTCAGTTTTAGAGCATTTCCCTGAAGAGCATGCACCCTGTCGCTTGCGGCACGCAGTCTCTGAACATTGTGCTTTACAAGCTCGATCGCATGAACCTCGTATCCTTCATCGGCAAGCGGTATGCTGTACGCTCCTGTTGCAGCGCCTACATCTAGTATCCTTGCTTCCTTTCCCATGTCCTTAAGATATTCATTGATATATTTCATGGAAACGCGATACTCGACCTGTCCGTGTCTGGATCTTAAGCGTTTGTCCTCATTGAATTTATTGTAGTATTGTGTGATCTTATCGATATCAGTCATATCAGTTGTTTATATTGATTCCCAGTTCCTCATAGCTGATAAAAACACATATATATCCGGATGCATAAGGTCCCATGTAATATGGAGGATATTCAACCTCTATACCGTCTGCAAGATAGTTGACATCCATATCCTTTGAAGCATATTCCTTTGCCTCTTCAAACAGCTCGTTCTGATAATCGGGATTGTCCTCGTATGTATTGTAATAGTAATTATCGCCTGTCTTCCAGTCTTCGACTGTCTTCATTGCAACGAGGTTCTTAAACGCAGAATCATTCATGCTGCAGATATCAGCAAGCTTTATCTCATCTCCGGTATTCATATCAAAGAGAATATGGATTCTGTAAGGCATACCGTGTGCTCCGCCATAGTAATCATAACCGTCATAGTTGATTACCAGATAATGAGATCCGATCTTGTATATATCGTTTAATGTTCGTTCATTAGACTCGCTGTACCAGTAATTTTCATTGTCAAAATCAAGTACATCGACTGTTGTATGGTCCGCGCATGACTCAAGGAACCTGTCATCCATGTCCCTTAATATCTTATTAATCTTATCTGCATTTGGTACGCTGTCTTTTATCGTTACAACTTCCAGGTATGACTTGTAAAGTGCCTTATCTTTATTGTCCGGATAATAATCTATGCTCTTTTTTGCATCCACCTGTGCAAACTCGCCCCAGGAATATTCATGAACAAAGGCACCGGTATCATAGACCTTTTTATCGGCAAAGTTGTATCTCTTCCATCCGATCTTTGTATCATAATCGGAAAGATAGTAATAATCCGTATCGGTAACGGTCGCTCCTGACATAAACGGCGAGTAGTAATACCCCGTAAGTCCGGGCTTTTCCTTCTCTTCTATGAGAATATCCATCTTCCTGCTTGCAGCATTATACTTAAAGAGCTGTCTGTCGGGATGAAAATACGCATCCGTCTGATTATATCCGTAGAATATACCGTTTCTTCCGCACACTACTTCCGGTCTGTTATCTGCCGAGCCGCCATACAGCTTCTCGCTGTCCGCATTTTTCAGATTATATACAGTGCAGTACTCCTCCTGATTATCCTCGGAATAACCGTTCACCCAGACATAATCTCCGCTTACGGCAGCCGCATACCATGAACCGTTTACGGTTACGATCTCCTTTATCATATCTCCGCTCTTTGGATCCAGCTCAAAGATCGTGCCGTTATCGTTTTTTACATAAATCCTTCCGTTAAAGTCTTCAAGAGTTCTGAGTAAGCTGTTTTCTCCCGAGATCAGGAAAGTATAATCGTTCTCACGTATCTTGTTCTCTACATCCTCAAGATCATTGTCACGCGAGCATTTCTTAGTCTCAGGATCATATATGAGCACCTCGGAATTATAGCTTAAGTCAGTGGTATAGTCATATACATCGATATAAACCTTATCCTGATAATCCGCCACATTTAAGAATATGCCGCTCTTTCCGGTATACGGAGTATCAACAAGATTTCCTTCACAGTCATAGACTGAAAGTCTAAGTTTACTTGAATCATTACTGTAGGCAACCACATAGATACGGTTTCTGATAAGTCTTGCGCTTCTTATATATCCTTTTGAGTCCGAAAGATCACATATAAGCACGGGCTTGTCACCGTCTATAAAATATACGCGGTATTCATCATTGCCCAAAACTCTGTCGACCTTTTCAGCAGGCTTTTCTTCAGATGGCTCTTTTATATCATCGCTGTTATCGTTATCTATCACATCTTCATCATCTTCATCGTCTGCATCTTCATCGGTTTCGTCAATTGTTTCAACATCTTCATTTACTTCTTTTGTGCATGCCGCAAACGAAACTGTGAGCATAACGGACATCATGATCATTATCAGTCTTTTTTTCATATCATTTCTCTCCATCCACTAAATCAGATTAAGCGATTTAATTGTACCATAAAACAGGCGTATGTGATAAACTATCTGAGAAATATAATCAAACGAGGCAAGCCATGAATAAAAAGATAATATGGGTATTTTTAATAAGCCTTATCGGAACGCTTTTATGCGGTGCGATAATCACATATCCTAAATGGTCAGTACTTATAAAAGAAAGCTCTGAAGAACAGATAAATGAAACTACTGTAGCAGATGATGTTACGCAGGAGAGTCAGGAAACCGTTAAGATCGAGATCGAAGCGATCCCGACTCCTACACCTCCCCCGTTTGAAGAATATGATATCAGTCTGCTTGCTGTAGGCGATAACCTCATGCACATGGGTCTTGTAAACAGCGGAAGGCAGTCAGACGGCACATACAACTTTGATCTTCTTTATGAAGATATAGCTCCATATCTTGATAAGGCTGATATAAGCATAATCAATCAGGAGACCATTATGGCCGGCAATGAAAAGGGCTTCAGCGGTTTTCCGTATTTCAATTCTCCCGTCGAGATAGCCGATGCCATTGAAAAGGCCGGATTCAATGTTGTTCTTCAGTCTTCGAACCATACGATAGATCAGGGTATTGAAGGTCTTCTTAATGCCTGCAATGTCTGGAAGCAGCATCCGGGCGTGCTCATGGTAGGTATACATGAGAATCCCGATGAACTGCATGATATCCCTGTTATGGAGATAGAGGGTATCAAATTTGCGATATTGAATTACACATACGGACCCAATCTTGGAGCGGTTCCGTCTAACGTACAGGGACACATGAATATCCTGTGTGCCACAAAGGAAGGAAGCAAGACAGGTGAACTGGATTTTACCAGACTCGATCCTGCTGTAATAGATGACATCAAAAGAGCCGATGAGATGGCTGATATCGTCATAGTATGCCCTCACTGGGGCACGGAATATGCCATAGAGCCTTCAAAATATCAGACAGAGTTTGCATATCAGATGGCTGATGCAGGCGCCGATCTTATCATCGGAGCTCACCCTCACGTACCCGAGCCGGTTGAAAAGATAACCACTTCCTCAGGTAAGAGCTGCCTTTGTTATTATTCTCTGGGAAATTATATATCTACCGGCCAGAACGGCCAGTCAATGCTTGAAGGCATGGCCTGGGTAGTATTTCATGTGACCGAAAACGATGTGTACATAGACGAAAACAAGTCCGGAGTACTCCCGCTTGTTATGGAGTATCTGTCCGGACCTCTTAGATTTGAAGGTGTTTATGCACTTGAGGATTACACCGACGAACTGGCTTCAAAGCATGGTATAAGAAGCTGGGGCGGTGTCAGCATAAGTGTTGATAAATTAAAGGAGTGGAGTTCTGAGATCTTCGGTGAATGGAGCATCTCAAAGGACTACATCCTCAGTCAATAACGTTCTTTACACCAAGGATATTGTCATATCCGACATTGTAAACAACTATACCCTTTCTGGGATTAGCGGCATGGACTATCTGTCCGTCACCGATATATATTCCTACGTGAGTACATTTACTCTTTCCGTAGCATACGATATCTCCGGGCTGTATCTCATCAAGACTTACGCTTCTTCCGTTGCCTGACAGCTGTCCCGAAGGAGTTCTTGAAAGCCCGTATCCGAAGTTTGCATATACGAGACTGGTAAATCCTGAGCAGTCTGTTCCGTTTGTCAGACTGTTTCCTCCGTGTACATAAGGACATCCCACATACTGGAGTGCAAAATTAACGATATCGTTTCTCAGATCGCCGCTTGCAGCATACTGAGCTGTGGCGGGCTGTTCAGTTTCTGTTATGGTTACGTTCTCAGGCTTTTGCTTTTCGTCTTCCTTCTGTCTGGCAAGTAGTTTCTTCTGTTCTTCCTCTTCAGCCTTTATCTCATCCATGGTCTTTGCATAGATGAATTCTTCTACTACTGAAACATAATCGGCACTTACGAAGCCTGTCTTATCATCAGCATAGTTTACATTTATCCATTCCTCGTCACTGGCTTTGCCTGTCAGCTTAAGCTTTTCACCGGTAAGAGCATATCCTATTCTCTTGGATTCTATATCAGGGTTTTCTCTGATATTCAAGCAGTCTGCCTTAACAACGGCATATCTGTCTATGTAATCATCGATAACAGCAACGGCATCATCACCATAGATGAAATACTCCGCCTTGATATATCCGTTAAGGTTTCCTGACGTAACAAGCAGCCATTTGCCGTCCTCTCCGTCAACCTCTTCCTGTATCTGGGCAACGGCGCCGTCATACATCCTGCCGACTATCTCGGAATCGGTATTTGCCTGCGTTCTTACATTTACATACTTGTCCACATCGGCAATGGCAAAATTGCTGTATTCGTCGGCTTCTTCATCGCTTTCATTTGCTGTTTCCAAAGCCTCAGCCTTTTGCTGCTTATCCCTTACAGCTACAAGCTTGTCTACTTCCTCCATGAACTCCTTGAGTTCTTCTTTTGAGTATCTGCTCTCAAAACCGGCCCTGACATTATCCTTCCAGTCGCCGCTAAGATCAGCTGCTTTAGTATTTAGTTTTAAAGATGCTGCTGCACATACTGTAATGCTAAATGCAATGAGCATGCGCATAAATACTCTTTTCATACTAATCGATCTCTATTATATATCCCATCTTTCCCGTATATGACGGAAGCAGTTCAAGTACATCATTCTGCACATCATTGAGTACCCACTTCTTGTTCTTCTTTGAATAGAACATCTCAACACAGGTCTCGAATGTGCTTGTGCTGTCATCGTAAAAGCTCGGCTCGCCTTCAAGCCAGTATTCCAAGTTGTTCAGATTATCACCTACAGGATTTCCGTCCTGATCTACCCATTTGTACACTGCCGGGCTCTCTTCTCTCTTTGCGCCGATCCAGAATATCCTGTCTTCATATCCGGCTTTCTTAATAAAATCAA
>JAEEGK010000270.1_pt1 | contig 130053 bp, 109 predicted proteins | sample 8958771 | NCBI WGS metagenome assembly JAEEGK01 (sample SAMN16246547, study PRJNA631951) | gut metagenome | biome: gut microbiome; feature: rumen; material: SC-attached | host: Bos | place: Iran: Karaj | collected 2018-10 | reverse complement strand
AACTCGTTGGAGGCTTGCTTACATAAGAGTTTTTTCTCGCTGTCACGCATACGGCGCAGCCGCGACAACGAGAAACAAGCGAAGCGGTTTCGAGTCTGTCGGCATGGCTTTTTCGCCCCATCCACGACAACAAAACAAGCGAAGCGGTTTCGAGTCTGTCGGCATGGCTTTTTCGCCCCATCCACGACAACAAAACAAGCGAAGCGGCTTCGAGTCTGTCGGCATGGCCATTCCCCTTTTATCCTCTCATCAGTTCCTTCTCGTTATCGCGAAGCCACTTCCTTCTCTCCTTATAATCCGGAATCACCTTCTCAACTTCTCCCCAAAACTCACTTGAATGATCCATATGTATCCTGTGACACAACTCATGCACCACTACATAATCCACAATCTCCTCGGGCGCTCTCATAAGCACACAGTTAAAGTTAAGATTCCCCTTTGAACTACAACTTCCCCACCTTGTCTTTTGATTCCTTATGGTAATCTTTCCGTATGTTACCCCGATAAGATCTGCATATTTCTTTACTTTGTATGGAAGGACTCTCTTAGCTCTAGTCACCAGAAGCTTCATCTCCTGGTCGCTTATAGGTTTTGCCTGTGCCTCTTCAAGGTTCCTTTCCTCCATCTTCTTAAGATGCTTGCTGATCCAATCGGCCTTTTCTCCTATGAAACGGTCAATAACAGCCTTAGAAACCCCATACGGCGCTTTTACTACTACCCGTGCATCTTTTGTTACCTCTATTGCTATTGTCCTTCTCCTGCTCCTTACAAGCTCTATATTCATTATCTGTCCTTATTTCTCTTTTTATATAAATGATATTCGTGATATTTTTCTATTTAAAAAGGTATACTCTCAATATGAAAGTATACCTCTTACCAACTTCTTATTAAACGCTGTCATTCGCCTTTTCGGGGTGCTCAAGCATCTCCTGCATTGTGTGCCAGCCAAGAACCGCACATTTAACTCTTGCGGGCATATGGCTAACATCCTGAAGCGCTGCTGCTTCATCAAGGATCTCGAGAGTCTCTTCATCTGTGATCTCTCCCTTGACCATTCCCATGAATGTAGCAGCAAGCTTAAGAGCCTCTTCTTTGCTCTTACCTATTATCTGATCGACCATCATATCAACAGAAGCCTGTGAAATAGCACATCCGCTGCCTTCGTACATTCCTTCTGTGATAACGCCATCCTTGATCTTGAGCTGAAGTGTAATGTCATCTCCGCAACTTGGATTAACACCTCTAAGCACGAGATCCGGATTTTCAAGCTTGCCCTTGTACATCGGATGAAGATTGTGCTCATTAACTATTTCGCGATATAACTGCTTAAGCTCCATAGCCCATAACCTCTCTTACCTTTGCAATCTTCTCAAGGAAGATATCCACTTCCTCTTCAGTATTATAGAAATACAGGCTTGCCCTTGCTGTTGATCCTGCGCCAATAAACTGCATCAAAGGTTGTGCGCAGTGGTGACCTGCTCTGATGCATACGTGGTCATCGTTAAGAACGGATGAAATATCATGAGGATGAACTCCATCGATCGTAAAAGTAACGATTCCGCAGTGCTTCTTAGGATCCTTTGATCCGTAGATCTTAACGTAAGGGAGCTTACTAAGTCCTTCCATAAGTTTCTTTGTAAGCTTTATTTCCTGCTCTTCTATATTATCATATCCGACGTTTCTAAGATACTTAATTGCTTCGGCAAGTCCTACCGCATCTCCGGCATTAACCGTTCCGGCCTCGAACTTATGAGGAAGCTCAGCATATGTGGCATCCTCTCTTGTTACGTACTCGATCATCTCTCCGCCTGTAAGGAAAGGGCTCATGTTGAGAAGAAAATCCTTTCTTCCGTATAAAACACCGATTCCCATGGGGGCCATCATCTTGTGACCTGAGAAAGCAAAAAAATCAGCTCCCAGCTCGCGAACATCAATCTTCATGTGCGGTGCAGACTGCGCTCCGTCTACCACAACGGTTGCTCCCTTAGAATGAGCATAAGCAGCTATCTCTTTTACGGGATTGGTCACACCCATCACATTTGAAACATGTCCGATGGCAACGATCTTGGTCTTGTCTGTGATCTTGCTCTCATACTCTTCTCTGGTAATTGTTCCTTCTTCATCGGGCTCCATATAAACCAGCTTGGCGCCGCGCTTTCTGGCAACCATCTGCCAGGGAAGAATGTTACTGTGATGCTCCATTACAGAGATAACGATCTCATCACCTTCTTTTACAGTATCAAGACCATAGCTATAAGCTACGAGGTTAAGAGACTCTGTGGTATTCCTTGTGAAAATAACCTCTTCTGTACTTACTCCTCCAAGGAAATCAGCAACAACGGCTCTTGAATCTTCATAGCTTTCTGTTGCCCACATACTCCAGTCGTATAATCCTCTTAAAGGATTGGCATTTCTCTCTTTATAGAATGTTGATACCGCATCAAGGACCTGTCTGGGTCTCTGTGATGTTGCCGCGTTATCAAAATATACATAGTCACCATTTGTAAGGATATCAAAATCCTTGCGAAAATCTCCCAGTGTGCTCATTAATTATCCTCACTTTATACAATAGTACTGATGTAGTATTGGACTTTTTCGGCGATCTCCGGATCGGGTATAAGTCTTGCTACGCTGTCGAGCTTAGCTCTTACCATAAGACGCTTAGCCTCTTTTTCATCAATTCCTCTTGAGTTTATGTAGAACAAAAGATCCTCTCCAAGCTGTCCTATAGTGGCTCCGTGTCTTCCTTCAACATCTTCTTCCTGACACAGGATTAACGGCATGCTGCGATTCACAACATCAGGGCTAAGTAAAAGAGTGTCCTCTTGCTCGTCTCCGACAGAACCTGAGCTTCCGCTCTTGAAATCGAGGGTTCCTCTGTATGTCTTAACTGCTTTGTCCATAAGAACGCCTTTGACGTTCATCAAAACATCTGTCTTTTTACCGCGTTGATCTGCAACATAGTTAATATCCATTGTATGAGAATCTCTTACAAGATATCCCTGGTTGCTGACAAACTGCGTTTCCTCTTCACAAAGGTTGATGTAACAGCCATTCCATGACTTCTTAGCTCCAAGTTCAAGAGAAACTATATTTATAGCTCCCTTATTAAAGCAAGCTCCGCCAATGTCATCAAAATGGATAAATCCATCACCCAGAGTCTGGGTCTTAACAAGATTGATCTTGGCACCCTCTTCTGCGAGAAGCCTTGTGCTGATACCGTGAAATCCCGAAGCATTTCTTTCAGATGTATAATCCATTATGACAGTCACTTCAGAATCTTTTTTGGCATGTATGATCTGGCTTGTAAGACTACCGGCTCCATCAGCTAAGTTATATCTGATAATGATAGGCTTCTGTGTCTTAACTCCCTCATTAACCGTAAAAACATCAGTCAAAGCTCCGCTTTCCAGCATGAGATTCTCAATATCTATTCCCATTCCGGTTCTTATTGCCTGCGCTTTGTCTCTTCCGGAAGTATCTCCGTTGGGATCACCGGGGATTCCAAGATCCACGTTAATCCTTTCTTTGGCATCTTCAAAAAGTTTTCCGGCTTCTTTATAAGATACACCGCGATCAACAGTTACACCTTCCGGGACATTTTCTGCATCGGGAGTTGCAAGGAAATCAATTCCTACACTGTCTTCTTTTATCTTGCTGTCGTTGACATGTAAAAAATTATAAGTTAAAGCGGGAAGTACATTTACCCGCATATCCAAATTCTTGTTCATCGAAACACTCCTCTTAATGTCCACCCATCTCAAGCTTAATAAGATTGTTCATCTCAACGGCATATTCAAGCGGCAATTCCTTGGATACGGGGTTAGCAAATCCGCTGACTATCATAGCCTTTGCATCCTCTTCACTTAGTCCCCTGGACATAAGATAGAATACAGCTTCATCACTGATCCTTCCTATCTTAGCTTCGTGTCCTACGTCGGCATCATCTGTTCTGATGTCCATTCCGGGAATGGTGTCTGCCCTTGAAATACTGTCGAGCATAAGAGAATCACAAGATACAGATGCCTTAGCCTTCTTGGCTGAGCTCTGGATCACTACGCTGCTCCTGTATGTTCCGATTCCTCCATCTTTGGAAATAGATTTACTGTTGATAACTGATGTCGTTCCGACGCCCTGGTGAACTACTTTGGCTCCGGTATCAAGGTTCTGTCCCTTACCCGCAAAAGTTATTCCTGTAAATTCCATCTTGGAGTGATCTCCCTTTAAGATGGTCATGGGATACAGATATGATGTATGAGATCCAAAAGATCCTGATACCCACTCCATGATTCCGTTCTCTTCAACAATCGCTCTCTTGGAATTAAGGTTATACATATTCTTGGACCAGTTCTCAATAGTTGAGTAACGAAGTCTGGCATTTTTGCCTACATAGAGCTCAACGCAACCTGAATGGAGATTGGCCACATTATATTTAGGTGCTGAACAGCCTTCTATGAAATGAAGATCAGCGCCCTCATCAACAATTATAAGGGTGTGCTCAAACTGTCCTGCTCCTGCCGCATTAAGTCTGAAATATGACTGAAGCGGAATATCTACTTTTACTCCCTTGGGAACATAAACAAATGATCCGCCTGACCAAACCGCTCCGTGAAGAGCCATCATCTTGTGGTCTGTAGGAGTAAGGAGTTTCATGAAGTGGCTCTTTATCATGTCCGCATATTCGGTTCTGAGTGCACTCTCGATATCTGTATAGATAACTCCCTGAGCTGCCACTTCGTCTTTAACGTTATGATATACAAGCTCTGAATCGTACTGAGCACCTACTCCCGCAAGTGACTCTCTCTCTGCTTGAGGGATTCCCAGTCTTTCAAAAGTGTTCTTGATATCCTCGGGAACATCTTCCCAACTACCCTTCATATCTTCCTTATGTCTTACATAAGAAGATATCTTGTCCATATCAAGTCCCTCAACGCTTGGACCCCAATCCGGCATATCCATTTCGTTATAAAGCTTAAGACACTTTAATCTGAACTCTCTCATCCATTCGGGATCGTTCTTCTCCTCGGAGACTTTAAGTACAGTCTCTTCGTTAAGTCCCTCTTTTAATCTATAAAAGTCTTTTTCGTTCTCTACATCTTTAAAATCGTATGCGCTGCGATCTATCTCAACCACAGCCTGTTTGTTATCGCTCATAGTTAACCTCTGATCATTCTGCATCTGATTCTGAAACGAAACGCTCAAATCCGCTCTTGTTGATCTCGTCTACCAAAGAAGCGTCTCCTGTATGTACGAGCTTACCCTTTACAAGAACGTGGGTATAATCAACATGAAGGGATTCCAAAATTCTTGTGCTGTGTGTGATTATGAGAAGGGCTCCGTCCTTCTTTTTCTGATATTCCATGATTCCCTTGGAAACAGTACGAACAGCATCTACATCAAGTCCTGAATCTGTCTCGTCAAGAATTGCGAGCTTGGGATTAAGCATAAGAAGCTGAAGGATCTCAGACTTTTTCTTTTCTCCTCCTGAGAAGCCTACGTTAAGATCTCTGTCCGCATACTCTTCATCCATAGAAAGAACTTCCATTGAAGACTTGAGTGCTTTCTTATATGCAAGAAGCTTGATTGGTTCACCTGTCTGCGCATGGCTTGCGTTTCTTATGAAGCTTGAAAGTGAAATTCCGGGAACTTCGTAAGGATTCTGGAAAGATAAGAACATTCCTGCTTTTGCTCTCTTATCTGCAGAAAGCTCTGTAATGTCCTGTCCTTCAAAAAGAATATTACCCTCTGTAACGCAGTAATGAGGGTTACCCATAAGTGTATATCCAAGAGTTGACTTACCTGCACCGTTAGGCCCCATAAGTACGTGTGTCTCTCCGGGCTTAATATCTAAATTTATCTTATGCAGAATGGGCAACTCTCCATCTATTGCCACCGATAAATCTTTTACTTTTAATAAAGACTGCTCTGACATAATAAATATCCTTTCTCTATTTCCTACTAACTTGGTAGGAATCATAATAACACCACTGATAATCATTGTCAATTGACAAACAATGTAAAGTTTATCACAAAAACTATTGACATACTATCGAAAAGTCTTTAAAATACAATCTTGTCAGCACTCAAACAGTGCCAGGCGGGTGTAGTTCAATGGTAGAACACTAGCCTTCCAAGCTAGATACGTGGGTTCGATTCCCATCACCCGCTCTTTTTTATGCTCTAAAGCGCATCCTAAGCGATGCGCTTTTTATTTTGTCAAAAAAGTGCTTGCGCAAAACTTGCCGGTCTTGTGCAACAAAGGCAACAAAAAAGACCCGTTGCGAAAGCACCGGGCCTTTATGTACTGACTAAAAGCAATTGATTAAACTAGTACTACTTGGTGTTAATTAAATCTAATTGAATTAGTTATTATTTTGCAGATGAAGCGTCTGCTGCAGCGTCCTCAGATGAAGCGTCTGCTGCTGCATCCTCAGAAGATGCGTCTGTAGCTGCATCCTCAGATGAAGCGTCTGCTGCTGCGTCCTCAGAAGTAGCCTCTGTAGCTGCCTCCTCAACAGTAGCCTCTACTGTAGCCTCTACAGAAGTAGCCTCTGTAGCTGCCTCCTCAGCTGCTGCCTCACCACATCCTGCGAGAACTGCTGCTGAAATAGTTGCGATTGCAAGTAATGTTACGATATTCTTCTTCATAATTATAATCTCCTCTTTTCAATATACTTTGCAATTATTGATTGCAAGACAATTGCTTCAGTACAATTAGAGATTATAAACGGTATAAACCGGAATGTCATTGACATATGTGTGCATAAAATCTTAAGATTTCCTTAAGATTTTGTGGAATTGTCACAATCCACTATAGCTGCCAATCTCGGCCTTTCCCGCTCCAGTAGCGGGATCCAGGGTGATTACAAGGGCTATTCCTTCTTTATCTGCAGATTTGAGGTCTCCGCACTCAAGATTGTGTGTGGTATTGTTATCATCTTTTATGATCACTTCCCACTGAGAGCTTGTAACATTTACATCAAGGACCGCGCCCATAAGCGTATAGCCCGGCTCCAGTACCACTCCTTCGCCAAGCATATTATCGGAATAGGTATCCGTTGTCATATCATGGAGAATCACTTCTTTTATACTGAGTCCTGTCTTATTTATGATATAAGAACCCAGATCCATGTGCTTAGCCTCTTCGTCTTTTATATTCTTCTCATTGGAAAGCGTGGCGTTAAATTTACCACCAAGTTCCTGGTATTCCTGTGTGAGCTGATTGATATCAGGAAGAACTCCATCAATCTTCTTATCGCTCATCTTCGTAAAATTAAGGCTTTCAATTTCTGCCTCTCTTTTGGCAAGCTCATCAAGTTCTTCTTTTCCTGAAGAATCCGTTATATCAAGATAAGTTTCTTCTGCTACTTTCTTAGCTTCTATAAGAAGATTTCTCGCCGTTTCAGCTTCATTCAGCTTTTCTTCTGAAGGTTTACACGCAACAAGCATTGCTCCTGTCAAAAGAACTATCGCAGTTCCTATGAAATATTTCTTTTTCATATTTTATCCCCCGATGTGTTTAAAACATATTCGGGTTCATTGTAATAGTAATCAAGAATAAGTGCAACAACATGAGCGTAGCTAACTTTTCCTGAGAGCACTCCGTTGACCTTAAGATTCGTATCGATAAATTTATCTGCTGCTTTTTTAACCGTTGCAGTCTTAATAACAGCGTGTGATTCTACTCTCTTCCATGCTTCCTTGGTTACAAACTGATTGTCATACTTAACTCTTGCGGATATCTTCACGTGTGAATCATACTCTTCTTTACTCACTGCCTTATAAAAATCATTGTTTATATAATTAAGAACTCCCAGGTATCCGCTGTATCTAAACACAACATCATCGGATCTGATGCAGGCAAGAAAGCCAAAGAAGTTTGCTTCATCTTCATATATATATCCATGGGTATGGGCAAGCTCATGGCACATAGTAAAGGGCTTGTTCATGATGGACATCGAATCGTTGTAATTTGCTTCCATAGAAAACGGGAAGTAATATCCCTGCATGTACTGCTGACACATGAAGTCTGAGTAGAATAGCGGCTTAGGAGTAACGTAATATCCATCAAGTCTTGGATACTCCGAAGCCAGATTCTGCATGGCTCTTATAGCAGTTTCTTCCATGCTTCCTTCATATATAATATTCCCGAACTCATCATGAGGAACTTTCTTAGAAAGGTCATTGCACTGCGTAACAATGAAGTCCCTAAGATCCGCCAGCTGCTGAAGATCATAGCGCCTTTCAAATCCGACATTATAAACGCTGAGCTTGGTGGTGTGATAAAGAACAAAGCAGTTAAGCGACATAACAGTAACAGTAACCGCCATCACCAAGGGTGTTATCCTATAAAGCTTTCCGGACACATAGCCAAAACCTCTTTTAATCTTAAAAAAAGTTTTTCCAAGATTTTTGGAGATTTTTTCATAAAGAAGAACGATAGTGTGTGTCAGGATAAAAAGCACTGTAAAGATAATAAAAGCAACAAGTATAACCAGCATCACTTCGCCCACAGAAAATCCCACAAGGCTTGTAAGCTTTCCGTATGCGCCTGTTATAACGGGAAAAATATTTCTGACATAGAAGTCAGAAAAAGCCGCACTTTTCCATGCAGCCATGTTGAAAAAAACAGAAAATGATATAAGTGTGATTACTGTGATCAGATATAATCTCTTACCCTTACTCATATGTCCCGCCCTCATGTTGTTTGTATAAGAATTCTACAATACAAATATGGACGCAAAATGTCCAAACAGCCGCAAAAACGTTCATAATTTGGACATAATTTTACTGCTACTTAATGGCATCTTATAAGAAATAACCGATCTGCTTTTGTAAACGTTAATACTTAATATATAATGAACCTAGCTATTTAAATAAGTTGATGGAAGAACAGAAATACGAGTATCGAAATTATGAAAAGAGAGATTGAATACATTTACGAAGACGATGATATATTGGTTTGCCACAAGCCTGCTGGTATGGCTACTGAAGGAGCAGGAGTGCGGGAGCTTGACCTTGTAAGCAGCGTAAGAAATTACATTGCAAGGAATAACCGCTCAAAGGGTATTACAAAAGCGCCTTATGTAGGAACTGTTTACAGGCTGGATAAGCCTGTTGAGGGTGTCGTTGTTGTTGCCAAAAATAAAGCCGCCGCCTCTGACCTTGCTACGCAGATCAAAAACCATTCTACATTAAAATACTACTATGCTCTGTGCTACGGCCAGCTTCCGGAGGACAGTGGTCGTATTGAAGACTATCTGATAAGAAGAGAAGATAACGGACTTGCCATGGCTGTAACTATAGAAGAAGCCGGCACTATCAAGGATAATGCGATAGCTCTTTTAACAGGAGAAAAAATAAGAGTTATCGGCGGCGATGCCAAGAAAGCTGTTCTTGACTACGAAGTCGTAAAAAGATCGAAGGATACAACTCTTGTTAGGATAAAGCTTTTGACCGGTCGTTTTCATCAGATCAGAGTTCAGCTCTCGCACTATGGGTTTCCGATTCTTGGAGATGATAAATACGGCTCCAAAGCGTCAATACAATACTCCAAGGATGCCGGGATAGGCACTGTCAATCTCGTCTGCTACAGCTTTGGCTTCAAGCATCCAAAGACTCACAAAAAAGTGTCTTTTTCCATTGATCCTACAGTGATAACAATCTAATAAGAAAAAGCCATGAAATAGGCATTTTATCGTTCTTTCACGCGGATTATTATGATATAATATATTTATCTAAATGGAACCCGCCGTCTTTGTCTTTTCCGGGAGGTATCTGCTATGTATAAGAAAGGCGATAAAGTCATCATTCTGGATTACAATCAGAAGCCCATCGTTCCTAATGTTGTTGCAGTTGTAGAAGATGTGATCAAAGAAGATCGCGTCCGGCTACTTATGCCGGATAACGGCTGCTGTCTCGAGTTCACAGATCATCTCAAGAAAATCAACGATGAAAAATATGAGAAGATTCTTAATGCGGTTAAAGAGAGAGAAAAAGAGCTCCCTGTAGATCTTCAGATAGATATCAGAAGGTTTGCATCAAAGCACCCTCGTCGCAGAAAAGATGAGATTCTGCAGATGTTTGAGCAGGATAAGAAGTATGTTTCTATTTTAAATGCGTATATGGGCAGAGTTATGATGTATGGCAAGGAAAACATCAACGAGCATTTCCTTTTTGAATACAAGGATGCCATCTATGGAATAGTTAAGACAAGGACTTTCTTCCACGAGCTTGATGATTCTATTGCTGTGCCTGATCTTGTTTGATAGTGCTCTTATCTTCTTTTATGACAAAAAGAGCATAGCCAAGGATCATAAATACGTACGGTGTTGATACCACGGTTGAGAAGGAAACAAAACCGTTTATTAAATAAGCAAATATGGGAAGCGCGCAGATTATTGCTGCGTGCTTCTTTTTATCTGACTCTTTTACCAGATTAAAAAGAGTGTATCCAAAAACAAAAATGTAGCTAAAAAGCCCCACCACTCCGCATTCTATAAGCAGCGTTAAGTACATGTTATGTGCATTGGTGAGCCTGTTTCCCCCAAAAACATTTATGAGGGACTCGCTCCAAAACGCATCGGAATAAGCGTAAGGATAATAGCAATCCTGCCCCACTCCCAATAACTTTCTTATAGGCGATAAGCTAATATACATGTCAAAAGACATTCTCCATATTATTCCTCTTCCGTTTCCAAAATCATCTGAGAACGCCCCTAGTATAAGAACTGACGCCGCAGCCACACCTGCGAGCACAAGAATTATTAAGCCTCTTCTGTACAAGGTCTTTTTCCAGGAAAAACTGATCTCTTCCATAAATCTTGAAAGTCTGTACATAAAGAAAGCTGCTGCCATAAGGATCAGCCCCAGGTGCCTTTCGCATAAAGCTATAAGAATGTTGCTGTCATAGGTATAGTTTCTTCCAAAGAAAAGCATCAAAAGAAATACTATTGTCATGGACATTCCAAGTGTAAAGAGCTGCGTCAAAAAGGCCCTAAAGAGCGCCCGTTCTCCAAGACAAATAAAGAGAAGAAAAAGATATGTCCCAAGTATTATCAAAAGTCCGCTTTCGCTCCCTTGAAGTAAAAGTGCGATAAGTCCCGTTATCACATACACTTCGGATAAAAAGAATTCTGAGGAAAAAAGCTTTCTTGTTGCAGCAACTCCAACTCCCAGAGGAACAAACACAGACAAATATCCCGTAAACCAGTTGATGTTTCCAAGGGTCGAGATAAAGCTTCCGTCATCTGCATAAACTCCAAGAGGATATATCCCAAATCTTCCAAGAATACCCAAAACAGCTATAGCAAAAGGAATTATCATAAACACTGCGACCAGACATCTACTTAGCTTTATTCCTCCTGACAAAAGAGCTGCAAAAAAGATCATGAAAAGAACCGATAAAAAGCCCATTCTCCATCCTGATAATCCCAAGAAAGACGTTTCTTTATAATCGGAAAAGAGAAAAGATATAGCGTTTGAAAACAGCAAAGTGCCTAAGATGCCCGGGCTAAACTTTGTTTTGGTTATAAGTAACGCTACTATGAAAGCAACAAAGAAAACTCCGCTAAGTATAAGGAACAGTATCCCTTTCGCTTCTCCAAGCTTGTAATACCCTTCCTTCATATACAGCGGAATTACTGTGCATAACAATATGAGATATATGTATATCATTCTTTGTGTTGTCTTCATTATATATGTCCCGGTCCTGCTTAAAAGCGGCATGCGCAAATGCACATGCCGCCTGTAGTTTGTCTTAATATTATAGTTGTATGAGTCAGATACTCAGACTTTAAAGCGATATCCTACGCCCCAGATTGTCTCAATATACTGAGGATTGGAAGTATCATATTCAATCTTCTCGCGGATCTTCTTGATATGAACCGTTACGGTTGCAATATCACCGATGGATTCCATGTTCCAGATCTTTCTAAAGAGCTCTTCCTTGGTAAATACGTGGTTGGGATTTTCCGCAAGGAAAGTAAGAAGATCAAACTCCTTGGTTGTGAAGCTCTTCTCTTCATCATCAACATATACTCTTCTGGCAGTCTTATCGATCTTAAGACCACGGATCTCAACGAAGTCATTTTCTTCGTGTCCGGATCCCACAAGTCTTGAATATCTTGCCATGTGTGCCTTAACACGGGCAACAAGCTCTGATGGGCTGAAGGGCTTTGTGATGTAGTCATCAGCTCCAAGTCCCAGACCTCTTATCTTGTCGATGTCATCCTTCTTGGCAGATACCATAAGGATCGGCACATCTTTCTTTTCCCTGATTCTCTTACATACCTCAAATCCATCCATTCCGGGAAGCATAAGATCCAGGATGATCAGATCGAATTCCTCAGCAAGCGCCGTCTTAAGTCCGGCATCGCCTGTGTTCTCGATAGAGACCTCAAAATCGCTAAGTTCAAGATAGTCTTTCTCAAGATCAGCGATAGCCTCTTCGTCTTCAACAATAAGTATTCTGCTCATACTCTTCTGCCTTTCTTTAACTTTATGATTCGTGGTCTACTGTAACAGTTTCGGAACCGTTTGCATATTCAATGTACTTCCTGAGAACAAAGTGCATGCACGTTCCTTCTCCCTCATGGCTGGTCGCCCAGATATAACCGCCATGGTCTTCTATTATCTTTTTAACTATTGACAATCCAATTCCGCTTCCGCCCTGTCTTGAGTTTCTGGAAGCGTCCGTCCGGTAGAATCTGTCGAAGATATTCGGTATATCTTTTTGTGCTATTCCCTTACCGTTATCTTCCAGTTCTACACGTATGGAATCAACTTCATCAAGTATCCTTATATCTATCTGACCGCTGTCGTCATCTCTGTCGAGATACTTAACGCTGTTGCTGACGATATTGTTCACTACTCTCTTGATCTGCTCGGGATCCGCAACTATCTGTGTATCGGGACCTGTCAGGTTGGAATAGTTGAGCTTGATGGATTTACTCTCAAGATCAGCTCCGATCTCTTCAATACAATCACCAAAGTATTCCGCAACATTGAGCTTGATGAAATTATACGGAATCCTGTTGTTATCTATGCTTGAGTACAATGTCAGCTCATTTATAAGGTTGTTCATATCATTTGCCTTATTATAAATGATCTTGACATATTTTTTCTGTTTCTCGGGATTGGCCGCAACGCCCTCTAACAGTCCCTGAGAATAACCCTTAATGGCTGTGATAGGAGTCTTTAAATCATGAGAAATATTACTGATAAGCTCTCTGTTCTGCCGCTCTCGTTCTATCTTTTCCTCAGCGGATTCCTTGAGCCTAAGTCTCATGTCCTCATAGTTACGGTAGATAGCACCTATCTCGCCCTTCTCCTTAACATCAGTGGGCAGCATATAATCAAAATTGCCGTCCTTGATATGCTGCATTGCCACGTTAAGTTCATCAATAGGTCTAAAGAAGCTTCGTCCTATCCATGTCGTCAACAAAATACTTGTCAAAAGAAGTATCAAAATAATAGCGATCGACATGTATATCATTATAGATGTGGTAAATGCAGTTCGGATTCCCGAAATTATGTAAAGACTTCCGGGATCTCCGTCGGAGAAAACAAAATCATACTGCCTTACAAGATGTCTTGACCTTGTATAGTAAACGCCTTCAATTCCTGTTCCATAGCCGGGAAGTTCGTCGATAACTTCTTTTGCCCTGGCTCTGCTGGCGACGTAATAAATCTTGTCATCTTTTTTGACTAAAATATATGAATATCTGGATGCGATTCTCTCATCCAAATCCTGTAGATACTGCCCGTCTTCTAATATGTTGGGATAAATGCTCCTCGTGAGATTGATCTCGACAACAAGATTGTCGGTCATCTTGGCGAAAGTTCCGCCCGGATCAGACACCATTCCGTAATCCACTACACTCGAATATTCCTGAACCTTTTGGTCATAAAGTATGTACCTGCCGACTACAAGGAAAGTACCCAATGCAAGTATAAGTGGAACAACTACTATAGCAAGTGAAGTGATAATAAGCTTAGTACGGAATCGCATAACATCCCCCTACATACTACAAGTATACCATATTTTTCGTAACTTTTACCCTTATCTTCTTGATATGAGAAAATATCTTTGATACACTTTTAGACGAATGGCGGAATACGTTTTCCAGCCCACAGGAGGATTTTATAATGGTTAATTGGAAAAATCTGGATACTCTCGCATCCTATGGCGAGCTCAAAAAGGTTTCCCGTGTAAACCTGGCTGAGATAATGTCAGGCGACAACGGCGCAAGCAGAGTTAAGAATTACTCCGTTCCTATGGCGGCAGGACTTCAGTTTAACTATGCATCAAAAGAAGTAGACGACAATATTTTAAGCGCTCTTAATGCTCTTGCAAAAGAGGCTCAGCTCTCTGAGAAGTTCGAAGCTCTCTACAACGGTGAAGTTATCAACACCGGTGAGAAGAGAATGGTTCTTCATCAGCTCACAAGGGGTCAGCTTGGCGGTAACGTGGTTGCTGACGGTGTGGACAAAAGAGATTTCTATGTAAAAGAGCAGAAGAGAATCGCTGATTTTGCTAATAAAGTTCACTCAGGCGAGATTACAAACGCCAAGGGTGAGAAATTCACAACAGTAGTTCAGATCGGTATCGGCGGAAGTGACCTTGGTCCTCGCGCTATGTACCTTGCTCTTGAGAACTGGGCACACAGAACAGGTAACTTCAAGATGGAAGCTAAGTTCATCAGTAACGTAGATCCTGATGATGCTTCTGCTGTTCTTAACGGAATCGACGTTGCTCACTCTATCTTTATTCTTGTATCTAAGTCAGGTACAACACTTGAAACACTTACAAACGAATCATTCGTTACAGACGCTCTTAAGAAGGCAGGTCTTGATGCATCAAAGCATATGATTGCAGTTACATCAGAGACTTCACCTCTTGCTAAGAGTGATAATTACCTTGAAGCGTTCTTCATGGATGACTTTATCGGCGGACGTTATTCTTCAACATCAGGTGTTGGCGGAGCAGTTCTTTCACTTGCTTTCGGTCCTGACGTATTCGCAGCATTCCTTGAGGGTGCCGCTGAAGAAGACAAGCTTTCTGCTAACCCCGATATGTACAAGAATCCTGCTATGCTTGATGCACTTATCGGTGTTTACGAGCGTAACGTTCTTGGTTATGACAGCACAGCAGTGCTTCCTTACTCACAAGCTCTTAGCCGTTTCCCTGCTCACTTACAGCAGCTTGATATGGAGTCTAACGGTAAGAGTGTTAACCGCTTCGGCGAGCCTATAGATTATGTAACAGGACCTATCATCTTCGGTGAGCCCGGTACTAACGGACAGCATTCTTTCTACCAGCTTCTTCACCAGGGAACTGATATCATTCCTCTTCAGTTCATCGGATTTAAGAACAGCCAGCTCAGAAACGATGTTAACATTCAGGACAGCACAAGCCAGCAGAAGCTCTGCGCTAACGTTGCTGCTCAGATTGTTGCATTTGCTTGCGGCAAGAAGGATGACAACCTCAACAAGAACTTCAAGGGCGGCAGACCTTCAAGCATTATCATCGGTGAGGAGCTTGATCCCAAGGCTCTTGGTGCTCTTCTTGCTCACTTCGAGAACAAGGTTATGTTCCAGGGATTTGTATGGAACATCAACAGCTTCGATCAGGAAGGCGTTCAGCTTGGTAAGGTTCTTGCAAAGAAGGTTCTTGCTCACGAGACAGATGGTGCTCTTGCTGAGTACTCCAAGCTTTTGAACATCTAAGGTTGACAGTAATAAGCTACTAAACTACAATAGCTATAATTTAATATTACTCTTCAGGGCAGGGTGTAATTCCCTACCGGTGGTATAGCCCACGAGCCGCAAGGCATGAATCGGTGCAATTCCGATGCCGACAGTATAGTCTGGATGGAAGAAGGATAATACAGTTTTTATATCTGTTATTTCTAGGCTCTGAGATTAATTCTCAGAGCCTTTTTAATCCCTAGGATTTTAATGGATCTTGGGATTATTGAAATTATGTAACTGCCCTGGACTGCATGTCCGGGGCTTTTTTTGAGTACATATCCCAATTGCCCAATGTACAGAAAGGAACATCGCATGACCGACGAATATTACATGAATAAAGCGATAAGACTTGCCAAAAAAGGGGAAGGTTTTGTAAGCCCCAATCCAATGGTCGGCGCCGTTGTTGTTAAAAGAGGCGTTGTTATCGGAAAGGGCTATCACCAAAGATACGGAGATCTCCACGCAGAGAGAAACGCTCTCAAAAACTGCAGTGAAAATCCTAAGAGCGCTACACTCTATGTTACTTTGGAGCCCTGTTGCCATCATGGCAAGACTCCTCCTTGCACAGACATCATCATAGAAAAAGGAATCTCAAGAGTTGTTGTGGGAACTGTGGACGTAAACCCTCTCGTTGCAGGAAAAGGTATAGAAATCTTGCGAAACCACGGCATCCAGGTTGATGTAGGCATCCTTGAAAATGAATGCATAGCGATAAATAAATTCTTTAATAAGCACATGACCACAGGTCTTCCCTATGTAGTTATGAAATATGCAATGACTGCTGATGGCAAGATAGCTACAAAGACCGGTGCTTCGAAATGGATAACTTCTGACGGCGCAAGGGAATCTGTTCACAAGCTCCGTAAAGTGTTAAGCGCAATAATGGTAGGCGTTTCAACAGTTATAGCGGATGATCCAATGCTTAACTGCAGACTAAGCGAACCCCATATCGATCCTGTGAGAATTGTCTGCGATACACATTTAAGGACACCTCTTTCTTCACAACTAGTACGAACCGCCAATGAAATAAGGACTATCATTGCAACTTCCGTAGATCCCGCTAAGGCTAAAGACTACGAGCGACATGGTTGCCAGATCCTGCAGGTTCCCAAAAAAGGTGAGCATCTGGACCTTACCACTCTTTTCAAAAAACTTGGATCTATAGGGATTAACAGCATTCTACTTGAAGGTGGTGGTACTTTAAATTTCAGCGCTCTTTCAGAACACCTTGTTGATGAAGTCTATGTTTATATGGCTCCCAAGATTTTTGGTGGAAGCGCCAAGTCCCCTGTAGAAGGCATCGGAATAGATAACCCCGGTGATGCCATTAAACTTAACACCAGAAAAGTAACCGGCATTGGACCTGACATACTAATACAAAGTGAGGTTGAATATCTATGTTCACCGGAATAATTGAAGAAATCGGATTTGTAAAAAATGTAATCAAAAGCTCCGAGACAGGAACAATAAACATCTCCTGTAAAAAGGTACTTGAGGATGTACATATCGGAGACAGCATAAGCGTGTGCGGCGTGTGCCTCACCGTTACTCAGTTTTCTAAAGATAACTTTTTTGCTGATGTAATGAATGAGACTTTTAATCGCTCTATTTTGTCCAAATTAAAAAAAGGCTCAAGAGTAAATCTTGAAAGAGCCATGCGAGCAGACGGAAGATTTGGCGGACACCTTGTTTCGGGACATATCGACGGAACGGGAGAGATTGCCTCAATAAAAAGAGACGGAAACGCCGTGTGGCTTGAAATAGCTGCTCCTTCCAATATTATGGAGGGAATAACTCAAAAAGGCTCAGTTGCAATTGACGGCATCAGCCTTACTGTTGCCAACACAGGAATACATTCATTCTGGGTATCCGTAATACCACATACTCTTTCAGAAACAACTCTTGGAGAAAAGAAAATCTCCGATGCAGTCAATCTTGAAACAGATATGATCGGCAAATACGTGATGAATTTCCTAAGAAATACCGGCAAGCAAGAAAACGGCCCCAAGATAACGCGAGAATTTCTGCTATCTAACGGCTTTTAAAAGGAGAAGGATATGGGAATAAACAAAGAAAAGATTCTTGATGCCCTTAAGGATCTAAAAGAAGGAAAGCTCATCCTTGTTACCGATGATGAGAAGAGAGAAAACGAAGGGGATTTTATATGCTCCGGAGAGCTTGCAACAACACAAAGCATCAACTTTATGGCTACTCACGGCAAAGGTCTTATCTGCATGCCAATGAGTGAAGAGTTTGCCGTAAAGCTTTCTCTTGCACCCATGGTAAGCCACAACACTGACAACCACGAAACTGCTTTTACAGTGTCGATCGATCATGTTAATACCACTACAGGTATATCCGCAGAAGAAAGAGCTCTCACCGCAGTTAAAGCTTCCATGGATGATGCAAAGCCTGAAGATTTTAGGCGCCCCGGCCACATGTTTCCTCTTGTCGCAAAGAGCGGCGGCGTACTTGAAAGGGAAGGACATACGGAAGCCACAGTAGATCTCATGCGTCTTGCAGGACTTAAAGAAATCGGTCTTTGCTGCGAGATCATGGGCGATGACGGCAAGATGCTTACAGGAGATGCTCTGGTGTCCCTCGCAAAAAAATACGGCATAACAATGATAAGCGTCGCAGATATAAAAGAGTTCCGCAAAGTCTACGACAATCTTGTGGAATGTGCATCTATTGCCAAAATGCCCACCAAATACGGGAAATTTACTGCCCACTGTTACATTAACAAGCTTAGCGGCGAGCACCATGTTGCCCTTGTTATGGGTGATATTTCTGACGGAGAAGATGTTCTTTGCAGAGTACACTCAGAGTGTCTTACAGGTGACGTATTTGGTTCCATGCGCTGTGACTGCGGCCAGCAGCTTGACAGAGCAATGCAGATGATCGCAGAAAAAGGTCGAGGTGTTCTGTTATACATGCGCCAGGAAGGAAGAGGCATCGGCCTTGTTAATAAGCTTAAAGCCTACGAGCTTCAAGAAAAGGGAATGGATACCCTTGAAGCAAATATTGCTCTTGGCTTTCCCGGAGATATGAGGGAGTACTACATCGGTGCTCAGATATTAAGAGAGCTTGGTATAAAATCCCTTAATCTTATGACCAACAATCCTGATAAAGTATATCAGCTTGAGGACTATGGAATTGAGATAAAGAAACGCGTTCCCATAGAAATAGAAGCTAATCCGTTTGATAAGTTCTATCTTCAGACCAAGAAAATAAGGATGGGCCATATATTGAAAGTTTGATGCTGACGTGTACGATACGCATCATTAAGCCGACATCATGAAAATATAATTTTCAAATTTTCAAATAAATAATAAGGAGGGAAGAATGATCCATTCATCTCCATCGAATGGATTATTCAAAAAGATTATGAAAATTTACGAAGGAAATCTGGTATCAGAAAAAATAAAGGTGGGAATCGTCGTTGCAAGATTTAACGAGTTTATCACATCTAAGCTTCTTGGAGGCGCTGTAGATGCTCTTAAAAGAGAGAACGTTGCAGACGATGATATAGAAGTTGCCTGGGTTCCCGGAGCATTTGAGATTCCTCTTATCGCAGATAAGATGGCAAAGAGCGGTAAGTACGACGTCGTTATCTGCCTCGGCGCAGTAATAAGAGGATCAACATCACATTATGATTATGTATGCGCAGAAGTATCAAAGGGCGTTGCTCAGGTTAGTTTAAACAGCGGTATCCCAGTTATGTTCGGAGTTCTTACAACAGATACCATTGAACAGGCAATAGAAAGAGCCGGAACAAAAGCCGGAAACAAGGGCTTTGAATGTGGCCAGGGTGCTATTGAAATGGTTAATCTTATTAGAAATATTGGTTAAAAAATACGATCCGGAGGTTTCTCCGGATCGTTTTACTTTTCTTCCACAAAAAACGTATATATAATTTTGTCTGTTTATCAAAGCTCTGCGATAAGCTCCATTACAAGGGCTGCGCAGTCTTTTGCTGCCTTGGCTTCGAATGTAGGATAATCTACTTCTGCGCTTCCGTCTGCCTTATCTGAGATTGCTCTGATGATAAGGAAAGGAACACCGTTAAGGTAACTTGCCTGCGCAATTGCAGCTCCTTCCATCTCGGCGCACATTCCGCCGTGGTTCTTGATGATGTCATCCTTAACTTCTTTGCTGCTGATGAACTGATCTCCGCTGCAGACTCTTCCTTCGTAAACTCCGATATCGGGAGCTACTTTCTTAATGGAAGCCTTAGCTTTTTCTCTCATCTCTTTATCAGCTTCAAAGTTTACGGCTCCAATCTGAGGAACCTCTCCCTTGGCGTATCCGAAGATTGTGATGTCTACGTCGTGATAGCAAGCATCAACGGAAAGAACGATGTCTCCGATGTTGAGCTTGGAATCAAGTGATCCGGCAACACCTGTGTTGATAACGTGTGTAACATCGAAAAGATCTACAAGGATCTGTACGCAGATACCTGCGTTTACTTTGGCAATACCGCTTCTTACAACAACTACGTCTTTTCCGCCTATGATTCCTTCATAGAATTCCATAGATGCCTTTTTTACGATGCGATTTACCGTCATGTTGCTCTTAAGTGCCTGAACTTCAACCTCCATGGCACCGATAATACCTATTTTCATTATTTGTCTCCGTTTTTCTTTTGAGAAATTTTCTTAGAAGATATCGTGATCACTCGGGATATACAAGATGCTTTTCATCAATGTTGTAAAGCGTGTTATCGAGATATCTTTTTGCAAGGAAATTAGCCATTCCAAGGTTCATATCAAGATAGTTTCCGCAGTCTCTTGGGCTTGCTCCGGGAACTTCTCCCTTAAAGTCACGCATAAACTCAAACATTCTTGTGATAAGAGGAACTACGGTCTTGGAATCAAGATCTCCTGCAAGTACGATGTAGAAGCCTGTTCTGCATCCCATAGGTCCAAAGTAGATTGTCTTGTCCTTGTATTCTTCGTCATTTCTAAGAAATGTTGCTCCGAGGTGCTCCATTGTATGAACTTCTGCTGTGTTCATTACAGGCTCTCTGTTGGGAGCTGTCATCCTAAGGTCAAAAGTTGTGATTGTCTCCTGTCCAACCTTGTCTTTACGGGATACGTAGATTCCCGGCTCAAGGTCAATGTGGTTAACTGTAAAGCTGGCAATTTTCTCCATTATGTCACTTACTCCTTGTTAGTTTCGTTAAATACCTCGTATGAACACTTGAGGTATTCTTTTATGTTGGCGTAGTCGCGATTTGCGATCGCGGTATAAAGCGTGTCTACCAAAAACAGCTGAGCAAAACGTGAGCTTGTTATTCCGCTCTTTTTGTCAATCTCAGGAGATGTTGCAAAAAGAACCAGGTCGCACCCTGTGGTTAGCGGGTTATTGCCGAGCTTTGTTATGGCAATAAGTGTAGCCTTAGTACCTTTTGCAATGTTAAATAATTGCATTATCTCTTTGTTCTTGGCGTTGTCACTAATGAACAGTATAACATCATTTTGTTTTGCCTGCGATATTGTCATTAAATTCATGTGATAATCCTGATTGAATACCACATTGTAATGGATCCTGCAAAGCTTGCAGTATAAATCATAAGCTGCTACTCCGGCAGTTCCAACACCAAATATCTGAATCTGTTTGGCTTTTACCAGTTTGGTTACTACTTCATTAAATGTTCCTGCATCAAACAGTCTGTATGTTGTCTGTATGGCCTGAACGCTGGTGGCGCATATATTGTCTGCAATTGACTGAAGAGATGTGTATTCGTTTACATCCTTAAATGAGACTCTGGGACCCCCTTTTTCAGCCTGAATAAGTGATGTGTTCATTTCGGTGTAATACGCCATTTTTAGTTCTTTTAATCCGGCATATCCTATTGCCTGGGCAAAACGAGTCCATGATGCCTGCGTCGTTCCGGATAATCTTGCAAGTTCTTTTACGGGATATTGAAAGAGATCTTCTTTTCTTTCCAAGACAAAATCGGCCACTGCCTTTTCTGATGCGGGAAGTTTGTTGTAGCAACTTTTTATTTTCTCACTGACAATATTCATGGGCACCTCCGGAGGCGTTCTTAATATCATAACTATGGTGTCTCTTGCGGATAAAAACTAACTACACTAATAGTATATCTCAATTCTATTTATAGAATGAAATTAATTTTCAAAGTTTTTATTACCAGCTATTAAACTTTTATAAAGGTATACATTTTGCACAATCTTTATGTTATATTCAAAGAGGCAGAATTATTATTTTTCTTAATGAAAGGAGATTATTTCTATGAAATGGGTATGTCAGGTTTGTGGATATGTTCATGAAGGCGATCAGCCCCCGGAGGCTTGTCCCGTATGTAAAGCACCCGCTTCCAAATTCTCTAAACAGGAAGGTGAGAAGGTTTGGGCTTGTGAGCATGTCCTTGGTGTAGCTAGTGAAGCTCCTGAAGAGATAAAGAACGGTCTTCGCGAGATGTTCAATGGTGAGTGTTCTGAGGTCGGAATGTATCTTGCTATGGCTCGTGTAGCTATCAGAGAGGGCTATCCCGAGATCGGTGCTTTCTATGAGAAGGCTGCTTGGGAAGAGGCTGAGCATGCTGCTCAGTTTGCTGAGATGCTTGGTGAAGTTCTTACAGACTCTACCAAGAAGAATCTTGAGCTTCGTGCAGATGCTGAGTATGGCGCAACACAGGGTCGTGCTGATCTTGCTAAGAAGGCAAAAGAGCTTAATCTTGATGCGATTCATGATGCAGTTCATGAGATTGGTCGTGATGAGGCTAGACATGGTAAGGCCTTTGAGGGTCTGTTGAAGAGATACTTTGGCTGATAACCTGCTTAGAAATAAATACTGCATAGATAAAGGCTGAGCTTTTGGCTCAGCCTTATTTTTTGTTATAGGTCTTTTACTTTGCTCATAAAGTCTGTTAGCTGTTCAATAGGTATGGGTTTTGAAAACTTATAGCCCTGCAAGTAGCTTGCATACATATTTTTGCAGCGTTCCTCATCACCTTTATCCTCAACGCCTTCATACAATACATCATATTCAAGATCGCTGAACATGTGGGCAAGGTGAGAAACAAGGGTTTCGGATTGGGCATCGTTTCTGCTTGCAGTCACAAGTGATCTGTCGAACTTTATGATGTCAAAAGGTATCTCAAGAATTCTTTCAAAATTGGAATATCCTGTTCCGAAATCATCCAGATAGAAGGTGATTCCGCTCATCTTAAGCTCAAGAATCTTTTCTTTTATCTCCATAAAGTCTTTCTCGTTCTGACTCTCAGTTATCTCTATCGCGATCTTGTCAAAAGGAATCTCGCAGCCGCTTACTACATTCCTTACTTTTCTGCAGAAGTCTCTGTCTTTAAGATCAAGAACGGAGAAATTCACAGATATTCTTGAGATATAGTACCCCTCTCGAAGGAATTTCTTTATCTGATTGCAGGTCTTGGACAATATGATCATGGTGAGCGAATTGATGTAATTATGGCTCTCCGCTATGGGTATAAACCTGTCGGGAAATACCATTCCCATCTCATCAAGCTTAAGTCTCATCAGCGCTTCCGCTGTATCATATCTACCTGTTGAAATATTGTAAACCGGTTGGCAGTACACCAGCACTCTCGGATCTTCGAGATTATTTTTTTCGCTTATATCAGCAAGCTGGTCCACAATATATTTATGCTCATAGAATCTCTCTATGTCCTCTGCCTGTATCATCTTAATCTCTTTTTCAGGCATTCTGTTTTCCTTGTATTCAATGAGACTTAGGTAATCCGTAGGTTCTTTTATCCTATAGGTTGATTCAATTATTATGATCTTGTAGTCGTGCCTGTAGATGTTGTGCTGTTCATGAAACAGCTTCATCATCTTCTTTGTTCTTTCTTCATAATCGGGATTCATCTCTTTTTCCACTACCAGTATCATTCTGCCCGGTGATATCTGGAAAAGGGTTCCTCCCTTAAAGAAATCCATTGTTACTTCCCTAAGTTTTTCTCTTATTTCTTTGGGATATTTGCGATTATTCTTTTCGAATTCATGCATATATAGGCTAAAGACGATTATTCCTATTTTCTTCTTGGCAGCCGTTTCCACTCTTTCCTCAAATGAATCGACGTGAAGTGAACCCCACTCAAGATCATAGGGGTTAGCGTGAAGCAGATAAAGCACTGCTATGATTGGAAACAGGAAGGTGGCCGTTGTGAATGACTGCTGTCTGTGGAGCGCCTGCAATATCATAATTAAAACCGCAACTGCGCCTGTTCCTATAAAGGCCATAACTACGGGCCTGTAGGTTCTGTTTCTATACCTGATCAAAAGATACATCAAAAATCCAACAAGGATAAGGTATCCCGTTGCAAAGAATTCATGGCCGGTGGTGATGTTGCCGTCAGCACTTATGTAGAACCCTACTTTTGTTATTGTTCCTACTATTTCGGCAAGAATTATAACGCACACGGCTATAAGCGCATACCAAGCGTACCTCTGCTCACCCTTCTGATTAAGCTGCAGAGGACTTCTCATATAAACAACATAAATTGCCAGATTTGAAAATAGGAGATAATGATAAAGAAAACGAAGTAAATAGATCATCGGGAGCGTTATTGCAGACACATGCACAAGCAGCATATGAAACAATACGTTGCACATAGCCGCTCCCACTATAGATGCCATGATATATTTGAAGATGGTAAATTCTCGGCTCTGCTTAACATAAGCAACATGAATAAGAACGGTGATAACCATAATTATCGCCATTACAAGAATATCCCCAACGGGACTGTATGAGCTCAAATAGGTTTCCGTGCTAATAGTCATTATCTTTCCCCTCATATGAAAAATAACTCAACACATCTTATTCTCTGCTGCTGACTTCACTATCTATAAGCTCTACTATTGTATTTGTCGCACTGTGAAGGTTGCTCTTACTCATGTTCTCAATGAATGTCTCTCTTCTCTCATAGAGATCTTCAATGGTCTCCACCAGTATATCCTCATCCAGATCGTCATTATCTATCACAAGAGAAAATCCCTGCTGCTCAAAGGACTTGGCATTGAGCATCTGATCTCCTCTGCTTGATTTTGTGGAAAGGGGGATCAAAATATTGGGCTTCTTAAGGGCAAGAAGTTCACAGATTGAGTTTGCGCCGGCCCTTGATACCACAATATCCGCCATTGCAAAGATGTCCTTTAGTTCATTTTTGACATATTCAAACTGCTTATATCCGGGAACTGTAAGCTTAAGGTTGTCCATTTTCTCTTTTCCGCAGATATGAACTACATTGAAATTCGGAAGGAGTCTTGGAAGTGCATATCTAACTGTCTCGTTTACGGACTGCGCACCAAGGCTTCCACCAATAACCATAAGAACGGGCTTATCCTCGGTAAAGTCGCAAAGCTTCTTGCCTTCCTCAGGAGATCCCATTCCAAGCTCTTCTCTTATGGGTGTACCTGTAAGCACTGCCTTCTCAGCGGGAAGAAGTCTCATTGTCTCCGGGAAATTACAACATATCTTTGTAGCTCCTGTCATGCTGAGTCTGTTTGCAAGTCCGGGAGTCATATCTGATTCATGAACGATATAAGGTATCTTAAGTGCGCCTGCTGCCCTTACAACCGGTACACTAACAAACCCGCCTTTTGAGAAAACTATGTCGGGTTTTATTGTCTTAAGGAGCTTTTTTGCTTCTCCAAATCCCTTGAGAACTCTAAACGGATCGGTGAAATTCTTGGGGTCAAAGTATCTTCTAAGCTTACCTGTCGCAATTCCAAAATATGGAACGTTGTAATCCTCTATAAGCTTTTTCTCAATTCCGTTATACGATCCGATGTAATATATCTCGTATCCTGCCTTTTTAAGAGCGGGTATAAGTGCAATATTAGGTGTTACATGCCCTGCACTTCCGCCTCCTGTAAGCACGATTTTCTTGGTAGCATTGTCGCTCAACTTATGTTCCTTCTTCCATTAATAATCTTAAGGCACAAAAAACTGTCTTTGTGCCTTATAGTATACCATAATTCCCTGTTTGGTTAAATTTATTCTGCTATCTCGTAGGTCAGCATATCCTTTTCTTCATAGGGCTTTATAAGTTCATTTACTATGTCATCGGAAAAGTCTTTGACACTCTCCAGGGTTTCTTCGTAATTCTCCATAGTCATCTCGCCTTCGCCGCTGACCATTTTGTCCAGCATAAGCTTATTGATATCCGGTGAAAAGTGAAGTGAATCCATGTATTTATCCAGGTTTGTTGCTGTTTCTCTGTCATTCTGGAAACAGAAAACTCTCACGTTGTCATATTGTAAAAGAGCTTTCGTCATCTCTTTTTCATTGTATATAACCGCATCTCTTTCTCCTGATCTGTAAATTCCATCCCACCACAACATGGAATACACAGGATAAAAGCATATAAACTGTGTTTCCGGATGATCGGCTGCTTCCTTGGTCAAAAGAGCTATGTTCTTCTCAAGGTTCTCCTGATAAACTGTTTCTTCCATCATGTCCACTACTTTTCTTGGTCTGTAGTATAGGCCAAGAGCCATGTGTGGTCCAAACTCTTTCCACTTTGCCCAGTTGTAGGAAAGCCCCTCGTCGTAGCTTGAAGATAAAGAATTTGCAAGCTGATAAGGAATCTTTTCCAAAAGCACGTCCTTGTTATAAAGGTACTGGACATCATTAAAGGGGTTATGATCATAGAGATACATGGGGCAACCTGTAGATTTGTAGGTTGTAGATGCATCTGCCGACAGTGATGACGGATCAATATTGTAAAAAACATATTTTATATCATGATCTTTGAATGCTTCATCCAAAAGATAACACAGATCCGCAGTTGCGCCGTATGATCTGATTGCCTTTACGGATTTCACATTATAGGCTTCGTCGTACCAGGCATTATTGTTGTTCTCAACAACCGATGAGCCTACTATAACAGCATCATAGTCAAAGTTCCTTAAGGTTCCCACACATTGGTATTCCTTGTCATTTAATACTGCCTTCATTCCAAACCATGGTTTGTGATAGTGATAAAAGGGATCAAAGACATACACTATTGAGGCTATAAGACATGCGCATATAAGTATTGCTGCTGCCAGTCTTTTTATGAAGTTTGAAGCGTTGTTTTCTTTTTTCATATCTTTATTATTGGTCCAAAAAATTATCCGTTATCAAAATTTGAAGTAAATAAAAGTGCTGACATTTGAAAGTGATATAAATGAAAGTATAAAGAGTACTGTATAGAAAGCCACAGTCTTTAGGTCATACCTGGTCTCTTTTATGATCTCACCGGTATTTTTCCTTGTCATTACAAAAGCACTGATAAGTATGTATATGATCATTGTTAATAAGAACACTGTATCTGCGCTTCCTATTCCCAGCCTTGTAAAGACCTGTCTAAATACGTAGTTCTCTGATATCTCAAGCTGTCCTGCCGTTCTTGTAAGAAAGCCCGGATATGTCCAGAAGAAGGCTCTTTTAAACATTCCAAATGCATGTGCCAGATCCTGTGATCTGAAAAATACCAGTGATACAACAAACATAAAGAATGTAAGGGCGTTTCCTACAGCTCTTGGAACAGTAAAAAATGGCTTTTCTCTAAGAAGATATTTTTTCTTTTTGGACGATCCGTCATCTACGCCCACAATTCCAAGGTCATCCCACACAACCAAAAGTCCCTGCATGAGTCCCCAGCAGATATATGTCCAACCGGCTCCATGCCATAAACCGCTTAAAACAAAGACTATAAGGACATTTATAACTGTGCGTCTTTTTCCTTTTCTGCTTCCTCCAAGGGGTATATATACGTACTTGATAAAAAATCTTGAAAGTGTCATGTGCCAGCGCTGCCACAGCTCTTTTGCCGAAGAAGCTTTGTATGGTGAATTGAAATTTATCGGAAGCTCAATACCAAGCATGAGGCTAACGCCGTTTGCCATGTCGCAGTATCCCGAAAAATCAAGATATATCTGGAAGGTGTAAGCAAGCATAACCGCTATTACGGTAAGTGTATCCAGATAATATGCCTGTTCAAAGCCATAATTGGCTACTCTTGCAAGTGTGTCAGCAAGGATTACTTTCTTTGAAAGTCCTATGATGAAAGACATAAGGCCCTTTGCAAAAGTATCGCTGTTTATCTGTCTGAGTTCTCTGTTATTGAACTGGTCTATCATTTCTTTGTGAAATGCGATCGGTCCCTGAATAAGCTTAGGGAAATAAACCGTGTACATTACGTAAGTAAGGAATGGATAGTGCTCAGCTTCTCCTTTTGCTCTGTCTATGATAAAAGAAATTTGACCAAAGGTATAAAAGCTGATTCCTACGGGCATCAGAATCTCTTTTACTGAAATACCCGCACCGGATACTGCGTTAATATTATCAACAAAAAATCCAAGGTATTTAAAATAAAATAACAGTCCAAGGTTAAATAGAACGCCGATCACTTTTAGTGCCTTAAGTGAATTGTCTTTTACCTTGGTCATTATGAAACTTATAAGGTAATTTGCGCAGATACTGACAATAAGTATTGCCAGGAAAGAAGCGCCAAAAGTGTAATAGAAATACAGTGACATAAGAGTCAGAAACCCGTCTGCCACTGTATATTTGTGAATTCTGTTAAGTATATGCCATCCTGCCACAAGCACAGGCAAAAACAGCAGTATGAATGTAAAGGAATTAAAACCCATTTGCTATCTCCATGAAATCTGATTCATGAAAAGTATAGCATAGTTTTATTTGGCAAGTCTAATGACATTCCAGCTTCTTGCAGGAAGTTTACTTGTAAGAATGCCCTTTGTAACCTTGCTTGACTTAGTCATATCTACCGGCTTAACGTTGTCAGGATTCTTTTCAGAGTTAATAGCTTTGAGATCCTTGTGTGTAAGAACGCTGTGCTCTACAACCTTGTAACCCGCATACTGTCTAAGATCGCAGGAAAGCTCGAAATCATCTTCAAGGTTCTTATTAACCGCAAAGATTGTAAGTGCCTCATTCTCATCATCAGCAATAACAACGCTGTCTACATAAGGAGCATCTCCGTGCTCTGATTCGTATGTGGGAACCTTAACTACAGTGTTAAGAACTTCTCCTCTTCCGTATACGCTTGCCTGCATATAAGGATAGAAGATAGTCTGTCTCCAAGCACCTGTGTCTGATGTCATGATAGGTGCAATAACATTTACGAGCTGAGCAAGGCATGCGATCTTAACTCTGTCTGCATGTCTGAGGAGAGTGATAAGCATTGATCCTACAAGGAGTGCATCCTCGAAGTTGTATATATCTTCAAGCTGATGAGGGTGCTCTACCCACTTTTCAAGTTTCTTATCCTGCTCGTTGGAATGATACCATACGTTCCACTCGTCAAATGAAAGATTGATAGTCTTATCAGATCTCTTTATAGCTTTAACATAATCACAGATACTTACAACCTGGCTGATGAACTTATCCATTGCTACGCTGCTTGCAAGGAAATTCGGTGTATCATCCTTCTGGTTTCCGTAATATGTGTGAAGTGAAAGATAATCTGTAGTATCATAGCTGTTCTCAAGAACGATTCTCTCCCACTCACCGAATGTTGCCATTCCAAGTCCCGAAGAACCGCAAGCAACCGTCTCAATAGTGGGATCTACAAGTTTCATGATATGTCCTGCTCTTCCGGCCTTGCGTCCGTACTCCTCTGCAGTCATATGACCCATCTGCCAAGGTCCGTCCATCTCGTTTCCGAGGCACCAGAGCTTAATGTTATAAGGATCCTTAACTCCGTTCTTGATTCTCATATCACTGTAGAGAGTTCCGCTCTTAATATTGCAGTACTCTACTACATTCTTGGCATCCTCGATGCCTCTTGTTCCCAAGTTAATGGCATACATGGGCTCGGTCTTAACCTTTTTACACCAGTTCATGAACTCATCAAGACCGAATTCATTGGTCTCAACAACTCCCCATGCAAGCTCGATGCGTCTTGGTCTGTTTTTCTTGGGTCCTACACTATCCTCCCAATTAAAGGCAGACACGAAGTTTCCACCGGGATATCTCACAATAGGAACACCGATCTCTTTAATAAGTTTGATAACGTCTTTTCTGTATCCGTCCTTATCAGCAAACTTATTACCGGGCTGGTAGATACCTTCATAAACAGCCCTTCCAAGATGCTCTATAAAGGAACCGTAGATACGCTTGTCGACCTTACCGATAGTAAAGTCGCGATCAATACAAATCTGTACTTTGTTTTCTGTCTTTTGCTTTTTCATTTTACGTACCCCTAAAATAATTCAATGTTATATAAACAACTATAACCTATTCTTTCTAAAAAGAAAATGGAAAAATGCGATTATTTTCAAAAAAAATGATAATATATATGTATCTTTATATAAGTCACAGACAATAACGCAACCAGGAAGGAATCACAATGGCTAAAAAGAACGTGTTTTTAAAGCTTGGTATCGCATCAGCTATTATAAGCGGTATCTGTGCTTTCAGTAATTATATTTATAAGATTTCATCTTTTCCGCATCAGCACAAGGACAGCGACCCTGACTTTAGTCCGGAGATCACAGGCGGAAGGATGTTTATCAGAAATCATCCCAACAAAAGAGATATGTATATCGATAGTATCGATTCTCTTCGTCTTCATGCTTCATATATCCCTGCTGATATAGAAAGCCACAAATATGTAATCCTTATACACGGTATCTGGAATAATTCAGAGTATTGCGGAATATATGCTAAGCACTACCTTGAAAAAGGCATCAATTGCCTTCTTCCGGATCTTAGAGGCTTTGGTAAAAGTGAGGGCAAGTATGTAGGATATGGATTTGATGACAGATTTGATATCCTTGAGTGGATATATTGGATTGTAAAAAGAGATCCCGATGCACATATCCTTATCCACGGAATGTCCATGGGCGCTGCAACAACACTTATGACCACGGGAGAAAAACTCCCTTCAAATGTAAAAGCAGCCATTTCAGACAGCTCGTATTCAAGGCTCAGAGAGCAATTTGCTTCTTCATACAAATTATTCAAGGGCTCTTTTGTTCCGCTTCCGATAGCTCTTTTCATATCAAGGATTGTAATTCTGCTTCGTTCAGGATTTGATATTAACAAGGTTAATCCCGTTGATGCGGTCAAGAACTCGCAGACACCTACTTTGTTTATCCACGGTGATGATGACACTCTTATCGATCCTCATATGTGTTCTGTTCTCTATGAAGCAGCTAAATGTCCCAAGAAGTATTGTATGATCCTTGGTTCAGGTCATATTGAAGCGGTTGTAAAAGATCCTTCCAATTTCTGGGGTAAGATAAGTACTTTCCTTGCATCTACAGATTTTTGATTTAAGAATAGACATAATTAAAGGCGCGGCATCTTTTGATGTCACGCCTTTTACTATGCTTTTTTATCAGTTACCTATACGAGTCCAAAGGTTTTTAGAATAAACAACCAGAACGTAAGTGAAAAAGAACATCCAAAGGTTGTCAGCATCACTATGCTACTACTAAGCGTTCCCTCATGTCCCATGCTTTTGGCCATTATGTAGCAGCTTACTGTTGTCGCTGATCCCAGCATAACAAGTATTGCTATAAGCTGCTCTCCGGTAAAGCCAAACTTTATGGCTATTGGTAGAAAGATTGCCACAAGTGCAAAAAGTTTTATGAAGGTTGCAATAAAAGCTGTTCTTGCATCGTTAACGGCTTTTCTGATATCAAAGGTTGCTCCCATCGACATAAGTCCCAGTGGTGTAGCGAGTTTGGCGATATCTCCCACAAGGGTCTTAAATATTCCCGGCTGAGGAATATGCAGTATGGACCAGATAAACCCAAGGATTATTCCGATGATTATGGGATTTTTGATTATTCCTATAAGGGTACTTTTTATAAGATCCTTATCTATATTGCTTTCTTTTCCGGCGCCTGCGTCTTCTTTACTGTTACTTCCTTCTGCAGTCACCATCAGTATTATTACAGCAAATATGTTGTACAAGGGGACGCTTCCAAGTATCATAAGCGGTCCCATTCCGGAGCTCATTTCTCCGTATATGTTCTGTATAAATGCTATTCCAAGTAGAGCAGCGCTACTTCTGTAAGATGCCTGTATGAATTCACCACGCTTTGGTCTGTCTTTTACAATTATTCCTGAAAGCAAAGTTATTACTGCTATGCTTATGGATGTTACAAAAAAGCAGAATAAAACAAATTTCCCATCCCATGTTCCGGCGAAATCCTGACTTACAAGATCTTTGAATACCAAAACGGGAAGAGAAATTTTGAATACAAATTTATTCATCCAAGAGGATGCCTTTTCGTCCATGATGCCGAGTTTATTAAATATATATCCCAGCACCATGAGCATAAATATCGGTAATGTGACGTTTAAACTAAAAAGCAGATTTTCCATTTTTTATTTTTATCTCATCCGAGGTTATTTTAATATGATTCCAACAGGGCAATGGTCTGATCCAAGAGCCTCACTGTAAATCTTTGCATCCTCTACCTTAGACATATAGTCCTTAGATACAATAAAGTAGTCAATACGCCATCCTGCGTTCTTTTCTCTTGCATGGAATCTATATGACCACCATGAATAAGCACCCTCAAGGTCCGGATAAAAATATCTGAATGTATCCACAAGGTCTGAAGAAACAACATTATCAAACTTAGCTCTTTCTTCGTCGGTAAATCCGGCGTGGCCTCTGTTGCTTTTAGGATTCTTAAGGTCTATTTCTTTGTGTGCGACATTGAGATCTCCGCAGTAGATTACGGGTTTTTTCTTCTCAAGTTCCTTGATGTATTTGAGAAAATCATCTTCCCAAACCTGTCTGTATTCCAGTCTTGAAAGGTCTTCTTTTGCATTGGGAACATAGACAGTCACCAAATAATATTCAGGGTATTCTGCTGTGATCACCCTTCCTTCGTGGTCATGTTCCTCTATTCCAAGTCCATAGGTTACGGAAATAGGTTTTTCTTTTGTAAATATAGCTGTTCCTGAATAGCCTTTTTTCTCGGCATAGTTCCAGTATTCTTCATATCCCGGAAGGTCCATTTTGATCTGACCCTCCTGAAGCTTGGTCTCTTGAAGACAAATTACATCAGGATTTTCTTTATCCATAAATTCCTGAAAGCAGCCTTTTGATACGCAGGCTCTAAGTCCGTTGACATTCCATGATACCAGTTTAATTCCCATGTTTAGACATTTCCTTTTATTCGTTGTAAGCTCTCATCCGTCTCTTTTAACATCTGACGAAGTGAGAGGTTCTCTTCATAGCTGAATTCACAGATTGAATACTGTAAATGATTAATATATCTCTTGGAGTCGTTAAGAAGTTTGGTGTTCTGCACAGACATCTCTTCTCTAAGGCTCTCTGACCTCTCTTCATCGTCTGTGATCTCTATGACGGCGAATTCATCACCTCGTATTCTACCGATTATACAGTCATCAAATACAGACTCCAAAATGTCTGCAACCTTCTTAACCACGCGATCTCCCTCATCGTGTCCATAGAAATCATTGATTCCTTTGAGAGATTCCATATGAATATAAGCTACTATTGCATAGTTGCCTTCTCGGAATTCTTCCTTCATAAGGTCATAAGCCTTTGCAAAGAAGCCTCTTCTGTTGAGTCCACCCGTGAGATAATCCTGATCTCCTATATGATCAAGAACTGAGTCATCTCTTGCAAGCTCCTCCTGTACATCATACAGTTCTTCCTTAGTTTCCTGAAGTTGTCTTTCAAGATATGACAATCTGGATATTCCGGTAAGTATTCCGGTGATACTGTCAAAAAAGTTATCTATGAGGAAGTTTCTGTGGAAGTCTACAACCATAAGTCCCAGTTGACATTCTCCAACAAAAAGATTGCCCATTAACAATACTTTATTGCTGTCTCTTGTAAAGAGTGAGATTACTTCACTTGTCTCAGTCTCAAGCTTACCATCTTCAAACAGTGCTTCTTTACCATTTATGATCGCAGCTTTTACGCCTATTCTCTCAGGTATTACCCAGTTGTTCTTTTCGGTATTTTTTACTTTTTTATCAAAAAGGAAAATTCCACAGTCTTTTAATCCGTTCTCCAGAGCAATATTGGTTACTGCTTTGTAGGATGCCTCGGATTCATATTTCCTGTTTAAGATTTTCTTGGATATATCTGCTATGGCTATCATAGCTTTGTAGTCGGGAGCTGCTTCATAATTGAAAGTCTGATCCGGTTCAACAGGAGGAAGTACCTGATTCTTAACATAGAAAATTGCATCGCAAACAGCTTCGTAGCCAAGCTGCTCGAAATGCTCTTTTTCATTTTCAACCGCATTGATTGAAACGTATCCCTCTTGTTCTGTGAGTGTAAGCAGCGGAATATCTCCGAACTTTTTGAGAAATGCCTCTTTTTTGAGGATAGTGGTCTCTTTTCCGATTCTCTCAATGTCAACCAATATCGCATCGAAATTGATCACGCCTGCGTAATCAAAAAGGGCATTATACTGATATTCGCAGTTGTCCTCTTTGAGACGATTTTTCTGAGAACAGATTTTTTTACCCGGCATAATGACAAGGGTTATTTCCTTGTCATTAGCCGCTTTAACTGCCCCAGCACATATTCTCTTTACTACTTCATCTTCAGGTTCAGAGATTAACAGTCCAATATTCATTGATTCCCTCATAATTCAAAGTATATTAAACTTCTTCTTCACTCACATCCTCGATATCATCGAGTTCTTTGTCCCCGTCTGAGATTTTCTCTCTGACTTTTGCTATCTTGGCAACCGTGACGTCCTTATCAAGGTTGATCATCTTAACGCCTGATGTAACTCTTCCGTGTACGGTTATCTCATCCATTCTAAGCTGAATGATAATTCCGGCACTTGTTATCATCATTATCTCGTTATCATTATTTACAGCTTTAACACCGATTACTGAACCGGTCTTCTCTGTAATCTTGTAGCACTTTACACCTTTTCCGCCTCTGAACTGTTTATGGAATTCATCGAGAGTTGTTCTCTTTCCATAACCTTTTTCTGAAACGATAAGAAGTGAATCTCCCTGAGTATCAAGCTGCATTCCCACAATCTCATCGGTATCGTCAAGCATCATTCCGCGAACACCCATTGATGATCTGCTTGTTGTACGTACATCACTTTCATCGAAATGAATACACATACCATTCTTGGTAACAAGGAATACTTCCGTATTTTTCTTAAGAGTTTTTACTTCGATAAGCTCATCGTCATCCCTTAAGTTGATTGCTGCAAGTCCTGTCTTTCTAACATTTGAGAAATCAACGATAGGAGTCTTCTTTACTGTACCTTTCTTGGTAACCATAAAGAGGCACTTCTCCTCATCTTCGAAATCCTTTACAGGAATCATGGCTGTTATCTTCTCTCCGGGTGCAAGCTGGAGGAGATTTACAATAGCCATTCCTCTTGATGTTCTTGAAGCCTCAGGAATCTGGTAAGCCTTCAATCTGTATACCCTACCCGTATTGGTAAAGAACATAACGTAGTTATGTGTTGTTGTCATAAGGATATCTTCCACAAAGTCATTGTCGATCGTGGTGATTCCCTTAATTCCCTTTCCACCACGGTTCTGAGCTTTAAAGTTATCAATGGACATTCTCTTTATATATCCGAGATTTGTCATAGCGATAACTGTATTTACATTGGGGATGAGATCCTCCATATCGATATCAGAATCGTCATGTCCAATCTGAGATTTTCTTTCATCACCGAATTTATCGGAAATTTCAGTAATCTCAGTCTTGATAACTCCAAGAAGAAGTTTTCTGTCAGCAAGGATTGCTTTCAGTTCTTCAATTCTCTTTAAGAGTTCTGCATGCTCCTGTTCAAGCTTGTCTCTTTCCAATCCGGTAAGAGTACGAAGTCTCATATCCACAATAGCCTGTGCCTGAGCATCTGAAAGACCAAATCTTCCCATCAACTGCTCTTTAGCAATTGCTACTGTTTCACTTCCTCTGATGATCTTGATAACTTCATCGATATTATCAAGGGCAATGAGCAATCCTTCCAAAATATGATTACGCTCTTCTGCCTTATTAAGATCATACTGTGTTCTTCTTGTTACTACCTCTTCCTGATGCTTAATGTAGTGCTTAAGCATCTCTGTAAGGCTAAGAACTTTAGGCTGATTGTTTACAAGCGCAAGCATGATGATTCCAAAAGAATCCTGCATCTGTGTGTGCTTGTACAATTTGTTGAGCATGATATTAGGGTTGACATCATTTCTAAGTTCGATGACAACTCTCATACCCTCTCTGTCTGACTCATCTCTAAGTGCTGTGATTCCATCAAGTTTCTTGAGCTTAACAAGCTCAGCTATCTTGGAAATCATGTTAGCTTTATTTACAAGGTAAGGAAGCTCTGTTACTACAATTCTGTTCTTGCCTCCGTTCATAGGCTCGATATTGGTAACGGCTCTTACTACTACTTTTCCTCTACCTGTTCTATAAGCTTCCTCTGCACCTCTGGTTCCGAGGATAATTCCTCCTGTAGGGAAGTCAGGAGCTTTAACGATAGGGAGAAGTTCCTCTATCTCTGTTTCTCTATCTTCAAGTACGCGGTTGTCGATCATCTTAACTACCGCATTTATTACTTCTCTGAGGTTATGAGGAGGAATGTTTGTAGCCATACCTACCGCAATACCTGTTGTTCCGTTTACAAGTAAGTTGGGATAACGGCTGGGAAGTACTGCAGGTTCTTTCTCTGTCTCATCAAAGTTTGGAGTGAAATCTACTGTGTCTTTATTGATATCAGCAGTCATCTCCATTGATATTTTGGTAAGTCTTGCCTCTGTGTATCTCATGGCAGCTGCGCCATCACCGTCCACAGAACCGAAGTTTCCGTGTCCGTCAACAAGACAATATCTCATAGACCATGGCTGAGCCATATTAACGAGTGCTCCGTAAATAGAGCTATCACCGTGAGGGTGATATTTACCCATTGTATCACCGACGATACGAGCACACTTACGATGCGGCTTGTCGGGTCCATTGTTGAGCTCTATCATGGAATAGAGAATTCTTCTCTGTACGGGCTTAAGTCCGTCTCTTACATCAGGAAGCGCACGAGATGCAATAACACTCATGGCATAATCGATGTAATCTGATTCCATGGTTTTCTGAAGATCAACTTCTTTTATCCTATCTACGGTGACTTTCTCAAATACGTCATCTGACAGGTTATTATTGTTGTTATTGTTATTATTATCTGCCATTTTTTTCCTCTGCTTATGCCGGATTATTAGATATCCAGGTTCTTAACGAATTTAGCGTTCTTCTCGATGAAATCTCTTCTGGGTTCTACCTTATCTCCCATGAGAGTAGTAAATGTAACATCGATATCTGACTCAGATTCTTCGTCAATAGTTACTCTAAGGAGTACTCTTCTCTCAGGATCCATTGTTGTTTCCCATAACTGTTCGGGATCCATCTCTCCAAGTCCCTTATAACGCTGTATCTTATTATTCTGATCACGTCCAACATCCATAAGAATCTGATTAAGTTCTTCATCGCTGTACGCATACCAGATTTTTTTGTTTTTCTCCAGCTTATAGAGAGGCGGCTGAGCAAGATATACATGTCCTTCCTTGATAAGCTCAGGCATGAACCTATATAGGAAAGTGAGCATAAGTGTCGCAATGTGTGCACCGTCTACGTCGGCATCAGTCATGATGATGATCTTGTTGTATCTAAGCTTTGATATATCAAAGTCATCATGAATACCTGTTCCAAAAGCGGTGATCATTGCCTTGATCTCATTGTTTGCGTATATCTTATCTACTCTTGCCTTCTCAACATTAAGAATCTTTCCTCTAAGAGGAAGAATAGCCTGTGTTGCACGGCTTCTTGCTGTCTTGGCTGATCCTCCGGCGGAATCTCCCTCAACTATGAAGATCTCACAGTTCTTGGGATCTTTATCTGAACAATCCGCAAGTTTTCCGGGAAGTCCAAGTCCATCAAGAGCAGATTTTCTTCTTGTGAGGTCTCTTGCCTTTCTGGCAGCATCTCTGGCTCTCTGAGCAAGAATGGCTTTTTCCAAAATCTGCTTGGCAACATTAGGATTCTGCTCAAGAAAATATGTGAGCTGTTCACCTACGATACCTGCAACGGCTCCTCTTGCTTCTGAGTTACCAAGCTTTTGCTTAGTCTGTCCTTCAAACTGAGGATCCTCAATCTTAACACTGATGATAGCTGTTAATCCTTCTCTTATATCCTCTCCGGTAAGATTATCTTCGCTATCTTTGAGCATCTTGTTTGCTCTTGCATAGTCGTTGAATGTCTTGGTAAGAGCAGCCTTAAATCCCTCAAGATGTGTACCACCCTCGGGTGTATTGATATTGTTTACGAATGTATAGATGCTCTCTGTATATGAGTCATTATGCTGAAGGGATACTTCTACCTGAACATTGTTCTTGTTTCCTTCAAAATACATAATCTCATCATAGAGAGATGTCTTACTCTTGTTGAGATATTCTACAAATTCCTTGATACCGCCTTCATAGTGGAAAGTCTGAGTTACAGGCTCTTCTCCTTCCTCAACTCTAAGGTCTGTAAGAGTGATCTTAAGTCCCTTGGTGAGGAAAGCCATCTCACGAAGTCGCTGTTTCAAGATATTGTAATCATAAACAGTTGTCTCTTTAAAAATCAGTGCATCGGGTTTGAAATAAACTCTTGTTCCGGTCTCATTTTCAGGAGCTTTTCCAACTTCCTTAAGAGGATAGCATACCTTTCCTCTCTCATATCTTTGCTGGAATATCTTTCCATCTCTTGTAACCTGAACTTCAAGCCATTCTGAAAGCGCGTTAACAACAGATGCTCCTACTCCGTGAAGACCACCTGATACTTTGTAACCGCCACCGCCGAATTTACCGCCGGCATGAAGAATTGTAAATACAACTTCCACACCCGTAAGTCCTGACTTGTGGTTCACATCAACAGGGATTCCTCTTCCGTTATCTTTAACGATAATGGTGTTATCCTCGTTAATGGTTACTTCGATATGATTGCAAAATCCTGCAAGAGCCTCGTCAACTGAGTTATCCACTATCTCATAAACAAGATGATGGAGACCTCTGCTGGCTGTGGTTCCGATATACATACCGGGTCTTTTTCTAACCGCCTCCAGGCCTTCTAGAATCTGGATTTGGTCAGCGCCATACTGTACTTCTTCGTTTCCCATTTTCTGCTCCGTTTCTTAATTTTCGCTACTTACTGTCCCATCTGTTACCTTGAACAGCTTATCTATTTCAAATCTGTTATTTACAAATTCATCAAGTCCGGTACAAGTTATTATTGTCTGTATGTTTCCTATTGTGTTTAAAAGATAATTCTGCCTGTTACTGTCAAGTTCTGATAAAACATCATCAAGAAGTAATACCGGATTTTCTTTTTTAGCTCTTTTAACTATTTCTATCTCAGACAACTTAAGTGATAATGATGCTGTCCTTTGTTGTCCCTGAGATCCATATTTCCTGATATCTATTCCTTCTTCATCAGGATTTTTCTTAACGATAAAAGAAAAATCGTCTTTATGAGGTCCAACAGTAGTCTGTTTTGCGTAGATATCTTTTTTTCTTGATGCAGTTAATTTCTTTTCAAAATCATCACTATCCACATTTGGCTCATAATAAACGGACAGGATTTCTTTTTCTCCCGTCAATTTACTGTGAATAGGTCTTATTATTTCATTAAGATCTTTGATGAATTTTTCTCTAGTTTTGATTATGACGGATCCATACTCGCATAACTGCTTATCCTGAACATCAAGAAGAACACTGTTTTCAGGATGATCATAAAGATCCTTTAGAACTCTGTTTCTTTCGACTACTAGTTTGTTGTACTTAGAAAGACTATTCAGATATATCTGATCCAGCTGACACAGTTCCATATCCATAAATCTGCGTCTCTCTGAAGGACCGTTTTTAATAATACTAAGATCTTCCGGCGAGAAAAATACTACATTAAGCTTTCCGATAAGATCGGAAGCTCTTTTTATTTTCTGGGAATCAATAGCAATTCCCTTGGACTTATTCTTCCTAAGGTGCATATCTACGCGATATTCTGCGCTATCTTTTTCAAGAATGGTTCTGATATGGGCTTCTTCTTTGCCAAACCTTATGATTTCTTTATCCTTGCTGCCCTTGTGTGACTTAGTGGTTGCAGAAACAAAAATAGCTTCAAGAATATTGGTCTTACCTTGAGCATTGTCACCGTATAAAATGTTTGTACCGCTGCTGAAATCAATTTTTACATTCTCATAATTTCTGAAATCAGCAAGTTCCAGTGATTTTATTATCATTTTTCTATCTTAACCTGCCGGCCGTCGTATTCAAAAACATCTCCATCGTATAATTTACGACCGCGTCTTGTCTCGACTTCTCCGTTTACCTTAACCATTCCGGCTTGAATGTCCATTTTTGCATCAACTCCTGAACTTTCAAGACCGGCTTTTTTCAGAGCCTGACCAAGCTTTATGAAATCATCCTCTGCTCTTAAATTTACAATATCCATCTGTGTTTCCTAAAAAAATTAATCTACTGTTGTGAAATTAACAGGAAGTACGAGGTAAGTGTATGTTGAATCTTTATCTCTTATAAAGCAAGGTGCCTTTGGATTAACAAGATAAATATCAACTGTCTCATCTTCAATCGCTCTCAAAGCATCAATGAGGAACTTAGGATTGAAACCTATCATAAGATCCTTACCCTGTTTCTCAATATCTATTTCTTCATCCATGCTACCGATTGCGGAATTAATCTTAAGCTCCATCTTTCCGTCGGTAACTGAGATAATAACAGGTTTCTTATCTCCCTCTTTTACCAAAAGAGTTGCTCTGTCTATACAATCAAGAAACTCTTTTCTGTTAATGCTCATCTTTGTCTCATAATCACTTGAAAGCATCTGATCAATGCTAAAATATTCACCTTCTATGAGACGTGATACAACAATAGTCTTATCAAACTCAAACAGTACATGTTTGTCGGTAAAATAAATATTTACCATCTTCTCTGTACTGTCGCTGAGAATCTTACTGATCTCACCCAGAGTCTTACCGGGCACTATAACTTTCTTGTATGAATAATTACCGCCAAGTTTAACTTTTCTTATTGAGATTCTGTGTCCATCAAGAGATACAAGCTTTAAGTTATCTCCATCAACCTCAAAAAGTTCTCCGGACATCATTCTGTTAGCATCATTTTCTGCAATTGAAAAAATAGTCTGCTGAATTACATTTCTGAGAGTGAACTGTGAAACGGTTACTCCATCAATCTTTTCGATAGATGGAAGATAGGTAAAGTCATCACCTTTTCTACCAATAAGGTTGAACTTTGCCTTCTCACAGCTTATGGTTACTTTGTTTGAACTGTCAGATTCTATAGTGACATCATTGTCAGGAAGTTTTCTTATAATGTCAAAGAATATCTTGGCATCAAGAGCAATAAATCCTCTTTCTACAATATTTCCTTCAACGATTGTCTGTATTCCCAATTCCATGTCATTTGCAATGAACTTTATCATTCCTTCTGTTGCATCAACAAGAATACATTCAAGAATAGACATTGTTGTTTTAGAAGGAACTGCCTTCGACACAATCTGTAATCCACTCACAAGATTAGATTTTGAGCATACAAATTTCATTTAAGTCATTACTCCCTTCGCGCATGCAAATATAAAAATAATATAAAATAATAATAAAAGAATTAATAATAGCTGTTGATAAGTGTAAAACCTATTCTATTATACAATCTGTGCGGCTTTTTTACAAATTTTTGGAAGTGGATACTAAAAAATTTGATGTTGAAAAATATAAAGTTATAAACAAGCCAAATTTTAGCATATAAGCCAATAAAAAATTATCCACCCTCAAATAACAATTAATTCCATATCAAATACACACATATTTACATAGTTATCCACATTGATTGTGTACATCATAATGAAGGATTGAGTTTCTTCATTATAATATCTATGTTTTTATTGAGTTCATCATCAAGCGATAGTTTCTGTCTAATCTTATTTATTCCACTCATTACGGTAGTGTGATCTTTTTTACCAAGAATCTTACCTATCTCTTCGAGTGAAGCGTCGGTATGTTCTCTGCAAAGATACATTATTATCTGTCTTGGAAGAACAATTTCTGAATTTCTCTTCTTGGATATAATGTCGTCTTTCTTTGTTCCGTACTGTTCACATACTGTATCAATGATGAGCTGCGGTGTAATAACCTTGGTCTTGTCAGGATAAATAATATCCTTCAACGCTTCCATTGCATTTTCCAAAGTAACATCAACGTTGTAGAGTCTCGAATAAGCAATTATCTTATTATATGCACCTTCAAGTTCTCTGATGTTGGACTTAATATTGGTAGCAATGTAATCTATTACTTCATCATCAATACTCTTACCGTAGTTCTCCGCATTTTTACGAAGAATTGCCATTCTGGTCTCATAATCAGGAGACTGAATATCTGCGATGAGTCCCATCTCGAATCTTGATCTGAATCTTTCCTCAAGAGTTTCCATCTCCTTAGGTGGTTTATCGGAAGAAAGAATAATCTGTTTACCGGCCTGATGAAGCTCGTTGAACGTGTGGAAAAACTCTTCCTGAGTTGATTCTTTTCCTATAATAAACTGAACGTCATCGACCATGAGAACATCAACGGTTCTGTATTTCTCACGAAGCTTGGACATACTTTCCGTCTTACCACTTCTGATTGATTCAATAACTTCATTGGTAAACTGTTCTGAAGTTATATAGAGAATCTTTGCTTTGTGATCATGCTCCATTATGAAGTGACCGATTGAATGCATAAGGTGAGTCTTACCAAGTCCGGGACCTCCATAAAGGAAAAGAGGATTATATGAAGTTCCGGGAGACTCAGCAACAGCAAGAGATGCAGAGTGAGCAAACTTGTTGTTACTACCTACTACAAAGGTATCAAATCTGTATTTAGGATTAAGATTGGAATGTTCGTAGTTAATATTGCTTGAATACTGGCTTTCCTGATCATTTATAATTTCATTTTCATGAGTTTCTTCATTATTAATAACATCTTTTTTGAGAATGAATGAAACCTCGACCATGTCTTCAAGAAATTCCGAGATTGCGACTTTAATAAAGTCCATGTAATGGCCAATAATATATTGAAGAGCCATTGAATTGTCAGAAGGAATCAGTATCTTAACGTTGTTGTCCTCCATACTGTATACAGTAAGAGGATCAATCCAGGTCTTATATGATATTTCAGTAATACCTGATTCAATCTTGATAGTGTGCTTAATTGTTTCCCAATTAGCTTTTAATTTTTCTGTGATTTCAGTTGTAGATTGCATGAAAAACTCCCCAATATAGCAAGATTATAGACTTTTACTATTTTATATTAAATGGTGTCAAATATCAAACAATGAAGGTTTGTGGATAACTTTTGATAAAAAAAATTTTTGAAAAGGCCTATTTTTTTCTTGTGGAAAAATAGTAGTTTTTCCACTTTAAACTATCTACCGTTATAAATGGCGTAAATAAGCGGTTTGTTTATAAATGTGTCCAAATTATGCCCTAGGTTTTCCACAAAATTAAGAAAAAATGTGGATAAAAAGGGGTTAAAAAAATTAATCAACAAGTTTTCCACAAAATCAACATTTTGATGTGGATAACTTTTATTAACACAATATATTGTCAAATATTTTTTTCAGTTTTTTTTCAAAAAGATTGCCCCTAATTTTCTGCGGTTTTATGGGTTGACTGCTATGTTTTTATTTATTATAATTATAAAGATTTTTTCCACACAGGATGTAATCTGTAATTATTTAGAGATTATCTGAGTAATTATATATACTTAGTTTTTATTTAGTTTGAATAAGAAGGAGGTGTTTCCGATATGAAGATGACATTCCAGCCTCATAAGCTTCAGAGAGCCAGAGTTCACGGCTTCAGAGCAAGAATGGCTACAAAGGGCGGCAGAAAAGTTCTCGCAGCCAGAAGAGCAAAGGGAAGAAAGAGATTATCTGCTTGATACTAAAGGTCACAAATGATGTGGCCTTTTTTCTTCTTCCGAATTATAAAGGATAAACAGATGCTTTTTTCAGAATCAATGAAAAAGACAAGTGATTTCCGCAATGTTTATGGAAACGGTAAGAGCTATGCCAATAAGTTTATAGTTCTTTATGTGTGGAAAAATAACAGTTCATCCAATAAACTTGGGATTTCATGTAGTAAGAAAATAGGGAACAGTGTTGTAAGGCACAGATTTGCAAGACTTGTTCGAGAAGCTTACCGGCTACACGAAGATATGTTCAATAGTGGTTTGGACATAGTAGTCGTTGCCAGAGCCTGTGCAAAAGAGTCAACTTACTTTGATATTAAGGATTCTCTTTTAAGCTTGGCAGGGAAGGCCCGCATAATAAAAAATGGCGGTATTTAAATGAAAAAGATATTGATCTATCTTATTAAATTGTATAGGAAATATCTGTCTCCATTAAAAAGAACAAAATGTCCGTATATTCCTACTTGTTCGGAGTACGGACTAGAAGCAATAGAAAAGTACGGAGCCCTGAAAGGGGGACTACTGGCTGCTTGGAGGATTCTTAGATGTAATCCTTTTTCTAGCGGTGGATATGATCCGGTTCCGTAAATCTAGGAGGAGGTCCAACTTTGTTAGCGCTAATCTTTTCCCAGGATAAGGGAAAAATACTTAAGCCCATCGTATGGGTACTTGGCCAGATAATGAATGCGATTTTCAATGCATTAAATGCAATTGGCATTCCTAATGTAGGCCTTGCAATTATCATTTTTACTATTGTAGTAAATCTTTGTCTGCTTCCTTTGACATATAAGCAGCAGAAGTTTTCTAAACTTCAATCCAAGATGAGTCCTGAACTTAAGGCTATTCAGGAAAAATATAAGGGCAAGAAAGATAACGACTCAATGCTTGCAATGCAGCAGGAGACCAAAGAGGTCTATGCCAAGTATGGTGTATCCCAGACAGGTAGCTGCCTGCAGTTGTTGATTCAGATGCCTATTCTTATTTCGCTTTATCGTGTTATTTATGCTATACCCGGTTATGTTAAGATTGTAAAAGATGCTTTTTATCCTTTGGTAGAGCAGATTCGTACAACTGATGGAGCAATAGATTTCGTTCAGAATTCTATTTCAAGTGCTAAATCTTTCCAGGGACAGTTTAGCAACGAATTGTTTACAAGCGGTAATACACAGTATGTTGAGAACACTATTATTGATGTATTAAACAGAGCTTCTTCTGCTGATTGGAACAGTTTTTCAGAGAAGTTCTCCGGTTTATCCACTTCAATACAGAATACTCATGCATTACTTAGCAAATACAATTCTTTCTTGGGACTCAATATTAGTGATTCACCCGGATTCATGGTTAAGACAGCATTTGCTAATAAGCAGTTCATACTTCTTATTGGCGCAATCATGATTCCTCTTCTTTCTGCATTTACTCAGTGGGTTTCTGTTAAGCTTATGCCTCAGCCTACTCAGGCAGATGGTAAGGCTGATCCTAATGATACGGCCGCTCAGATGCAGCAATCCATGAAGACTATGAATGTTATGATGCCTATTATGTCTGCAGTATTTTGTTTCAGTCTTCCTGCAGGTATGGGTATTTACTGGATTGCAAGTGCTGTAGTAAGAGCTATTCAGCAGGTTTTTATTAACAGACACATTGATAAATCAGACATTGATGCTCAGATAGCCAAGAACATTGAAAAGTACAATGAGAAAAAAGAGAAGATGAAGACAACACCTTCTATGAACAGATATGCCAACATGAATACCAGAAGCATTTCTTCTGATGTTGTTAAATCATCTGTTTCAATGGCTGAGAGAGAAGCTGAGCTTGAGAAAGTTAGAAGTCAGTTTTCCGGAAAAGAAATCCGTCAGGATTCACTGCTTGCAAAAGCCAATATGGTTAAAGAGTTTAACGAGAAAAACAATAAATGATCATTCCTATAGGGGAGGGAAACATGGAATATAGAGAGTTTACGGCAAAAAACGTTGATGATGCCATTACAGAGGCATGCGAAACTTTATGTGTTACCAGTGACAGACTTGATTATGAAGTTATTACCAGTGGTTCAGCCGGATTTTTAGGAATCAATGCTAAGCCTGCTGTTATCAAAGCCAGAATTAAAGAAGATAAACCTGAAGAAAAGGTTGAAGTTAAGGCTGCAGAGGTTAAGGCTGAAACAAAGACTGAAGTAAAGAAAGAAAACAAAAAGGCATCTGAACCAGTTAAGGCTGTTAAAACAGCTGATATCGATGCAGGTGTTTTGACATCTAAGTCTAATACTTTTCTTAAAGAAGTTTTTGATGCTATGAACATGGAAGTAGCTGTTGAGTCTAAGTTTAATGCTGAGGATAATATTCTTGATATTGAACTTAGCGGTGCTGAGATGGGAGTTCTCATTGGTAAGAGAGGACAAACTCTTGATTCACTTCAATATCTTGTTTCACTTGTAGTTAATAAGGAATCAGCTGATTATATTCATGTTAAGGTTGATACCGAAAACTACAGAGAGAGAAGAAAAGCTACTCTTGAAAATCTTGCAAAGAACATTTCTTATAAGGTTAGAAAGTCAAGACAGTCAGTTGCTTTGGAGCCTATGAATCCTTATGAGAGAAGAATAATTCATTCAGCTCTTCAGGGCGACAGATTTGTGACTACTCATAGTGAGGGTGAAGAACCATTCAGAAGAGTAGTGGTTACTTTAAAGAAATAATTATATGATCCCCCTCGAGCAAATGCTTTGAGGGGGATTATTTGAGTTTACGGTTTCTCTTTGATTTTCGGAGGAATGATAATATGTCTCGTGTACTTAGCACCTTCAGTAATGATACGATTTGTGCAATTGCCACAGCAATGTCTGATGCCGGAATTGGAATTATCAGAGTTAGTGGTCCAAAGGCGCTATCTATCTGTAATACTATTTATGTTTCATCGCAAAAAGAGCATACTCTTTTAAGTCATAAACCAAATTCTATTAGATTTGGTTATATTTGTGATGGAGATGAGATTATTGATGAAGTGATGATCTCATATATGAAGGCTCCTCACAGTTACACAATGGAAGATGTTATCGAGATTAACTCCCACGGTGGAATGCTTGTTATGAACCGCATCCTTAACCTTCTTTTACAGACAGGATGTAGGATGGCTGAACCAGGTGAATTTACAAAGAGAGCTTTTTTGAATGGAAGGATTGATCTTACAAAAGCTGAGGCTGTTATGGATATTATCAGTGCACAGAATAATTTTGCGCTGGAAAGCTCCAAGAGTCAGCTTCAAGGAAAACTTAGTACAAAGATAAAAGAGCTAAGAGAAAAGATTCTTTATGAGATGGCTTTTATTGAATCAGCTCTTGATGATCCCGAGAACTATGATCTTACCGGTTATTCACAAAAGCTTAGATCTATTATTATTCCGATGAGGAATGAGATCTGCACTTTGATTGAATCCTCGGATGAAGGTAAGATAAGAAAAGATGGTATTAAGACTGTAATTGTTGGTAAACCTAATGCCGGAAAATCTTCACTTTTAAATGCACTTACCGGAGATGAAAGAGCAATTGTAACTGATATTGCCGGAACAACACGAGATGTAATTGAAGAAACAGTCAGACTCGGTGATATTGTTCTTCATGTAATTGATACTGCAGGTATCAGAAATACTGAAGATATTATAGAAAAGATTGGTGTGGATAAAGCCAAAAGTAAGATTGAAGAAGCTGATCTTATTTTGTACATTCTTGATTCCACAAGTGAAACTGACAACGAAGATAAAGAAATAATTGAGCTATGTAAGTCTAAAAAGACGATAGTTCTTTTGAATAAAAACGATCTTTCAGATAATATTAAAATAACAGAAGATATCGTTCGTATGCATTTTTCAGGGTCTTCTAATGAGCATTTACCCATTATCAGAACTTCTATGTTAAAGGGAAATGGCCTTGAAGAACTTAAGGATGCTATTTCAGATCTGTTTTTTAATGGTGATATTGTTCATAAGCAGGAAATTTATATTACTAACTTAAGACATAAGGATCTTTTATCAAAGGCAGGCAATTCTTTGGAGCTTGTTCTTGATAGTATTGAGAAAAATCTTTCTGAGGATTTTTATACAGTTGATCTTACCGGTGCTTATGAAGCACTTGGAGAAATACTTGGTGAAGAGATTGGTGATGATCTTGTGGAAGAAATCTTCTCCAAGTTTTGTATGGGTAAATAATTTATGACTATTGTAAAAGAGAAATTTGATGTTGTTATTATCGGTGCAGGGCATGCCGGTTGCGAGGCGGCTCTTGCTTGTGCAAGGCTTGGCCTTGAGACTATTGTTTTTACTATGAGTGCTGACAATATTGCATTTATGCCATGTAATCCACATATTGGTGGTTCTTCCAAGGGACATCTTGTTAGAGAAATTGATGCTCTTGGTGGAGAGATGGGTAAGAATATTGACAAGACCTTTCTGCAATCCAAGATGCTTAATACATCTAAGGGACCGGCTGTTCATTCATTAAGATGCCAGGCGGATAAAATGGAATACTCTAAGGAGATGCGTAAAGTTCTTGAATCCCAGGACCATTTGCATATCAAACAGGCTGAAGTATCTGAGATTCTTTTTGAAGAAGTATCTGATGAACTTAAAAGAGAAGGCTATAACAACAAAATTGTCGGAGTTAAAATTTTCTCCGGAATTATTTACGAAGCTAAAGCTGTTATTCTTTGTACCGGGACTTATTTAAAGAGTCGTTGTCTTACCGGTGAAGCTATTACTTATAGTGGACCTAACGGACTTCTTCCTTCCAATCTTTTATCTGATTCTCTTATTTCTGCCGGAATCGAACTTAGAAGATTTAAGACAGGTACACCTGCTCGAATGGATGGAAGTACAATTGATTATTCCAAAATGTCTGAGCAGTTTGGTGATACCCCCGTTGTTCCTTTTTCATTTGATACTGATCCGAAGGATGTTCAACGTCCACAGGTTTCATGTTGGTTGACATATACTAACGAAAAAACACATGAGATTATCAAAGCTAATATTGACAGATCTCCTATTTATGCCGGAATTATCGAAGGTGTTGGACCTCGATACTGTCCTTCCATTGAAGATAAGGTAGTTAAGTTCCCTGATCATGAGAGACATCAGGTCTTTGTTGAACCTGAAGGAACCTTTACAAATGAAATGTATATTGATGGAATGTCTTCTTCTTTACCTGAAGATGTTCAGATTGCAATGTACCGAACTGTTCCCGGCTTGGAAAATTGTCGTATTGTAAAAAATGCTTATGCTATAGAATATGATTGTTTATGTCCGGGACAACTACACCCTACTCTTGAGATTAAGACTACAAGAGGTTTGTTTAGTGCCGGCCAGTTCAATGGTAGTAGTGGTTATGAAGAAGCTGCTGCGCAAGGATTATATGCAGGTATTAATGCAGCAATGCAGATACTTGATAAAGAGAGTCTATATATCGATAGGTCAGAAGGATATATAGGAGTCCTTGTTGATGACCTTGTTACAAAAGAAAATCTTGAGCCATACAGAATGATGACCTCCAGAGCTGAGTACAGATTACTGTTAAGACAAGATAATGCTGATATCAGATTGCGCCAAAAAGGATATGAGATTGGTCTTATTTCTGAAGATCAATATAATAAGCTTCAGACTAAGATTGCACTTATAGACAAAGAAGTTTCCAGATTAAAAGAAACTGTTGTCGGAGCTAATGCAACTATTCAGAAGTTTATGGAGAAGGTTGGTACACCTACTCTTAAGACTGCGACATCGTTGGCAGAATTAATATGTAGACCTGAACTTTCTTATGAGAGCATTAAAGAAATTGATCCGGATAGAAGGCCTCTTCCTGATGATGTCATAGAACAGGTTGAGATTACCATCAGATATGAAGGATATATAAATCGTCAGGAAAGACAGGTTGAGCAATTCAAAAAACTTGAGAAGAAAAAAATTCCTGCTGATATTAACTACGATGATGTTGGAAGCTTGCGACTGGAAGCTAGACAGAAATTGCAAAAATTCAGACCCACTAATATTGGTCAGGCTTCTCGTATAGGTGGTGTTAATCCTGCCGATGTTTCTGTACTCATAATCTATCTTGATTCACTTCATAGAGGAAATGCCGATGAGAAATAAGTATGCTGATATGATCCGAGATCTTAGTAGCTTAGGTATAGATCTTACTGATAAACAGCTTGCTCAATTTGATAAATACTATGAGCTCCTTATTAAATGGAATGAAGTTATGAATCTTACTGCTATTACAGATTTTGATAGCGTATGTAAGCTTCATTTTGTTGATAGCCTTTCTGCTTACAAGTATTTTGATTTTGCTAAAGATGAATATACTCTTATTGATGTTGGAACCGGGGCCGGATTTCCAGGTATTCCTCTTAAGATAGTTTTCCCTGATCTTAAAGTTACGCTTTTGGATTCTCTAAATAAGAGACTTAACTTTTTAAATGAAGTTATTGAGAATCTTGATCTTAATGAAAAAGGAAGCATAGTTACTCTTCATGGAAGAGCAGAAGATTATTCTTCACCTAGTAATAGTAATTCCCTTAGGGAATCTTTCGATATTGCTGTTTCAAGAGCAGTAGCTAATCTGTCAACTCTTTCAGAATATTGCCTTCCCTATGTTAAGATTGGTGGTAAGTTCATTGCCTATAAGAGTGAAAAAGCCGGTGAGGAATTATCAAGGGCAAAGGGAGCAATACATTTATTAGGTGGAAAACTCTCTGATAGTCCTGAGTTTATTCTTCCTAATTCTGAATATAATCGTACTATCTGTATCATTGATAAAAAAGAAAAGACATCTTCAAAGTATCCTCGTAAGGCTGGTGTCCCTTCCAAGAAACCTTTATCATAGATGTTGTGTTTTCTATTTTAATGTTTCACGTGAAACATTAAACTTCAACACAATTCATAATACAAAAAATTGTTTCACGTGAAACATTGAAACACAAAATATAGTAAAATCATCCGTGAAACATGATAACTATAAATATAATTGTGTTGTGAAACCGAACAATTTTGGACACAACATATAGAATTATAATAATAAATACTAACAACTTTCTGTCCGCTCGGGCAAAAAGTCATGATTTATGACACCATATCATTTATTATGTGGTAAAATCAGATTAGTGTTTAATAGGTTGGAGGAGTAATGGGTAGAGTAATTGCAATAGCAAACCAAAAAGGTGGAGTCGGAAAGACAACCACTTCGATCAATCTGTCAGCAGCTCTGGCAGAGCAAGGTAAGAAAGTACTGGTCATCGACACGGATCCTCAGGGAAATACAACGAGTGGATTCGGACTTGATAAAAACGAATTGGAGAACACTATATACGAGCTGATGATCGGCGAGTGTGAAACCAATGATGCAATCGTTAAAAATGTCGTAGAAGAAATAGACGGAGTAGATATCATTCCGTCAAATGTAAATCTTGCAGCTGTAGAGATAGAACTTATCGATGCAGAGCAAAAGGAATTTATCTTAAGGGAAGCAATCAAGACAGTAAAAGATGATTATGATTTTATCGTTATAGATTGTCCACCTTCTCTGAGTATGTTGACTGTAAATGCAATGACAACAGCCAACACAGTTCTGGTTCCAATCCAATGTGAGTACTATGCTCTAGAAGGATTAAGTCAGCTTGTACATACAGTTAATCTTGTAAAAGACAGATTAAATCCCGAGCTTGAAATGGAAGGCGTAGTATTTACAATGTTTGACTCACGTACCAACTTATCACTTCAGGTAGTTGAGAACGTTAAAGAGCACATTCAGGAAAATGTATATAAGACAATAATTCCCAGGAACATACGTCTTGCAGAGGCACCAAGTTATGGAATGCCAATAAATGTGTATGAACCCAAGTCAGCAGGAGCAGAAGCATACAGACTTCTTGCCGGCGAGGTAATAGATAGAAAGTTTGAATAATCCGGAGGGGAACATGGCAGCTAAGAATGCAAAAAGAGGATTGGGCAAGGGACTTGATTCAATAATACCTGCAAAGGTATCATCCTCATCAAAAGAAAAAGAAATCAAGATTGTTGAGCAACACATTGAGGGACAGGTAGTTAATGTCAACATTACCAAGGTTGAACCTAACAGAAACCAGCCCAGAAAAACATTTGATGAAGACAGTCTTTTAGAATTATCAGAATCTATCAAGCAGTTCGGTATCATCAACCCGATAATAGTTACAGACAAAAAAGATCATTATGAAATCGTCGGCGGTGAGAGAAGATGGCGCGCTGCTAAGAAGGCAGGACTTAAGGAAGTACCTGTTATCATCAAGAATCTGAACGAGCAAGAGATCGCAGAGATTGCTCTTATCGATAATATTCAGAGAGAGGATATTAATCCTATTGAAGAAGCTATCGCATATAAGAAACTCATTGATGATTTCGGATATACACAGGATGTGGTTGCCGAGAAAGTTTCAAAGAGCAGAGTTACAATAACCAACTCACTTAGATTACTTAAGCTCTGCGAAAAAGTAAGAGAGATGGTAGTTGAAGGACTCATTTCAACAGGACATGCCAGGGCTCTTATTCCTGTAGACAATGAAGAGGAACAGATCACGCTTGCTCAGAAAGTATTTGATGAAAAACTGAGTGTTCGTGAGACTGAGAAGCTTGTAAAGAATCTTGGAAAGACAGCAAAGACCAAGAAGTCAGCAGTAAAGAATGCAAGCATCGATGCAGTATATGCATCACTCTCTGAGAAATGCAAACAAGCGGTTGGAACAAAAGTTGATATTATCTCCAAAGGTGATGGAACCGGAAAGATTGAGATTGAGTTCTACAGCAACGACGACTTAGAGAAAATTACTGAAAGACTATGTAGAGGATAATCGGAGATAATAAGAATGGAAAGTCAGATTTTTAATTCAATAGGTTTAAGCGGAATAGATCCCGCAATAATATTTATAGCATTACTAGCACTTGTAGTTATTCTACTTATCATGAACATTGTGCAGTCTTGTAGAGTAAAGAAATTAGAGAAGAAATACAACAGATTCATGAAGGGAAAAGAAGCAGAATCTCTTGAAGAAGAGATAGTAAATCTTTTCAATGAGAACAGCATAGTAAGAGCCGAAAACGAAAAGAACAGAAAAGAGATCCAGAGAATCAACAGAAGAATGCAGAAGTCATTCCAGAAAATGGGACTTGAGAAGTATGATGCATTCAATCAAATGGGTGGACAGCTTAGCTTCGCACTTTGCCTGCTTGATGAGAACGACAACGGATACTTGATCAACTCAGTACATAGTACTGACGGACTGAATTATTCTTATGCAAAAGAAATCAACGCCGGTGTAGCTGATGTTGAACTTAGTGAAGAAGAAAAAGCAGCTTTGGATAAAGCATTAGTAAGCGCGGATAGATAAGGCGCTTAAAATTAAATTGTTAAAAATCTATTATACATAAATCGTTGGAGGAAAAAACGGAATGATAGACATTAAATTTTTACGTGAGAATCCGGATGTAGTAAGAGAGAACATCAAGAAAAAATTTCAGGACGAAAAGCTTCCATTAGTAGATGAAGTTATAAAGCTTGATGAAGAAAGAAGAACAAATCAGCAGAAGGCTGACGAGATCCGTGCAAACAGAAACAAGATTTCAAAAGAAATCGGTGCACTTATGGGTCAGGGCAAAAAAGAAGAAGCTATGGCTCTTAAGGATCAGGTAGCAAAAGATGCTAAGACGCTTGAAGAACTTGAAGAGAAGCAGAAACAGCTCAATGAGGAAGTAACAAATAAGATGATGATCATTCCTCAGATTATCGATGATACAGTTCCGGTAGGAAAAGATGATTCTGAGAATGTTGAGATTGAGAAATTCGGAGAACCTGTAGTTCCTGATTTTGAAATTCCCTATCATACAGATATAATGGAGAGCTTCAACGGAATAGACCTTGATGCTGCGAGAAGAGTAGCAGGAAATGGTTTCTATTATCTTATGGGTGATATCGCAAGACTTCACTCTGCTGTTATTTCATACGCAAGAGACTTTATGATCGAGAGAGGCTTTACATATTGTGTACCTCCTTTCATGATCCATGGAAATGTTGTTGCCGGAGTTATGAGTTTCCCTGAGATGGAAGCCATGATGTACAAGATTGAAGGTGAAGACCTCTATCTTATCGGAACAAGTGAGCATTCAATGATCGGTAAGTTCATCGATCAGATCATTCCCGAGGAAGAAGTTCCTCAGGCACTTACAAGCTATTCACCTTGCTTTAGAAAAGAGAAAGGTGCACACGGCATAGAGGAAAGAGGTGTTTACAGAATTCACCAGTTTGAGAAACAGGAGATGGTAGTAATCTGTAAGCCAGAAGAATCAAAGACATGGTACGACAAGCTTTGGAAGAATACTGTAGATCTTTTCAGATCAATGGATATACCTGTACGTACACTTGAGTGTTGTTCAGGAGATCTTGCAGATCTTAAGTGCAAGTCTTGTGACGTAGAAGCTTGGTCACCAAGACAGAAAAAATACTTTGAGGTAGGAAGCTGTTCTAACCTTGGAGATGCACAGGCAAGAAGACTTAAGATCAGAATCAAGGGCAAGGATGGCAATTACCTTGCACACACACTTAACAATACAGTTGTTGCTCCTCCCAGAATGCTTATTGCATTTCTTGAGAACAACCTTCAGGCAGACGGAAGCGTTAAGATACCTGAGGTTCTTCGTCCATACATGGGTGGAAAAGAGGTTCTTGTACCAACAAAGAAATAAGAACATACTAAATATATAAGACCGAAAAGAGGTGAAGAAGTAGTTGCATAAATTCCTAAGGGCAGTGGGCTTTTCCAAGATCAAAAACAGAAAAGAAATGACACAGCTTATAGTCAATTCTGTTCAGCATCCGACAAGCAGAAATTATGCCTCTTCAAATGACAATGAACTGATAGCGGAATTTATGAAAGACTACTCAGAGGGACTTGGACTTGCTGTATGTGGTGAGTTTGATGAAGAGGATAAATTCGTTTACGAATACTACTATCCTTATCTGATTCCTTCAGCAGTAAGTACCGAAGAGGATATCTCAGTAGAAAGACACGCTGCGCAGCACTCCTACGCAGGGATCTGTAATGAGAACAGACTGGGAGTATCACTTGTCTTTTACCTCTTAAATATGATCTCTTATATGAAATATGAGAACGAGGATAAGTTTCCAATAAGAGGAACGACCTTGAGTTTATCGGCACTTTCGATAAAAGGGCAGATACTTATGCCTATCGCTAAGACCGAAGAAGAAAAAGAAGTAGCTAAGAAAAAGGTTAATTATAGAAATAAGCTGATCAACAACGCAAGAAAGGGAGATGAAACTGCGATAGAATCTCTTACTCTTGATGACATGGATCTGTACACAACACTTTCAAGGAAAATAAGAAAGCAGGATGTGTACAGTCTTGTTGATACTTATTTTATGCCATACGGAGTTGAATGCGATCATTATTCCGTTCTGGGTGAAATAACGCAGGCGAGGAAAACAGTCAACTCTCTCACAAACGAGACCGTACATATTATGAGAATCAATTGCAATGATATGGAATTTGATCTATGCATAAATGATGCGGATCTTCTGGGAGAGCCAGCCGTAGGCAGAAGGTTCAAAGGAAATATTTGGATGCAGGGATATATAAATTTCCCTAGATAATAACATATAAGAAAGGAGAACAATGATATGGCAACACCTCACAACAGTGCTGAAAAAGGAGATATAGCCAAGACAGTCCTTATGCCGGGCGATCCTTTAAGAGCAAAGTTCATTGCTGAAACATTTCTTTCAGATGCTAAGTGCTTTAATGAAGTAAGAGGAATGCTTGGATATACAGGTAAATACCAGGGAAAAGAAGTTTCTGTAATGGGACACGGAATGGGAATTCCCTCAATAGGAATATATACATACGAGCTTTTCAACTTTTATGATGTAGATAACATCATCAGAGTAGGAAGCGCAGGAGGACTCAAGGAAGATGTCAACGTAATGGACATCATCTTTGCAATGGGAGCACACACCGATTCCAATTACGGATTCCAGTACGGACTTCCCGGAACATTCTGTCCTACAGCCAGCTATGATATTCTGGAGAAGGCAGTAGCTATCGCTAAGGAAAAGAACGTAAAATATCACGTAGGAAATGTTCTTTCTTCTGATGCCTTTTATAAAAAATGTAACGAGAGTGAGCTTTATAAGAACATGGGCGCACTTGCGGTTGAAATGGAGACAGTTGCTCTTTACATGAACGCTGCAGAAGCAAAGAAGAATGCGCTTACTATTCTTACTGTTTCAGATCATCTTTTCAAAGAGGGTGAGCTTTCTGCAAAAGAGAGAGAGACAGGCTTTACCGATATGATGGAGATAGCGCTTAAAACAGCTATTTTGCTTTGATAAATACGAGTAAGACAAGCATAATTAATCGACTCACACCTCAGACGAGGCGTGGGTCGTTTTTATAGTAATAAAAAAACAAAGTAATCATATTAAAAAAGATAGTGTTAATCTTAGTAATCGGTTTCGCCGGAACCATTATTTTTCCCTGCGGTATCTTCGGCTCTTACGGCAAGAACAGAACCACCCTTGTAATGAGGTACAGAGAAATCCACAATTTCTTTTCGCTCATTAGTAATAGTAATTGTGGAACAACCAAAGTCTGCACTACCGGAAGAAACGGCAGGAAGAATTTCATCAAAATTCATATCAACAATCTTAAGGCCATAGCCATTATCTTTACAAAATCTGTAGGCGAGATCAATCTCGTAGCCCACTATAGAAACATCTTTTAAATAAACGAAAGGGGCATTTGCGGGTTCAACTGCAAGTGTAAGGATACCGTTATCATGATTAAGAACCTCAAGATCAGGAATTTCTTTTTTGTATTCGGCAGCACCAAACCATAGAGAATCAATGGAATCAAGAGTACCATCAGTTTTGGCTTCGATTACATAATCAGAAAATTCTTTGCAGAGTTCTTCTCCCTTCGGACTTTTTGGAAAAGCAAAGCCAAAGCTGTAATCATCCATGTAGTCCCGAATATAATCTACAGAATTATCTTTAGCCATCATATATTTGATCATGGGTTCATCAACAGCAAAGCCATCAATAGAACCGGACTTAAGGGCGGACAAAAGTTCTGTATATGAATTGTAGTAGGAAATCTCGGCATCCGGGATATTTATACGGATCATTTGATCAAATACGGTGCCGGTCTGAACACCTATTTTTTTACCATTATAATCAGAAACAGAAATGGTGCCGGAAACTTTAGCTGATCTTGTGGAAGTTTTTAGAAAATTATCTCGATAAATAATAAGACATATTACCAGAGCAACAACCAGAAGTAGGGCCATTATGATATAGTCAGTTTTCTTAAGTGATCTATAACCTTTGTCCTTACTCATTTTAGTCCTCCGAATAATTCATCACTTTGAAATCCGTGTCAGAGCATTAAATATGTTCAGAGCGTCACACTACTATTGTATATAAGGACAAAAGTTTAAAAAAGTGGGATGAGAACTATTTAATAAAAGATTTATTATTACATAATAAAAAAAGAAGCCTGCACGGCAGACTTCTTAGGGATTATTGAAGAAATGTTCCCGATGCGATTCGAACGCACGACCTTCCGCTTAGGAGGCGGACGCTCTATCCTGCTGAGCTACGGAAACATGACTTATGTATATTAGCATATTCTGGACTTCAAATCAATAAAAGGAATAACTTCGGCCGGAACAATTGTAAGTGCAAAGTGTCCGGCCGAAAAGAATTCCAATATTATTTAAGCGGCTGCATTTCCGCTTTTCTTGTCTTTGTACTGGTTAATAAGAGTCTTACCTGCGATAACAGCAAGGATGATAGAAAGAACAACAAGAAGAACAGCGATGAGAGACTGAATAAGTGCCCATACATCAGCGTTTCCTGAAGTGTAAGCTGTCATCTTAGTAGTGATTGTCTGAACAAGAGAGCAGATAGTAACTGCAAGCATGAATACCATAGGAATATAGAACATCTTGTTGTTCTTGCCTACAGCACCAAGCCATGTACAAACAGCAAGAAGTCCGATAGCAGCAAGAAGCTGGTTAGCTGCTCCGAAGAGAGGCCAGATCTTGGTGTAACCGGTCATACCAAGGCTGATGCCGAGAACAACAGTGATCGCTGTTGCAACATAAGGATTGGCAAGAACCTTCTTGTATCCTGTAAGATCCTTAGCTGTCTGTCCATTTTCAATAAAGAACTCCTGGAACATATATCTTGCAAGACGAGTAGCTGTATCAAGAGATGTGAGACAGAATACTGAAACTGCAAGGATAAGGAGCTGATACATAATGTTCTGAACACCGGGTGCGAAGGATCCGATCATAGCTGAAAGACCGCCGGCGAATACCTGAGTGGGGCTCGCATAATCACCGTTTGCTGCAGCAACCCAAACAAAACCAACTGCGCAAAGAGAGATAACAGCAACTACACACTCAATAAGCATTGAACCAAAAGCAACAGGCTTAGCATCCTTCTCATTATCAAGCTGCTTAGCAGTTGTTCCTGAAGAAACAAGAGAATGGAAGCCGGAAATAGCACCACAAGCAATAGTAACAAAAAGTGCAGGGAAGGCAGTTCCGGTAGTAAATACGCCTGTTCCCTTAAGAGATGCATCACCCATAGCAGGGATTACAAAAGAGCTGTTTCCGGTAACTGCAGAACCGATGATAGCAATAATACCGGCACCGATCATGAAGTAAAGAAGGAAAGAGCTAAGGTAATCTCTGGGCTGGAGAAGAATCCAAACAGGAGTAACTGAAGCTACAAGGATATATCCGCCAAGAATCCACATCCATGCATTGTAAGAAATTGAAATGGGGTGGAAATTAAGGCCGATGAAAACGACTGCTATGATACCAACACAACCGAGAACGGAAGAGATACCGATAGGAGCGTTCTTTCTGTAAACAAAGAAACCAAAAACAACAGCAAGAACAATGAACAAAAGAGAGATCATTGCTGTTGACTGGTTAGCTGCAAGAGCTGCACCTTCAACTGCTGCGCCTGCTGATGTTGTATTACCGAATGTGCTTGCAACGATTGAGCTGAAAGCTGCAACTACAAGCAAAAGAGTAAGATAACCAAATGTGATGAAAAGTTTCTTGGCAGTCTTGCCCATGGAATCATCGATGATCTCACCGATTGACTGTCCCTTGTGACGAAGGGAAGCAAAAAGGGCACCGAAGTCATGAATTCCACCAAAGAAAATTCCTCCGATAAGTACCCATAAGAGAACCGGAACCCATCCGAAAACGGCTGCCTGAATAGGTCCGTTGATAGGGCCGGCTCCGGCGATTGATGAAAAGTGGTGACCCATAAGCACAGGCGCTTTGGCAGGAACATAGTCAAGTCCGTCTTCAAGCTCATGTGCAGGAGTCTTACGAGAGGGATCTACACCCCACTGCTTAGCAAGCCATCCGCCGTAGAAAATATAGCCCACAGCGAGAACAGCAATGCTGATGATTAGTAATAATGCTGCATTCATACTTTTTTCCTCCTAGTTTTTGTAGATATCACAGAGCATACTTTTTAGTTCTTTTCCGCCATAATTTGTAAACACTTCCTGCGTATCAAGGGCTGTGACCGCGAGTCTGGCTTCACTGTGACCCCGGAAATTAAAAAGATAACCCTTATCAAAATGAAATTTTTTGATAGCCTTTTTGGTGGATTCATCCGGCGCCTTGTCCAGGATAATCTCAAAAGTCAGATAAGAACACATATGGTCCTTCTCCGGGTACTTTTCGTTTTTCCTTACAAGAACAGGTTCAAGAGTCTCTTTGATAAGAGAAGTAAGCTCTTCAAGGTCGCCACAATCAAGACTTTCTTTTTGAATAAAAAAGACATGTTCAAAAACTGTGACAGCCCAAAGCTGAGCCTCTTTCTTGAGCACATATTTCTCACTTAAGGAGTGAAACCAAGCATATGCAGGAAATGTCGTATTCCCTATTTTAAAGTTTTCTGTGATATCGAAACTTGCCTGATATCGGAGCAGAAGCTCCTTCAAATACATGTCTGATGAAATCATCTCATCACCTTTCAGGTCAAATTTGTGGATGTGGAAAAGATAGTCCAGTTATCATTTTACCACTCTGCCGCGTTACATCAAGATATCAAAATTAATATGATGCACATTAATTTTGTAATGTATTATGCAGGTAGCGAAATTAATATCCAAAGAAAATAGCACAGAAACATGTTTTTGGATATAATTTAGTCACGAAACTTTTTTATAAAAAAAGCAAAAAAACAATTTTAAGCCGGAGGGGCGAGAATCTTGGGGGAGATCGTATTTTTTCACAGAAAAAGATCAAAGATCATAATGGCGCTTATAACAGCAGTGACAACACTGCTTCTTTCAGCGTGCGCACAAAGTGACAGAGACAGAAGTGTTGATTATATATCAGAAAAATATGCTGTTCCCAAAGACAATCAACTTATTGTTTATACATCCCACAAAGAGGAAGTATATCTTCCGATAATAAGAGAATTTGAGAGTAGAACCGGAATATGGGTTGATGTTCACGCAGGTGGAACAGCGGAAATGATGAGAGAAGCAAGAGAAGCATCCAAAGAAGGCGCCTGTGACATCATGTTTGGCGGTGGAATAGAAAGCTACGAAGCACAAAAAGATCTTTTTATGCCCTACAAGACAGAGAGTAGCGAGCATCTTGATAAAACCTACATGGCAAATAACAACGAGTGGACCGTATTTACTGAACTTCCCATTGTATTTATCTACAACAAAAAACTTGTAAGACCAAGTGAAGTGCCAAGGGAATGGAAGGATCTGTTCGAAGAAAAATGGAAAGGACAGATAGCTTTTGCGGACATCAAAAATTCCGGAACGAGCTACACTATTTTATCCACCATGGAACAGCTCTTTGAAGAGAGCCCGGAAACACTGGTGCCAAGGTTCTACGACCAGCTTGGGGATAACATACTCTCATCATCAGGAGAGGTTATTCCGTATGTTTCTGACGGAACATATCTTATAGGAATAACACTGGAAGAGACTGCCAAGAAGTACATTGATCTTGGCTACGACATTGCGCTTGTTTATCCAAAAGACGGAACGAGCGCCATACCGGATGGATGCGCCATGGTAAAAAACGCACCTCACAGCTACAATGCCGGAAAGTTTTTGGATTTCGTGGTTGGATATGATACCCAGAAATACGCCATGGACAATTTCTACAGAAGGCCGGTACGCACTGATGTGGAGCTTTCACCTGATTTCGGAGAAGCAAATATCATAAGATTTAGCATAAGCGAGTCTGCAGCCAAGGAAGAAAAAGTATTTGAGATCTGGGACGAGCTTGAGAACGAGGGGGACTGAGTATGAAAGGTGTGATAAGACAGTCCTTCAAAAGACAGATCTTTGTGATCTTCCTTACTGTTACTCTGGCTCTTGTTATTATCGGAGGCGTACTCACTATACAAGGATTCCTTGCCAAGATAACATCGGACTATGAGAAAAGAGATCTTGAACAGATAGGCCTTATAAAGACCAGTATGGAACGCGACCTTAGAAAATCGGAGGAAACACTCGATAAGATCTCAAACAGCAAGATCATAAAGGCCGCCCTTATAAATGATTATTCCAATTCCCTTGATATATATACAGTGCTCTACGAGGCATCAAGAGAAATAAGAGATTTTGCGGAAGTAGGAATCTACAAAGGTGGTAAGTGTATTTACAGCACCTGGACTGATACCGCGATCAAAGAATTACCGCAAAATTACGCGGTTCTTGGAGAAGCGCTATCCAAAAAAGGGAGCACTGTTTATTCACTGGATCCAAGGACATCATCAGAAAGCGGAGCAGCTCTTTTGATGGCACGACAGATTACAGAGGGCGAAGAAAACGGATTTATTGTCATTAGGATAGATCAAAATAATATAAAAGAAAGACTTAGTAAAGAGATAAATGCAAAAGACGGGCTTATGCTCACCAGTAATTTCCTAAGGCCCATCTGCCTCTTGGGAACGGCTGAAGACGGAGAAGAACTTTCCGTTATAAGAAGCAATTTCCTAAAAGGACAGCGATACACCAGTGGAAGCCGCAACAACATATATGTCACAGAGCTTGGTAATACCGGACTTTTGTGCATATACGTAACACCTCCGGCACTTGGAGAAGGCGCAGCCAGAGTGGGTTATCAGATAGTTCTGATATTATCCATAGTAAGCGTACTTGTGTGTCTTTTTGTAGCATCAAGGATGAGCGAATACTTTTCCAAACCTATTGGCGCTCTTTCCGAAGCAATGAAGCGGTTTAGAAAAGGTGACTTTGATGCCAAGATAGAACTGGACAGAGATGATGAGTTTGAACAGCTTGCCACAGGCTTTAACAAGATGACATCCCAGCTTAAAACCACTATGGAAGAGAGAGTTGCCGCAGAGAGACTTGTAAACGAGACAAGGATCAAAATGATGCAGGCGCAGTTAAATCCGCACTTTCTCTACAATACACTTGATACAATAAAATGGGTTGCCAAGGCAAACGGAGTAAATGAGGTAGCAACGCTTTCCTCATCCCTTGCGGGAATATTAAGAACAGGAATCTCAGAAAAGCAGTTCTGCAGATTATCAAATGAGCTTGAGCTTGTGCAGAACTACTGCGACATTCAGAGGATCAGATTTGATGACAAGTTTGATATAACCTTTGATGTGCCAAAAGAAATATTGAATGCAGTCATTCCAAAACTAATCCTGCAGCCAATAGTAGAGAACGCCATAATCCACGGAATGGAAGATATGGATGACGGACATATCTATATTGCAGCAATAAGAGATAAGACAGAGGGAAAAGATCTTTTGAAGATTTCCGTTCAGGACAATGGAAAAGGAATAAGCGATGAGATGCTGACCGCGCTAAATAATGACGACGTTGAGACGTTAAAAGGACATCTTGGCCTTAACAACGTCAATACGATCATAAGATTGTACTACGGAAAAGAGTATGGAGTTATGGCATTTAGACCATCCGAGGGAGGAACAGTAATGATACTAAGTTTCCCATACTCGGAAGAACAACCGTAGGCATAAGGAGATAATATGACATCAGTAATGATAGTAGATGATGAAAAATATGTAAGACAGGGCATAATAAATGAGACAGACTGGGATCTTATAGGCTGCGAGGTTGTAGCGGAGGCACCAAACGGAGAAATAGCCTATGAGCTTGCCATAAAACACAGACCGGATCTCATAATATCCGATATCAAAATGCCCAAAATGAACGGAATTGAACTTGCCAGAAAGGTTCATGAGAGATTTCCAAACACCAAGATTATCTTTCTAACAGCCTATGACGAATTTGAATATGCAAGGGCAGCGATAAAGCTTGGCGTTTCGGATTATCTTTTAAAACCCTTTAAAGACGGAGAGCTTGAAGGATCAGTGCAGAAGCTTTTGCACATACATCCTATGACGATGGGGAGCAGTGATGCTCAGATAGAAGATGAGCTGATACAGCTAAAGAAAAAAGAAGAAGTGGAAAACAGGTACGTACAGACAGCAATCGACTACATTGAAAATCACTTTTCTGACGCGGATTTCTCCATTGGTAAACTGGCTGAATCAATGGGAGTCAGCGAAGGCCACATCAGCAGACTTTTTAAGGCGCAGACGGATATCAGCATAGGTAATTACCTTACGAGATACCGCATCAAAAAAGCAATGAACCACCTTAAGGATGTTCAGGTCAAAGTATATGAAGTTGCCGAAAAGGTTGGGTATCAGGATATTGCATACTTTTCCAATACATTTAAAAAACTTGTGGGAAGGTCTCCTTCAGATTATCAGTCAAAAGGCCTTGAGTAAGCCCTTTAGAAAGATGTCAAAATCCAACAAATAATATCAGAATTGCCTCATATAAATGTTTATTTTGCACAACTAAAATGGATTTATCAGGAAATAAAAAACCTGATAAATCCACTTTTTTATGAACAATTAATGGATTATAAGGAGGAAAAAACGTGAAAAAGAAAGTATTATCGGCAATCTTATCACTCACAATGGTAGTGACTGCTCTCGCAGGATGTGGCAATTCCGGTACAGGAACCGCTCCCGCCGGGGATCAGAGCGCACCTGAAGCTGCAGACCAGACAGCAAACATCACAGATGATGCTGCAAAGCCTGCTGCAGAGCTGACAGGTATTGATGCTATCATCGCTGAGGCAGAGACAATGACCTTGGAAGAACTTGCAGCAAAGGCTATTGAAGAGTCAAACGGCAAGACATTCTACGGAGTTGGAAATTCCAGTCGTGGAAAATCAGCTCTTCCTTTATTTATTGAGTACTTACAGTCAATAGATTCCTCATACAATATGGAATTTGAGTGGCAGCAGCCCAAGAACAACAAGATCTTTGAGCAGCTCACATCAGATTCACTTAAGAGCGAAGGAACATTCGCAATGACACTTATCCAGGACGGAAATCAGATTCAGTCCAAGATGGTGGATACAGACATTCTTAAGACATTCATTCCTAAAGAGTGGGCTGAGGCAAACAATACATCTGCAGATGCTTATGAGGGATTCCTTCCTCTTCAGACACTCAACAAGGTATTTATGTACAACAGCACAGGAAACGCAACATACACAAACTGTTGGGACTTTGTATATGACGGAGCACATCCTCTTTTCATGGGTGTTGATTCTGAGATCGTAGGAAAGAACTTCCTTATGATGCTCACAGAAGACAAGTATGCGACATGGCTTAAAGAAGCATACGACAAGCTCGATGATACCAAAAAAGCATATTTCGAGCCCACAATTAAGTCTATGCAGTCAGATGCCAACGATCTTGGACTTGGAGCAAACGGTGCATACGCTCTTGCATGGATCAAGCTCTGGGTTAACAGCTACAACGAGCAGACAGATGACGGCCCTATCTGCAATACACTTGTAGATGCATCTGCAAAGGATCAGGCAGGACTTCTTGTATATTCTAAGCTTCGTTCAGTAGAAGAGTCAGCAACAGTATCAGTTAACAACATTAAAGTTGCAGCATATGAAGATGGCTACACAGGAATCGGCGGATATGGTTATTGCCACTACCTCTTCCTTACAAAGAACAGCCCGCTTCCTTGGACATCATGTGCATTCATCGCATTCATGACTTGCACAGAGCAGGGATTTGAAGCATGGGGCAAGGACATGGGTGGATATTCATCCAATCCTAAGGTTGCAGAAGAAATCGAAGCTACATTCCATCATTCACAGGGCGGCGGAGATGAGTTCCCTGCAAAGAACGATCGTGGATATGACTGGTGGACAACAGACGGAGAACTTGTTCTTGAGGATCCCGTATATTGTTCAGAAGTATCCTTCTCAGTTGGTAGCTGGATCGACGTTCTCGATCACTATGCACCGGGCGAGTAAAAAGTGATATAGGTGTCATAAGTACAAATGCGTACATGCTTGCATGATACGCATTTGTACTTTATGACCCGAACATATCCTCGAAAGAAGCACTATGATGCGACTAACGAAGATATGCAGGATTGCAAAAACTCAGTGAAGCAATCCGTATAGCACCAATGTTTAAAGAGGAGATAAAGAATGGAAGCAATCGCAAAACCAGACAAAAGTGCGATTTTCAAAAATAAGGTAAAGACCTGGTTCTCCCAACCTCAGAACATAATACTTTTGCTGTTTGGGATTGTCTTAACCTTTAGCACCGTCGCACCTATAGTAGCAATTGTAAAAGACACATTTAAGATTCATCCCGGAACCATTGATCAGCACTTAACCGGCAAAGTTTCGGGATATACAATAGTCAACTATATAGACCTTTTTACCAGCAGACTTGCACGTACAAACCTGTGGATGCCACTTCTTAATACGGTGATCCTATCAGTGCTTACCTGCATGATCTCAATACTGTTCGGTGGTTTGTTTGCCTTTCTGGTAACAAGAACCGATATGAAGTTCAAGAAATACTTAAGCTCTATTTTTATTTTTCCATACATCATGCCTCAGTGGACACTGGCTGTTGTATGGCAGCACATGTTCTATTCCAACAAGATAACAGGAACAAGTGATGGGCTTCTTGCAGCAATATTCCATGTATACTTCCCGCATTGGTGGTGTCAGGGAGTATTCCCAAGTGCCATGGTTCTTGGTCTTCACTATGCGCCCTTTGCATACATCCTTATCGGCGGAATATTCAAGAACATGGATGCAAACCTGGAGGAAGCGGCAACAATACTTGATACACCAAAGTGGAAAATAATGTTCAAAGTAACCCTTCCAATGATCAAGCCCGCCATCCTTTCTACAATACTTCTTGTATTTGGAAGCGCGATGGGAAGCTATCCCGTTCCGCATTATTTGAACCTTACAACACTTTCAACCAAGTACATCTCAATGAACAGCACTTATACAGGTGAAGCAAGTATCCTTGCAATCATAATGATGGTGTTTGGAGTACTGATACTTGGAATGAATCAGATGAGCCTAAAGAGCAGAAAGAACTATACAACAGTCACGGGTAAATCCGGTCAGCTCACTAAGCTTACCATCGGTAAAATGGGAAAATACGTTGTGGGAATTATCTTTATACTAATAACATTCTTCACAAGTATATGGCCCATAATGCTCTTTGCACTTGAGACATTCCTTCCAAATCCCGGTGATTACAGCTTCCTATACACCGGAAATTTGGCTCATCTTACCACCAAATGGTGGGTGACCAACGAAAACGTAACAGAAAACGGCATGTACGGACAGGCCGGAATTCTGTATAACAATACAATCTGGCATGCCTTCTTCGGAACCTTGTTCCTTGCAGTTGTCTGTGCACTGATTGCGGGAACTATCGGAACACTTATTGGCTACGCTGTATCCAAAAAGAGAAGAAACAAGTGGGCGAACTATGTTAACAACGTAGCTTTCCTGCCATACCTTATGCCTTCAATCGCGGTAGGAGCAGCATTTTTCATCCTGTTCTCCAATGAGCGCATTAACCTCTTCAATACATACACACTTTTGATCATTGCAGGCGTGGTTAAGTACATTCCCTTCGCTTCGAGAAGTTCACTTAACTCCATGCTTCAGATCAGTAACGAGCTTGAAGAAGCAGCGATCATCATGAACACATCATGGATAAAGAGAATGCTCAAGATCATTATTCCTATCCAGAAGTCCTCGATCATAAGCGGATATCTTTTACCCTTTATGACGTGCCTTAGAGAATTGTCATTGTTCCTACTTCTCTGCACACAGGGCTTTATTTTATCAACTACACTGGACTATTTCGATGAAATGGGACTGTACGCATTTTCAAGTGCCATCAACCTCATCCTCATCGTGACAATTCTTGTATTTAACACATTGGTTAATAAGCTGACAGGCGCAAGCCTCGACAGTGGCATAGGAGGAAAGTAAACATGCCTGAGATCATTTTAGAGAATATAACAAAACGCTGGGGAAAATTCTTTGGCGTAGACAACGTAAGTCTAAATATACCAAACAACTCATTCATAACATTACTCGGCCCTTCAGGTTGCGGTAAGACCACCATCCTTAGGATGATCGCAGGTCTTGAGACCCCAACAGAAGGTAGGATCACAATAGGAGACAAGGTTGTATTTGACTCAAACGCAGGAATCAACGTGCCTGCCAATAAGAGAAGAGTGGGATTTCTTTTCCAGAACTATGCACTTTGGCCCAACATGACCGTTTATGAGAACATCGCATTCGGACTTAAGAACATCAACGAGAAGATGCCGGTCATTGACATTGAAGCTAAACAGACAGCGGATATTATCAGGGCTTTACAGAATGGTAATAAGGTAAAAGAGATCGTGGAGGAATGCAGAGATAAGAACGGAAAGCTGGATGAAAACAAAGCATACGTAAAACTTATCGATAACTACAGCCTTTCAATCTATACAGCAAAAGAGCTCTATGCGCTTAATATACACACATCTCAGGATGCGGCTGCAGCAGCAAAATCCAAGCTCTCAGAGTACGAAGCAAAGCTTTCTTCAATAAAAGACAAGTATCAGAAGGACTCAAAAGAGCTAAATGATAAATTTGAAGTAGTAAAAAACGGACAGGTAGTAGAAGAAGTCAGAAAGCTTTCAAAAGAAGAGATTGATTCAAGGGTACGCGCTTGTTCAAGGATCGTTAAGATAGGAATGTTCATGGACAGATATCCTGCAGAGCTTTCAGGCGGACAGCAGCAGAGAGTTGCGATTGCCCGTACACTTGCTCCCGAGCCTCAGGTTCTTTTCATGGATGAGCCCCTTTCAAACCTTGATGCAAAGCTTAGACTTGAGATGAGATATGAGCTTCAAAGACTACATGTCGAGACAGGAAGCACGTTTGTATATGTAACACATGATCAGATGGAAGCCATGACACTGGCGACAAGGATCTGCCTTATAAATAACGGAGTTCTTCAGCAGTATGCAGCACCTCTGGAAGTATATAACAGACCTTCAAATCTCTTTGTAGCAGACTTTGTGGGTAATCCGTCCATGAATTTTGTAGATGCAAAGGGAAGTCAGCAGGCGGACGGAAGCATAGCTCTGGATATCCTTGGCGGAATTAAGACAAACTTTATTCCAAACGACAAACTAGACCTGTCAGCTTGGAGAGATCAAAGAGAAAAAGAAGCAGAGGACAAACTTGAGCTTGAGAGACAGAGACTTATGAAAAAAGGAGCTGTTGAGAAGAGCAACAAGGATGAAGTCTTTAAGTATCATATCCAGAAGGTTGAGGAAGAAGATGACAGCATCATGGATGAGCCTGTGATAACAGATGAAGATTTTGTGATCGGAATTCGCCCGGAGGCAATAGACATCGATCCAAACGGAAAGCTCGACACAACAGTTTACGGCGCGATGCCAACAGGAATGGAGTCTACACTTAAGCTTCGTGTTGGTGAGTACCTTCTTACCGGAGTTATCTTTGGCGGAGTTATCTACAAGATAGGCCAGGAGGAGAAAATCAGCATAAACGGAAATGATATTCTTCTTTTTGATCGCCGCAGCGGAAAACTTATCTGCGCGGGTAAGCTTGAGATGTAAAAAGAGCCTTGCAAACGCGGTAAGACCAAAAAAGTTTCTAAACAAAAAACTGCTTATGTACACTTAGTGTACATAAGCAGTTTTAGATTATACACAAATATTATTTTGTAAGAAATCTTCCAAGAAAGATCACAAGGCAAGCGCCAATTGTTGAAACAATGATAGAACCGATGAATCCGGATCCGTGGATTCCGATAAGACCAAGAACAACGTTTCCTACAAATGCGCCGACTATACCAAGGATAATATTTCTCACAAGGCTTCCGCTTGACTTCATGATCTGTCCTGCGGCCCAACCTGCAATTCCACCGATTATTAAAGCCATGATGATGGATGTAACAAAGCTTCCTACTGCAAACATAGTGATAGTTTTCCTCCTTAACCTGATGCTTATATATGAATGACAAGATGGCATAAGCTCAAATCATGTCATTTCATAGATAAATATAGCACAGTTTTGTGATAATATAAAAGAAATCGGTAATATGTATTGTTACAGTCATAGTGTATGAACGCGACAAGCGATTTTGTTTTTTGGAGGATGACATGGATAACGAGAACAGACCCGTTGGAAGAAAAAAGAAAATTACTGAAGGAGGCAGCGGCGTCCACAAGAGAGGCGAAGGTCTCGGAACAGGCCCTGTAGGTCAGAGCGGCGGATACTCTCAGGGACAGCATTCATCAGGTGATGACGGAGGGATGAGACGTTCTTCCGGAAGAAGTCCTCTTTTCATGATAATAATCATATTGGTATTGCTGCTTGGTGGCGGAGGAGGAATAAGCTCCCTCTTTGGAGGCGGAAGTGTTCCGTCAGGCGGTTCAATTCCTTCACAGGGAACTGTTACTTCGCAGCAGGGAACCAATTCCCAGACCGGAACAAATACAGCAAATGTTCCCGGAGACACAACTCAGACAGGTTCAGGACTTTCAACACTTGCGCAGCTTTTTGGCGGCGGAATGGGATCATACTCAGGAGCTAATGTAAGTTCGGCATCCTGGAGCGCAGAATCCAATACAGGAAATCTCAACAGGGATGTGGACCCCAAAGCCCGCGCAAAGCGTACAGCGATAAAGGGTAACGGACAGGATACCATTACCATCATGATGTACATGTGCGGAGCAGACCTTGAGTCAAGGGGTGCAATGGCAACCAAGGACATTCAGGAGATGCTTAAGGCTAACCTTGGCAACAACATAAATCTCCTTGTTTATACAGGTGGATGCAGACAGTGGCAGAACAATGTTGTCTCAAGCTCCACTAACCAGATCTATCAGATAAAAGACGGAAAGATGGCTCTTTTGGTTGATAATGTGGGAAATCTTCCTATGACCAAGCCTGATACTCTGTCAGCATATATCAAGTGGGCGGCAAAGAACTTCCCCGCAGACAGATATGAGCTTATTTTCTGGAATCACGGCGGCGGATCAACAGGCGGATACGGATATGATGAGCGCTTTGCTTCCGCAGGAGCTATGTCACTTGCAGGAATCAACACAGCGCTTAAGGATGGCGGAGTAAACTTTGACTTTGTGGGATTTGATACCTGCCTAATGGCTACCGTAGAAAATGCCCTTGTAGTTTCCAACTACGCAGATTACCTTATTGCCTCAGAAGAGACAGAGCCGGGAGTTGGCTGGTACTATACAGATTGGCTTACAGCCCTTGGCAGCAACACGTCAATGGATACTCTCGATATAGGAAAGAATATTATTGATTCATATACAGCTGCTTGTGCACAGACTTGCCCCGGACAGAAAACAACACTTTCGCTTATGGACCTTTCTGAATTGTCACAGACCGTTCCTTCAGAGCTTGCTGACTTTGCAAAGGATACAACAAGTCTCATTCAAAAAGATGAATTTGCGACAGTTTCCAAGGCAAGGAGCAGCACACGTGAATTTGCACAGTCAAGGATTGACCAGATCGACATTATAGACTTTGCAAACAGAATGGGTACAGACGAAGCAAAAGAGCTTGCGGAAGTACTTAGAAACGCTATCAAATACAACAGAACAAGCAGTAACATGACCAATTCCTATGGTCTATCCATTTATTTCCCTTACAAGACAGCAAGTAAGGTGGATAATATGCTCAGCACTTATCAAGCGATAGGAATGGGCGAAGACTATGCGAAGTGTATCAAGAACTTTGCACAGCTTGGAACCGCAGGACAGGTTGCAGCAGGTGGAACCCAGAGTCCGATGCCTTCTCTTTTCGGAGAGATGCCATCTTCCGGCGGCGGATCCTCTGCAGAGCTTATTTCACAGCTTCTTTCAACATTCCTTTCAAGTGATTTTAGCAGTGTTTCAGGGCTTTCTTCATCAAATACAGACTTCTTCGGAAGGGATCTTGATATTGAGAAGACAGCAGAGTATATAGCAAATAACAGATTTGATCCGGCGGCACTTATCTGGACCAATAATGACAACGGCGAAGATGTTATCTCACTTTCAGAAAGTGACTGGTCCAAGATCGAGAACCTTAAACTTAACATGTTCTATGATGACGGTGAGGGTTACATTGACCTTGGAATGGATAACGTATTTGAGTTTGATGACAAGGGAAATCTTAAGTCCCAGGATGATAAGACCTGGCTTGCGATTGACGGACAGGTGGTACCTTACTATGTAGTGGATGTTCAGGGAGATAGCAGTTCCTACCAGATAACCGGTCGTGTACCTTGTCTTCTCAACGAAGACGCGGCAAATCTCATTCTTGTATTTGACTCACAGAACGAGGACGGTTATGTTGCCGGTGCAGTAAGAGAGTACAAGGAAGGCGAGACTGAAACTATCGCCAAGAATATGACTGAACTGGAAGAAGGAGACACCATTGATTTTGTCTGCGACTACTATAACTATGACAAGGAGTACAGCGACAGTTACCTCCTTGGAGAGCGTATGGTCGTAAAGGGCAAGATGTCTGACATGCAGATTAGCAATGTTTACGTAGGAGACGGAACAGTGCTGGAAACATATTGCTTTACTGACATTTTCGGACAGGATTACTGGACTCCTGCACTTAAGCACTGATAATATGACGGCTGGGAGCTTTTTATGGATAGGTGTTTAACTACACTTTGTTACTTGGAAAAAGACGATAAGTATCTTATGATGCACAGAATTTCCAAGAAAAATGATATAAATAAAGACAAGTGGATCGGAGTAGGCGGCCACTTTGAAGAAAAGGAAAGTCCTGAGGACTGTATTAAAAGAGAAATCTATGAGGAAACAGGGTTTGATATTCCATTAGATGAGATAAGATACAGAGCTGTGGTGACTTTCATTTCAGACAAGGGCGACTATGAGCTTATGTCATTGTTTACAGCGAAGGCACCCGATGCTCAGCCAAAGGAGTGTGATGAAGGCGAGCTTTCATGGGTACCAAAAAGTGACATGTATAAGCTTAACCTTTGGGAAGGGGATAAGATCTTTTTAAAACTCCTTGAGGAGAGCAGCGATTTCTTTTCCCTAAAGCTTTCTTATGACAAGGAAGACAGACTTAAGGAAGCGGTGCTTAATGGTAAAGTGCTCAATTTTCGGGAAGTGCTTAATAAAATAGGCGGATAATTCTTTCTGCGGGCGGTCTGTGGACTGCTCGCAGTGCTGCGTAATGAGGATAATGATTTGGAAGAAAAGACAAGAGATTTTCTGGCAGGAAGAATAAAGGACCTGGCAACAAGAGCATACATGAATAATTTTGTCACTCACACGGATTTTCTCTCCGTGTCCGAGCTGGCATGCTTTTATCAGATACTTGCAAGTGAGGGAGTATCTTCTAACTCTAATGTATACTGCGGAGCGCGATTTGTGGTATATGGAGGAGCCAAAGATGCGGAGAGAGCAATGGTCTGTTTTCTACCCGAGTACCTGGATGAAGAGAGTTTTCTTTTGGCAGAGGAAAGTGAACCTACAGTTCTTAATTGTGTTCGCATAAGGCCTGTGAACGCCAAGTTTGCAGATGATCTTAATCACAGGGATTATCTGGGCAGTGTAATGAATCTGGGGATTGAAAGAGATCAGATAGGAGATATCCTTATAGGAGAAAAAGAGGCATATCTGTTCGCGACAACTGACATTGCAGAAATGATCTGCAAGGAGCTGATACGAATCAGACATACCTCAGTGAAATGTGAAAAGGTAAATACAAGTGATTGCAATGTGGAGCCCAGATATGAGGAGGTAAGTGGAAGCGTTGCTTCGGAAAGAATCGATGCAATACTGGCCTTTGTTTATCATCTTTCCAGGTCTGAAGCTCAGAAGCTTATAGAGTCCGAGTCGGTGTTCATCGATGGAAAGACTGCCTACAGCGGAGGATATGATCTTAAATCCGGCGCAAGAGTATCAGTGAAAGGCCATGGGAAGTTTATTTATCTGGGGACCACAAATACAACAAGGAAAGGCAGGTTGTTTATAAAAGTAAAACTCTTTGCCTGATTATAAGAGCTTTTCAACGCATGCGGACACATCGTCCATCTTGTGTGTGGGCTCAAAACGGGCAACAACGTTGCCGTTCCTATCAATAACAAACTTGGTGAAATTCCACTTTATATCAGGATTGTTCTTGTAATCCTTATCGAGCTTCTTGAGCATAACGCTCATTGCAAGGGCAGCAGGTCCTTTTCCGAAACCTTCAAAGCCCTTCTGGCTCTTGAGATACTGATATAAAGGAAGCTGATTCTCACCGTTTACATCAGATTTGGTCATCTGAGGAAACTGAGTGTTGTAATGAAGCTGACAGAATTCATGAATCTCTTCATCGGTTCCGGGTGTCTGACCCGCAAACTGGTTGCAGGGAATATCAAGAACCTCAAACCCTCTGTCATGGAACTTCTCATACATCTCCTCGATGTCCTTGTAGTGAGGGGTAAAGCCGCAGCCTGTTGCAGTGTTTACCACAAGCACAACTTTGCCCTTAAATGAATCGAGTTTAACCTCGTTTCCATTAGTATCTGTAACTGAATAATCATAAAAACTCATGGTCTATACCTCCGTGAATATAAACAAAAACAAACAATAACTTGATTTAGTAAAATTATATTGCATACAATCTAAAATGTCAATACTTGTTGCAAAATATTTTTCACACCCTTATAGTTTAATAAGAATATAAGGCGGAAAAGGAATGAGTAATTATATTATCTTTGACCTTGAGTGGAATCAGGGTGAAGCACCTGTTACCGAAAACGGTAAGACTCTTTCTTTTGAAATAGTCGAGATAGGTGCGGTTAAACTTAATGAAAAAAGAGAAAAAGTCGGCGAATTCAGCAGACTTATCAAACCTCAGATACATAAGCAGATGCACAAGATAACGGGCAAACTTATTCATCTGACCATGGAGGATCTGGAAAACGGCGTTTCTTTTCAGGAAGCGGCTACGGATTTCCTTGCCTGGTGCGGTGAAGACCCCAAGTTTTGCAGCTGGGGGCCTCTTGATCTGACCGAATTTCAGCGCAATCTGGATTTCTTCGGAATGCCTCTTTTATCAGACAGACCACTTGCTTTCTATGATGTGCAGAAGCTTTACAGCCTTGCTTATGATGATGGCAAGACCAGAAAATCTTTGGAATCTGCAGTAGAGGATCTGGGAATCGGAAGTGATATACCTTTCCACAGAGCACTTGCAGATGCAACATATACGGCGGAGATTTTCAAAGGATTTGGAGAGAAGATACTCAGCAAAGTCTCTTTTGATACTTATGTAACACCCAAGACCAAAAAGCAAGAGATCAAGATTATCTTTGACAACTACGAGAAGTACATTTCAAGAGAGTTTGACACCAAGGAAGATGTTCTTGAGAATATGGAGATCATGAGCACCAAGTGCTATCTTTGCAAGAAGAATATCCGACGTAAGATAAAATGGTTTACACCTAACGGCAAGCACTACTACGCGGTTGCCTACTGCGAAAAGCACGGTTATATGAAAGCTAAAGTCAGGATCAAAAAAGCTGAGAACGGAAGGCTTTTTGTAGTTAAGACCTGCCGCTTTATCTCCCCGGAAGATGTTGAGGATATGAAGGTCAAACAGAGAAAAATAAAGAAAAGACAAAGCCATGACCAGTAATGATCATGGCTTTTATCATGAGTATAATCGTTATTAAAATTTCTTGGAGCGCCATTTATTAAATTCGCGCTTTCTTCTCCTATATCTGATTCGATCACTCTTTGAAGTATACTTGCGGTTTGAAGGTGCCTTTATAGATGTGGAACCAAAGAAGAATGATATGATCACTATCAGTACCGCAATTATCATAAGGACCTTGATATTTATAAATATAGGTTTAACCGAATGAACTTCACCATTGGAAGTGTTCTTTGGCCCGGAGTAGGATATAAGAGCTCTTCCCACCGGAGTGCCGTTATATGTATATATTACTTTGGCTACAGCGGATGGATCATCTTTTTTATCCTTTTCTGTAAGTTCATAGGATACAGAGTATTCGGTATCTTCAATAGAAGCAGTCTTTGGAAGCACGACACTGTCTGAATCATTAAGACGCAGTATTGTTCCGGACTTTCCAAATACATCGTTGTCTGACTCAAAGAAAAGAGAATCATCCGGCATGTATCTTGAATCATTATCTGCGATGTTTACAGTACCGAAGTTGTTGAAGGCATAATCAAACAAGGTCACTGTATCAGTAAACTGCTCCGGAGAATCCTCCATGAAAACAACGCAGATAAGCTTCATACCGTTTTTCTCGGCGCAGGTCACAAGGGTTTCCTGTGCAAGATCCGTATATCCTGTCTTGCCACCTATGATACCCTCGTATGGAACCTCACCTGTTATAAGCTTGTGCTTATTGTTCAGATAAAAATCGTCGGGCTGTGTAGCAGTAGGTGTGAAGTGATATCTGGGAGTATTGGCAACCTTACACAGAAGCTCGTTATCAAAAAACTGTCTTGCAATGGTGGCAAGGTCATAAGCACTGGTGTAATGGTCAGCCGCCTGAAGACCGTTTGTATTGGAAAAATGTGTATCGTTACAACCAAGGTCTTTGGCTCTCTGATTCATGAGACTTACAAAATCACCTATACTGCCGCTTATATGTTCCGCCACGGCATTTGCAACCTCGTTGGCACTACCGACCATGATTCCGTAGAGCGCCTGCTCAAGTGATATTGACTGCCCAACGTCCATGCCGATACTGGATCCGTCATGGGGGACGCTGAAAACCGCCTCATTGGAAAAAGATATTTTATCGCTTAGATTGGCATTTTCCGCGGCGAGAAGACAAGTCATTATCTTGGTGGTGCTGGCGGGATAAAGCTGCTCATGTATATTCTTGGCATATAATATAGTCCCGGTCTTAGCTTCCATAACGATAGCCGATTTGGCATTGATCGCAGGGCCTTGCGGCCAGCTTTCGATCTGATTACTCTCTATAGGAAGTTCTCTTCTTGCAGGAGCATCCATTAGCTTTCCGGAATCTCCGGTACTTTCTTTTTCATCGGCATACACACTCTGGGTAATAAAAGAAAAAGATAAGATGATTGTCAAAAGAGCTATCGTGAACTTATTTAGTTTTGAAGTGTAAAATGCATGTAGTAAGTTGTTCATCGTATGTAAATAATACAATACTTCCAAATCCAGAGCAAATGTTGTAAAATTCTCTTATAAGATATATAGGTAGGAATATAAATGCGTTTACGTAATATTGCAGGTTCCAGAGAAGTAATAGCGGAGAGTAGCTTCACCGTCAAGGAGCCTGAGAAGATGAAGGGCCTCTGGAGAAAAGAGGTATTTGGAAACGATAACAAGATACATATTGAGATAGGAATGGGTAAGGGAAGATTCCTTATGGATATGGCGGCCCTCCATCCGGACATCAATTATGTTGGAATAGAGAAATATTCAAGCGTTCTTATACGTGCCATTCAGAAGCAGGAACAGCTCCTTCTTCCAAATGTTATATTTATCAGAATGGACGCAGAGAATATTTGCGACGTATTCGCTCCTTCCGAGGTAGACAGGATATATCTCAATTTCTCTGATCCCTGGCCCAAGGACAGACATGCCAAGAGAAGACTTCCTTCAAGGGAGTTCCTTAAAAGGTATGACAAGATTCTTGTACCGGACGGAGTTGTAGAATTTAAGACAGATAACAAAGACCTTTTTGATTTTGCACTGGAAGAGGTTGAACCGGCAGGTTGGACATTGGATGCCGTTACACGAGATCTTCATAACGATCCAGTTATGAACGAAGGAAACGTGATGACAGAATATGAGGAGAGATTCTCTTCCATGGGCAATCCGATTTATAAATACATTGTAAGCAGAAAGGGGAGCTAATTATGGACTACAGTTTAAACAGCCAGAATTTTGAAGCAGAAGTTTTACAGAGCAAATTACCGGTATTAGTTGATTTCTCAGCTGACTGGTGCGGGCCGTGTAAGATGATGGCACCCATGATGGACGAGTTTGCCGAAGAATATGAAGGCGAGCTTAAAGTTATGAAGATCAATGTAGATCAGGCACCTGATATAGCGCAGAAATACAATGTTATGTCCATACCGATGTTTGCATTTTTCAAAGGCGGAGAAGTAGTAGACACAGCGGTTGGAGCACTTAACAAGACAAAATTACAGGGAATTATCGACAAGGTGCTGGCTTAAAAGGCCAGCACTATTTTAAAGAGGAGCAAAAGTTTTGGCGGACAAAATAACCAATTTTGAAGACTATAAGAAAAAATCAGAAACTGAGCCCGTTGAAAATGCTGATCCAATTAAGAAGGAAGATGTTGTCTCAGAGCAGAAGCCGGATAAGACACCGGATAGGAAACCTGAGAGAAAACCGGATCTTAGCGAGACTACGATAATAAATCGTATTGAGATAGAAGATCCCTACAACTTCTTTACAGAAGAGGAAAGAGAAGCATATTTTCGTGAAAGACAGAAGGCAGAGAAAGCTCAGGACCAAGATACAAAAGGGGTAACTTTGCCCAAGAACAAGGAACCTGAGAAGCCGATCAGGCAGGAGACCCAGAAGGTAACAGCACAGACTGCAAGGGTTGACAAGGAACCGGAGAAACCTATAAGACAACGTAGGCCCCGTAGAGAAGAGTATTACGAGGATGATGTCCGAGAAGAATATGAAGAGGACGATATCCGGGACGATGAGTATTATTATCCCGAGGATGACAGATACGACGATTATCGTGAGGACTACGACGGCGAATATGAAGACAGATACGATGATGATTACGAGGATGACTATGATGAGTCTGACGACAAACTTATGCGAATGGTTGTCAGAATTGCATCCGTGTTGACAGGAATCATTATCCTGGGTATTGTTGCCTTTTCTGTAAAGTCATTTGTTTTTGATAAACTGCACAACGAGGATGAGGAAAGTAATGAACCCGGCACGGAAGTTGTGGTAGATCCCAGCGAGCAGCAGCCTCAAGGCTTTGAAATCCCTGAAGGTTATACTCAGACTGATGATACCGTGACTGTTATAAATAATGATCTTAATCTCAGAAATAAGCCCAAGAGTGTAGAGGGCAGCGAAGTTATGGCTGTGGCCAAAGTCGGAACACAGCTTAAGAGAGTTGCTCTTAGCAACGATGGATACTGGGCAATCGTTGAATACGACGGACAGTATCTGTATGCTTCAACGAATTATTTATCTACTCCTTGAGTGAAGCCAGCTATAGAAGCGATCCACTGCTTCAGACAAAGATGTGCTTGAGCGTGAAAAAGATTCAGTGTGATTCAAGACTTCATCGGCAGATGTGTCTTTTGCATAATCCGCGATCTTCTCGGCATATTTTTGCTCAAGAGAATGGCAGTCCATATTTATAAGTAAGGTAGAACTAAGAGTGCTCACGCTCTCATAGAGAGCTGGGTACTTCTTTTGTACGATAGCAAATTCATCCAGAATCTGTTCTCTGCTCTGAAGGCAGAAAAGCCCATATACGGATTCAACGATCTCATGAGGTTCAATCTCATCGCGATATGAATTGTCCTCATAATTGTCCTGGGTCGCGTAATATTCGCAGATCTCCTGAACGAGAGTACCTACCTTTGGATTGTCATAAAGTTTTTGAAGTTCGTCTATTTTTCTATCGCTCATGCTGTAAGTATAACATAATATGAAGGAAATCAGACAATGAAGATTGGCATTTTTGATTCCGGGATAGGCGGTCTTTCCGTACTTCACGAAGCATACCATATGCTACCCGGTCAAAACTACATATTCTATGCAGACGTTGAACATGTCCCTTACGGAACCAAGACTCCTGATGAGATTCTTGGATACACTGAAGAGATTACGAAATTTCTTTTGAATAAGGGAGCGGAAGCGATCGTGGTTGCCTGCAATACAGCCACCAGCGTAGCCATAAAAGAGCTTAGAAAAAGATATGACATACCGATCCTTGGAATGGAGCCCGCTGTAAAACCCGCAGTAGAGGGCACCGATCAGAAAAGGATCATGGTGATAGCAACACCGGTTACCATAAGAGAGGATAAATTAAGAGATCTTCTTCACAGAGTGGATGAGGAGCACAGGGTTGACCTTCTTCCCATGCCGCGACTGGTGGAGTTCGCAGAAAAAGAAGAATTTGAGACGGAGGAAGTCAGGAATTATCTAAAGGAGCAGTTTAGAGACTACAATATGGATGATTACTGCGCTCTGGTTCTTGGTTGTACTCATTTCAATTATTTTAAACCCCTTTACAGAGAGTTTTTTGGACCTGAGACATTGATGATTGACGGTAACAAAGGGACTATTCGTCACCTGGCGGATGTTTTAGGACTTTCTTTGTCCAATTCCCCCGATAATGTGGTATACTTTGATAATGTGCACAAGATGTTGTGTGAGTTAAGTACAGAATATTATTTCTCTGGCAAGAACATTTCCGATGAAAAAACGCTGGAACACTTGAAAAGACTGCATAACAGGCTGGAAGAAGTGCGCGAAAAATAATTATTAATTCCCTTGAATTAATCAATATAATGTATTATCATTAATTTGCAACCACAAGATATAGTTGTGGTTGAATTTATCTATGTGATTGTTTTAGGGATTGAAGAATTGCAAGGGGGTTCTTATGAAGATCATTAAGAGAAGCGGTAAGGAAGTAGCATTTGACGGCAATAAGATTCTTGCGGCTATCCAGAAGGCAAATGACGAGGTTACTGAGGAGAAAAAACTGACAGCAGGCCAAATCAGTGACATCGAGATGGGAGTTGAGAAGCAGTGCGCTTCCCTCACTCGTGCGGCAAGTGTCGAGGAGATTCAGGACATGGTTGAGGATGGCCTGATGAGATCCGGCAAATTTGAGGTTGCCAGAAAATATATTACATATCGTTATAAGCATGCTCTTGTCAGAAAGTCCAACACTACTGATGAGCAGATCATGTCTCTTATTGAATGCAACAACGAAGAAGTTAAGCAGGAGAATTCCAACAAGAACCCTACAGTAAACAGCGTTCAGAGAGACTACATGGCGGGCGAAGTGAGCAAAGATATCACCAGAAGATTCCTTCTTCCCGAGGATGTAGTCAAAGCACATGAAACAGGACTTATCCACTTCCATGATTCGGATTATTTTGCTCAGCATATGCACAATTGCTGTCTGGTTAATTTGGAGGATATGCTTCAGAACGGAACAGTTATTTCCGAGACTATGATTGAGCGTCCCAAGAGCTTTTCAACTGCATGTAATATTGCCACTCAGGCTATTGCGCAGATTGCAAGCTCACAGTACGGCGGACAGAGTATAACTCTTTCCCACCTTGTACCTTTTGTGGACGTAAGCAGACAGAAGTTCCGCAAAGAAGTTGCGCTCGAGTTTGAAACTGCAGGAATGAAGATCAACAAGAAGCAGGTCAACGAGATTGCCGAGATGCGTGTCAAGAAAGAAGTTGAGAGAGGATGTCAGGTAATTCAGTACCAGGTTATCACTCTTATGACTACTAACGGACAGGCGCCCTTCATAACAGTGTATATGTACCTCGATGAGGTCCCGGAAGGTCAGACAAGAGAAGATCTGGCTATGGTCATTGAGGAAATGCTCAAACAGCGTATTACCGGCGTAAAGAATGAGAAGGGACAGCTCATTACACCTGCTTTCCCTAAGCTCATTTATGTACTCGACGAAGACAATATACATGAAGATTCCAAATACTGGTATTTGACAGAGCTTGCTGCTAAATGTACAGCAAAGAGACTTGTTCCCGACTATATCTCAGCTAAGAAGATGAGAGAGCTTAAGGCAGGGGATGTATATCCTTGCATGGGATGCAGAAGCTTCCTTACACCTGATAACGAAAAGGTGGCAGAAGGTCTTTGCAACAAGGACAACAAGGCAGGCGCGCTCAATTACGTAGAGGGTCAGCACAAATACTACGGAAGATTCAATCAGGGTGTAGTTACTCTTAATCTTGTTGATGTTGCTTGTTCATCGAATAAGGACATCGATAAGTTCTGGGAACTTATGGAAGAGAGAACAGAACTCTGCAAGAGAGCGCTTATGTGCAGACATGAGAGACTCCTTGGAACACCTTCCGATGTAGCACCTATCCTGTGGCAGAATGGAGCCCTTGCAAGACTTAAAAAGGGCGAGAACATAGACAAGCTTTTGTTTGGTAACTACTCAACAATATCACTTGGCTATGCCGGACTTTGCGAATGTACTAAGTACATGAAGGGAGTATCTCATACAGATCCCAAGGGCAAAGATTTTGCACTGCAGGTAATGCAGTTCCTTAACGACAAGTGTGCTAAGTGGAGAGCAGACACAAATATTTCATTCTCTCTCTATGGAACTCCTCTTGAGTCCACAACCTACAAGTTTGCTAAGTGCCTTCAGAAGCGTTTTGGAATCATACCTGAGGTTACAGATAAGAACTATATTACAAACAGCTATCACGTTCACGTAACAGAGCAGATAGATGCATTTACAAAGCTCAAATTTGAGTCTGAATTCCAGGCTCTTTCACCCGGAGGAGCTATCAGCTATGTTGAGGTTCCCGATATGACAAGCAACATTGATGCCGTAATATCAGTTATGAAATATATTTACGACAACATCATGTATGCAGAGCTTAACACCAAATCTGATTATTGCCAGTGCTGCGGTTATGATGGGGAGATTAAGATTGTTACAGATACAGACGGCAAGCTCATTTGGGAATGCCCTAACTGCGGAAACAGAGATCAGAACAAGATGAACGTTGCAAGACGTACCTGCGGATATATCGGAACACAGTTCTGGAATCAGGGACGTACACAGGAGATAAAAGAAAGAGTTCTCCACCTTGCGACACCTAAATGCTGATAAATTCCATAATCTTCATAATTATTCAAGGCAAGGTCGGAAATTTCCGACCTTGTTTTATACAAGAGGAAAAAGAATTATGAACTACGGACAGATATATTACAACGATGTGGCAAACGGAATAGGATGTAGAACCGCTTTTTTTGTAAGTGGTTGTACCCATCATTGCAAGGGCTGCTTTAATGAGATGACCTGGGATTTTAACTATGGACAACTCTATACCAAGGAGGTTGAGGATGAGATAATAGAATCCCTTAAACCTGAGTATGTAAGCGGACTTTCCGTTCTTGGCGGAGAACCTATGGAGATAGTAAACCAGAAAGAGATAAGACCTCTTCTTGAGAGGGTAAAAAAAGAAGTTCCACATGCTACAGTCTGGATTTACTCCGGATACACATGGGAGGAGCTTACGGATCCAAATAATAAAAGATGCCACGGAGATGACACAGAGGCAATTCTTTCTATGACGGATATTCTGGTAGATGGAAAGTTTGAACTGGAAAAAAGAAGTTTGCTTCTCAGATTTAGAGGATCCTCAAATCAGAGGGTCATAGATGTGCAGGAAACACTGAAAAAAGGAGAGGTTGTATTGTCTAAGTATAACGACAAAGAAGAGTCCAGACTCAGCTAAGTCAAGAACAACATTTGCAATGCAAACAACAATGTAAGCACTTACATTTAACGTGTAAGTGCTTTATTATATTTATATCAGCAGTAATGATGATTTAAGTCGGTGTCGTAACCCGCAAGGAGGCATATATGAAAGATGAGAGATTTGATCTACTGACTTTCGGTGAGATTATGTTACGTCTTTCTCCGCCGAATTATGAGCGTATGACACGAGGCGATGTTTTTGATAAGAGAGCCGGAGGATCGGAACTTAATGTTGCATCCGGAGTTGCTCTTCTGGGACTTCGTACCGGAGTTATTTCAAGACTTCCGCAGAACGCCCTTGGAACATTTATCAAGAACAGGATCAGATTCGAGGGAGTTTCTGATGACTACCTCATATATGACGATTCTCCGGAAGCCAGACTTGGCATCTATTACTATGAGAACGGAGCGGCTCCGCGGAAGCCATCCATTGTCTATGACAGGATGAATTCCTCGATCACGAGGATATCCCTTGATGAGATACCTGATAGCGTCTACAAGGCTACAAGGATGTTCCATACAAGCGGCATTACACTTGCGCTTAATAAGAACACCTGTGAAGTTACAACAGAGCTTATAAGGAGATTCAAAGAGGGTGGAGCATTAGTTTCCTTTGATTGCAATTACCGAGCTAATCTGTGGAGTGAAGAGGACGCTCGCGCAGCGATATATAATATACTTCCCTATGTTGACATTCTCTTTGTCTCAGAAGAGACATCCAGGAGGATGATGAAAAAGAGCGGTGAGCTCAAGGACATTATGAAGAGTTACACCACAGATTATCCTGTACAAATTGTTTGCACGACGCAGCGCGAGGTCATCAGTCCTAGAAAGCATAATTTCACATCAACCATCTACGATGCCAAGAGCGATAAGTTCTACACAGAGGCACCATACAAGGATATTGATGTAATAGACAGAATAGGATCCGGGGATGCATATGTATCCGGAGTATTATACGGAATCCTTAAGTACGGAGATGTAGAGAAGGCACTTGCCTACGGCAATGCAACCTCCAGTGTGAAGAACACCATCCCCGGAGATTTACCCGCAAGTGATCTTAGAGAGATAGACAGTATCATCAAGAATCACAGTGCAGTTGGTCCCACAAGCGAGCTTGATCGCTGAGACCGCTTTAATATGCCGATTTACGTTCGCCATAACGTATTTCCTTTATAAAAACCTCTAATTGCAGGGAGACCTGCAGACCCAAAAAAAGACCGACCCCCGGTCTTTTTTTGTTGCACAAGACCGGCAAGGTACATGGCACAACAACTGCAGGCACGCTTTCGCTCGATTTCACACGCAGCGGTACATAATGCCCGAAAAAACCGGGCATAAGTACCGGCGTGTTCAAACGACCTGCAGTTATTTGTGCAATGTGTCTTTTCGGTAATTGTTATCAAAAAGAAAAGAGAATAACTAAAAACATTCTTGAAATTATAAATTTATAAAGAATTTATCCGATATACAAAATGAGATAGTATTGAATGATTTAAATGGATTTGCTAAATGCGTCAAGGAGGATGCACATGTCTATCGAAATCTTAAACGATCAAAATTCATTTAATAAATTTGTATATAACGATGCTGTGTCTGATCATGCACAGATTGGCAGGAGGCTTAAGTCTAAGCTTGAGCCTGAGTCTGAAGAATCCCTTGCTAAAAAGGAATACGAGATGAGAAAAGCGGAGAGAGAAAAGAGCGTAGCCGACCAGAGTATGTGCTATGCAGAGAAACTTCGCGCTTTAAGAAATAAATCCAAAACAGCATCCCTTCAGAAAAAGAAACTCCAGTATAATTTCAAAAAGATATCTTCGATGATAATTCGAAGCAAAAACAGCGTAAGTGCCAGAAAGGCAGTTCAGGCTGCAAGGCGGGAAGTTATGAGGCTAAACCGTCTAAAAGGCGGCGGTGAATATGAGGACGAAGAGCTTCAGCTTGCAATAGATCATGCTAAAGCAATGGTTAAAGTTGCCAAGAAGAAAGTCCATCATCTTGAGCAGGAAGAGATGATAGAAAGAGGAGCCGGTGGAGCTTTTGAAGAAATAGAAGAGCGGGATGATAGCGAGGACAGCGAAGCTAAAGAAGAAAATGAAGAGCTTTCTGAAGAAGCCTCGGAAGGAAAGCCGGAAGAAGCTTATTTAGCGGATGAATATTGTAATGGCGGGCAGATGGTAGCGGAGGCGAAATCTCTTGAAGATTCATACGATTATATGAGCAGTGAGGATTATGCAGAAATTATTTTAGATGGCCCGCAGATTGAGGACGTCCCTGTAGATATTGCAGAAACTGAAAGTGATACAATGGCAGAGCTTATGAGTGAGTTCTCGGAAGAGATGGAAGCTATGATGGAAGAGCTTGATCTTACAGATCTTGCGCAGACCATGTATGCTCCGAATCCAAATATGTCCGAAGACGATCTTAAAATGCTCAAGATAAAGCACCGGACTAAAGAGCTTAAAGACATTGCGGAAGCCGACAAGGAGTATCTTAAAAAGCTTTTCGCCTATGAGGAATCCAAGAAAAACAGTTCTTCAAATGCTGTAAGCAGCGCTATCTCCGGAAGTTCTGCACCTGTGTTTAAAGAAGATTCGCTCGGCATTACGCCAATAATCTCAATGCCGGGCGCGGCAGCAGGCGGGATGAGCGCAGCGCCTATGTCTCCCGGAGGGATAGACGTATCAGTATAAAGGAAAAGATGTAAGGAAAAAAGGTATTATAATATCTTCTATGTGCGGGGGCTAAAAACACCTCCCCTTGACAAGGTACATAAATGTTAATAAAATCATTTTTAAAATAATACGACGTTGAAGAGGAATAGTAACTGCGAGAGCGTTTCAGAGAGGGAGCCGTTGGTGCGAGGCTCTTACGAATAAACAGTGAACCCGCCTTGGAGTTCTGCATGAAAGCTTTTTTAAAATACAGCATAAATGCAGCGTTTCCCGCGTTAAGGGTTAAATTGAGTGAGACCACAGCAAAAGCTGCTTGGTTTAAATAGGGTGGTACCGCCGAGAATCTTCGGTCCCTGTTATGGGATCTGAAGGTTCTTTTCTTTTACGAAAAATCCCTCAAGTTCCCGGAAACACTTAATTGCTAAAAAAGGAGAACAGACATGGCTGACAACAAGAAACTTGTATCAGAGATCACATCCATGGATGAGGATTTCACACAATGGTATACCGACGTATGTATTAAGGCAGACCTGGTAAGCTATTCCAACATCAAGGGATGCATGGTTATTAAACCCGCCGGATACGCAATCTGGGAGCTTATTCAGAAGCACCTTGATGCCAGATTTAAGGCAACAGGAGTGCAGAATGCATATCTTCCTATGTTTATTCCTGAGTCACTTCTTCAGAAGGAGAAGGATCACGTAGAGGGATTTGCACCGGAAGTTGCGTGGGTAACACACGGAGGAATGGAACCTCTCACTGAGAGATATTGCGTTCGTCCTACATCAGAGACTCTTTTCTGCGACTACTACAAGGGAGAGATCCACTCATACAAGGATCTTCCTCAGGTTCTCAACCAGTGGTGCAGCGTTGTTCGTTGGGAGAAAGAGACAAGACCTTTCCTTAGAAGCCGTGAGTTCCTCTGGCAGGAAGGACATACAGCGCACGCTACATTTGAAGAGGCAGAGGAGCGTACACAGCAGATGCTTAACGTATACGCTGACTTCCTTGAGAACGATATGGCTATCCCTGTAATTAAGGGACAGAAGACTGATAAGGAGAAATTTGCAGGAGCAGAGGCTACATATACAGTTGAAGCTCTTATGCATGACGGAAGAGCTCTTCAGAGCGCAACCAGCCATAATTTCGGTGATGGATTTGCCAAGGCATTCGGAATTCAGTACGCAGGCAAAGACAACCAGCTTCACTATGTAAATCAGACATCCTGGGGACTTACAACACGTACAATCGGAGCTATGATCATGGTTCACGGTGACAATTCAGGTCTCGTTGTACCTCCTAAGATCGCTCCTATCCAGGTTGTTGTTATTCCTATCCAGCAGAAGAAGGAAGGCGTTCTTGATGCAGCATATGATATTGCAAAGAGCCTTTCAGATTACAGAGTAAAGACTGACGATACAGACAGAACACCAGGATTTAAGTTTGCTGAGCAGGAGATGAGAGGAATTCCGATCCGTGTAGAGATTGGACCTAAGGATCTTGAAGCCGGCAAGTGTGTTCTTGTAAGAAGAGATACAAGAGAAAAGATTGAGTGCGATATCTCTGAAGTAGCAGCTAAAGTAGGAGCGCTTCTTGATCAGATCCAGAATGATATGCTTGCAAGAGCAAAGAAGCACCTTGAGGATCACACATTCGTTGCACACAACAAGGAAGAGTTCGCAGAGAACTTCAAAGAGACTAAGGGCTTTGTAAAGGCTATGTGGTGCGGAGACCGTGAGTGTGAGGATAAGATCAAGGAAGAGTTCAACGTAACCAGCCGTTGTATGCCTTTTGAGCAGGAGAACATCTCAGATGTTTGTCCTATCTGTGGTAAGCCTGCCAAGAAGATGGTTTACTGGGGAAGAGCATATTAATACAAGCAGTAAAATGTAAAAAAAGTCAGTGTGGAAATATCATATTCCACACTGACTTTTTTAATTCAAAGATTATCATGCCGGTTACTTCGGATTGCTGATAGATTTTCCGGCGCTTTTTCTGGCGTAATAAACTTTTTTGTTATTGTACATTCTCTGATCTGCCAACATGAATACTGTGTGAGCGTCCCTCGCATCTGCTTCGGAGCGGAAGGCAAAGCCGTGAGATACACTGTGATTTATGCCCGGATCTTCTTTATCAAGTTCAGTAAGCTTGATGTCCAGATCATGCAAAAGCTTTTCTACAGTTTCTTTGTCGATTGACTCGGAGATCATCATAAACTCATCACCGCCAATTCTAAAGCATTCGCCATGGCCCTTGAATACCTCGGCAAGTGCTCCGGAGAAGCTCTTAAGAAGCTTATCTCCTGCAGGATGACCATCATTATCGTTGACTTCTTTTAAACCATTAAGATCAAGGCTTACAATGCAGAAATCTGAATCGGATTTATCAATCTCCGCAAGCTTCTTATCACAGCTTGCTCTGTTTGGAAGCTGAGTCAGAGCATCCTCATAGGCAATCTGAGCAAGAGATGCATACTCTTTTCTCTGAGCATAAATTCTCGTCATAAATACGAAATGATTAAGGAGCTGAGTTATGACAAAAAACAGTCCGGCGGCAGGTATCGCGATAGTCATAAGTATGCTGTCCCTACAGTCCATTACAGGGTTTGCTGCGTCAACACCGGCAGTCAGGATAAGCGCTATTGAAAGGAGCGTTAATCCAAACATAAGGATCTGGGTCGTGGGATTCTTGGACTTAGCCTTAAAGTCCACAAAATCATATACCGCAAGGAACAGAAAGCTTATTAGGGCAAGCAGGTAATAGGGGATAAGGAAGTGATGTATATGAACCTTATCCGTCAGGTGCAGTATGATAAACAAAAAGCTAAAGAACAAAGATCCGTATCCCATTATTGTAAGGACAAGTCCGTCGTAGCGCTTGTGCAGGCTGTAGATCAGCGAGTAGATGGTAGGAACAAGCAGATACAGCGCCGAGTAGCCTATGAAGGAGGATGTCGCCTTATCAAGAAGGAATGTAAAGCAGTTAAACTCTGTAAGAAGCCATACGCCCAAAAGGATACCGATAATGGAGCAAATAATCTGGTTAAGCACATCCGAATAACGCATGTAGAACGCAAGAGAGATGAGCAGGAATATGTGACCGAAAACAATAAGGAAGATTCCCGTAAGGAGCGGAAGACTTGCCGTATAAAGAAGATTTCTGTAAAGGTCATCAAAATCACCCATCATCATGTTTACAACATTTGCTTTGGTGTTGTTCTCAGTGATATAGAGGTTTATTGAAAGCTTTTTGTCTGCATAATCAGGATCGAGGGGAACAACATTGTAGCCGTTTCCGATAAAAGAACCGTCTGCAATGGCGTCAAGCCCTTCATAAGCAATAAGCTTTCCGTCAAGGAATACCTCGTAGGCGCAGCATTCTGTCTTAAAAATAAGATAAGGGAAGGGTGCATTGCAGGTATCAAGGAGCTTTGGGAGCGTGAGGGTAATCTTATCTCCTCGTGAAAAAGAGATTCCGATTTGCCCACTTAAGTGACTAAGCTCAGTGTTAAGATACTGCTGGTTTCTGTAGGTTGCTACCCAACCTTTTTCCAAAGAATACATCGGATAGTGTCTCTCAAAACGAAGGAAACTAAAAAATACAGAAAAGAGCATTATGATAAAGAGGGTTGATATGCTTATAAAAGTCGCAGTCTTACGCATTGAAAGTCACCCCCATTTCATTATTGTGTCGATGCTCTTTTTTCATCTCATACATACGAGAATCCGCAAGCATATATACCTCCTGAGCAGAGCTGTTTGGAACCTCGTAGCTGTAGGCATATCCGTAGGAAGCACTGTATTGGAACACCTGCTCTTTCCTGTTCCATTCAGATAAAAGAGCGTAGAAATCATGAATTCTCTTGGTGCAATGAGAAGCCTGCTCATCCAGGAGAATTACTATAAACTCATCACCGCCCATTCTGCCTATGAGATTGGCGTCCCAGAAGCAATTGGTCAGAATCGTTGAAAAGCCTGTGAGGAGGCGATCGCCCTCCTGGTGGCCGTAGGTGTCATTAACTACTTTTAGCTTATTAAGATCAATGCTAAAGATGGTGTACAGACTGTGCTCGCTTGATATCACCTGCATTATCTGCTCGCACCTTGCTCTGTTTGCAAGACCTGTGAGTGGATCGGTGTACGCAAGATCCACCATCTGTCTTTTCATGGAAGTATAGTTGTTGTTGTAAATACTGTAGAAAAGGTAACTGATAATAAGGCAGGACACAAACAAAAGAGCCCCGAAGGTAAAACCGTTACCATAGATATAAAGCCCGCCGGTGTTACTCTTATACTTGTGATAATCGTAAATAAAAATGTCAGATATGGCAAAGAGCATAAAAGCAAGTATTCCAAGTATAAAGAACAGATCCGACGTAGTATTGTGATCATCCGAAGTAAAGAAATGTTCTCGCTCTCTGTATATGAGGATAACAGCCATGATACTCTGAATTATTACGGAAGCCTGTACAAAAGTAGTTACTGATGAAAACTTAAGAGCATTGGCGCGGTCCAAAAGGAAGATTACGATAAAGAAACCTATGTTAAACAGGAACATAGCCAGGAAGATTGGCCTGCTTCTTTTGGGAAATACAGAGAAAAGATATCCCGTTATGGATATGGGAATACAAATAAACGAAACATATTGACAGAAATTATTGACATGGGGATTGTTGATCATCATGTCAATAAGTCCGAATTGTCCGAGGATAAAAGTACCAAGGAGAAAAGAAGTAAGACCGCTAAAGAAAAGTCTTAGCTCCCTGTCGTGGTAGATATACATGTAAGGTGAAATAATGATAAGAATAAGCCCCAGCATAGACAAGAAGATGCCGGAGAAAATACTTACCGAGTTTTGCAAAAGATGGTAGGAAAGCACGTCAACTCTGCTTCCTAGAATAAAATCAGAAAGTGATGAAAAAGATGCAGCTCTTGTTCCGTGAAAAACAACTCTGATGCGGTTTCCGGAATGTGAGCCTATTAAAGAAACGCTGTTAAATCTGTCCGGGCAATATTTGTATTTGCCGTAAATATCACGACCGAAGGTATAGATAAGATCTTTTCCAACATAAACATCTACTATTGCGTGTTTGGAATAAAAATAGAGGCAGCAGGAGTTGCCGGAAATATACGGAATAGTTCTTGTAAGTACAAGTGCATCATCTTTGTTAATAACGGGAATGTCCACATCGTGAAGATTAACGTTGGATGCGAGAGTCTCGCCGTTTAAAGATACAGTCCATCTGTCTTCGAGATTTGCAAGGGAAGAACTGTAGGAGTATGAGTTATCTATGACCTTCAAAAGCGCCATAATTACGAGAAAAAATATTGCAAGTAAAAGGATCGCGACAATCCTGGTGTTTTTTCTGAATTTCATAATTTAACCCTCATAATTTCATATATTTAAGTATATAACCTGTGAAAGAAAATTCCTAGACAATTCTTCACAAGTATCGGTGGATGGGCTATTATGAAGGTATGATTATTAAAATGCCGGAAAATGCAAAAATAATATTGGACACGATGCACGAGGCCGGATTTGAGGCCTATGTCGTGGGTGGATGTGTAAGAGATGCGCTCCTTGGAAGAGAGCCCATGGACTGGGATATAACAACTAACGCCCTTCCGCAGGACACCAAGAAGCTTTTTAGAAGAACCATAGATACAGGTATTGAGCACGGAACAGTTACGGTTATGATGGGAAAAGAGGGATATGAGATCACCACATACCGTATAGACGGAAAATACGAAGACAGCAGACATCCAAGTGAAGTTACTTTCACCAAGAACCTTACAGAAGATATGAAAAGGCGTGATTTCACAATAAACGCCATGGCGTATAATGAGGAAGAAGGCCTTATCGACAAATTCGGAGGGGTGGAAGATCTTAATAACAAACTCATAAGATGTGTCGGAAATGCTCATGAGCGCTTTTCTGAAGATGCACTTAGGATAATGAGAGCTGTGAGATTTTCGGCGCAGCTTGATTATTCCATAGAAGAAGAGACCAAGGCGGCGATCAAAGAGCTGGCTCCGACCCTTACCAAGATAAGTGCAGAAAGAGTTCAGGTTGAACTTATTAAACTTCTTGAATCAGACCATCCGGAGAAGTTCATGGACTTATATGATCTTGGGATAACCGGAGTAATACTTCCTGAATTTGATGCTTGTATGAAGACGGGACAGAATAATCCGCACCATATATATGATGTAGGGACCCATACCGTCAAATCTCTTGGATATGTCGGGAATGATAAGGTATTAAGGCTTACAATGCTGCTCCATGATATTGGAAAGCCTCGTACCGTCTCAACCGATCAGAATGGGATCGATCATTTCCATGGACATGCTGCACTTGGAATGAAGATGGCCCATGACATTTTCAGAAGACTTAAATTTGACAGAGAGACCATGGACAGAGTCTGCAATCTGATCAAATATCACGATGACAGATTCCCTGCGGAACCAAAGAATGTAAGACGAGCTATTAACAGGGTAGGGGTGGATGATTTCCCGCTTTTACTTGACGTTAAGTACGCTGATACCATGGCCCAAAGCAGCTACTATCAAAAAGAGAAATTGGCAGAAATTAGTGAGATACGCACTCTTTATGATAAAATTATGGAAGAGAACAACTGCGTTACACTTAAGCAACTTGCCGTTGGTGGTAAGGAGCTTATAGGGCTTGGTATAAAGCCGGGCAAGCAGATAGGAGACATACTGAATGCTATGCTTAAGGACGTCATAGACGAACCTTCGCATAACACCAAAGAATATTTATTAGAGCCGGAGCGCCTAAAGAATGTATTCATGAAGGAGCATGAGCAAGGAGAGGAGCATGAAAAGACATCTTCGGATAATTAGTACAGCCATGGCGGCATTTATTTCTTTTGCCCTATTGTCGGAGGGAATGCCGGGAGCCAATGTCTATGCGAATAATTCCAAGAAGATCAGCATTTCTATGCTGGGAAAATATGACAGCGCAGATACTGCGTCCATAAGAGACATCAATCTGGAAGAAAAGAAGATCAGATTCAGAAATCATGCGACGGGAAAGACATATACTCTTGATTATGACAATACAAGCATGATGTATGACACCAGAGATAACCCACTGTCTCCCGGACTTTTGGAGATAGGCCAGGTGGTTGATGTTAAGTTTTTAAAGAGCACCAAGCATATCACATCCTTAGTCCTATCCAAGGATGCGTGGACTATTGAAGATACGAGGGACCATGAACTTGTAAGAGCTGACAAGAACGCAAGGATCAAGGGTGACCTCTACAAAATGGATGCCAGAACTCTTGTCATGGCAGACGGAGAGGTTGCGCTTGCAGAAGACGTTCTTGGTACAGATAAGATCAAGGCATACGGCGTTGGAAATGATGTTTATAGCGTGGTAGTCACAAGCGGACACGGATATGTGAGTCTTTCATCAGATACCGTGGACGACAGAAGCCTTGTGGGCGCCTGGCTTGAGCTTGATAATGAAGTGATCTACAAAATATCTCCCAACATGATGCTGAGCGCACCTGAGGGCGAGTACAACCTTCAGATACTTGGAAACGGAGCCAACTACCAGTCCAAGGTCAGCATAAGCAGAAACCAGGAGACAGTAGTAGACACCAGTGAGATCACCATATCTAAGCCAAAAGAGGGATTGGTTACATTTGAGATAACTCCGTCTGAGGCGGAGGTATTTGTTGACGGAGAAAAGCAGCTTACAGATGTTCCGGTTTCCATTCGCTACGGATATCACAGTCTTAAGGTAATGGCTGATGGTTATATCACTCAGAACAGGTATCTTAAAGTTGGAACAGCAAAGTCTGTTGTACAGATAGAGCTTGAGAAGGATACAGAATCAGCATCGGCTAAGAGCGGTTCATCAAACTATGCAAGTGACTTTGCATCAAACAAAAAGGATAAGAATTCATCATCTTCTGCATCTGTTGCTACGATACCCAAGAGTTCGGCAGCTGCTAGTGTTGCCACAGTAAGTGCCAACAGCAATAAGCCAAAAGAGAAGAACAGAGTTATTGAAGGCTATAAGATATATATTGAAGAGCCTGATGATGTGGAGCTTTACTTTGACGGAAGCTACATCGGAATGACACCTGCAAGTATTGCGAAGATTTCCGGAACTCATGAAGTGACGCTGAAAAAAGATGGCTATAAGACAAAGAGCTACAGAGTAAACATAGACGACACTGAGGATAATGCATTCTACAAATTCCCGGATCTTAAGAAGGAAGTAGAGGAATCTGAATCCGAGGATAAATCGGACAAGCCTTCCGAAGCAACAACAAAGGCATCTACAGAAAAGCCGGCAGATGCATCTACAAGTAAGACTGATGCACCTTCTTCCAATAAGACTTCGGATGCTTCAACAAGCAAGACTACAGATGCTTCCACCGCCAAAACAACGGATGATTCTGCATCTACTGCTACAACCAAGAAGGTGGAGGAGCCCAAGGACAAAGATAAGCAGGATTCCGGTAAAGAGAGTGCAACCGATCCTTCCGGAAGCAGTAAGAGCACCAAGTCTGATGAGACTGATAAGTCCGAGGGTAAGGACAAAGAAGATAACGCTTCGGATAAGGATGACCAAAATAAAGACAACAATAAAAACAACGATGCGGCAAGCACCGCATCCGGAGAAAGAGAATGAGACTTGATAAATATTTAAAAGTAACACGACTTATTAAGAGGCGCACAGTTGCAAACGAAGCCTGCGACGCCGGAAGAGTTCAGATTAACGGTCGCCCGGCCAAGGCATCTACTGATGTTAAGGTGGGGGATAAGATAACAATAGGCTTTGGTAACAAGGATGTGAGCGTTGAGGTTCTGGATGTTCAGGAAACAGTGCACAAAGAGGATGTTACACAATTGTATCGTTATATTTGACAGGCTTTTACCGCTTGTATTATTATAGAAATAAGATATTGTGTAATTTTGACGAGTGGGGTTATATTATATGGCAGCAAAGGCACGCTATAAGAGGCGTCGTTTTCAAAATAGAGCAGGAATTGCGTGGGCCAGCATTGTGGTTCTTATCCTCGTGACCGTAGTTTCGGTCAAGAGCGTTGGACTTATGCGCAAAGCTGCTGATCTGCAAGCAAAAGAGGAATATTTGCAGGCACAGATCGAGGCAGAGCAGCTTAGAAGTGAGCAGATCGCAGATTTTGAGCGATACACACAGACACGCAAATACATAGAGGATACAGCCAAGGATAAGTTGGGACTTGTGTATCCCGGTGAGATTATCTTCAAGAATGAAGATAAGTGATTTGTTTCTTGAGTAATACAGCGCAGACATCGGTACGGATTACGTATGTGTCTGCGCTGTTTCTATCAAAAAAATTGTTGGAGAGGACAATGAACGGTTTCGAGAGCAAAGTACTTAATTTCATAAGAGACAATGAACTCCTGACCGCATCAGACAAGGTCCTTGTAGGATTTTCCGGAGGAGCGGATTCAACCGCGCTCCTTACAGTTCTTTTTGAGCTCAGAAAGCTCTTGGGAATAGAGGTTTATGCCCTACACGTTAATCACGGAATCAGACAAGAAGCGGGAGAAGATGCTTCTTTTACAAGAGATTTCTGTAGTGAAAGGGGAATAGGCTATTTTCTGGTTGAAGAGGATGTGCCAAGATACGCCAAAGAAAACAAGCTGACCGAAGAAGAGGCGGGACGCGGAATCAGGTACGAAGCTTTTGAAAAGTGCGCAGCCCAAAATGGGATTGATAAGATTGCCGTTGCGCATCATCAAAACGATGCAGCGGAAACTCTTTTGCACAATCTTATGCGAGGAAGCGGAATTCACGGAGCCGGAGCAATCAGACCAAAGAGAGACAATATCGTAAGGCCTCTTCTTTGCGTTTCGAGGAATGAGATCGAGCAATACCTCAGGGAAAAAGGGCTTAATTATTGCATAGATGCTACCAACGAGGAGAACATACACACCAGAAATAAGATCAGAAACGTTCTGATCCCCTATGCAGAAAAAGAGATAAACACCGGAGCGGTAGATCATCTGTACAGAGCTGCGGAAAGATTTGCGAAGGCGGATAAGTATATCAACAGCGTCGCGAAGGCTTTTTTTGATAAAGAAGTAATTTGCGAAGAAGGAAGGCTTGAGGTTGATATAAATAAGCTTAAGGAGCTTCCGGATGTTATTGCGGAAGCGGTGGCACTTCAGTGCTTCGAATGCTTAACTCCCGCAAGGAAAGATATTACTTCTGCCCATATAAAGGCTCTTTTAGAACTTACAAGTGACAGTAGCGGGACCAAGAGTGCAGATTTCCCGTATATGCTTAGTGCAATTAGGCAGTATAATAGACTTATAATCAGTAAAAAGAGTGAGCGTAATCCCGACAGCTCTTTTGACAAGGAGACAGAGATAGGTCTGGACCTACAGGAGCTTTCTGCCGGTGAAAAGACATATGAGTTACCGGGGATGGGGCAGTTTAAAGCTGCTGTCATCAAAAGAAAACCGGGGGACGCTATTCCGTCGGATACATATACTAAATGGTTTGATTGTGATAGAATACAGACAGCCGTTTTCAGACACAGAAAGAAAGACGATCGGATCTATATAGACATGAATGGAAGAGACTGTGAGAAGAAACTGTCCAAATTCATGACTGATGTTAAGATCCCGGCAAGAGAGCGGGATGAGATCTATGTTCTTGCGGACGGAGACCATGTTTTGTGGGTTCCCGGCTACAGGATGAGCAGCAAGGCTAAGATAAGTGAAGATACAAAAAGTATTTTGGCTATAAATTTTATTTTTGGAGGAAAAAACAGTGGCTGAATCAGTTCGAGTATTACTGACAGAAGAAGAAGTTGATAAGAGAATCCAGGAGCTTGGAGAAGCTATCAGCAGAGATTATCAGGGAGAGACAGTGCATCTTGTATGCGTGCTTAAGGGCGGCGTGTTCTTTATGTGCGAGCTTGCTAAGCGCATCACGGTTCCCGTAACTATGGACTTTATGTCTGCATCAAGCTATGGAAGCTCAACCAAGTCAAGTGGTGTAGTTAAGATCGTTAAGGACCTTGATGAACCTCTTAAGGACAGACACGTACTCATTGTTGAGGATATTGTTGATTCAGGAAGAACACTGTCATATCTTATAAAAATGCTCGGAGACAGAGGCCCTGCAAGCATTAAGCTTTGCACGCTTCTTGATAAGCCGGAGCGCAGAGTTACAGACGTAAAAGTAGATTACACGGGATTTGAGATCCCTGATGAGTTCGTAGTGGGATACGGTCTTGATTATGACCAGAGATACCGTAACCTGCCATATATCGGTGTGGTTGAATTTAACTAAGATCACGACTAAGCATTAGTCCAAGGGGGAAGTAATAATTTGAATCGAAACAGAAGTTATAATCCTATATTTATTTTTGTGGTCATTTTACTTGTGGCCGTTGTGTTCCTGGAGTGGGGCAAGACTTTCCTTTCCGGAGATGCCACATCATATTCCAGAAATGAGTTTGTAAAAGATGTTGAGGCAGGTAAGGTAAGCAGTGTAGAGATAATGCCCAATGCGGAGACTCCTACGGGATCTGTCAGGGTTACCTTTAACGACAACAGAGCTGATGTAACTTTTTATACAACTGACGTGACAGATGTTGAGTCTTTTGTTGAAGATCGTGACATCAATGTCGAGGTAAAAGATATTCCTTCAGAGAATATTCTTATAAACGGAGTTGTTCCCGTTATAGTAGGACTGATTGTAATGGTATTTGTTTTTTCCATGATCAGCAATATGCAGGCGGGAAATGCGGGCAACAGCCGCATGATGAATTTTGGAAAGAGCAGGGCTAAGCTATCTGTAGCGGAAGATAACAAGACAAGACTTGCTGATGTTGCAGGACTCAACGAAGAGAAAGAACAGCTTCATGAGATAATTGAATTTCTAAAAGCTCCTGAGAAATTTACCAAGGTTGGAGCAAGAATACCTAAGGGAGTACTTCTTGAGGGTGCACCGGGAACCGGTAAGACCCTTCTTGCAAGAGCGGTTGCCGGTGAAGCCGGAGTTCCTTTTTTTAGTATTTCCGGTTCCGACTTTGTAGAGATGTTCGTAGGTGTTGGTGCATCCAGAGTAAGAGACCTTTTTGGTGAAGCCAAGAAAAATGCACCTTGTATCATATTTATTGATGAGATTGATGCGGTTGCAAGACGCCGCGGTACCGGTATGGGCGGTGGCCACGATGAAAGAGAGCAGACACTTAACCAGATGCTGGTTGAGATGGACGGCTTTGGTGTCAATGAAGGCATCATCGTTATGGCAGCTACTAACAGAGTGGATATCCTTGATCCCGCTATTTTAAGACCCGGTAGATTTGACAGAAAGATTACGGTTACAAGACCTGATGTTGGAGAAAGAGAAGCAATCCTCAAGGTTCATTCCAAGAATAAGCCTATTGGAAGCGATGTAGATCTTAAGGGACTTGCAAGAACAACTGCAGGCTTTACAGGTGCAGACCTTGAGAATCTCTTAAACGAAGCTGCTATCAACGCTGCGGTAGACAGCAGAGCATATATCGATCAGAATGATGTCAACAGAGCATTTACTCAGGTTGGTATCGGTACTGAGAAGCGTAGCAGGATCATTACGGATAAGGATAAGAAGATCACAGCTTATCATGAGGCAGGACATGCGATTCTCTTCCATGTTCTTCCGGATGTGGGACCTGTTCATACAATATCCGTTATTCCTACAGGCGTAGGGGCAGCAGGATACACAATGCCACTTTCTGAGAACGATGATATGCACATTACCAAGAGCAGAATGCTTCAGGATATTATGGTGGCTCTCGGCGGAAGAATTGCTGAGGAGATCATCTTTGGTGATATTACAACAGGCGCCGTAAGCGATATTGGCAAAGCCAGCAGCGAAGCAAGAAGCATGGTAACCAAGTACGGTATGTCTTCCAAGATCGGACTTATTAACTATGATGAGAATGAGGAAGATGTATTTATCGGATACGATATCTCACATAACAAGAAGCACAGTGAGCTTATGTCCGGTGAGATTGACAAAGAAGTAAAGACTATAATAGACAAGTGTTATGCCAGAGCAAAAGAGATTATTCTCAAATATGAGGATATCCTTCATTCAAGCGCAGAGTTGCTTATAGAGAAGGAGAAGATAGGACGCGAAGAGTTCGAAGCTCTTTTTGAAGGACACGATACCCAGTGCGAAGTCAATATAGAGATTTGATTGTGCAAAATGCACAAAAAACCATAGCTGTTTTTGACAAATTTGTGAAGTATTAGTCTTTACGCGGGGTTGGGTGGATGTTAGTATAATATGCGTAACCCCCCAATACATTATATAGTTTTTTGCTATACCCCATAAGAAAGAAATACCTTCTCTAAAAAAGACAGCTTCCCCGCTGTCTTTTTTGCATTAATGCAGAAATTCCAATTAAGGATAAACATATGAACACTAAACTACTGTTCCACGACATGACCTTGGACTACCTAAGGCCTGCCGAACCGGATAAAAACAGAACAACTGACATCAGATTCAGATGCGCCAAGGATGATGTAGAAGAGATCACACTTGTTCTTAGAAAAGAGAGATATAAGATGGCTCTTTCCGAGACCAAGGATGACTTTGAGTACTACGATGCGTCTATCAGCGCGGGAACTGAACCTATCAGCTATTACTTTGAGATAAGAGGAAAAGACGGAAGCTTTTATCGTTACGATAAGAGAGGCGTCGTTAATGATATACAGGACAGCATGCTCTTTAGGGTTTACCCGGGATTTATGACCCCCAAGTGGGCCAAGGGTGCTGTAATGTATCAGATCTTCGTTGAGAGATTTTATAACGGTGATAAGAACAACGATGTGCTTACCAACGAGTATACATATAATGGAATGAAGGTTGCTCATGTGGACAAGTGGGAGGCATACCCCGATGCGGAGCACGACTATGCTAAGTTTTACGGAGGAGATCTTCAGGGAGTAATAGATAAGCTTGATTATCTCAAGGATCTTGGAATAGAAGCTATATATTTTAATCCGCTTTTTGTTTCTCCTTCCAGCCATAAGTATGACACCCAGGATTACGATCACATCGATCCTCACTTTGGCGTTATTTTGGAGGATAGCGGAGAACTCCTTGGAAAGGGCGATCAGGACAACACAGGCGCCACCAGGTATATAAACCGCGTTACAAGTAAGAAGAATCTGGAAGCCAGTGACGAACTATTTGCAAAGCTGGTAAAGGAAGCTCACAGCAGACATATCAAGGTTATCCTTGACGGCGTCTTTAATCACTGCGGCTCTTTTAATAAGTGGCTTGATAAAGAACGCATATATGAGAACAAGAAAGGCTACGAGAAGGGGGCGTATCTGGACGCATCCAGTCCATATCGTGACTATTTCTCATTTAGAAGCGACAACTGGCCGTGTAACGGCGATTATGACGGCTGGTGGGGATATGATACCCTTCCCAAGCTTAACTATGAGGGCTCAAGGGAGCTGGAAGAATATATTCTGAGTATTGGAAGAAAATGGGTATCCGCGCCATATAACGCAGATGGCTGGAGACTTGATGTGGCGGCAGATCTTGGACACTCACCGGAATACAACCATCATTTCTGGAAGAGATTCAGAGAAGAAGTCAAAAAAGCTAATCCAAATGCCATTATTATTGCGGAGCAGTACGGTCCGTCCAGAGATTGGATGATGGGTGATGAGTGGGATACAGTCATGAACTATGACGCTTTTATGGAGCCTGTGACCTGGTTTCTTACCGGAATGGACAAGCACAGCGACAGCTTTAAGCCCATAAGAGTCGGAAACGCCAGAGAGTTTTTTGATACCATGCTATATGTAGGGGGCGAAAATTTCAGTATGCCTTCTTTATATACAGCTATGAATCAGCTATCTAACCACGACCATTCCAGATTCCTTACAAGGACAAGTCAGAAGGTTGGTAGGAGTAGCACTCTTATGGCGTCTTCAGCGGATACCGGTGTCAGCAAGCCTGTCATGAGAGAGGCTGTCATGATCCAGATGACGTGGCCCGGAGCACCAACTATCTACTACGGAGATGAAGTGGGGCTTTGCGGCTTTACCGATCCCGATAACAGAAGAACATATCCTTGGGGAAAAGAGGATATGGAGATGCTTGAGTTCCACAAGCAGATGATAAAGATTCGCAAAAACTGTCCCGAGCTAAAGCTTGGTTCCATTAAAGAGCTTTATGCGGACAACAATTTCATAGCCTATGGAAGATTCAACAGAGCAGCAGTATCAATAGTTATCATTAACAACAACGATTTTGAGGTGACTAAGGAAATAGACGTAACTCCAACCGGTATGCCGGGGGACGCAGCGCTTACCAATATGATCCAGACCGACAGTCTTGGATTTATTGTGGGCACCGGTCAGGATAGGGCTAAAAACGGCATATTGACGGTTACATTATCCAGAAAATCAGGCGTAGTGCTAAGATATGACAGCAGTGCACCTGTAACATCAGAGGAATTCTGGGCGGACAACTTCATTGATTTTGACTGATTGTGAAAATATTAACTTTATTTTTAGAGGCAAGCAGTATATAATAGTGTTAGTCGTTTATTAGGGCACAGGACGAGTGAATGTGTCCACAAAAAATAAATAAAGTAAGGAGAAAAACAATGTTAGTATCCGCAAAAGACATGCTTGTAAAAGCAAAAGAAGGTCACTACGCAGTAGGACAGTTCAACATCAACAACCTTGAGTGGACAAAGTCAGTTCTTTTAACTGCACAGGAGCTTAACTCTCCCGTTATCCTCGGTGTTTCTGAGGGCGCAGGTAAGTATATGACTGGATTCAGCACAGTAGCAGCAATGGTAAGGGAGATGGACAAGAACCTTGGTATCACAGTTCCTGTAGCTCTTCACTTAGACCATGGTACATACGACGGATGTTATAAGTGCATCCAGGCTGGATTCACATCAATCATGTTTGATGGATCACACTACAACATCGACGAGAACGTTGCTAAGACATCTGAGCTTGTTAACGTTTCTCATCAGCTTGGTCTTTCTATCGAGGCTGAGGTTGGTTCAATCGGCGGCGAGGAAGACGGCGTTGTAGGAATGGGTGAGTGTGCTGATCCCGATGAGTGTAAGAGAATCGCTGATCTCGGCGTAGATATGCTTGCAGCAGGTATCGGTAACATCCATGGTAAGTATCCTGAGGGATGGCCCGGACTTAGATTCGACGTTCTTGACGCTATCCAGCAGAAGACAGGTGTTATGCCTCTCGTTCTTCATGGCGGCACAGGAATCCCTGCAGACATGATCAAGAAGGCAATCACACTTGGTGTTTCCAAGATCAACGTTAATACAGAGTGCCAGCTTTCATTCGCTGACGCAACACGTAAGTATGTTGAGGCAGGTAAGGATCTTGAAGGTAAGGGATTTGACCCTCGTAAGCTTCTTGCTCCCGGTGCTGAGGCTATCAAGGCAACAGTTAAGGAGAAGATGGAGCTCTTCGGATCAGTTGGAAAGGCTTGATCGGACTAAAGATATTTACAGCAGGCGAAGCCCGAGGCTTCGCCTGTTTTTCCATTTAAGGGGGAAATTAACGTGAACAACGAACTTACAAGAAAAGATATTGAAGATATGGAAAGAGAGATCGAACACCGAAAGGTTGTTGTGAGAAAAGAGCTTCTTGAACATGTCAAAGAGGCCAGAGCTCAGGGCGATCTGTCTGAGAATTTTGAATACTACGCTGCCAAGAAGGCAAAGAATCAGAATGAAAGCAGGATCAGATTCCTAGAGAGAATGATCAAGACTGCTAAAGTGATAGATGATAACAGCAAGGAGGACCAGGTGGGAATGAATAAATCCGTTACTATAGTCCTTGATGAAGATAAATCGGAAGAGACCTACAAGATAGTCACAACTATGAGACAGAATTCTTTGAAAGGCCTCATCAGCATTGAGTCTCCTTTGGGCAAACAATTGCTTGGACATAGGGTAGGAGACCATGTTACTATTAAAGTAAGCGATGATTTTAGTTACGGTGTAACGATAAAAAATATCGAAAATACTGGACTGACAGACGACGATAAGATAAGGGATTTTTGAGCAGTATTTCCGGATAGGAGGTATTTATGCATGTATTCCAGCCGGTTAAACCGGAAGATATCGAAAACGGCGCTTACAGTTTCGTGGGAGAGAAGATAATTATATCTTCTGTCAAAGGAGACAAGGTCAATGTCGCTGCCGCAGAGTGGGGCGGTGTTGGTTATGTGTGGAATAAGAGAGTAACCTTTATTTTTGTCAGAAAGAGCAGATACACCAAAGATTGTATTGACGAATCTGGAGTTTATTCAATAAGCTTCATGGATCAGGAGAAATATCGTGGTGCGCTCAAATACCTTGGACTGGTATCGGGTCGCGACGAGGATAAGATTGCGGGAGCAAGACTTACCGTTAATTACGACGAGGGTATTCCCTATATAGATGAGGCCAGAGAAGTTATAACTTGTAGAGTAGTGTATAGACAGGAATTCGAAAAGGAATGTTTTATCGATAAAGATATAATAGAACAATTGTATAAAGACGGTGAATACCACATTCTTTATGTGGGAGAAGTCAAAAAGATAATGTTGAGATAATGCTTTGAGTCTATTTTATGAGGGTAGAATGAATAGCAGGAAGTTTAATGGTATCTTAATATGTATCTTGATGCTATTGCTTGTTTTTTCGGGGGGATTGTGCCGCTGTGGTTCAGCTGACAATCAGAATGGATCCGGTACCGACGGAGCGAGCAAAACTGCTTCGCCTAAGGACAAGAAAGACGATGCTGCAGATAAACAAGAAGGACGTACGCTTACGAACAGAGACGCAAGCGTTATTAGGATTGCTTGTTGGCAGAAGGAACCTTATCTGATCAATCTTAAGGCATATCTTGCCGAAACATTTCCGGAATATACCATCAAAGTTGAATATATCCAAAGAGATAACTATGAATCGGTGATAGATTCTCAGCTTTCTTATAACGGTGCTGCTGATATTATCTTTGTAACACAGCGAATGACCAACAGATATGCAAGAGCCGGATATCTGGCACCGCTTACGGATGTGTGCAGACCATTTACCGAGGAATCACAGAAGGCGTTTAAATATCTTAATAACGTATACGCGGTTCCAAGTGTAAGCAGCTACGAATGCTTTTATTACAACAAGTATCTCTTTGAAAAATACGGTCTTATAATGCCAAAGACTTACGATCAGTTTCTGAATAACTGTGTGTATGTCGATAAGTTTAGGCCGGGAAGGGCAGTATCTGCGGGATTAAAGGATGGGAACATCTTATCCAACAGTGCACTGTCTCTTTTGCAGGGAGAGTATTTGACCACAAGTAAAGGAAAAGCAATCGGTGCGAGGATCAAATACGGCAGGGCATCCTTTCATGATGAGCTGTATCCTCATCTTACCGAGTGGGAGAAGATGATAGATTACGGTGTTCTGTCACCGGACATGTATCTTATGGATAAAGAGGCGGCAATACGGGAATTTACAAGCGAAAAAAGTGTCTTTCTTATTGCAGGGCCGGAGGATTACAATCATATAAAAGAACTTGCACCGGACATGGATATAGGAACTCTTCCATACGGCAGCAGTGGAGATAGCGTACCTGTGTTAATAGGCGGCTGTGAATGCGGAATAGCAGTTAACAGGTATGGTGGTCATGAAGAAGCCGCCAAGAAGATTGTCAGAAGCCTTGCCAGCTATGAAGGGCAATATATATTGTGGAAGGATAGCAAAGGAAGTAAGACTTATTTAAAAGATACAGATTTTGGAATTCCGCCGGAATTCGAAGGGATCAGCGAGATGCTAAGCAACAATATGTATCTTTCTTCTAAGTGCTGGGGCGAGTATGACAGAGAGGTGTCAGCAATTCTTGGAGAGGAATTGCAGCAGGTACTTCTCAAAAAAGAAACATTGGAAGAAGCGCTTTATAAGATAGATAAAAGAATGAAAGCAACAGTTGGCGAAAAACAATAATCGGGTTGAAAATATGGCAAACAGAGAAGCGATAAAGCGGATATATAGCATAAAAACTCAGATGAGAATCATATTTGCGATTCTCATTGTGATACCTATTGCCATTTTGGGTATATACGCATACATAGTTTCCAGCAATAATCTCAAGGCCCAGACACAGGCTGCCATGCAGGGTAGTATAGATGTTATCTCAAATGGAATTGAGAATAACGGAAACAGAGAGACCGATGTTATCAAGTTTTTTTCATATGAAGAAGCTTTCAGAAGGGCACTTGAATATGCCGAGGCAGATCCATACACATTAACCAATCAGCTTAACGGCAATATTGAGCCTCTTATCTGGTATTACAGAAGTAGCGATAACTGTATAGATGACATCACTATATTTGCAGAGAATCTTCCAAAAGAGTCTATAGGAGATTTTCTGAAAAAGCCTACAACCAGTAATGAGCTCGACTGGTATCAGCGCTGCAAAAAAGAAAACGGAGCCCAGTGGGTTGCTGACAGAGAAGGAAACGTATTCATAATCAATTCTCTTTTAGATGTGGGAACAACCTCTAAAATGATAGGAATGGTAGTTCTTAAGATCAATAAAGAGAATTTCTTTTCCGTTGCTAATCAGAGCGCATATCTGGACAACGGAATCATGATCGTGGGAGAGAACAAAGAGATTATCTTTCACAAGAAACTCAAAGATGAAGCTCTGGACAAAAAAGTCAGACAGGATATTTTCCGCGGAAAATATGACAATTCCGATGGATTCATGAGTGGACACAACTACTATCTCATGAAAGACGAGAACTTAATAGAAAGATGGAATCTGTATTACTATGTAGACAGAAACGAGCTTGTAGCGGACGTTTTTGTCTTGTTGGAGAGCGATTTTATCATTGCTGTAGTTCTTTTCATACTGGGATATCTGGGAGCATCAGTATTCTCCAATTGGCTTTGTTCAAGAATTGAGAACCTCAATATAATCGCTGATGACATTAAGCGCGGCGATTTTGAGATTGGAATAGAAGATACCGGTAAGGACGAGATCAGGCAGCTTTATGATTCCATGAGCAACATGGCGAGCCAGCTTAAGCACATGATGAGCGAGATCAACACCCGTAATGAACGAGATCTTTTGAAAAAAGAGAATGATATTCATTACAGAGAGTGGCTTTTCGACTACGTAGTTGAAAAGAACAATGATATTCTTGCGATCATTACCGAGAAGACTTTTTCTGCAGAATTCATTACTGCCAATGCCGAGGCAATCCTTGGTATTCCGCTAAAAGAGCTTAAGGAGGACATAAGAGTCCTTACAAAAGCCCAGCGTGAAGGAGAAGAGGAAAGACTTGGAGCAATTCTGGAGAGGTGCTTTAAGACTACAAGGGCAGAACTGATTGACGAGATCAGATTTGAAAATCTTCATACAGGAGAACTCCTATATTACAGAGGCGCTGTTGTATGTACAATAGACGACAAGGGACGAAGACTTGCCGTTGCGCTTTATGACAGAACGCAGGAAATAAAGCGTAATCATCAGCTTCAGGAAGCACTTAGTGCAGCAGAGACCGCTAATAAGGCAAAGACCAGCTTCCTTGCCAATATGTCACATGACTTTAGAACTCCTATGAATGCGATCATTGGATTTAATCTCCTTATTGATAAGCATTCGGATGAGCCGGATAAGGTTCGCGAGTATACTCATAAGATAACTCTGGCATCTCAGAACCTTCTTACTCTTCTTAACGATGTTCTTGATATGAGTAAGATTGAGAGCGGAAGAACCACTCTTTATAACAAGGAGATGGCACTTGGTCTTCTTCTTGAGGAGATCAATTCCGTTATCATGTTCCAGGCTAAGGCCAAGAATCAGGAATATGTCGTAAAAGTAACGGATATGGAGCACGACATATTCATAGGTGATAAGCAAAAGATAAATGAGATACTTACCAACGTTCTTGGAAATGCGATCAAATATACTCCTGAAGGCGGAAGGATAGAATTTACCATAGAAGGATCGCCTTCAACATCAGAGGGCTTTGAGAACATCAGATTTACTATTAAAGACAACGGAATAGGAATGAAGCCCGAGTATAAAGACAAAATATTTGAGGCCTTTTCAAGAGAAGATAATGATACAATAAGAGGAATCCAGGGAACAGGTCTGGGACTGGCCATTACCAAGAACCTGATAGAACTTATGGGCGGAACCATCAGAGTTGAGAGCGAGGAAGGAAAGGGAAGCACCTTTATAATCAACTTAAGACTTCAGGTTGTAAATGCGGTGGACATAGATTTCTGGAAGAGACACGGCATTGAGAGAGTAATGTTTATTGATTCCAATCATAATGAGTGTGAGCAGCTTTCAAGTATACTAAACAATGATGGAATCGATGTTATCGAATCTCCAACAGGATTTGGGGCAATCCATCTTCTTGATGTATATCAGACAGAGAATAAACCTGTTGATATGATAATCGTTGATCAGAAGGTACAGATAATGACAGCGCCTGAGATCGTTAAGAACATCAGGATGAAGGATAAGAGAAATAACAATATTCTTATAATCGTAATGGCAGATGACTTTAGTGCAATGGAAGATGAGGCCAGGGCAGCAGGAGCAAATGAGCTTGTTCAGAAACCGCTGTTTATTTCAAGCCTCAAGCAGACCATAGATGATCTGTCGAAACGCTCCAAGGAAGGCATAAAAGAAGAAGGAGCAAAGCCGCTTGACGGTATTAAGATCCTGGCAGCAGAGGATAATGATATAAATGCTGACATTCTTTCAGAGCTTATGAATATGGAAGGCGCTACTGTAACCAGAGCAGTAGATGGAAAAGAAGCAGTGGATATATTCAGGGAATCCAAGGAGGGAGATTTTGATCTGATCCTTATGGATATCCAGATGCCGGTTATGAACGGTTATGAGGCAGCCATCGCTATAAGGAACCTTGGTACTGAACATGCCAAGAGCATTCCGATCATCGCGATGACAGCCAACGCTTATGCTGATGATGTGCAGAAATCCCTTGATTCCGGAATGAATGCACACATAGCAAAGCCTATAGATGTCAATATAGTCGAAAAGACAATACTTGAATTCCATAACAAAAACACTACCAAGGAGGACTAAAATGATAGGAATTAAAAAGGTTACTGAGGATATCACCTGGATAGGAGGAAGCGATAGAAGACTTGCCCGATTTGAGAATATCTTCCCCATTCCGGAGGGTGTGTCTTATAACAGCTATTTTATAGATGACGAAAGGACCATTGTTTTTGACACAGCGGATGTCTCTGTGGCAGATCAGTACATTGAGAATCTTCAGGAAGCACTCAATGGCAAAAAGCTTGATTATCTGGTTGTTTTACATATGGAACCGGATCACTGCGCACTTATCAGCAGAGTAGTAAGCCTATATCCTGAAGTTACCGTTGTCGGTGCCAACAGAACTTTTGCATTTATGGAACAGTTTTTCCCCGAGTCCACAGGATATAACAAACTTGAGATAAAAGAGAATGATACTCTTTCTACAGGAAAGCACAGTTTCACATTTGTTGCGGCGCCTATGGTTCACTGGCCTGAAGTTATGATGGCTTATGACGCTACCTCAAAAGCTCTTTTCTCTGCTGATGCATTCGGAACCTTCGGAGCTCTTGACGGTGGATTGTTTGCTGATGAGTACGATTTTGAAGAGCAGTTCCTTGATTCCGCAAGAAGATATTATGCAAATATAGTTGGTAAGTATGGAGCACAGGTTCAGGCGGTTCTTAAGAAGGCAGCAGGCCTTGATATCCAGATGATCCTTGCTCTTCATGGACCCGTGTGGAGAAAAGACATTGCCTGGTTCCTAGATAAGTACCAGAAATGGAGCACAGACACAGCGGAAACAGATGATATCCTTGTGGTTTACGGAAGTTTGTACGGACATACTGCAAGTGCAGCAGAGGCTGTTGCTTCTTCAATCAGAGCAAAGAGTGGCAAAAAAGTAAGAGTATATGATGCTTCGGGAACAGATGTATCTTATCTTATAGGAGAAGTGTGGAGATGTGCCAAGGTAGTTATCCTGTGTCCTACATACAACGGCGGTATCTATCCGCCTGTTGAAGCATTTATAAACGATATGCTTGCTCTTGGTGTTCAGAACCGCACATTTGCACTTGGCCAGAACGGAACATGGGCGCCTGTTACAGCAAAGCTTATGGGAGATAAGCTTTCCACATTAAAGAACGTTACGGTTCTTGAGAAGATACTCACGATTAAGAGTGCTCTTCATGCAAGTGATATGGCTGAAGTGGATGCATTTGCTGAGGCTGTTGCAAATTGAGCACATAAAGTATACACTCAATAAAGTACTACAATTTATAAGGAATATAACGATTCGGAGGAAAGTTGTGAGTAAGAATTCTATTTTGAAAAAAGTGCTTGGAATTGCCATGACAGCAGTAACACTTTTGGGTGCAGTTGCAAGCTATGAAACTTTTAATGGGGAAAGTACAGTGGTCTATGCGGCAGGAAGAGTTGTCAGCATTGATTCTTGTACCATTTCAGGAAATCAGGTTGTTGTAAATGTATCTACAGCATCTGCTCCTTCATCAGACGACGGTAAGTATTATCTGTATGCTGATGAAGTATATCAGGACGGCACAACAGGTAAGATTGTGGCTTCCACAGAAAAGGGCTCCAAAGCCACATTTTCTTTTGACCTTGGACTTGGAACCGAGAACTCAAACCTCAGCAAGAAGTTCCTTGTTGCAGTAAAGAGTGGCGGATCTATGATTCAGGTAAGTGATGAGCATTACATCACTAATCCCGAGGCTGTAGCTACACAGACTGTAGGACGTAACGATCATGGTATGAAGGGTATCCTTCCAAATGATGCCGATGCTGCTACCTTCAAGGATCTTGGAGTGGCACAGATGGTTTACAACCTCTATATGGGAGATATTGTAGGACCTTCATCAGATGCCGCATATCCCACTACAGAGTTTGCGTATGAAGGAAAAACATACCAGTTTAATACAGCTGCACTTCAGCAGTACGATGGATTTGTAAGATGGTGTGCGATCAATAATTTTCAGCTTACTCTTACAATTTTGAATAATAAAACATCCGCAGGCGCAGACCTTATTCATCCTCTTTCAAGAGATTCACATGTTTGCCCCGGATATGCAATGAATACCAAAGAAGATGCTGGAACACAGCACCTTAAGGCTATTGCGGCATTCCTTGCGCAGAGATACTCAGGTGGTCCTTTCGGAACAGTTGATAACTGGGTAATCGGCAATGAGGTCAATGCAAGAACAGAATGGTATTACATGAACTCAACCAATCTTGAGCTCAATGTAAGTGAGTACGTTAAGGCTTTCAGAATTTTCTACAACGGAATCAAGAGTGTTAACGCAAATGCCAGAGTTTACAACTCTATCGACCAGGAATGGAACAGAAAGTCCAATCCCGGATGCTTTATGTCAAAAGAGTACCTCGATAGATTCAACTATTACATGAGACGTGAAGGAAACGTTGACTGGTCACTTTCAGTACATCCATACAACGCTCCTTTGTTTGACCCTTATGCTTGGAAGCAGCAGGCTGAATATGTTAATACATCACTTGCGACACCTTACATCACAATTGAGAACATCTACCTTCTGACAGATTATATGGCAAAGGCTGAATTCCTCAATCCTGCAGGACATGTAAGACAGATCGCTCTTTCTGAGATCGGATACACATCAAGCTTTGGCGAGGATGCGCAGCTTGCTTCTATCGTATATGCATATACGATGGCAAAGAACAATCCTTACATCACAAGCTTTATCCTCTTTAGAGAGACTGATGATGCTCATGAGATGGAGAGCCATATCGCGCAGGGACTTAAGAACCTCGACGGAAGCAAGAAGATGTCCTATGATGCTTATAAATACATGGATACCAAGCAGGCCGGTGAGTATAAGGCTAAAGCTTCCCAGATAATCGGACAGGACGTAGATGCACTTGTAACTAACAGAACATTCCTTAGCCGAAACGGCTGGTTCCTTAATGACTGATAATGAAAAATTCCAGAGAAAAAGAATTAGAGACATTAAATAAAATAACGAGTATGCAGAAAGACCTTCTTGGAAGCCTGTACGGAGATTTCTTTACACCTTCCAAGGAGCCTGCAACTCCTTCTGCTAAGCCCACATCAGGTACTTCTGTAGGCGCAGGAGCAAAGGCGGATTCTGTCGCAGCAAAAGATCCGATAGATAACGCCAATGAAGCCTTGGCTGAGGCTAAGGCTCTTTTTGCGCAGGGAGGAAATGTATCCAAGAAAGAGGAAGAGAAGAAGAGTGATGAGCCGGAAGAGGATCCTATGGAGACACTTGATAAGCTCATTGGTCTTAGCACTATCAAATCCGATGTAAAAGAGCTTACGGCTTTTGTTAAGGTACAGAAGGCGAGAAAAGAACAGGGACTTAAGTCTGTTCCGGTATCTCTTCACCTGGTATTTACCGGTAATCCCGGAACAGGTAAGACTACTGTTGCCAGGATCATAGCCAAGATCTACAAGCAGATAGGGGTGCTTTCCAAAGGGCAGCTTGTAGAAGTTGACCGCTCGGGACTTGTTGCAGGCTATGTCGGACAGACTGCCATCAAGACTCAGGAGCAGATTAAGAAGGCTATGGGAGGAGTTCTCTTTATAGACGAGGCTTACTCACTTGCCCAGAAGGATGACGCTTTTGGACAGGAAGCTATAGATACGATTCTTAAGGCTATGGAAGATAACAGAGATGATCTTGTAGTGATCGTTGCAGGCTATACCGGTCCCATGAAGAAGTTTATCAATTCCAATCCGGGCCTTAAATCCAGGTTCAATAAGTATATTGAATTTCCCGATTACAGCGTGGACGAGCTTGAGCAGATCTTTAACATGAACTGTGAAAAGTACGACTACAAGGTGGAAGATGATGTTAAGCATCAGATCAGAGCGCTTATTACTTCCAAGAAGATGGGAAGCATTGAGAATTTCGCCAATGCAAGAGAAGTAAGGAATCTGTTTGAGGAGATCATCACTAATCAGGCGAGAAGAGTTTCGACACTTGAGAATCCTACCAATGATGACATGATGACAATATGTCTTGAGGATCTGAAAGACTTGATCAAGGATACAGATGAGACAAATACGGAAGCCGTAGAAACAGAAGCCTGAATAATCATAATTCTTTACATGGTATTGAAAAAACATGATTTCGCTGATATAATCAGATTTGCTGTCGGGATTAACCGGGCAGCACTACGGAATGTGGCTCAGTTTGGTAGAGCGCTGCGTTCGGGACGCAGAGGCCGCAGGTTCGAATCCTGTCATTCCGATTTTTTTAATTAATTACTCTTACAAAACCGTAAGAAAACTATGAGGAAATGTAAGCCAATTCAAAGGCAATGCATTTCCTTTTTTGTTATCCTTTTTTCATCAAGTAAAACATGTATTTGAAAAAAGCTTTGGAGAGGAAAAAGGAAAAATGAAGGTACTTAAGAAAATCGGAAAAGTAATGGCAAAAATCGGAAAGGTGTTATTGATCATTATCCTGGCGATCACCTTGATAGCGGTTGTCGGATTAAACTATAAGACAGTTGCTGCAAGCCACAAGAATAAAGATGTTCTTGCAGCGGCGAAGTCAATGAAGGATATTTCTGTTCCGGACAATGTGAAGATATTAGGACTTGGAGAGGGAAGTCATGGAGCTGTGCAGTTTCAGGAGTCCAAGAAAGAGGTGTTTGATATTCTTGTAGAAAGACATGGCTATAAAGCTATTGTACTGGAAGCGGATTTTGCTGATTGCCTTGAAGCAAACGCATATGTTCAGGGCGGTGAGGGAGACGCGAGAGAAATAGTGAACAAGATGTCTTTTGTTATCTATCACACACAGCAGATGGCAGAGCTTCTTGACTGGATGAGAGAATACAACGCTGCAGTTCCGGAAACAGAGCGCCTTAGAATATACGGCTTTGATATGCAGAACCCGGAAAAAGGATTTGAGTTCCTTACAGATTATATGAATAAAAACAATATCAGCGGAATCGATGTTTCTGCAATCGAATTTCTTGTAGATGAAAACAGACAGGAGAGATTAACTGATGAAGATGCCCAAAAGGTAAAGAACGAGCTGGCCGAGATCAGAAAAGCTATTGAAGGTAAGGCAGGAGAAGATTTTGACTTTGATACAACCTGTGCGATAAAGGTAACACAGAATATGGAAGTATGCATGGATTATATTATGATGGATACTATCAATGCTGAAAAGTCAGCATATAGAGATAGAGCTATGGCAGACAATGTAAGCTGGATCCTGGACCTTGAAAAAGAGATTGGGGCAGGTAAGATCATGCTCGCTGCTCACAACGGGCATATCGGTAAAAAGGGACAAAACATTACTTTAATTACTACAATGGGAAAAGAGCTTAAGGACAAATACGGCGATGAGTATTATAGCCTCGGTACAGACTTCTTTAAGGGAACGATAAATTCAAGCGTGATGAGAACATCGCCTGACGATGAGTATCAGCGCAAGGATTATTATTTAACTACAGCGGATCCTATCGCATATCAGGCAAAATATATGGATGATAAGAGATTGTACCTTGATTTTGAGAGTCTCTCACCAGAAAATGACAAGGCGGTGTTTGATCTTGTTAATTCGAATATGACAACAGGTAGTATTGGGGAAGGTTTCTATGGGCTATGTTACCTGATACATGCATCATATCGCTTGGAAGAGAAGCCCACAGATCTTTACGATGGAATGCTCTTTTACTATGAAGTAAATCCTATAGCACCCACTTATTAAATAAGCACGCAAAAAACCCGAGGCATTAAGCCTCGGGTTTTGCCATATACATATTAAGTGTGAGCGATTCTTTTTTTGGATATAAACTGCATGATCAGTGCAACAGCGATAACCCCAAGTCCAGCAGCATCTGTAAGACCTCCAGGGGAGATAAGCATGATTCCGCCGACAATCAAAATGATCCTTTCCCAAATCTTCATGTCGGTAAACAGATACCCTTCCAGTGCGGCAGCAACAGCCATGATACCAACAAGAGCGGTTGCGTAGATTATTATGACACTTGATACGGTGGTATCTATAAGAAGCATCTCTGGACTAAAGCAGAAGATATAAGGTATCAGGAAAGCTGCTACAGCCATCTTGGTTGCGGCAATGGCAGTATGCATTGGATTGGACTTAGCAATAGCACTTCCTGCATATGCAGCCAGAGCTACAGGAGGAGTGATATCCGCCACGATACCAAAATAAAATACAAAGAAGTGAGCAGCGATTATCGGAACACCCATTCTTGTAAGGATCGGCGCACAGGTTGCAGCCATGATACAGTAGGTAGCTGTTGTAGGAACGCCCATACCAAGGACGATACAGCACAGCATTGTGAGGAAGAGAGCAATAAAGAGCTTGTTTCCGGCCACAGCAACAATAGCGTTGATCATTTCATTGGCAAGGCCTGTCATGGTGATTGTTCCTGAAATGATACCTGCAACTCCGCAGGCAGCACCTACAGTTATGGTTCCTCTTCCGCCGGCTTCCAGTGACTCAAGGAACTTCTTTAAGGTGAATCGATTTCCGCTGACAAAGCCTTCGATTATACCTACGAGGATGGCAACAACAATGGAATAAGCAGCAGCTCTTTGCATTGTCATCATGTTCTTGGAAACCCATACAACAAGAAGTACAAGAGGTGCCAGAAGATAGATCTTTTTTAAAAGCCGTGAGAACTTAGGCAGTTTTTCTACAGGAACACCTGTAAGACCGTGCTTTTTGGCTTCAAGATGAACAGCGACAAAAATACCTGTAAAATAAAGTACCGCAGGGAAAATAGCTCGTGAAAGAATATCGGAGTAGGGAACACCTATAATATCTGCCATAAGGAAGGCAGCAGCACCCATTATAGGAGGCATGATCTGTCCTCCGGTTGATGCGGCTGCTTCTACGGCGCCGGCAAAGGCTGATTTATATCCTGTTTCTTTCATCATAGGGATTGTAACGGAACCGGTGGTAACCGTATTTCCTACAGATGAACCGCTTACCATACCACAAAGCGCTGATGAGATAACGGCAACCTTAGCGGGGCCTCCGGCGAAACGACCGGCAATGCAGTTGGCAAGATTTATGAAAAGCTCTGAAATTCCGGTGCGCTCAAGAAACGCTCCGAAGATGATAAACACAACAATATATTTGGAACAAACATTGATAGGAGTCGATAGAATACCCGTCTTTGCATAAAACAGATTTCGAACGAGATAATTAAGTCTACCGATAGCTGATGGATTGGTAAGTCCATAGACAAGAGCGTACACGATAAAGAACATCGCTACTATCAGGATGGGCCATCCAACACTTCGTCTCGTCACTTCAAGAAGTGCCACGATACCGATCACGGCGATCACGATCTGGAAGGGCCTAAATCTTGTTCCCTGCTGAATAATCTGTTCAGCATTGAAGGTATAATACAAAAATGCGCCGGTTCCCAGAATCATACCAAGTATGTCGTACCAGGGCATGTGGTTTTCTTTGTTGTTATTTTTATTTGCAGGATAATATAAAAATCCAAGGAGCACGATGAGCCCCATGAACGATGTAAGCCTTATCTCCTCAAGAAATGTGGCAAACAAAGTTACCCATATGCAGAACAAGGAAAATCCTATCAATAAAGCTTTGACTGCTATAGCGGGTTTTCCTGTCCAGATGCGGATATTGGATTCTCTGTCATATTTTTTCATAACCTCATCAAGGTTTTCCTGCGAAGGTGCGTTTATATTTAAGTCTTTAACTTGATTGCTCATTAAATCTCCTTCTTTGGTCATATTTTTCTTCACTGTGTGGGTACTGAAACACCATGCTCCTCGTAGTAACGGGCAGCACCTTTATGGAATGGTACGTTAATTCCGGATGTGGCATTTTCTACTGAAAGCTCCTCGCCTTTAGCATTTTCTTTTGCAATGGCTTCTGTATGATCAAAAACAGCAGCGGTGAGATTATATACACATTCATCATCAAGATCCGCATCTACGATCAAAGTAGCCTTGATCGTAATTGTCTCTATCGGTTTGTCCTGTCCCGGATAGGTCCCTTCAGGTATCTGCATGGGGGTATAATACGGACAGATGCTCATGATGTTGTCTCTTAGCTCTCCATCTATGGGTATAAGATTCACACCGTTTGTTGTGGCGAGCTCTGTGATGGCGGAAGTAGGAGCGCCGGCTACGATAAAGGCCGCGTCTATCTGACCATCCTTAAGAGCTTCTTTACTGTCATCAAAGCTCTGATACTGTGGCTTTATATCATCCACTGAAAGTCCTGCGCCTTCAAGTACGTCCATGGCATTGAAATACACTCCGGAACCAGGTGCTCCGATAGAGACGCTTCTTCCTTTCAGATCACTTACGGATTTAATGTCGTCCTTCATGGTTATAAGCTGGACAGTCTCGGCGTAAAGGGCACCAAGGACACGGAAGTCATTGGAAGGTCCGTCTTCTTCAAAGGATCTGCTTCCTTCCCAGGCGTAGCTCATTACGTCTGACTGAGTAAAGCCGATCTGATAATCTCCATCGCCGATGCTCTGTATATTGGCTTTGGATGCAGCTGTTGATACTGCTGTTACGCTGTAATCCGTATATTCTTTCATGTACTGGGCAAGTACTCCGCCGAAGGCATAATAAGTTCCGGATGTACCTCCGGTTCCCATCATCATCCTCTGACCACCACAACCTGAAAGTAGAAGAAGGGATGTGGTAACTAGAAGGCAGATAAGCTTCTGCCTTATGCTGGTTTTCATAATGGTTTCCTCCTGTAAATGCAATGATTTTAGTGTCTATTCAACGTGGCAAGTATTATTTCTGCACACTGAGGAATGTCTATTTTTCCGACGTCAAAGCAAAATGTGTAATTTGACGCATCAAACAATTCTTTTCCTGTATAGTTTTTGAAAAATGTCCGACGCTTACGGTCATGTTCTTTCACGGACTTTTCAGTAACAGGCTTTCCGTCTGGTGAGATCTCATCCAGACGTTTCATCTTATCTTCCATGGGGCCGTGGAGATATACATCCAACGAATCGATGCCGGCTTCCGCCAAGATCATGTTTGCACAGCGACCCACAATAATGCAGGGATTTTCCGCCAGTTTCAAAATGACCTTTTTTTCTGCATTAAAGATAGCATCATGGGAACTGGTATAGGAAACAGTGCCGTTAAAAAGATCATCCAGCACTTTAGAAGAACGACTTAATTCCTCACCTTCGCGTTCAACGTCTTCCTCGTCGAAACCGCTTTCTTCCATGGTCTTTGATACAAAGTCCTTGTCATAATAAGGAATTTCAAGTTTTTCTGATAGAATTGCAGCCAGGCTCCTTCCACCTGCACCGAATTCTCTGTTAATTGTAATTACCGGTAGTCTTTGTTCGCTCATTTTTTCTCCTTTATGCGCGCAAATATCAGTGGTATGACTTGGTCTTTCTTATTATACAATAAATTGAACTATGAAAAAGGGGATAGAATCAGGTAATTACCGGCATATAAGACAAAAACCCCGGAAAATCCGGGGTTTTAAGTAATAAAAAAAGCGATAGACTACAGAACACTACAGTTCGAGAGAACCTCGCTAAGTGTTCTGCATGCCTCGCACGTAAGATGCCGCTTCGCGCCATCTAAGTGCTCATAGCGAGGGCCTCTTCACCCGCTCGCGGGTTATCGCACCCGTCTTATCGCATGAAAAAAGGACATCCGATTGGATGTCCTTTTTTAAGCGATAGACGGGGCTCGAACCCGCGGTCTCCACCTTGGCAAGGTGGCGCTTTACCAACTAAGCTACTATCGCGTTTATCTCGCTGTCGTGTTTACCGCGACAACAAAATTGATTTTAGAGTATAACAGCTTAGTTGTCAACAACTTTTTTCATAGAATAATAATATTTTTTAAAACGCCTTATAGAGCTATTTATTTCTCATCGCAGACCTGGAAGATCACGAATTTGAGGTAGTAGGATGCAGCGCCTCCCCACAGGATGGGATGATCGGCAGCCTGCTGCCTGAATTCAATCTGTCTAAGGCGCTTGTGCGCATCTCTTGCAGCTTCTTTTATAGTTTTAAGGAACAATTCTTCATCCATAAAATGTGAACAAGAACAGGTGGCAAGATATCCGCCGTCCTTAACAAGCTTCATTCCGCGAAGATTGATCTCTTTGTAGCCGGTAACGGCTTTCTTTATAGAAGCTCTCGATTTAGTAAATGCAGGCGGGTCAAGAATAACCACGTCAAAGGATTGCCCCTCGGATTCAAGCCTTGGAAGAAGATCAAATACATCCGCACATTCAAAGGAAACAACATCGGAGAGATTATTAAGTGCCGCATTCTCTCTTGCCTGTTCGCAGCCAAGATCGGAAGCATCTACGCCGATTACTCTTGCTGCGCCGCCGGCTGCGGCATTAAGGGCAAAAGAGCCTGTATGGGTAAAACAGTCGAGAACAGACTTTCCTTTGCAAAGACCGCGAATTGACTGTCTGTTAAATTTCTGATCAAGGAAGAATCCGGTCTTCTGACCGTTTTCTACATCTACGTAGTACTTTACACCGTTTTCTTCTATAAGAACCTTTGTGTCAAATTCATCTCCGATAAAGCCCTTAATGCGCTCAAGTCCTTCAAGCTCACGAACCTTGGCATCACTTCTTTCATAGATTCCTCTTATATTAACTCCGTCCTCTGCAAGAACTTTTTTGCATATATCAAGGATAAGAGTTTTCATCTTATCTGTGCCAAGAGCCAGTGATTCGATTACGAGGACATCAGCGAATTTATCGATCGTGATACCGGGAAGGAAATCCGCCTCGCCAAAAACAAGTCTGCAAGAGAGCATGGTGAGCGCCATCGGTTTATCATACTGATACAGATAAGTATCAATATATGAAGCCATGACATTCTTTCTATATTCCCAGGCGTTTCTTATACGCATTTCTATAAGAGTTTCGTTTACAGGATGCTCTTTTTTTCTTGACATAATGCGGACACGGAGCTTGGAAGCTGTATTAATAAAGCCATAACCAAGGAAATATCCGTCGAAATCGTTAAGCTCAATGATGTCACCGTTTTCAAAAGAGCCTTCTATACGGGCAATCTCGTTATCATAGATCCAAGCGCCTCCGGCCTTGAATTCACGACCCTCACCCTTTTTTAAGATTACTTTTGCATCTGAATAATTAATGCAGTTATCGTTGTTCATTTTTACCCCTATTTAGTTGATTTTTTGTAATTGATTACATTACCATTTTTATATATCATAGTTTTTGACGCAGTACAAATTTAAGTAAAAAATGCGTTGAAAGAAGGTTATATTATGACAGATTACAAGCTTCTAGGAGAGCAGATCAAGGCACTTGCAGCGGACGAGCCCGGGTTCATACCCGTTTTATCCAATGCTTCTGCGCTACTTTTTGACAACATAGAGAATCTCAACTGGGCCGGTTTTTATCTTATGAATAAGGGATCTCTTTTGCTTGGACCTTTTCAGGGAAAGGTTGCCTGCATAAGGATACCTCTGGGTAAAGGAGTATGCGGAACCGCAGCAGGAGAGGACAAGACCCAGCTTGTGGATAACGTGCATGAGTTTGCGGGACACATTGCCTGTGATGGAGCTTCCAATTCAGAGATTGTGGTACCTATTCACAGAGACGGCGAAGTGATAGGAGTCCTTGATATAGACAGTCCCTTACTTGCAAGGTTCACCAAAGAAGATAAAGAAGGACTCGAGGCTTTTGTAAAAGTCCTTGAAGAAAATACTGATTTTAGTAAAGTTGAGGTTTAATAAAAGATGGATAACAGAATTTCTTTTTCAAGTGATTACACTAAGGGAGCGCATCCCAGGATCTTGGAGCGCATCAGCGAGACCAATTATGAGCAGATAGACGGATACGGTACCGACGATTATTGCAAGAGCGCAGCAGATAAGATCAAAAAAGCATGCGGAACTCCCGATGCAGATGTATTCTTCCTTGTTGGAGGAACCCAGACTAATCAGACAATTATCGATATGCTCCTTCAGCCCTATGAGGGAATAGTTGCAGCTACCACGGGACATGTAGCAGCACATGAGGCAGGAGCTATAGAGCACGCAGGCCATAAGGTAATAACACTTCCATGCCACGGCGAGGAGAAAGACACTGAGAAATACGGATCGGATATTGGTAAGATTGCAGCGGAGGATCTGAGAAAACTTCTCAAAGACTTTTATGATGATGATAATCACGAGCATATGGTATTTCCGGGAGCTGTGTATATCTCACATCCAACAGAATACGGAACACTCTACACCAAGAACGAACTTACCAAGATATCAGAAGTGTGCAAGGAGTATAAGATACCTCTTTTCCTGGACGGAGCAAGGCTGGGATACGGACTTATGAGCAAAAGAACTGATGTAAGCCTTAAAGATATAGCAAGCCTTGTAGACGTTTTCTATATCGGTGGAACCAAGGTGGGAGCACTATTTGGAGAGGCTGTTGTATTTACAAAAGGCGTTACTACCAAGCACCCCATCCCGGTGATCAAGCAGCACGGCGCACTACTTGCAAAGGGATGGCTCCTTGGCATCCAGTTTGAGACATTATTTACCGATGATCTTTACTTTAAGCTTGGACAGAACGCTATTGAAATGGCGGAATTATTAAAGAAAGGCTTGAAGGAGAAGGGCTATAAGATTTTCCTGGATTCGCCCACAAATCAGCAGTTTGTGGTAGTCTCTAACGACAAGTTAAAAGAGCTTGATAAGAACGTCAGATACGGATTCTGGGAAAAGTATGATGAAGATCACACTGTTATTCGTTTTGCAACGGATTGGGCGACTGAAAAGGCAGATGTGGGGCGGCTTCTTGAGTACCTGTAACAATTTAGCGCGACAACGCGATTTTGATTGACAGTACTAAAGAAAGCGCATATATTAAATATACATATAATTGTATACATGTATTTTGAAACAAGAAACCAGAGGAGGAAAAGTATGAAGAAGAAAATATTATCTATCGTACTTGCATCTGTAATGACACTGAGCCTTATCGGTTGCGGAAGCTCAGCTGTCAGTGGAGTATCACAGGATCAGTCAGGTGATGCTCAGCAGAATTCGGCAGACGCTTCTGCCAGCAACAATGGAGAAGGATCAGGAGAGGAACTCAACGTTATGCTTGAGACTCCTGTAGAGTCACTTGATCCCCAGCTCGCAACTGACGGAACATCATTTGAGGTTATTGCAGACTACACAGACGGTCTTATGCAGATGGACGCAGACGGACAGGCGGTTAATGCGCTTGCAGAGAGCGTTGATGTTGCAGAGGATGGTCTTACATACACATTCCACATTCGTGAGGATGCAAACTGGAGCAACGGAGAGCCTGTAACTGCTGCAGATTTCGTATTTGCATGGCAGAGAGCAGTTGATCCCGAAGTTGCTTCTGAGTATTCATTTATGTTCAGTGATATCGGACAGATCGTAAACGCTCAGGATATCATCGATGGCAATAAGGACAAGAGCGAACTTGGAGTTACAGCTGTAGACGACAAGACACTTGAAGTTAAGCTTAACTGCCCTGTCAGCTATTTCCTTAGCCTTATGTATTTCCCTACATTCTATCCTGTTAATGAGGCTTTCTTTGATAAGTGTTCAGGCACATTTGCTACAAGTCCTGAGACAACACTTTCAAATGGTGCATTCATTCTTGATGAATACCAGCCTGCAGCAACAACAATTCATCTTACAAAGAATGATAGTTACTATGATGCTGCAGTTGTAAAGCTTCCCGGACTTAACTATCAGGTTATCCAGGATTCACAGCAGGCTCTTATGAGCTATCAGAACGGTGACCTTGATACAACACTTGTTAATGGTGAGCAGGTTGATCAGGTTAAGGACGATCCCGCATTTACAGCAATCGGTGCAGGATACCTTTGGTACATTTCACCTAACATGAAAGATGTTAAGGAACTTCAGAACCTCAACATTCGTCTTGCACTTACAATGGCTCTTAACAGAGAAGCTATTACAACAGACGTACTTAAGGATGGTTCAGCTCCTACATACACAGGTGTTCCTATGGACTTCGCAACAGGCCCTGACGGAAGCGACTTCTCAGCTGATCAGAAGAAGTTTGAGGATGTCTGCAGATATGATGCAGATCAGGCTGTAGAGTATTGGAACAAGGGTCTTGAAGAGCTTGGAACAAAAGAGATCACTCTTACAATGATCCATGATGCAGATGATGCTCCTATCAAGGTTGCTCAGGTAGTTAAGGAGCAGCTTGAGACAACTCTTCGCGGACTTACTGTTGAACTTCAGCAGATGCCCAAGAAAGAGAGAGTTGAGCGTATGCAGGAAGCAGAGTTCGAGCTTGGACTTACACGTTGGGGACCCGACTATGCAGATCCTATGACATATCTTGGAATGTGGGTTACTAACAACCCTAACAACTATGGCTTCTGGAGCAATGCTGAGTTCGACAAGATCATTGCTGATTGCACAACAGGTGAGACAGCTATGGATCCCGAGGCTCGTTGGGCAGCTCTTTACGATGCTGAGAAGATTGCTATGGACGATGCAGTTATTTTCCCTCTTTACACTCAGTGCAATGCTGAGCTTATCTCTACTAACGTAACAGGTATTGAGTTCCATCCTGTAGCGCTTAACAGAGTATATAAGAGAGCAGTTAAGAACTAAAGTCATATCTGATGATTACTGCGCAAGGGTGGGTAGTGATAATCTATGTCACCCTTGCGCTTTATCTTTTTTCCGGAGTCAATATGAGAAAATATATATTGAAGAGAGTAGTGACAGCGTTATTCACACTACTTGCAATTACACTTATTCTTTTTATACTGATGCAGTTAATGCCCGGTTCACCCTTTAACGATGAGAAGTTAAACGAGGCCCAGAGAGCATCGCTGTATGCTAAGTATGGTCTTGATCAGCCCATAATCGTACAGTTCTTTAAATATGTTGGCAATATGTTCAGAGGTGATCTTGGCGTTAGCTATAAGATATCCAAGAACACACCTATCACACAGCTTATCTCCACAAGACTTCCTATATCAATCGGAGTTGGATTTGCTGCAGTGCTTATAGGCGCTCTTGTAGGTCTTTTGCTCGGACTTCTCGCAGCCTTTAAGCGTGATACCGTATGGGATACCCTTGCAACGGTTATTTCAGTAATCGGTGTGTCTGTGCCTTCTTATGTGTTTGCCCTTGCGCTTTCATATCAGTTTGGATTCAAACTCAAATGGTTCCCCATGCTGTTCTCGGCTAAGGATATTTTGGGGTCCACGGTACTACCTTCAATTTCACTTTCTATGTTTACAATGGCATCTATTGCCAGGTTTACAAGATCTGAGATGATAGAGGTTCTGGGCTCGGATTACATGCTTCTTGCAGAGTCCAAGGGACTTTCGGGCAAAAAGCTTGTGTTTAGTCACGCCCTTAGAAATGCGCTTATTCCAATCATCACAGTTCTTGCACCACTTGTAGTAGACCTGATGACAGGATCTCTCGTTGTTGAAAAGATCTTTTCAATTCCGGGAGTAGGCTCTCTTTTGGTCAATGCTATTCAGTCCAATGACTACAATGTTGTTATTGCACTGAGCTTTATTTATTCTGCAATGTACATTGGAATTATGCTCGTTGTGGATATTATGTACGGAATCATCGATCCGAGAATCCGTGTAGCAAAGGAGGGAGACTGATATGTCAAATGAATCAGCGGTTATTAACCAAAATGAATATATCCCTACCGATGCGGATTTTGTTTTAAAGAAGAACAATGCGGACATCGAGGTTGACTCTAACTTTGCTTCCCAGAGTTTCTGGAAGGAAGTTATCGCCCGCTTTATCAGAAAAAGAAGTGCAGTGTTCGGACTTGCTTTTGTCCTTATCATCACTTTCTTTGCATTTGTAGGTCCCGGAATGAATGCCTATACCTATTCCGGACAGAATCTGGAGCAAAAAAATCTTGCACCCAGAATACCTGTTATCGAATACACCGGTCTCTTTGACGGACATGAGAATATCTCAACAACTTCCGGCACAAAGACCGTTAACTATTATTTTGAAAAACAGCTTCCCGATACTTTTTATTGGTTTGGAAGCGATAATTTTGGAAGAGACATTTGGACAAGAACCTGGTCCGGAGCGCAGGTTTCTCTTATTATCGCAGTTGCTGCAGCTATCATTGATATGATCATTGGTATGAGCTATGGTCTGATCTCAGGATACTTTGGCGGCAAGGTTGATATGGTCATGCAGAGAATCCTTGAGGTTGCAAACGGTATTCCAAGACTTGTCATCGTGACTCTTTTGCTTTTGGTGTTTAAGCCCGGTATGATCACTATCATCATTGCCCTAATGCTCACTGAGTGGGTGGGAATGAGTAGGATTGCCAGAGCTGAGATGCTTAAGCTCAAGGAACAGGAATTTGTTCTTGCTTCCAGAACTCTCGGCGCAGGAAGTATGCATATTATATTCAGCGAGATCCTGCCTAACATTATCGGACCTATAATTACTCAGGTTATGTTTTCTATACCCACGGCTATCTTCACCGAGGCGTTCCTTTCCTTTGTCGGACTTGGAATTCCGGTACCGAGATGCTCACTTGGTTCACTTATTTCAGAGGGATTTAACAGCTTTACCACACATCCTTATCAGATAATTCCTCCGATCGTAGTGATGGCTCTTTTGATGTTAAGTTTTAACCTCGTGGCCGATGGACTTAGGGAAGCACTTGATCCCAAGCTTAAGGAGATGTAAAAGCTATGAGTACAGAGAAGAAAAAAGAAAAAATTCTGGATATCAAAAATCTTGATATCACTTTTGATACAACAGCAGGTAAAGTGCACGCAATAAGAGGCATCAACATCGACCTCTATCAGGGCGAGACAGTTGCAATTGTCGGTGAGTCAGGCTCTGGTAAGTCCGTTACAATGCGTGCAGCTATGGGTATTCTTGCCAAGAACGCTACTATCAACAGCGGTGAGATCATATACAGATATCGTGACAATAAAGGCGGAATAGACTATGACCCCGATCTGGATGAGGGTGCAGAGTGGAAAGAAGCCGATATTCTCAAAATGGATAAGGCATGGATAAGAAAGCACATCAACGGAAGACGTATGGCTATGGTTTTTCAGGATCCCATGACTTCACTTGATCCCACAATGAGCATCGGTAAGCAGATCATGGAAGGAATGATCTGGCACTACAAGATTGATAAAAAGGACGCCTGGGAGCGCTCTGTTAAGCTTCTTGAAGAGGTTGGAATAGAAGATGCCGAGAAGAGAATGAAGCAGTATCCTCATCAGCTTTCCGGCGGAATGAGACAGAGAATAGTTATCGCTATAGCTCTTTCGTGTAATCCCGATCTTCTTATCTGCGATGAGCCCACAACGGCGCTTGACGTTAATATTCAGGCTAAGATCCTTGAGCTTATCAAGAAGATTCAGAAGGAAAGAAACATTGCGGTTATTTATATCACACATGATCTTGGAGTTGTTGCAAAGGTCGCTGATTACGTCAACGTAATGTACGCAGGAAAGATTGTCGAAGTCGGTAATATCAATGAGATATTCTACGATCCCAGACACCCATACACTTGGGGACTTCTTTCTGCCATGCCCGATCTTGATACGGATGAGCCAAGGCTTTATACAATTCCGGGATCTCCTCCGAATCTCTTACACGAAAAAGAGGGAGATGCATTTGCGCCCAGAAACGCTTATGCGCTTGAGATAGATGACAAGAAAGAACCGCCTATGTTCGAGATAACAGAGACTCATAAGGCGGCAACATGGCTTCTTGATCCCAGAGCACCCAAGGTGGAAATGCCTGCGGAGCTCAAGGCAAGAATTGATAGAATGAAGAAGGAGGCGGAGAATAATGGCAGCAAATTATAATGAAAAACCGCTTCTTGAAGTAGAAGGACTTAAGCAGTTCTTTCCCGTTAGTAAGACATTTACGGTTAAGGCTGTTAACGATGTAAGCTTTAAGGTATATCCCGGAGAGACCTATGGTCTTGTAGGTGAATCCGGATCCGGCAAATCAACGATCGGAAGAAGTATTATAAGACTTTACGATCCAACAGCCGGCAAGGTGACTTTTGATGGAATGGAGATAAGCGGAAAGCTATCAAGGAGCACCAAGGATAAGCTTAGAGTACAGATGCAGATGATATTCCAGGATCCCATGGCTTCACTTAATCCCAGAAAGAAGATTAAGGACATCATCGGAGAGGGACTTGATATTCATCATTCATACAAGAACCAGAAGGAAAGAGAGGAGAAGATAGAAGCTATCCTGGCAAAGGTTGGACTTGCCAAGGAACATGCGGACAGATATCCTCATCAATTCTCCGGTGGACAGAGACAGCGTGTGGGAATAGCAAGAGCACTTATTCAGAATCCCAAGCTTGTTATTGCGGATGAGTGTATTTCTGCTCTTGATGTTTCTATCCAGGCTCAGGTTGTTAACCTTATGAAGGACATCCAGGAAGAAACGGGGACAGCATATCTGTTCATTGCCCATGATCTTTCAATGGTTAAATATATTTCTGACAGGATCGGAGTTCTTCATTTGGGACACCTGCTTGAAACAGGAACTACAGAGGAGATTTTCAGTAACCCTATTCATCCTTACACGAAGAGTCTTTTATCTGCGATTCCCGTACCCAATCCTGAGTATGAGAAGAACAGGGTATCTGTGAACTACGACTATAAGACTTCAGGAATAGACTACGAGAAGGGAACTGAGCACCTTGTTGACGGAACACATTACGTTAAGTGTACCGACGAGGAATTTAAAGCCTGGACCTAAAACAGACTTGCACGTTTTATGGTTTAGTAGTATGATATGACAATGTTAAGAAGAAAAAAGCTGTGACGAAGACAGTAGGCAGTATTTGAAAGCTTTCAGAGAGCCGGTGGTTGGTGCGAATCGGTGCGAGTAGGAACTTCCGAAAATCACTTCTGAGCTGCGGGACTGAAATGACAGTAGGTTCTGCCGTATATCCCGACGTTACCGGGAAGCGTATTCAACCATTAGCCGGAAGGCTGTGGCGCGTATGTGTAAACAGGTGGTACAGCGAGTGTATATTATTTAGCCTCGTCCTTTTTACAAAGGACGGGGCTTTTTTATATCATAGGAAATTGCTTTGCAAATCCGCTTGGACACGAGAATTTCGCAAGCGAAATTCTGTTTCAGTATTTTCCGCAATAAAGAAAGGAGTTTGAGATGTATAACAAAGTCGAAACTGACATGAACTTTGTCGGCAGAGAGAAGAAGATTGAAGAATTCTGGAAAAAAGAAGACGTATTTAAGAAGAGTGTGGATACTCGCAGTAAGGGCGAGATGTACATGTTCTATGATGGCCCTCCGACAGCTAACGGTAAGCCTCATATCGGACACGTTCTTACAAGAGCGATCAAGGATATGATTCCCAGATATCGTACAATGAAAGGTTATACAGTTCCCCGTAAGGCAGGATGGGACACACACGGACTTCCTGTTGAGCTTGAGGTTGAGAAGCTCCTTGGTCTTGACGGAAAAGAGCAGATCGAAGAGTACGGAATGGAGCCTTTCATCCAGAAATGTAAGGAATCTGTTTGGAAATATAAGGGAATGTGGGAGGATTTCTCCGGCACAGTTGGTTTCTGGGCTGACATGGAGCATCCTTATATCACATATGATGACAATTTCATCGAGTCCGAGTGGTGGGCTCTTAACGAGATCTGGAAGAAGGGACTTCTTTATAAGGGCTTCAAGGTAGTTCCTTACTGCCCTCGTTGTGGAACACCTCTTTCATCACACGAGGTTGCACAGGGCTATAAACTCCTTAAAGAGCGTACTGCAGTAGTTCGTTTCAAGGTTAAGGACGAGGATGCATATTTCCTTGCATGGACAACAACACCTTGGACACTTCCTTCCAATATCGGACTTTGCGTAAACCCTGATGAGAAGTACATCAAGGTTAAGGCTGTTGACGGTAACGTATATTACCTTGCTGAGGCACTTGCAGACAAGGTTCTCGGATCTCTTGTTCAGGAAGAGGGTCAGAAGGCTTACGAAGTTCTCGAGACATACGTTGGTACAGATCTCGAGTACAAAGAGTATGAGCCTTTATATCAGTGCGCAGCTGATGAAGCACAGAAGCAGCACAAGAAGGCATTCTTTATCTACTGCGATACTTATGTAACAATGTCAGACGGTACAGGTATTGTACATATCGCTCCTGCATTCGGTGAAGATGATGCCAGAGTAGGACGTAAGTATGATGCACCTCTTGTACAGATGGTTGATTCAGAAGGTAAGCTCAAGCCCGAGACACCTTTTGGCGGCATGAGATGTAAGCCCACTCAGAAAGAGATGGATGAGGGTGCTATAAGCGCAGATCCTGAGGTACTCAAGGATCTTGATAAGAGAGGACTCCTTTATTCAGCACCTAAGATGGAACACGATTATCCTCACTGCTGGAGATGCGGAACTCCCCTTCTTTACTATGCTCGTTCATCATGGTTCATCAAGGTTACAGAGGTTAAGGATGATCTTATCCGCAACAACAAGGAGATCAACTGGATCCCTGAGTCAATCGGTAAGGGACGTTTCGGCGATTGGCTTGAGAATATTCAGGACTGGGGTATCTCACGTGACAGATATTGGGGAACTCCTCTTAATATCTGGGAGTGTGACGATTGCGGACACCAGCTTTCTGTTGGATCAAGAAAAGAGCTTGCTGAGTTATCCGGAGATCCTTCTGCAGAGACTTGCGAGCTTCACAGACCTTATATTGATAAATTTGAGATCACTTGCCCTAAGTGCGGCAAGAAGATGCACAGAGTAAAAGAAGTTATCGACTGCTGGTTCGATTCAGGAGCAATGCCTTTTGCACAGCTCCACTATCCATTTGAGAATAAGGAACTCTTCGAGAAGCAGTTCCCTGCTCAGTTCATTTCTGAGGCGGTGGACCAGACAAGAGGATGGTTCTACTCGCTTCACGCTGAGGCAACTCTTCTTTTCAACAAGCCTGCATTCAAGAACGTTATAGTTCTTGGTCTTGTTCAGGATGAGAATGGACAGAAGATGAGTAAGTCAAAGGGAAATGCAGTTGATCCTTTCGACGCTCTTGCTAAATATGGCGCAGATGCGATCAGATGGTACTTCTACGTTAACAGTGCTCCTTGGCTTCCCAGCCGTTTCTCAGGAGATGCTGTTCAGGAAGGACAGCGTAAGTTCCTTGGAACACTTTGGAACACATACGCATTCTTCGTGCTTTATGCTAATATCGATGGATTTGACGCTGCTAACTACAAGCTTGAGCTTGATAAGCTTACAGTTATGGATAAGTGGCTTCTTAGTAAGCTTAACAGCTGCGTAAAGGCAGTTGATGAGAACCTTGAGAATTACAGAATTCCAGAGGCAGGAAAGGCTCTTGATAACTTTGTTGACGAGATGTCTAACTGGTATGTTCGTCGTAGCAGAGAGCGTTTCTGGGCAAAGGGAATGGAGCAGGATAAGATCTCTGCATATATGACTCTTTATACTGCACTTGTTACTATTTCAAAGGCAGCAGCTCCTATGGTTCCGTTCATGACTGAGGAAATTTATCAGAATCTTGTTCGTACAAGCTTCCCTGAGGAGCCTATCAGTATCCACCTCTGCGACTTCCCTGCAGTAGATCAGTCAATGATCGATGAGAAGCTTGAGAAGGATATGGAAGAAGTTCTTGATATCGTAGTACTTGGCCGTGCTGCCAGAAATGCAGCAAACATCAAGAACCGTCAGCCTATCGGACAGATGTATGTTAAGGCTCAGGAGACTGTTGGTGAATTCTATACAGATATCATCAGAGAAGAGCTTAATGTCAAGAATGTTGCTTTCACAGATGATGTAAGAGACTTTACAAGCTACAGCTTCAAGCCTCAGCTCAAGACTCTGGGACCTAAGTATGGTAAGAATATCGGAGCTATCAAGGCTTATCTCGAAGGACTTGATGGAAACGCTACTATGGATGAGCTCAACACTAACGGAAGCATCAAGTTCAATGTTAACGATGTGGACGTAGAGCTTGTTAAGGAAGATCTTCTTATCGAGATCGCACAGAAGGAAGGCTTCATTTCTCAGGAGAACTGGGGAATCACTGTAGTGCTTGATACAAATCTTTCAGAAGATCTTATCAAGGAAGGCTTTGTACTTGAGGTTATCAGTAAGATACAGACAATGCGTAAGGATACCGGTTTTGAGGTTATGGATCACATTAAGGTATCTCTTAACGGAAATGATAAGCTTGCAGCCATCATTAAGGATAATGCAGATAGCATTGCAACCAAGGTTCTTGCAAATGAGATCGTATATGGCTCAGATGTAGCCAATGCAAAAGAATGGGATATCAACGGCGAGAAGGTTACTATCGGCGTAGAAAAGGTTTGATAAATATAGCCTTAAGTACTATACTTTTATCAAGTGAATCAAAGAGGATTCCGCTTCCTAAGCG
>JAEEGK010000268.1_pt1 | contig 130109 bp, 85 predicted proteins | sample 8958771 | NCBI WGS metagenome assembly JAEEGK01 (sample SAMN16246547, study PRJNA631951) | gut metagenome | biome: gut microbiome; feature: rumen; material: SC-attached | host: Bos | place: Iran: Karaj | collected 2018-10 | reverse complement strand
CATCATCAAATAGCACAGAGATCTCTTCTGCAAGGACAAGATCTGCAGTGAATTACTTCAGCTTTACTGTTGATGCTACACAGGCAGAATCAATCCGCGAAAATGGTATCACCTTCAGTGGAGATAATTTCCTGATTTACAAGGTAACCATCAGCAAGCAGACTTACACAGCTCCAAGCGGTGGTAGCAATCAGATCTGGCCTGATACTCCAACAAATCCAGCACCTTCAATAAGTATTGAGGGATCTAAGTTCAATAACATTACGACAAGCAACAAGGTCTGTATCTACGGAACAAGAACTGCGAACTACTTTAATTTTGCTCTTAGAACTGCTAATTGGAGTGCATTTAGTCCTGTTACAAATTGGACTATTAATGACAAGTGGCTGTATGCAACAGAAAATGCATATAACAGCACTGATAACTGCTTTGTCCTGCAAGTGACAACAGAGCTAATACCTCTCTTAAAAGAAGGTATTACAATTGAATCATATAATACATTCAATATCAGCCATGTTGACATTGAATAGAAGAATATAAGATTTATAATAAGATTTTAATGGTTTGACAGAGGGCGTCTACGTGAGTAGGCGTCCTTCTTTATACCTATTATTATATACGCACGCGAAATAGACAAAAGTAAACTTTATCTATGCCAAATGTTACAATTTACCACTGTATGTGCGTTCGTTAACTTTAATTAACTACAAAAGTCTTGCATATTATAGATAAAGCCTATATCTTTGCACACGATTTCCCCTTTAAGGGTCTTTCTCTAAGAATTTTGAGAATTATTAAACCAATATTATTAATTAAAAACTTTAGTAAAAAATGAAAAAGTATTTGATGACAGGAATCGCAGCCGTTACTCTTTGCGCTGTATTCACAAGTTGTTCTCATGACATGACTCCAGCTAGTCAAGAGGAGATTAATGCTGTTCAAGCAAAGAAGGTTGTAGACACCTACAACGCGGCCTTTGTCGCAAAATTCGGGCAACCTGCCTCTAATCAGGACTGGGGCTTTGGCTCTGGAGCAAGTGCCCGTACTCGTGCTAACGCAGGTGCTAATTATGCCACCACCCATGAGTATAAAGATGCTAATGGCAATGTTGTTGCTGGTGCTAATATGAACCACAACGAGTGGGCAGATCCCACTAAGGAAAAAGGAGGCTGGGAGGTTGTTCCCGCGCTCACCCCAGAACAGAAGGCTGTCGTCACTGCTTACTTCCAAAGCCATCCCAATCTTGGCTATGAAGATCCCCAACTCCGCCACTTCTTCGTACAGCAGGTTTACAAAGGCGGTACAGCACAGAACGGCCCCTCTTCAGAGAACATCACCGCTGCAGACGGCACGGTCTCTAATAGCAATGTCATGAACCTTCTCACCGTAGGACAGGCTAACAGCCACATCAACGATTTCAATGCAGGTACCTGCACTGAGAGTGATGTGCTGAATAATGGCCAGAGTGTAGGTGGCTCGAGTCACAAAGACCAGATTACGCTGATGGTAAATGTTGATGATACCTCTTGCTTTGGCTATCATGAGACTGCCTCCAGCACGCACCACAACAACAAGGCAGGCCTCGTGGGCTGGGCGACAATCCATGAATGGGCTCAGACTAACTATCCTGGTTATGTCGCTGATTTTGCCGGTTGGCTCGAAGACGGCTATAACCGCTCTTACATGGGCTTCGACCTAGCTATCAAGGAAGGCGCACAAGCATACGATACCAATACAGACGGCACCATCAATTATGCAACCTATGATCAGGCTCCTGAGAGTCCTGAATATGCATGGGATGGTGAGAATGTTATTAAAATCACAACTGGCGAATATGAAACCGTAGAAGTTGGTAATGAGTGGAGCACTTGGACAGTGCAACGTCCTGTATATAAGGATGAATACAAGTACATTATGAAAGGTAATGAAACCATTGGTTGGCTTACAACAAACGAGAATTTCTACGTTGCTGCCGACAAAGTTACATTGGATCAGTCATACCAGGTTAATGGTGGCCCAAGTAACCTTAACGGTATAAAAAACGCTGTTATTCTGAAAGAATTTACAGTTAATGGAACTAAATATCAGAGCGTTATCAACCTGCCGAAAATTCAGCAACTCGTTAACGATGGCTATCTCCCTGTTATGAACAAGAGCCTACAGGATTGGGTAAAGGTAGGCAAGAGCGATGGCTACTTTACTGACTGGATTGTAACCCTGACTGAGGCTAAGAGAAAAGATGTGGAGGATCCGAATGAGGTGCGCATTATTGCTGAGGACCTGACTCCTAGCACAACAGACTGGGATTTCAACGATGTCGTGTTTGATGTTGAATTCAACGAAGCAGGAACATCTGCACAGGTTACTCTCCTCAAGGCTGGTGGTACACTTGAGTTGAAAGTTGCTGGTCATGAGGTTCACGCTGCATTCGGTTATCCCGATCCTGATCCTACAACAGGACGTTACAAAATGATCAATACAGGTGCAAAGGCTGATGTAAATGGAGCTGTTGCACAACCGTTCACAGTAAGTTGCAATAAGAGCAATAGAGGTAATGACATTGTGATTGAAGTAAACAAGGGTACTAAAGAGAATCCCATTTGGATTACACTTGAGGCTAAGCAAGGACAACCTGCAGCCAAGCTTGCTGTAAAGACAACATTCCTGATTCCTGATGAGCGTGTTAACATTGAAACATATTATCCGAATTTCTTGAAATATGTTAAGGATCCATCTGTTATCTGGTGGTAATTGATACATCAAGTACTTAAATAAATAATTTTGGAAAGGGAGCGGCTGCGCGAGTAGCCGCCCTTTTCTTTTTTACATTAGAGTTATCGGAAAATAATCCTGTCTTATTGAGGAATACTCCTAGACTATCACAAAATACTTTCGGAGTATCGTAGAATACTCTCAGAGTAATTGGAAGCATGCCAAATATACCCCCATTTTTTAGAAGGCCTTCCAAAACTTTTTCGTTGGCTTTCCAACAATTGTTAGGAAGCCTTCCCGCAAAAATTGCGTAGGCACGTACACTTTCGCGATGGTTCCTATTGTGTAATTCGAAAAAAATGTGTAACTTTGCACGCAGTATGGTACTGAATTGGATTTGGGTCGCATTTTTCATCATCGCCTTTGTCATTGCGCTGGTGAAACTGGTGTTTCTGGGAGACTTCGAAGTTTTCCCGGCCATGATGGATTCGACGTTTTCTTCGTCGAAGACCGCGTTTGAAATTTCCTTAGGACTGACAGGCGTTTTGTCGCTTTGGCTCGGCATCATGAAGATTGGCGAGAAGGGTGGTGTGGTGAATGTTCTCGCCCGTCTACTGAGTCCCATCTTTACCAAACTGTTCCCAGACATTCCAAAGGGTCACCCCGTAACGGGTTCTATCTTCATGAATATCGCGGCCAACATGCTGGGTCTCGACAATGCCGCCACACCCCTTGGTCTGAAGGCGATGGAACAGTTGCAGGAGCTGAACCCCAAGAAGGATACGGCGACAAATCCAATGATCATGTTCCTGGTACTGAACACCAGTGGTCTGACGCTGATACCAATCTCTATTCTCGTATATCGTGCACAGATGGGAGCCGCCCAGCCAACAGACGTGTTTATCCCCATCCTACTGGCTACGTTCTTCTCGACGCTAGCAGGTATCATCATCACAAGCCTTTTCCAGAAGATCAACCTGCTGAACCGCACAATCCTCCTGACACTCGGTGGCGCAGCCCTCGTAGTAGCCGCCATCATCTGGGGCTTCGGACAACTCGATTCCGTGCTGATGAATACGGTAAGTACTTCAGCAGCCAACATTATGCTCATGCTGATTATCATCGCCTTTATCCTGGCCGGTATCCGAAAGAAGGTGAACGTCTACGATGCCTTCATCGAAGGTGCCAAAGATGGTTTTACGACAGCTGTAAGAATCATCCCTTACCTGGTGGCTATTCTCGTTGGAATCGGCGTTTTTCGTGCTTCTGGAGCGATGGATATGCTCACCGACGGCATCGGATGGTGCGTGGAAGCCTGTGGTGGCAACAGCGATTTCGTGGGTGCCCTGCCCACAGCCCTGATGAAACCTCTGTCAGGCAGCGGAGCGCGAGGCATGATGGTGGATGCGATGACCACATACGGTGCTGACTCGTTTATCGGTCGTCTGAGTTGTATCTTCCAAGGTTCGACAGATACGACTTTCTATATCCTCGCCGTCTACTTCGGCAGCGTGGGTATCGTGAAGACCCGTCACGCTGTGACCTGTGGACTGCTGGCAGACCTGGCAGGAATCATAGCGGCGATAGCAATCGCATATATGTTCTTCAGTTAATTACGACAACTTTGACAACTAAGACAACTTATGGGTAAACTACAGAACATCGCGAAGGATACGGCCATTTATGGTCTCTCGAGTATCATCGGTAGATTTCTTAACTACCTGCTCGTGCCACTCTATACCGCCCAGCTCTCAGCAGCCTCGGGCGGCTATGGCGTCATCACCAACATGTACGCCTATGTAGCGCTGATCCTGGTAATCCTCACCTTCGGTATGGAGACCACCTATTTCCGCTTTACCAACAAGACACATACCGACTCGCAGGTGGTCTATTCCACCACGCTCATCAGCGTGGGAGCCGTCTCTGCGCTCTTTGCCGCACTAGTCATTCTCTTCATCAACCCCATCAGTTCGTTGATGGGTTATGGCGATCATCCGGAATGGGTATGGGTAATGGCGGTGACGGTGGCCATCGATGCATTCCTCTGTATCCCTTTTGCTCACCTGCGCCAGCAGAAGAAAGCCATCAAGTTCGCATCGCTGAAACTGTTGAACATCGCTGTGAGTATCCTGCTGAATCTTATCTACTTCGCCTGGATGGACGGTAAGGATGTCGGTTATGCCTTCTATATCAACCTCGTCTGTACAGCGATGCTCGCCGTATGTCTCATTACAGAGTACACGGGTTTCCGTTGGCGACTCGACACGAAGTTGTTACGCACGATGCTCAGCTACACATGGCCGATACTCGTCTTCGGTATTGCTGGAATCCTGAACCAGACGGCCGACAAGATGCTCTTCCCCTATATGTACGAGGGCAGTGACATGTTGGAACAGCTCGGCATCTACGGTGCCTGTTCGAAGATTGCGATGATCATGGCGATGATTACCCAGGCCTTCCGCTTCGCCTACGAGCCGATTGTATTCTCGGGTGTCAAGGAAAAAGGACAGCACGAGATGTATGAACAGGCGATGAAGTACTTCATCATTTTCACCCTGCTGGCCTTCCTGATGGTCGTGGGCTATCTCGATATCCTGAAATACATCATCCGACGCCCTGAATACTGGGTGGGTCTAAAGGTTGTACCGATTGTGATGGCGGCAGAAATCATGATGGGTATCTACTTCAACCTGTCGTTCTGGTATAAGATCATCGACAAGACCATCTGGGGCGCGTGGTTCTCCGGCATCGGATGCCTTGTGCTCCTGGCCGTGAACTTCTTCTTCGTACCGAAGTACGGCTATATGGCCTGTGCCTGGGGCGGTGTCGCCGGCTACGGTGTGGCGATGGTGATCTCCTATATCGTAGGACAGAAGTACTACCCTCTCAACTATCCCTTAAAGGACATCGCCCTTTATACCATTGTCGCCGCCATCGTCTTTGCAGCGATGATGTTGCTCCATGAGAGTCAGCCGATGTGGTTGTCACTCACAATAAACACCCTGCTTATCCTGGCCTTCCTCGCACTCATCATCAAGCGCGACCTGCCATTAAGCAAACTCCCTATCATCGGAAAGAAATTCAAAAAATAAAAATATGAAGAAATTACTGTTTTTACTATTCGCTATTCACTGTTCACTATTCACTGCAAAAGCAGATGAGGGCATGTGGACATTGTACAATCTGCCGAATGCCGTCTATGAGACGATGAAAATGGAAAACTACGAACTGCCATACGGAGCACTGTATTACGGCGATGATGCCGTGAAGAACTGTGTGGTACTCTTCGGCGGTTTCTGCTCGGGTGTCGTCGTATCACCTGACGGTCTCGTGTTTACCAACCACCATTGTGGCTTCGAGGCTATCCGTAGTCACTCAACCGTAGAACACGACTATATGCTCAACGGCTTTGTATCGAACTCTTACGAGGAAGAACTGCCCAATAAGGACCTCTTCGTCAGTTTCATGATAGAGCAGAAAGATGTGACCAGTCAACTCGACAGTCTGGGTCTCAACACGATCTCTGAAGCCAAAAGAGGCTATTTCATCGACTCTTTGGAGAACGTCTTCAGCAAGCAGATCAAGGCCCAGGACTCTACCCTTCGTGCAGAACTGAAGCCCTACTACGAGGGAAACAGATACTATCTGACCACCTATCGCGACTACAAAGACGTACGTCTGGTGTTCGCCCTGCCCAAATCGATGGGTAAGTTCGGTGGCGAGACCGACAACTGGATGTGGCCCCGTCAGACCTGCGACTTTTCCGTGTTCCGCATCTACGTCGACCCCAAGACTGGCGGTCCTGCAAAATACTCGAAAGACAATGTACCCTATCACCCCAAGAAGTGGGCTCCCGTCTCACTGCAGGGCTACGTGCCTGGCTCGTTCTCGATGACCATCGGCTATCCCGGCAGCACCAGCCGCTATCTGTCGAGCTACGGTATCAAGGAACGTCGTGATGCCCAGAACGAACCGCGCTACAAGACCCGCGAGGTGAAGCAGGACATCATGATCCGCCATATGCGTGCCGACGAGGCCGTGCGTATCAAGTACGACTCGAAATACGCCCAGAGTTCGAACTACTGGAAGAACAGCATCGGCATGAACAAATGTATCGATTCCATCGGGCTTATTCAGCAGAAGGCCGCCTTCGAGGCCAAGATCCGTCAGTGGCAGGACTCTACCGGTTTCCTGAAGGGACAACTTGACTTCGACAAACTGGAGCGTCTCTATCAACAACGTTTCAATGCCATGCGTGCGATGATGTACTTTAACGAGAGTTTCGGTCGCAGTGACGAGATGACAACCCGCGCTCTGAGAGTGACACGTGGTATGCCAATCCTGGGCGACAAGGACAAGCCTAAGAAACAGTATATCCAGTTGAAGGACAACAGCGACGAGTGGGACTACAACCTGGACCGTGAGGTGCTGGGTGCCCTAATGTCATTCTACCGTGAACAGGTCAAGGACAGCAAGTACCTACCTGATTTCTACAGCATCGTTGACAAAGACTTCGGCGGCGACTGTCAGAAATACGCCGACGCCCTCTATAAGAACTCGTTGCTGATGAAGAGCGGCAAGAAACTCTTCGTCAATAAGAAGAGCTATGAGAAAGACCTCGGCGTGAAATACGGAGAGAGTCTCCTCGAAGTACTCGGAGAGATCCGTGCCGATCTGTTAGCTACCTACGACAGCATCGATATCCAGGAGCGTTACCTCTGCGCCGCCAAGCTGCGTATGGAGGAAGACATGCCCAACTACAGCGATGCCAACATGACCATGCGTCTGAGCTACGGACAAGTGGGCGAATACCTCTTGGCTGGTAAGCCCTCAGGCTACTACACCACCGCCGAGAGCATCGTGGAGAAGATGATACAAGGTGAGAAAGGCGTCATCGACTACGAGGCCGAACCCATCATGAAGGAGCTGCTCTCGAAGAAGGACTTCGGCAAATATACCGACAAAACCACCGGCAAGCTACACCTCTGCTTCCTGTCTAACAATGATATCACAGGCGGTAACTCCGGTTCTCCGATGTTCAACGGCAAGGGCGAGCTCATAGGCCTTGCCTTCGACGGCAACTGGGACAGTCTCTCCTCAGACATTTTCTTCGACTCACAACTGGCCCGTTGTATCGGTGTCGATATCCGATACGTGCTCTACATGATGGAGAGCTGGGGTAAGGCTGATCGTCTGCTGAAGGAGATCAACGCCCAGTAAAGAAACAAACTCAGAAAACAAATGACTACTACTTGGAAACCTAATCTAGAAGAAACAAAACGGCGTTATGTCGACTGGTGGAACCACAAGGGCATCGTCCTGAACATGTGGGAACACTTTCAGGAAGGTGTCAAGCCCCATGCCGACGTGCCGAAGCCTGCACCACCAAAGGACCTGAACCAGAAATGGTTCGATCCTCAGTGGCGTGCAGACTATCTGGACTGGTACGTGGCACACTCCTCGCTGATGGCCGATATGTTGCCCGTAGCAAATACACAGCTAGGTCCTGGTTCGCTAGCGGCCATCCTCGGTGGTGTGTTCGAGGGCGGCGAAGATACCATTTGGATTCACCCCGATCCCAACTACAGCGATGACATTGTCTTCAACCCTGAGCATCCCAACTGGCTGTTGCATAAGGAACTCCTGAAAGCCTGCAAAGCGAAGGCGCAGGGCCATTACTATGTGGGTATGCCAGACCTGATGGAGGGTCTCGACGTGCTGGCGGCTATCAAGGGCACGGATAAGGTCCTGCTCGATACCGTCATGCAGCCCGAAGTGCTGGAGCATCAGATGCAACAGATCAACGACATCTATTTCCATGTGTTCGACGAGCTCTACGACATTATCCGTGAGGGCGATGAGATGGCGTTTTGTTATTTCTCCTCATGGGCACCCGGGAAGATGTCGAAGCTACAGAGTGATATTTCGACGATGATCAGTGTCGACGACTACCGCCGTTTCGTGCAGCCCTTCATCCGCGAACAGTGTCAGAAGATTGACTATACCCTCTATCATCTCGACGGTGTGGGTGCGATGCATCATCTCGACGCCTTGCTGGAAATCGAGGAACTGAATGCCATCCAGTGGACGCCTGGTGTGGGAGAGCCACAAGGCGGTTCACCGAAGTGGTATGATCTTTATAAGAAGATCCTTGCCGGCGGTAAGAGTATCATGGCCTGTTGGGTGACCCTCGACGAACTGAAACCCCTCCTCGACAACATCGGTGGCGAAGGCGTACATATCGAGATGGACTTCCATAACGAGCGGGAAGTAGAACAGGCCCTGCGCATTGTCGAGGAATATCAGTCGAAGGACGAGGCCGACCGTGAGGTGGAGAACATCATCAATCGTATAGAGTTGAGAGTGGATAATGGAAAGTCGGCTACCGCACTTGATGAGAAGAAGATCCTCTTGCTCGACGGTGCGATGGGAACAATGATCCAACAGTATCATCTGCACGAAGATGGCTGCAATGACATGCTCTCGCTGACAAAGCCCCACATCATCCGCGAGATTCATCAGAAATACCTGGAGGCAGGCTCCGATATCATCGAGACTAACACCTTCAATGCCCAGCGCATCTCGTTGGCAGACTATGATCTCGAGGATAAGGTACGAGATATCAACATCGCAGCTGCCAAGATCGCCCGAGAGTGTGCTGATTCGTATACGGCCAAGACCCCCGATAAGCCTCGCTTTGTCGCAGGCAGCATCGGACCAACCAGTCGTACAACCTCCATAGCCACCAGTGGTGAACCCCTTGATAAGGACATACTCCGTGAGGCCTACGAAGAACAGATCCAGGCCCTCGCCGATGGTGGTGTCGACCTTTTACTCATCGAGACCATCTTCGATGTAGAGAATGCCCGCATTGCTATCGAGGCAGCCAGGAAGGTTGCGCCACAACTGCCTGTCATGCTTAGCTTCAGCGTTTCTACGCCTGACGGCCATAATATGATGGGCCAGAGCATCCCTGACTTCCTCGATGCTCTGAAAGCAGACCTCCGCCTGCAGCCGTCAGATATCTATTCTATAGGCATCAACTGTTTCTCGGACGTTGCCCTGATGGTGCCGCTGATCTGTCTGCTGGCCAACTTCGGCACAAGGGTGAGTATCTATCCCAATGCCGGCATGCCCGACGGTAACGGCCATTATAACAAAACGCCTGAGAGTCTGTTGGCTGATGTCTGGCCACTGCTCGAAGGTCATCACCTGAATATCATTGGCGGTTGCTGTGGTACGACAGATGCACATATCCGTCTGATGGCGAAGGCCATAGAGCCGGTTCCAGGAATCTTCCTGACGCCGCTTTCAACTTCGGAGTCAGGAGAGATTAGGGTGTCCTCGTTCAGACCCCCTCTGACTCCCCCTATCTCAGGGGAAGAAAAAGATGCTCCTGCTCATGAAGAAAAGGACACCCCTGCTGAACGACTCTATAAGGCGATTCTCACAGGCAAGAGCGACGAGGCTGCAGCGGCCACGAAGGACGCTATCGCAGAAGGAGCTGTCCCCCAGAATCTCATCAATGGTCAGATGATACGCGCCATGAGTGAAGTGGGCCAACGATTCCAAGACGGGCAGGCTTTCGTACCCCAGCTGCTAATGGCTGGTCGTGCGATGAAAGCCGCCCTTGAGCTGTTGAAACCCATGCTTCAGGGTGCAGCCTCTACAGCATTAGGCAAGGTGGTTATCGGTACTGTCAAGGGCGACCTCCATGATATCGGCAAGAACCTCGTCGCCTCGATGCTCGAAGGCTGCGGCTTCGAGGTCATCAACATCGGCATCGACGTCTCCGCCGATAAGTTCATTGAGGCCGTCAAACAGAACCAACCCGATATCCTCTGTATGTCTGCCCTGTTAACCACTACAATGGGTTATATGAAGGACGTGATAGATGCCCTTGAGCGTGCAGGCATCCGTAAACAGGTGAAGGTGATGGTTGGCGGTGCTCCTGTGACCCAGGGCTTTGCCGATGAGATCGGCGCCGACGGCTATAGCGACAATGCCAATTCGGCTGTTACCGTCGCCAAGCAACTGTTAGGTATGCTTTAGTTTCCGCTTATAGCATTTTTCAAAGTTACAGAGTCCGCAGGTATAGTCTAATCTGCGGACTTTTTCGCCAACCCCGATGATACCGCTCACACTCTTGATGGGTAACATGAGGGAGGAATCCGTCAGTGTCACCCCACACGTCTGACCATTGAACAACGGGAAGAGCAACTGTTGTTGTGACACATGCCAGCCACAATAGCCTGGGGAGAAACGGTTCGTATGCTTCCAACCCAGTTTGTCGATACTCAACTGTAGGTTTTTCTCCATTTCATCGGCGCATTTCTCGGCAATCACCGAACCCATCGCATCGGCAATAAACACACGAACCATATCACCCTCCGCCTTCAGTTGTTGCTGGAAACGCTCAAAAGCCCCACCACAAGTCGCAATGAAAAGCGCATAGCCTTCGGCACCGCGCAGCTGGTTCATGATGATCTTACCCATATCGAAGGCCGGCAATTCGCGCGTCACAAAGAAACAGAACTCTGGCTGCAGGATCGCACGTACCTGAGCCATTATCGTACTGCTCTCCTTTTGGGTCGCTTCATCAGGCAGCGCGTCGTGATATCCCATCTGCCCGTAAATATCGGCAGGTGTGATTCCCAAATCATCGAAGGTCAGTATCTTATGGGTCATAAGCGTGAGACATTCCACTGTTCCAAGGTCTCGAAGAACGTATCAATCTGTGCGATGGGCGTGTGTGGAGGTGTGTCGCAACCACTGGAAAGTACAAAGTTCGGATAAGCTTGCATCTTGTCGAGCAAGTCGTGAACAGTCTGGCGCATCAGTTCCGGTGTTCCGTCCTTAAAGACAGACACAGGATCGATGTTCCCCATCGCCAGGGCTGTTGACGGCACTTCACCGATCACCTCCTCCATCCGACACTTGTTGCCGAAATGATAGGCCGCAGCGCCCGTCGAAACCATTGCCTCCGTACATTGTCCTGTATTACCACAGTTGTGGAGGACGACGGCAAAGTCATCATCTTGCACGCGTTCTACGATCCGTCTGACATACGGTGAGGAAAACGTCCTACAGTCATCATTCGACAACAGCCCTGCCGCAGGCTCTGCCATCACCACACCATTCGCACCCGTCTGTTTCAGGGCGAGACAGTATTTCCCGATGAAATCGGTACATTTCGAGAGTAACTGATGCGCCGCCTCAGGATTCTCGTAGATCAGCACCATCATCTCCGACATATCATAGAGACGTCCAGCCAACGAGAAAGGACCGATACAACCACCCAGCAACGGACGGTCGTTGATCTCCCTCGCGGCCAGAAGATTTGCTTTCAGATATTGAGGGATGCGTCCTGCCGAAAGCGAGGGAACCTGTAAGCTGTAGATATCCTCCACCTGTGACAACAGATGTCCCACCACGGCAGGCACAGCCTCATCCGAGAAGGCAATCTCTGCACCAAAGGCTTCGGCCTCCACCGTCAGGTCCATAATCGTACAGGCCGCAGCACTCGGGTATTTCCTGGCCAATGCCACTACAGCTTCTGCTTGCACACGTCCGTCTTTGACGGCCTCACTGACGGTATGCCCGTTCTGTTCGATGCCTGGATGCGTCATCACAGGTATCGCCGTCACCTCCTTCTGACGGATGACATCTGCCATCCACTGTTTCATATTCCGTTTCCCCATCTTCTTACGGATTACAATAACTGGGTTATTTCTTCGATGGATTCAGCCGTTTTGATATATTCACGCCAGTTTCCACGGATCATCCCCTTCTCTTGCAGGTCGTCGAGCAAAGCGATGAGCGAACCCCAAAAACCTTTCATATTATAGAGGATGACTTTCTTCTGATGATAGCCTATCGTAGCCGAGGAGGCCACCGTGAAGATCTCATCGAGTGTACCGATGCCACCGGGCAGGGCGATAAACACGTCGCTCTGGTCCATCATCAGCTGTTTTCTGTCGCTGAGGTTATCACAGGGTATCCACACATCCACATAGTCACTGGTACGTCCCGACTTCTCCACAATCATCGGCACCACACCGATGGTATGTCCGCCGGCTTCCTTCGTCGCCTTTGCCACACACTCCATCAGTCCTTGGTTCACACCGCCATACACGATCGTATGGCCGTTCTCTGCCGCCCATTTCCCCAATTCCTCCGTCAGGGAGAAGAACGCTGGGTCAATCTGCTGATTCGCAGAACAAAACACACATATCTTCATTTTCGCCTACAAAGGTACAAAATAATTATGCATTATGCATCATAAATTATAAATTATTTAGTATCTTTGCACCCAAGATGAAGACATTTGAAGAATTAGGCGTCAGCGGAGAGATCCGACGCGCCATCGAGGAATTAGGTTTTGTACAACCGATGCCTGTGCAGGAGGCAGTCATCCCCTATCTCCTGGAGAACAAACGTGATGTGATAGCCCTTGCCCAGACAGGAACGGGTAAGACAGCGGCTTTCGGTATCCCCTTGCTGCAACGAATCGACACGTCACGCAGAGAGCCCCAGGCCTTGGTCCTGAGTCCTACACGTGAGTTGTGCCTGCAGATTGCCGACGATATCCGCGACTTCGGCAAGTACATCGACGGTCTGCATATCGAAGCCGTCTATGGCGGTGCCTCGATAGAGCCACAGATGCGTGCCCTGAAGAAAGGTGTGAACATCATCGTGGCCACGCCAGGACGACTCATCGACCTGAAGAACCGTGGTGTAGCCGATCTGAGCAACATCCGCAATATCGTCCTCGACGAAGCCGACGAGATGTTGAACATGGGCTTCTCCGACAGTATCAGCGAGATCTTCGAGTCCATCAACGAGGACCACAGCACCCTGATGTTCTCTGCCACGATGAGTCGCGAGGTCGAGAAGGTGGCGAAGAAATACCTGCACGACTACGAAGAGATTGTGGTAGGCTCGCGCAACGAAGGTGCGGAGAATGTGAACCACATCTATTATATGGTCAACGCAAAGGACAAGTACCTCGCCCTGAAACGCATCGTCGACTATTACCCCCGTATCTTCGCCATCATCTTCTGCCGCACAAAAGTGGAGACGCAGGAGATCGCCGATAAACTCATCAAAGACGGTTATAATGCCGAGTCTCTGCACGGTGACCTCTCGCAGCCTCAACGCGACCAGACCATGCAGAAATTCCGCCAGCATCTGACACAGTTACTCGTAGCCACCGATGTGGCAGCGCGCGGTCTCGACGTCGACGACCTGACACACGTCATCAACTTCGGACTGCCTGACGATATCGAGAACTACACCCACCGCTCTGGTCGTACAGGTCGTGCCGGCAAGAAAGGCACCTCCATCTCCATCGTCCATAGCCGCGAGAAGTTCAAGATCCGCAATATCGAGAAGGAGATCGGCAAGGAGTTTGTAAAATCCGAAATTCCGTCAGCAGAGGAGATCTGTAAGAAACAACTCTATAAGGTGATGGACCAGATTGTGAAGACCGACGTCGACGACGAGGAGATCGCTCCCTTCATGCAGGACATCAGCCGTTACTTCGAGTATATCGACAAGGATGAACTCATCAAGAAGATTGTCTCGTTGGAGTTCGGAAAGTTCCTCGCCTACTATGCCGATGCGCCGGAGATTGAGGCGGTCGTTCCTGACAAAAAGGAGAAGAAGCCCCAAAGCGACAAGCAGAAGTTGCAGAACAAGGCACAGAAGGGTTACCGCCGATTGTTCATCAATCTGGGCAAGCGCGACGGTTTCTATCCTGGCGAACTCATGCAGACGCTGAACCGCTTCGTGGGTGGTCGTCAGGAAGTGGGACACATCGACCTGCTCGACACCATCTCCTATTTCGAGGTTCCTGAGAAGGATGCTAAGAAAGTGATGATCCAACTGACGGGCATCCGCTACAAGGGCCGCACCATCCGCTGCAACGATTCAGAAGATGGCGCACCTACCGCAAAATCTAAGCCAAATAGCGGGACTTCGAGAAAAAACAGTTCATCAAAATTCACCAAAGACTCGCCAAAGACCAAGAAAAGCCGCGGTTTCATCGGTGAAAAAGAGGATTGGCGCAACCTGATGAAAAAAGTACCTCGTGACCTTCGTGGTCCTGAGCCCGATTTCAGCGAAGAAGGCTGGGCAATGCGCAAGCCCCGCAAGAAGAAGAAATGAAAATGCCTCGCGATGGCGAGGCATTTCTCATTATATGTTCTCCACCGACGCCTGATAGGCTTTCATCTCCTGCTCCATCTGGCGTGCGAAGTCCTTGTCGATACTGTTGTCGATGCTCTTGCAGACATTCGCCGAGAACCGCTGGGCACAGGCGATGACCTCATCCCACAGTGCCTCGTCGAAGCCCGAAGCAACCATCTCGCGTGTCACACCGTATTTAATCAGTCCATAGACGAACCCTGCATTGAAGTTATCGCCGGCGCCGATGGTACTCACCGTCTCCATCTGTTCCACAGCATACTGTTTCTTCAGACCGCCCTCCGCACGCATCTCTATAGGCCGACTACCCTGCGTCATGATGAAGTTCTTCGTGTAGAAAGCGATCTGCGAACGGTAGATCACCTCGGCGTCCGTCTTCTTGAACATCACCTCGAAGTCCTCCGTCGAACCGCGTACGATGTCGGCATATTCCAGGTTTTCCAGGATATTCGGCGTCAGCTTCATCACCTCATGACGATGCGAAGCGCGGAAGTTCACATCATAATAGATGATGGCGCCTTTGTTCTTGGCATAGTCGAGGAAGGCTGTCACCTGCGGACGAATCACGGGGTTCACGGCGTAATACGAGCCGAACATCACGATGTCATCGGGCTGGATATCGGGATAGACAAACTCCAACTGGTCATGCGGATGATCTTTATAGAAAATGTATTCCGCATCGTTATTCTCATTGAGGAACGCCAGTGAGATGGGCGACTTCGACTCCGGATATACACAGATATTATCGGCATTCACGCTGTTATCCTTCAGGAACTGACAGATTTGCTGTCCCACACGGTCGTTACCTGTCTCGCTGATAAACGATGCCGGCACACCAGCACGTCCCAGTGAGATAATACCATTGAATACAGACCCACCAGGTACAGCTCCGATAGGCTGGTTGTTCTTAAAGATAATGTCGAGAACTGTCTCGCCGATTCCTATTACTTTTCGCATAGTTCTATTCTGTTTACGGATGCAAAGATACTAATAATTCATAATTTATAATGCATAATGCATTATTTTTTTGTACCTTTGCACGCAAAATGACGAAATACAATACATACACCCTTGAAAACGGGCTTCGGATCATCCATCTGCCTTCAACCTCACAAGTCGTTTATTGCGGCTATCAGATAGCTGCCGGAACCCGCAGTGAAGCACCGGGTGAAGAGGGTATGGCACATTTCTGCGAACACATGACCTTCAAGGGCACGGCAAAGCGCAATGCCCTGCAGATCATCAATGCCCTGGAGGGTGTGGGTGGCGAACTCAATGCCTTTACCAACAAGGAAGACACCACCTTCTATGCCGCCATCTCCAAAGAACATCTCTCACGGGCGGTAGAGCTGCTCACCGACATCGTGTTCCACAGCCAGTATCCGCAGCATGAGATCGACAAGGAGGTCGAGGTGATCTGCGACGAGATAGAGAGTTACAACGACTCACCAGCCGAACTTATCTACGATGAATTCGAGAATCTCCTCTTCGAAGGCCATCCCCTCGGCCATAACATTCTGGGCACAGCCGAACAACTGCGCACCTACAAGACCGACGATGCCCTGCGCTTCGTCCGTCGATATTACCGCCCGGACAATGCCATCTTCTTTGCTTATGGCGACATTGACTTCAGGAAACTATGTAAGAGTTTAGAACTGAGAACTGAGAACTTAGAATTTGCTCCCACTGCAGAAGACCACTGCGAAGATGTAGCAAACTCTCAACTCTCAGTTCTCACTTCTCAGTTCTCCACTAAAAACATCGGCTCTCACCAGGCTCACGTCATGCTCGGCACCCGCGGCTACGACATCCATCACCCCCTGCGCATAGCCCTTTACCTCCTAAACAATATCTTAGGCGGTCCTGGCATGAATGCCCGTCTGAACCTCTCGCTCCGCGAACGCAACGGACTGGTCTATACCGTTGAGAGTACGATGGTGAACTACAGCGATACGGGTCTGTGGAGTGTCTACTTCGGCTGCGATCCGCACGATGTGAACAGATGTCTGCGACTGGTACGCCGTGAACTGGACAAGGTCATGCAAAAGCCCCTGAGCGAGCGCCAGCTCCAAGCCGCCAAGCAACAGCTGAAGGGACAGATCGCCATCGCCTGCGACAACCATGAACAGTTTGCCCTCGACTTCGGAAAGAGTTTCCTGCACTACGGCTGGGAGAAGGATGTCACCCACCTGTTCGCACATATCGACAAGGTGACTGCCGCCGATATCCAGACCGTCGCACAAGAGCTCTTCGTGCCAGAACGGCTGACAACACTTGTTTTTAATTAAGCATTATGATAACCAAGATAAGCATCATCCATAAAAGGCTGCTGATAAGTCTCCCCCTTATCCTTTGTCCTTTAACCTTCATCTCCGCACAGTCCGTGCGCGAGGAGATCCGTCTTGACGCGCGCCGCTCGGCAGGCACCTTTCTGGCCTACCCGGTATCACACCCATCGACGATGACACCGCCACCAGAAGGCAAAAAACCCTTCTTCCTCAGCCATTACGGTTGCCAAGGTTCGTATTACCTGGACCAGCAAGAAGACTATGACGCCCCCTACCGCACACTGGCCAAGGCCGACAGTCTGGGGAAGCTGACACCGCTGGGACGTGACGTGATGCAGCGTCTCGACCGTATCCGACGGGATGCCAAGGACCGCACGGGAGAACTGACAGAACTCGGTGCGCAACAACAGCACAACATCATCCGCCGCATGGAATACCTGTTCCCTGAGACCTTCGACAAGAGCGGTTACGTCAGTGGCCGTTGCGCAACGGTCAACCGTTGTATAATGTCGATGGAAGAGGCGATGGTGGAGTTGGCCCGTCTGCGTCCCACAGGCCTCAGCCACAAGGCGAGCCTGAGTTTTAAGCCTTACCTGAACCCGCAAGACAAGCAGCTCCAAGCCGCGAAGAAGGACTCACTGACCGCTGCCCGCTATCAGGCCTTCGCGGCAGCATACGAACACCCTGAACGTCTGATGCAGGCCCTCTTTACAGATGCGTCATACCTTAAACCCAAGAAGGCCAGAAGCCTCATGGACCAGCTCTTCGACGTCGCCGGCAACCTTCAGAACACCGACTTACGCAACAGTCTGACGCTCTACGACCTCTTCACCTCCGACGAGATCTACCAACAGTGGAAGAAGCGGAATGCCTGGTGGTATATCAACTATGGCGGCTGCGCGCTGAACGGCAGTCAGCAGCCCTATGCCTCGCGCAACCTGTTGCGTCACATCATCGAGAAGGGCGACAGCGTCATCCTGCTCCAGAAGCCCGTGACCCATCTGCGCTATACCCTCGAGACAGCCTTCATGCCCCTCGTTTGTCTGATGGACATCAACGGCTTCGGTCTGGTTACCGATGATCTGGAGACCCTCGACGAGAAAGGTTGGGCCGACTATCGCATCGCCCCCATAGGTGCCAACCTGCAGATCATCTACTTCCGCAGGGACTTCGACGATCAGGACGTGCTGATCAAGGTGCTGTTGAACGAGCAGGAAGCCACGTTGCCCGTCACCACCGACTGTGCGCCCTACTACCATTGGAAAGACGTCCGCGAACATTACCTGAGGTTGTTAAACATTAAGAACTGAGAATTATGATGGCCAAGATCCACAAAAGACTGCTGATAAGTTTATGCTTCATCCTTTGTCTTCTGTCGTCTGGTACCGCCCAGTCCGTACGCGAGATGATCAAGAAGGACCCCAGCTATGCCGCCTGTAACTACCGCATCTATCCCGACAGCGTGGAGATGCCGATGACGCCTGCACCAGAGGGCAAGCATCCCTTCTATATCTCCCACTACGGCCGTCACGGTTCACGATATATCAACAACCGGAAGGGCTACGATATCCCCTACAAGATGATGTTGAAAGCCGATAGCCTGGGGCTGTTGACGACCGCAGGCCATCAGGTCCTGAAAGAGATCAGGACCATCATCAACGACTCCGAAGGCCAGTGGGGCGACCTGACGGGATTCGGACAACTGCAGATGCGGCACATCTGCCAGCGGATGATGAACCGCTTCCCTGAGGTGCTCAGCGGCGATGCCCACGTGGATGCCAGGAGTACTGTGGTCAACCGCTGCATCCTCTCGATGGGTTCCTTCATGATGGAGATGGTGAAGCTCAACCCCCAGCTGCAGATCACGATGAGGGCCTCAAAACGCGACATGTGGTATCTGAACCACCAGGACAAGCTGTTGCGTAAGATGCCCGATGCCACGCAGGAGGCTTACGACGCGTTCGTAGACAAATACAGCCGTAATCCCAAACTGATGAAGCTGCTTTTCACCGACCCCGACGCTGCCAGTAAAGTCGTTGACGAGACCTGGCTGAACTACTACGTGATCAAGATGGGCCTCTTCCAGTTGAACACCCATTTCTATAGGGACACCTTCCTCACTGACCTCTTCGATATCGAAGACCTGTATAACCTGTGGAAGACTGACAACGTCTGGTGGTACCTCAACCACGGCAGCAGCGAGCTCAACGGCGGCGACCGTCCCTTCACGCAGCGTTACCTGCTCCGTCAGATCATTGCCGATGCCGACAGCTGCCTGCAGTTGGAGCGCCCTGGTGCCCAGCTGCGTTTCGGCCACGAGACGGTACTGCTGCCGCTGACCTGTCTGCTGGGCATCAACGGCTACGACAAGCATATCGACGGCTGGGAGGATGTCGAAGCCCAAGGCTGGCGGAGTTCCGACGTGATCCCCATGGGCTCCAACATCCAGTTGGTCTTCTACCGTTCTGATATCCACGACCAGGATGTGCTTTTCAAGGTGCTCCTCAACGAACAGGAGGCCCAGCTGCCCATGACGACCGACTGTGCCCCCTACTATCACTGGAAAGACTTCCGCGCCTTCTATCTCGACAAGCTCGACAGATATGACAGAAGACGTCTGTCTCTTCCGGCCTACAACTGAGCCTCCTGAATCGCCTTTGTGGCTGCTTCGAGAACCTTCGTGACGGGATCGTTCTTCTTGTTGTCCATATCCTGCGGGTACTCATAGCTCCAGATCTTCTTCTCAGGTACCATATTGAAGGTGGTCTTCCACTCTGCGATGTTGAACTTCCAGAACTTCATCTGTACACCCAGGTCTGCATAGACGCCTGCCTTGAGCGATGCCTCGAATGAGAGGGGCTGCTGCTTGTCGAACGGTGCGAATGTCATCTCTGCCTCTGCCTTCACCTTCGGACCAACGGCATCACTTGTGATATTGCATGCAAAGATAGTCATTATTCTCGAAACCGCCAAAACTTTTATAAAATTTGAGGAAATGTGGGAATGTGACCATTTGTAAAGAAATACGAGCCGTAATCTCGTGAGCAGTGAGCCGTAATCTCGTTGAAGGTGAGATTACGGGTCGTTAATGGTGAGCCGTAAGGTCCTGAAATCTCACGTCATTGTGCAAAAATAATCGGGCTGATGTTTGGTCAGTCCGATTATTATGTTTATCTTTGCAGCCAAACAATTATTTTAAACAAGAATCACAATGAGAAAGATGATGCATTGGGTGCTCGCCGCCACCCTCGTATGCGGCGCAAGCGTACTGAACTCCTGCAAGGAGGCTCATGCTAAAGAGGACAATCCTGCTCCTGCTCCCAAGGTGGTAAGTACCGAACTGATCCGTACCTCGCAGAGCTGGGACGGTGTGGAGCTGCCCGACTACTTCCAGGGTCGCCCCGAACTGGTGGCTGTGAAGTACGTGTTCCCTGCCGGACAGAAGCTGGGCTGGCACCACCACGTGGCCATGAACTACGGTGTGCTGGTACAGGGCGAGCTGACCATCATCGGTCAGGACGGCAAGACGAAGGTAGTGCATGAGGGCGAGGCCGTCGTAGAGATGGTGGGCACCATCCATCACGGCGAGAACCGCGGCACGAAGGACTGTATCCTCTACATGTTCTACCTCTCGCAGAAGGACCTGCCGCTGGCCGTGCAGCATCCTGAAATCCCAATGGAATAAAAGCTACGGAAGCGCTGAAGTGATCTCCTGTTGAGTGATGTAGTTCCTGTCCTTGGGGAAGGCATCGGGAGTGATCACATACTGATGGCCTAGAGGCCCGTTCAGTGTCACTTTCTGGAAACGAGGTGCTGAGAGCATGTATTTGTCGGTAGCGGGACAGACGGGATAGAAGCCCATCGACGAGAAGATGTACCAAGCCGACATCTGTCCGGCATCATCGTTGCCAGAGAGGCCACCAGGGGTATCGTTGTACTCCGTATCGAGGATGTGCGCCACACGCGCGATGGTCTTGTCCCTTCTACCGATGAAATCGTATAGATAGGCGATCTGGTGACAAGGCTCGTTGCCGTGCCAGTATCTTCCCTCTGTAAACATCGAGTCGAGCTTGGCCTCGAACTGCTGTGGGCCTCCAAGCACTTCTATGAGTCCCTCGACATTGTGGGGCACATACCAGGTATAGTGGCATGTGGCACCCTCGGTGATATAGGGTTTGCGGTGAATGAAGTCGGTATTATCCTCAAACTTCCCGTTCTGATGGCGACCGTCGCAATAGCCGGTCTTGGGATTGATGACGTTGCGCCAGTTTTCTGAGCGACGCACCAAAGCCTTATAATCCTGCTCATGACCCAGAGCCTGAGCCAGCTGAGCGACGGCGAAGTCATCGAAGGCATATTCGAGGGTGCGCGACGTCTGCTCGTCCTGATGGAAGGCTTCCTTCACGCCATCCTCCAGGGGGATATAGCCATACTTCAGATAACTCTCGAGCGCCCTGCGACCCATACCGTTCTTATAATCCTCAAAGTTGGCAGGTGTCTCGAAGGCGTTCTTCCGCATAGCCGCATAAGCCGTCTCGACGTCGAAGTTCCTGATACCTTTAATGTAGGCATCGGCCAGGGCAACACTGCAATGGTCGCCAATCATCGCTGCCGTGTAGGCGTTCCAACAAGGGAAGATGGGCAGCCATCCACCTTGCTCGTACATGGTCACCAGCGACTGCATCATATCTTCCGCCTGCTCTGGGGCGATCAGCGTATAGAGGGGATGCAGGGCACGGTAGGTATCCCACATCGAGAAGTCGCCATAGTACTTCCTGTTGTTTCCTGCAGTCAACTGACCGCTGGAGAAAGCCGGATATGTGCCGTCGACGTCGCTCATCTCACGAGGGAGGAACGAACAGCGATAGAGTGCGCCATAGAACTGATCGACGCGGGCTGTATTCTCATCCTCCACATCAATGGTGTGCAGACGGTCAATCCACCGCCGGGCGGTTTGAAGCATCATACTCTCGAAGTCATGACCTTCAACCTCAAAGGCAAAGTTGTCCTCAGCGCCTTTTTTATTGGTAAACGAGGTCGCGGCCTTCAGGATGATGGGTTTATGGGCCTTCCCCTCGAAGGTGAGCCAGACACACAGGCTGTCGATGCCATAAGCGGTGATGGGGTCGTAACACTGTAACAAGTAGTGGCCATCAAAGCCTGCCCGTTCTCCCCACCCCTGATAGATGCGATGGACGGGGTTGTAGCCATAGACGGTCTTGGCGATGGTATCCACCTCCAGATAACCCTCACCCTCATCGCTGTTATGGTTCAGTACGATGTGTACAGGACCATCCTGTTCAGGCGTGATGCGGAAGATGGCTGTATGGCTGCTACCCGTCAGTTCCAGCTTCAGATGTTCTTGAGGCAGACGGACGGCATAGTAATGTGGATGAGAGAGCTCTTCCTGATGATAGAATGGTGTGGCCCGCTCCTCTGGTCTCAGGCGCAGTCTTCCACTAAGTGCCGCCAAGGTAAACGACCCATAGTCTTGTGTACATCCTCCCACAATCCAGTGACTGTTGCGGATGCCCTGGAAAAGAGAGTCCGTATAATAATACGGGGCGATGCATTTCTTTTCGGTATCGCGGGTCTGTGGTGTCCAGAAGTTCTGGCCATTGGGCACCAGCACAGCCGGAAGCGTCTGACCGTGTTCTTCGGAGCCTTTGCCAAAGAGACCAGCCGTCTTGGTGTTTGCCGGCGCCGTTCCTACCATGGTGTTCAGCGCATTCAACTGCCGCAAATGCTCGAAGTAGTGTTTCCGCTCTGCAACTTGCTGTTTCAGCGCTTTCCACCTCATAAAGCCTATATACCTCTCATTATGCAGCAGTTGCACTATCACCTCTCCCTGTGCATTCTTATAAAAAATCATCTGAAGATTGGCTGCCATCGGCAGAATCTCGTCCATAGGCTTATCTTTGGTATCGATGCCCATCAACGTCATCAGGCGATAGAGATTCGTATCGTGTCCGAAACGGAGATCAGCACCCACTCCCCCCCTGGTGATAGCAGCATCGGCATCGGCCTCGATACGCTCCCAGAGCGATGTGGCACAACGGGCAGGAATGCCATTATTTTCGATTCCATCGCCATTATGAAATGTCATCCGTCGATTGTTCAGATTGTACACCGCCAGCAGTTCCTCCTCCGTGAAGATATCATAGAGCGAAACGTCAAGTTCTACGTCTTGCATATCCGAAGCTATGGTATGCAGTTCTGAAAGTAACTTCTCTCTGTTAGTCTTTGACAAATGACTGGCATCCGTAAACAGCGCATTGATAAACCTGTCGGTAGATATTGGCAATAGCCAATCCCGTGAATGTTCAAGGTAACTCTGCTCTTTCGACTTATAGGCAATCCAAGCCATATCGGCAGAATCGGTAATGGCCTCCAGATGATCTAAATTGGCCATACTTTCTAGTTCGTCTAGAAATGCGAGCATACTGCTTCTGCAACGATTCACAACGCTCGAATGAGCCGTCAGATGAGCCTCTGTCGTAAAGAGCTGGGGGAAGTTCTGGTACATCCTTCGGGCTATCTGACGATGCTGTCTGCCACCAAGCGGCGTCAGCAAGCCACCATTGCCTTTCGCATTCTTCCAGACTTTCTTCAACCGCTTACGTACATCCTTACCTAACTTCGTCAAACGGTTCTTATCCTCAAATTGTTTGTTGACCCAGATATATCGATTATCATTAGGCAACCATCGCGATCCGTGACGTCCATAGTGGGAGATATAGAAAGGCTCGTAACCCTCTGGTGCTTTAATTAACTCTGTCTTTGTCACAGGGTAGGCATAATACACGCCTCCCATCTGCTCCAACGACTGCGCTGCACTAAATGATAAATGACAGATAAATAGTAAACCTATCAGAAACTTTTTATTTATTTTGGTAATCATAACTCTTAATTTCTTAGTAGTTCCAGGATAAAGCGCGAGCCTTCTTTATAATCAGTATCAAGCCACAGGTCACCTCCCATTCGTCGTGCAATAGAACGAGCAACAGTCAGTCCGATACCTGTGCCATCAGTAAACGTATCCAGCTGGAAGAACTCTTCAAAGATATGTTCCGTCTGGTCTGCAGGAATGCCGATGCCCGTATCTTCAACGGTAAAACGAACCTTACTATCCGTATATGTCATACTCAGCGTTATGCTTCCTTCATGGGTGAACTTCGTTGCATTCTCCAATAGCTGCGCAAGGGCACGAACAGCATATAACTTATTGGTACGCAGGTGAATCATCTGGATTTGGTTCACATCAAACACAACGGTAGAGTCAGCACTCTTAAGAATCTGTGATGGCAAATTATCAGAGTCTGAACGCTCAGGACGGGTGTGAAGGGCTATCTTCGAGTAATCGATGGCTTGTGACACGATGTCCACCGTATTCGTCTCATCGTTACGCTCAATAAGCACCTCGCTGCTGGCATTGCTCAGTTCAAGCATACGGTCTACAATCTGGGTAATACGATCCGTATTCTCTGTGACTCGCTCCTGTATATCTCTCTTCTCTTCATCTGGCAGGTGCATATCCTTCGCAGTCAGGATTTGCGTGAATCCTGAAACAATATTTAGTGGCGTCCGTATCTCGTGGGTGATGTTGCGGATGAACTCACTCTTCATCTTCGACGACACCTTCGCACGCTCATTGGCAACACGCAACTCCTCATTCACTTTCTTCTGTCTGATTGCGTTACGCCAAACATAGAAGATTAACAGCAGAAGAGCCAATACGATGGAAGATGCGGTAATCAACGTGTATAAGAATCGGGTACGCTGCTGTTCCATCTTGAGTTCATCAACTTGGAACAGCGTATTCAACTCATCGAGATGCTGACGGGCATCGCGTCCAAAGACTGAGTCTTTCTCATGATACAACCGTTGATAGATCTGCGCTGCCTCTGCATCCTTACCCTGCATCATCAATGCCTGCGCTCGTACTTCCTCTATATGATCGTCTCTGTCATTGGTGGTCATACTGACGCTATCGGTATAGAGTAAAGTCTTCTGCGCATCCCCCCTAGCCAGATAGTAACGGGCTCGCATCTTATAGTAATGGTGAAAACTGAGTGACCTATTAATCATGTGGGCGTGGTGTGCAGCCGTATCAAGGGCCAGGTCGGCTTCCTCAAGTTTATTCAGTCCGATAAAGGCCGCTGCACGGGCCAGATAGCAGGCATGCCAGCATTCACGGACCTCAGCAACATTTACCTTACCGACTTTGCTATGGAGGAATTCATGCCATTCGTTTGTCAACTGCAACTCCTTGTCGAAGGCTTTGTCATAATCATAGGCCTTAGCCATACGATAGTAGATATTACTCAGCGAACTGAAATCATCTGTTTCGTCTTTCATCAGTTCAGCATAGTGCAGCAAAGCCTCAACGGCAGGTTCTGTCTGTTTCATGTTCAGATAGATGACGCCTATCTGCTTGTAGGCCATCGCCCGTCCCAGTTTATTGTTACGTTCCTTGGCATCATCGAGCATCCGCTGCGTCTCCTGCAAGGACTGCTGCAAGTTTCCCTGTGCACTTAGGGCATTAGCCTTGAGCTGCCAGGTTCGGTAATAGTTATCCCATTGCCCATTTTCGTAAAACCACTTCATTTGGACCTCAGCCTCTTCTGCCTGCTTCTTGGTCAACGAGAAGTTTTTCAGGGTGAGCATCTTCTGCCAACGGAATTGGCTCTCCCTGTCTAGCTCACCCCGCTGATGCATCTCTGCTATCTGCATATCAACCTTTGCGAGGGCAGCCTCAGCGGATTCCCCTCCTCCTGTCGAACCAGCAAAAAGCATCATGCACCAGAACAAGAGGCTTGTCGTCGATAATAATTGTTTTATCATTCTATTTGCCAGTTAATTCCTAAGGGATTATTCCTCATCTCCAATACCAATGGTAAGTCACCATCTTGTCTGATCCACATCTCAGTACGATCGATGTCGGCCTGAGCATGTATGGCAACATCCGATTCATCGATTTTCCGCCAAATGATGCCATCATAAACTGTATAGCCTTTCTCACGCAGTTCACGCATAGCCTGGCGGGAGATGAAGGCGAACGTGCCCTTTGCTTCATAGACGGCACCGTCGGCAGGGATGTCCCAGCAGAAATGCTCGCCATTCTCTACGATAGAACGGGCGGTTTTGTAGGTTGCCTCCTTGCAGGTGACTATCAGTGTGTCGCCTTGCCAACCATAGGTTAAGGGCCATGTGCGATGTTGGCGGTTCAGCGTGAAGGCTATTGACGCCTTTTTATTCCCAGGCTGGGAGTAAAACGTTCCCACGGTGGGAACATTTGGTTCCCAGGCTGGGAATAAATAGCTCGCTTCCTTTGGACGTTTCGCAGAAACGTAGAATGTCAGCTCTCCGCCTTGCATCAAATCGTCATGCTCCAATCGCGCATCATCCAAGACCTTGCCATTCAGCATGACCTTTTCGAAATGCGTACCTTTTCCCTTTATGATGCCATGAAGGCTCTTGCCGTTCGAAAGTTGCAGCGTCCAATCAGAAATCAACGGGGCATGCAGCAGATAATAACTCTGGCCAGCATTGGGATAGAGGCCTAACATGTGGAAAGCCAACCACGAAGACATCGCCCCGCTATCGTCATTACCAGGCAGGCCATCAGGCTGGTCTGTATAATTATCGCTGATAATCTGGCGCACACGATCAGACGTGAGGTCTGGACGACCTATCCAGTGATAGAGACAAGGCGTGAGGAACGAGGGTTCATTGCCCACATTATAGCGTTTGCGCTCAAAAAACATATCGAGTCGTTTGCGGAATGTCTCTGCGCCACCACAGGCCTCAATCAGTCCTGGGACATCGTGGGGGATGCTCAGCGAATACTCAGCTGAAAGGGCCTCATAGAAGAATGTGCTCCACCAAGGCAGATACCAAGGCGCTACTTTGGTAATCGGCGTATAGGGAATCGTGGGATGAAAGACCTTCGATTTGCCCCATGGCACAGAGTCGAGCCAACGGCCTTCAGCATCGCGAGGCATGATATAGCCCTTCACATCATCCCACTCATAGTCTGAGCGCCAGAGGTTCTTCCAGTTGGCCGACTGTTTTAGATAATGCTCATAGACATCCATTCGTCCTAAGCTCTTCGCCACTTCAGCGATGCAATAGTCATCGTAGGCATATTCAATGGTTCGCGTACCAGCACGGTCGATGCCGTAAGGGATATAACCATATTTCTGATATTCCAGCAAACCGCCTCGTCCGTGCTTCTCGTGGTCAGCCCCAGGATCTACTTCTGCATCCTTTAACATCGCCTCCAGCGCCAATTCATAGTCAATAAAGTCAGTGTCAGTCTGTGTTTGTCCGCTGCTGTTTCTTCTCCCGAGGCCTTTCACAAAGGCATCTGCAATCACCACCTCAGCATTCGAACCACCCTGCGTTCTTCCGTTACAATCGCCACTTCGCGCATCAGGCATATACCCTTCCCTCTTATAAATATTCAATAGGGAATTGACGATATCCACTTCGCGCTTGGGATCAATCAGCGTAATAAGGGGCGAAGAAGAACGATAGGTATCCCAAATGGCGTAATAGTCATCGTAATAGGGTGTTTCCCGCCATTTGGGATTCTCGCCACTCTTATCCACAGGCATCAGCATCGTATGATAAAGGGCTGTATAGAACATACGTTTATCCTTTTCGCTGCCTTTAATCTGCACACGGTTCAGCAGCTGTTGCCAACGTTCTCTTAGCTGTAGCAATTGTGTTTCGAAATCGCACTCTGGGATGTTCCTCTTCGCCTGCTGCTCGCTGACATACGAGATGCCAATCTTTATATTTACTAAGGTGTCTGAAAAGCCAACGGTAACACAGGGGGACGGTTCTTTTGTTACATTGCGCGATGTAACAAAAGAACCGTCCCCTTGTGTTACCAGACAGAAATACACCGTATAGGCGTCGCCATTGTTCCAACCACCACGAACACGCGAATAGCCTCGCACCTCATGATCATTCACAACCTCGACCTCAGCACTTACAAACTGCTGCTGCTCGCGTTGGTCAGGCACAGGATTCTTACCTAAATAATGCGTAGCATCGATTAAGAGCGAACCCTTCGAAGGATAATGGATGCGATAGAAGGCACAGCGCTCTGAGGTTGTTATCTCTGTTTTAATTCCATTTTCGAAGGTCGTTGCGTAATATCCAAGAGAAAACTCCTCTTTAACTCTTTTCTGCGAATAGTCATTTCTCTCACCTCTAACAAACGGCATAATCAGTATATTGCCGTATTTCTGTCCACCACCCGTTCCACTGACATGCGTCTGCGAGAAACCTGTCACCACCTCCGGCATCGGCGCCCAGCCTGCATTCGGTTTTACAGTACAGTCAGGTCCTGGCTTACACATACCGAATGGCATCGACGGCCCAGGGAACGTGCGTCCTACCCCCTCGCTGCCAATACGAGGGTCAACATATTGCCAAACCTGAGCCATTATGGTCATCGAAAGCAATAGCAGACAAACGGTTAGTATAATCGGTTTCAGTTTCATGTTGCAAAGATACCAAAAAAAGTGAAAAGTAAAAAATAAATAGAAACAAATTCCCATAATTGACCATAATATTACGAATAATTATGGGATTTAGTTTAAATGAAATATATTTTTCGTACTTTTGCAGCCAAAAATAGGAAGAAAGATGAAAGACTGTATACTGATTCTGAGCGGAGGCATGGACTCCACCACCTTATTATATGATTATCAGGAGCGCATCGCATTGGCCATCTCCTTCGATTATGGTTCTAACCACAACGCCAAGGAGATTCCCTTTGCCAAGATGCATTGTGAACGATTGGGCATCAGGCACATCGTGATCCCCCTCGATTTTATGGCGAAGTATTTCCACAGTTCACTTTTGGAAGGCGATGCTGCCATTCCTGAGGGCCACTATGCCGATGAGAACATGAAATCAACGGTGGTGCCTTTCCGCAACGGCATCATGCTGGCCATTGCAGCAGGTATGGCCGAAACCAACGAACTGCAATATATCATGATGGCCAATCACGGTGGCGACCATACCATCTATCCAGACTGTCGTCCTGAGTTCGTCGAAGCCTTTGATGCTGCCACTCATGCAGGCACCTTCAATGGCGTCCGCCTGCTTTCACCCTATTGCAACATGACGAAAGGTCAGATTGCCGCCCGAGGTAAAGCCCTCGGCATCGACTACTCAGAAACCTGGTCGTGCTATCGTGGTGGCGACAAGCATTGTGGCAAATGCGGCACCTGTGTCGAGCGTCGCGAAGCCCTCGCTGAAGCCGGCATCCCCGACCCCACAAACTATGAATAATTTTCGACCCCGTGATTTTATCGATTAATGACCTTACGGGTCTGTCCGTCGCTTGTACGCTGAATAGTCAGACCACGATGGTTGTCATTGACACGCTGACCTCCGAGTGAGAATCTTTCGCTGACAGATTTTTCTACCTGTACACCATTAATGCCTGAGGCTTCGATACTAAAGAAGTTCTTCCAGCCAATAGCCGACTTATAGGCATCCACACTACCGTCGGGCACGTAGAGCTTACAGGTCTGGTACATCTCCTCGCTGACAGGACCGAAGACAGAACATGCAGGAGGAACAACAGCCAGACTTCTGAACTCTGCCAAATCAGGCATGAAGCCGAATGCAGCGTCACCAATCTGTTCTACACTAGCAGGTATGATGACCTTAGAGCTCCCTGACTCCATGAAGGCACCCTCACCGATGGTTTTTAGGTTGGTGAAGATATTAAGATTTAATGTAGTTCCTTTACCAAAAACCGCAGTATTTGCAAAGGCATAGTTACCTATTTCAGTAAGCAAATCTAGAAAGCAATTTACGTTTTCCAACGACTCGCAATATTGTAAGCAACTGGTGGGAATGACCGTAACACTGCCAAGTTCTGCTTTCTTCAAAGCTTTGCAACCATAGAACTCGCCCTCGTGCAACAGAGTAACCTTGGCACCCATTGTAACTTCTTCAATGTATTCACAGACATAAAACAAGCCCTTGGGACCTTCCGTTTCTTCGGCACTGGGATTGTTGACGGTGAAATTACGACCTATGTAGGCTTTGCGCAAAGCTTCCATACCATAGAAAAGCGAGCCATAAACCATATAGGAACTACCAATGGTGATGGGGTTGTCGCCGTCCTCGATGGTCAGTTCCTCAATACCAGACCCGTTGAAGCATCCGTGTTCCAATCTTTCCACAGAGGCCGGAATGTTGATGTTCTTCAAGTTCGTACACAACTGAAAAGCCAACTCTCCGATGGTTTTTAACGTTTGTGGCAACTTGACGGAGGTAAGCCCATCGCAGCCGTTAAAGCACTGATCGCCAATACCCGTCACCGTATAGCCGTTAGGAGCTGTCTCAGGGATGACAACGTCACCGTTATAGCAATGACAATTACCATATACCTCTTCTTCACCATGTTTATGCCAACGTTCCTTGCAGATGACGGTAGCCGTCTGGCCTGCGTCATTGTACTCCCAGATAAACTCATTGTCCTGGGCATTTGCAACTATCGCCACAAAGGCGAGGACAGATGATAGTAGAAATTTTTTCATAATCGACTTTTTGATAATAATAAATGTTGGTGCAAAGATACAAAAAAGAAATAAAACAACGAAATAATTTGCCAATAATTGATTCAAATAATTAGGGGCGGAATTGATTTCCGCCCCAATCTATTATCAACTATTAATTAATAGCCAGGATTCTGAGTCCAGCCAACATTCAGGTCAAGCATCTCCTGCTCTACAGGGAAGATACGATGACGCTTGTCGAAATTGGCAAAGTCGTACTTCTTATAGTGGGGGAAGAACTCGTCCTCGAAGTGGCCGAAACGAATCATATCGTTACGACGCCAGTTCTCATCGAAGAACTCACGGCCGCGCTCGTCGTAAATCTCCTGAAGCGTAGGCTCAGCAGTAATCAGAGGAGCACCGGCATAGGTACGAATCTGGTTGAACAGCTCCATAGCGCCGCTCTGTCCGAGACGTGCGAGGGCCTCAGCCTTCATCAGCAGGATGTCGGCATAACGGAAGATGGGCACGTCGTTAGACTGGTTACGGCCATTGTTGTAGTCGGCAGGAGTCATGAACCACTTGATAGAGTGGCAACCCTGCTGGATGGCATTATCATCGTTACCGACATCGATGGTGTTGTCTTCCTTTATGAGCTTGATGTCTTCGGTGAAGTGAACCTGCTTGCCGTTATACATGAATGGCTCAGTAGTTGGCTTCAGGGTCTTGGGGTCGCGATTGTAGATGTCGCCACGCAAGATGCTGAGGTTACGGATGTCGCCCTCCAGACAGAACAGTTTAGCGAACTCAGGCGTTACAACAATGTTACCACCAGTAGACTGTGTGAACTTATCAGTTGAACCATACACATTCGGCATCAGGTTCTTCAGCTGCTTGAACGAGCGAGGACGTCCGTACTGCATGCCCTGAAGGGTGAGGGCATCGTAAGGAACGGCATAGATGAAGTCTTCGATCTGTGAGCCATTGTCATAAGAGAACTTATGCAGATAGTCGACAGAGCCGAGGTTGAACTTACCGCTGCTGATAATATCATTGCAAGCAGCAATACAGTCGTCGAGCTTGGGGTTGGCAGCAGTGGCTGCATCGTACTGATCGACAGACGCTGCGGTGTAAACAGCCCAGTTGATGTAGAGCTTAGCCAACAGAGCTTTTGCCATCCACTTGGTCGGCTTGCCATAAGTGTTTGCTGTAACATCCTCTGTAAGCGAAGGAATAATCTCTGTGAGCTCTTTCTCAATCCACTCAGCAACTTCCTTACGTGGAGAACGGGCCACGACCTCACCCTCGGCAGGAACCTTCTCAAGGATAGGTGTATCGCCAAAGCTGTCCATCAGCACCCATGTGAAATAGGCACGCATGGCACGGGCAGGAGCTGTCATCTGTACAGAGGCGCCGCTGCCAAGTTCCTCAAGAATGGTATTTGCCTTTGTGATACCAGACGTTACCTCTGAATACCAGTCGAGCGAAGCATCGGTAGCAACGCTGCTATGAAGAGCCTGGTGGGCATAAGTACCATCGTCGTAATAACCACCATCGAAGGCGAGACAGGTGAACTCGTCGGAAGAAAGGCCCTGTGCCTCCATGTAGCGACGGCCCAAAGTGCCTGACATGTGGAAATAGACATCGGCCATCTTTGCCTCTACGACAATCATCGGGTCGACTCCAGAATTCTTACTGGGGTCTTCTGTATACTGTGAACTTGGAGCAACATCCAAATCCGTACAGCTGGTAAACGCTACGGCAAACATGCCAGCTGCGAGAAATACTTTATTTAGTTTCATAATGCTTGAATCTTATTATATGATAATCACTTTATTTCTTCTTGCCATCACCAAAGTTGATCTTTACACCAACCATGAAGGTACGTGTATGGGGATAGCGGCTCCAACGGTAGTCGATACCTGGGTCAATACCACCAAGATTAACTTCTGGGTCGAGACCCTTGTAGTTTGTGATTGTGAGAAGGTTGTTAGCTGTACCATAGAGGGTAAGATCCTGAATCCAGTCGTTGAAACAGTTGCGGAATGTGTAGCTCAGAGAGAGCGACTGCAGACGTACATAAGTGCCCTTCTCAATCCAGCGGTCAGATGGAAGTGAGCCAGAAGCATCGCCTGCTGGGAATGACAGGAACTCCTTCAGTACGTTCTTACCATCAGAGAACATCTGGGCGCTGGTGTAGTGAGCACGTGGACCATTGTAAACATCATGGCCGAATACGCCAGTGATGAAGGCATTCAGGTTCCAGTTCTTGTAGGTCAGGCTGTTGTTCCAACCAGCATTGAGCTTAGGCTGTGCACAACCAGTGATAGCACGGTCCTTCAGACCAGGATTGTTGGTTGTCTCGCCAGTCTTATTTCCATTCTCATCAAGTACATAGTACTCAGAACGTCCGTTTACAGTTCCTGCATACTGATAAGTGTAGAATGTACCAATTGACTCACCCTCCATAATGCGCTGAGTCCATCCGTTGGCAGAGACACCTGCCACCATAGGATCACCCTGAGACAGATTGGTGGTATGATAGGTCTCATTCTGCATCTTGTCTACAGTATTCTTGTTGTGCGACAGGTTGATAGTGGTGCTCCATGTGAAGTCCTTGGTACGAACAGGAACAGCATTCAGCGAGAACTCGATACCCTTATTGGTCATCTCACCCACGTTAGCATCCATCCAACCATATACATACTGTGTGGTAGGAACAGGATAGCTCCAGATCAGGTCCTTGGTCTTCTTGTTGTAAACCTCCAAGGTACCATTGATACGTCCACGCAGGAATGCGAAGTCAAGACCGATGTTAAGCATAGAGGTGGTCTCCCACTTCAGGTCGGGGTTAGCGTTCTTGGTAGCACCATAAGTACGATAGGTCTTACCATCGTAAACGAATGTACCAGAAGCGCCATAAGTAGCGTATGAAGAATAGACATCGAATCCCATAGCATTACCGGAAATACCATAACCGGCACGCAGCTTCAGGTTATCGAAGATCTTCTGATTCTTCATGAAGCTCTCCTCTGTGATATTCCAAGCTGCTGATACAGAGGGGAATGTACCCCATCGGTTGTTCTTACCGAATACTGAAGAGCCGTCACGACGAATAGTTGCCTGCAACATGTAGCGACCGTCGAATGAGTAATTGGCACGGCCATAGAACGAGATGTTGCGGACATTCTCTACATAGCCACTTGATACAGAATTCTGAACAGGAAGGATGGTCTGTGCATACGACATATTGTACCATGTCAGGTCGTCGTTGTAGTAGCCCTCAACACTCAGGCCGAAGCCGTCGTTGTTCTTCTTCTCTTCCCAAGTGTAACCTGCCATCAGGTCAACCTTGTGCTTACCTGTTGTGAAGCCGTAGTTCAGATAGGTCTCAAAGGTCTGCTCGCGGCCGAAGTAGGTATTGCGGCTGGCCTGACCATTCTTGTTACCGATACCCTCGAGCTGAGAGTTGCGGGTATTATAGGCGCTATAGGTGCTCTGGTAGTTGCTCCAAGAGTAGTTGACATTCCAAAGCAGGTTCTTGATAATCTCGAGAGTTGCCTTACCAATAAACTGGTTACGCTTCCAAACGGTCTCTGATGTATTCTCTTCCATCAGAGCGAGTGGGTTATAGTTCTTTGAACCAGCACCAACTGTCCATGAGCCATCGGCGTTCTTGGCAGCATTGGTTGGAGAGTAGTAGTTCATGGCATCGAGCACTGATGCGCCCTCATTGCCTGTAGGCACACCGAAATGCTTGCCATACATAGAGTTCAGACTCATTGACAATGTGAGGCGGTCCTTCAATGTCTTGGTAGAAACGAGTGAACGGACATTGAAACGGTCCATACCTGTCATCTTGACAACACCCTCACGCTTCATGAGGTTACCGCTGATCATATAGTTGGTACGGCCATTTCCACCGCTGATACCAACGTTGTGGTTGTGGCTGATACCAGTACGGAGCACTTCCTTCTGCCAATCCATGTCGGCACCGCCGTCCTTCAAAGCAACACCATTCTTTGATGCATACTCGCGGAGGTCGCTGGCTGAAGCCATATCATAGGTCTTAAGGATATTGTCGAATGCTACATAACCGTTGTATGTTACGTTTGTCTTCTCTTCGGCACCTTTCTTGGTAGTAATGATAATAACGCCATTGGCAGCCTTAGAACCGTAGATGGCGGTAGCAGTAGCATCGCGCAACACGTCGATGCTCTCGATGTCATCGGGAGAAACGATAGAGATGTCAACACCAGGAATACCATCTACTACATAGTATGGTGACATGGCACCTGAACGAAGAGTAGAAGCACCACGCAGTGTGATGGTAGGAGAGCCGTTGGGGTCTGCTGTAGAAGATACAACCAGTCCGGGCACCTTACCCTGAAGCATCTGACCTGGATCGGTGAATACACCCTTATTCAAGTCTTCCGCCTTAACAGTGGTGATAGATGAGGTAACGTCCTTACGGCGCATGGTACCATAACCAACGACAACCACTTCGTTGAGCACCTTGTTGTCTTCCTGAAGAGTGATGATCATGCCGTTTTTGGCAGCGAGGGTTTGTGAGGTGTAGCCTACATAAGAGAAAGTAAGCTGGGCACCCTGTTTTACGGTCAGTGAGAAGTTACCGTCAAAGTCGGTTACTACACCATTAGAGGTTCCTGCCTCGAGTACGCTTACGCCAATGAGAGGCTCACCAGTAGCGTCCAGTACAGTTCCCGACACCTTGTTCTGTGCCAGCATCACCGTACTGCACAACAGAAAGAACACGAAGAACATGGCCTTCTGCGTTCCATGCTTGAGATTTAGGATCATTTGCATAATAAAATAGAGTTAGTATAATTAAAATAAATATTCGTCAGTTAATGACAACTTCTGCATTCTCTGTCATCAGGGGAACAGCCGTCTTAGTCAAGCTGTCCCAGTCTGCACGGATAAAGCCTTCGCCTTTGCATGGGCGCTTGTCCATCAACAGAGTTTTACCTTTGTTTATCATGCGTACGTGTACATTATTAAAATAAATATCTTTTACCTTACCAGGTACGTCGCCTCCCACGAAGCAGCCGTTTTCGCTGGTAGCAGTAATGTTATTGAACCAGATGCGGCTCACCTCACCACTACGGCCCTCAATCTGGCCTTTAGGGAAACGCCAGTTGGCATCCTTGTGATTTCCGTTAGCACGGGGATATGAGGTAACATAGATTGGCTCGGCCTTACCCCACCACACATCGCTCCACAGACGGCAGTCGAGTTGGATGTTTGAGAAAACAACATCCGTCACCGTTCCCTCGTCGCGGTTCTGGATGCCCAATCCACGGTTTGAACCTGTGATAATACAATTATCAAACACTACGTTATAGATTGAATCCATGTTCTCGCTTCCTATCTTGATGGCACAAGAGCGCGAAGACATGACACAGTTGGTGACGGTGATGTCGTGGCAAGAACCGTAACGCTCTGTCTCACGACGGTTCTTCAGACAGATACAGTCGTCGCCCGACGTAATATGGCAATTGCTGATACGAACATTCTTAGAATGATCGAGATCGATACCGTCGCCATTGCGAATCTTGAGATTGTTCAGAAGATTGATTCCATCGATGACAGCCTCGTTACAGCCCACGAGATGTACCGTCCAATATGCTCCTTCCTTGATGGTGACATCGCGGATGGTGAGATTGCTGACATTCGTCAGCGTCAGCACATGAGGACGAGGATCGAAAGCCTGATCAGCCAGAGGCTTCAACTCATAGGAGTCTTCCAGCTCTGCCCCCATGAAGGCAATGCCGTTGCCATGAATGGTGCCTTTTCCTGCTATGCTGATGTTCTCGGCATCTTCGGCCCAGAGCCACAACATGCCTTCGCCGCGATTCTCACCGAATGCGCTCAGGTGGTAGATGTTCTCATCAGGATTGGCTTTCAAGGTGGCTGTCGCCTCCAGGTAGAGTTCCACGTTACTCTTCAACTGGATAGGGCCTGCCATAAATGTATGATTACGCGGAAACAGCACTCGTCCACCACCCTCAGCAGAGCATTTGTCGATGACACGCTGAATGATCTGAGCGTCGTCTGTCTTACCATCACCCTTGGCTCCAAAAGTAGTCACATCGTAGACGATTTGGCCAACAGATGAAAGCGTCAGCATCATGAGCATACATCCACACAGAAACGTTCGTTTTAACATGATTATATTAGTAGTAACGAGTAAATTTATGTTGCAAAGATAGTATATTTTGTGAATAAAACAAAACATTCCGAATAAAAATAGTATCTTTGCACCCGTTTAATCCATTAAAAGTCGATATAATGACAGATATATGCTGCATAGGACATATCACACGTGACAGAATCATCACTCAAGACCCTCCAAACACGGTTCACTGCGCTGGAGGTTCGGCTTATTACATTGCCTGGGCTTTTCAAGCACTGCCTCATGATGTAGACTTCCACATGGTGACCAGCGTGAGCCATGAGGTAATGCCTGAAGTGGAGAAACTTCGCAAGGCAGGAATCCGTGTGACAGCCTTCGAGAGCGAGACAAACGTGTTCTTCGAGAACAAATATGGCGAGAACATGGACCACCGCACTCAACGGGTGCTAGCCAAGTCGGCGCCCTTCACCATGGAACAACTCAAAGAGGAAAAGGCACGTGTCTTTCATCTCGGTACATTACTGGCAGACGACTTCGCCCCAGAGGTTGTGGAATATCTTGCCACAAAAGGTGATGTATCCATAGATGTGCAGGGATATCTGCGTAAGGTGGTCGGAGAAGAGGTCTCTTCTACGGAATGGACAGACAAGCTTCGGTTGCTGAAGCATACAGCCATCCTAAAAGTAAACGAATGGGAATGCCAGACGCTAACGAGTATTACCAATCCGTTTACGGCCGCAGAGCAGATTCATGACTGGGGCGTTCGGGAGGTAATAATCACCCTTGGTGGCGGTGGCTCGGTAATCTATGCCGAGGGCCAGTTTTATGAGACGCCAGCCTACCCTCCACGCCATCTTGTTGATGCGACAGGATGTGGCGATACTTATAGTGCAGGTTATCTTTATGCACGTGCCAAAGGCATGTCGTACGCTGAGAGCGGGAACTTTGCTGCCGCTATGTGTACTCTGAAACTTGAGCACACCGGTCCCTTCTCTCATACAATACACGACGTTTGTAAGATTTTATCGAAATAAGTTATTTGAAAATCAGGGTCAGTAACCGTTCTGGCTTGAACAGTTCGCAGGCCACCTGCTGTATCTCATCAGCTGTTATGGCGTCGATGCGACGATAAAGGGCATCAAGATGGCGTTCTTGTCCATGATGGAGAAAGCTTCTGCCAAAATCGAGTGCAAACTGTTCGTGATTATCACAGGCAATAGCAATCTGACCTTTCAATTGCCGTTTAGCCGCAGCAAGTTGTCTGTCGCTAAGCGGTTTTTGCATCATACGGTTGAGTTCGTGGCGTACCAAGCGGAGACAACGACGGATATCATTGTGGTCGCAACCGAAGTAAACGCTCCATGCGCCCGTATCAGAATAAGATGTCATTGCGCTTTCAACGGTATAGACCAGTCCATGATGTTCACGGAGCGAGAGGTTCAAACGGGCATTCATGCCAGGACCACCTAGTAAATTATTAAGCAGGTAGAGTGTCATGCGGCGCGGATCCTCATAAGGATAGGACCTGGTGCCAAGCATCACATGGGCCTGATGAGTGTCTTTCTCGAGTGTCAGCGTTTCTGAAATTTCCTCCTTGAAGGATTCATTAATCGCAGGTCTCTCTTTCTGTCTGCCATCCTCTCTGAATTCCTGTTTCTCAAGGTTTCTCACCAGTCGCTTGAAATCAATATCACCATATACAAAGAATACGGCATTGTCTGGGCGATAGTACCGCTGAACAAAACGGAGTGCATCTGCTGTCGTATAAGAATGAAGGAGGTCGGCCCTGCCAAGGATATTATGACCGAGAGGGTGGCCTTCAAAAAGGATGTTCTCAAACTCGTCGTAGATTAGTTCGGCTGGAGAATCGTTATAACTCTCAATCTCATCGCAAACGACCTCTACTTCTTTATCCATCTCATGCTGAGGATAGGTGCTGTGAAAGACAATATCGGTAAGAACGTCGACTGCACGCAGGAAATGCTCCTTAGAGATGGCGGCATAGAACACCGTATCTTCCTTATTAGTAAAAGCATTTAGTTCACCACCCACACCTTCAAGGGCATTGATAATCTGCAAGGCATTGCGCCGCTCTGTCCCTTTGAAAGTCAGATGCTCGCAGAAATGAGCCAGTCCTTCTTCACCAGGAAGTTCATTGCGTGTGCCTGCAGCTATCTGATAACCACAATAGACCACCTGCGACACTGATGGCAGGTGGATGACGCGGAGACCGTTTTTAAGGGTGTAAGTGTTATATTTTGTCATTTCGGCTGCAAAGTTACTCAAAATCATTCGATTTCTCGTGGGAACTTCGATTTTTTTCGTATCTTTGCAGCCATAACTAAAAGAATATGCGAAAAGTAATAGGTATTGGCGAGACAATTCTCGATATCATTTTCAAGGATGAACAGCCTATAGGAGCTGTACCTGGCGGCTCTATGTTCAATGGTCTGATTTCATTAGGGCGTGTGGGCATGGATGTGACATTTATCAGTGAGACGGGCGACGACCGTGTGGGGCAGCGTATTATCCGTTTTCTGGAGGACAATCACGTCGATGCCAGTAGCGTAAGCATCTATCCGGAATCAAAGTCACCTATATCTCTGGCTTTCCTGAATGAGAACAACGATGCGGAGTATATTTTCTATAAAGACCATCCTCACGACAGACTGGAGATGATTTACCCCGACATTCATTCTGATGATATCGTGATGTTCGGCTCTTTCTATGCCGTAAACCCTGTTATCCGACAACAGATGGCGGCTTTTCTGGAGCACGCTCACAATTGCGGCGCCATTCTTTATTACGACGTGAACTTTCGCGCCTCTCACCGTGACGATCTAATGAGAGTCAAGCCCAACCTGCTTGAGAATTTTGAGTATACAGACATTATTCGTGGCAGTACGGAGGATTTTGAGGTGATGTATAATAAAAAGGACGCAGAATCAATCTATCGCTCAGAGATATCTTTCTATTGTAAGAACTTCATCTATACACAAGGAGCAGAGCCTTTGGAAGTGCGTGGCGCAGGGGGCTTCTGTCGCCAATATCCCGCAATGCAGTCTGAAACTGTCAGCACGATTGGAGCTGGCGACAACTTCAATGCAGGGTTCGTCTATGGAATGATTAAGTACGGTGTTACCCGTGAGATGCTGGAACACGGTCTTCCTGAAGAGCTGTGGGACAAAATAGTAGATGAGGCTCAGCAGTTTGCCGCAAACGTATGCCAAAGCATCAACAACAGTGTGGACCAAGTGTTTGCCGACCTGAAAAAACAAGAGCTCTTGGACGAGCCAAGCGGCAAAGCCGAGCGGGAGGCATGCCTGGAGGAATTGGAAAAGAATAACTAAAAATGATAAATTTATGAAGGAAATTATCAACAAAATCTACTATGTAGGTGTCAACGATCGTAACAAGAACCTCTTTGAAGGTTTGTGGCCATTGCCAAATGGCGTGTCTTATAACTCTTATCTGATTGATGATGAGAAAGTGTGTCTGATTGATACTGTCGAGGTAGATTTCTTCGTGCAGTTTCTTGAAAACATACATGAGGTCATCGGCGATCGCAAAATTGACTATCTGGTTATCAACCACATGGAACCTGACCATAGCGGCAGTCTTGCACTGATTAGGAAATATTATCCAGAGATTCAGATTATCGGTAATAAAAAGACATTCCAGATGGCTGAAGGTTTCTATGGCGTCATTGACGGTCTGCTAGAAGTCAAGAACGGTGATACGCTGGAACTTGGTAGTCACACGCTGAACTTCGTGATGACTCCGATGGTGCATTGGCCTGAGACGATGGTAACACTGGAATCGGTAAGCCACGTCCTCTTCTCTGGTGACGCTTTCGGATGCTTCGGTGCTTTGAATGGCGGTGTTGTGGATTCTCAGATCAATACTGATACATTCTGGTTGGAAATGGTGCGATACTATTCAAATATCGTTGGCAAATACGGAACTCCCGTGCAGAACGCCTTGAAGAAACTTGAAGGCATTCAGTTGGATTATCTCTGTGCTACACATGGTCCAGTATGGCATGAATATGTTGAAAAGGTAATAGGTATCTATGACACGCTCTCAAAGTATGAGACAGAGCCAGGACTTGTCATCTGCTATGGTACGATGTATGGAAATACTGAACGTGCCGCAGAAGTTATAGCCCGTGCGGCTTCTGAGGCTGGCGTAAAGAACATTGTGATGTATAATGTCTCAAAGACTCACCATAGCTATATTATACGTGACGTGTTCCGCTACAAAGGTCTGATTGTAGGCGCTCCTACATATAATACAGGGCTTTATCACGAGATGGACGTGCTGCTTTCGGAACTAGCAGGGAAGGACATTAAGAACCACTATCTCGGATGGTTCGGCTCTTTCGGCTGGGCGTCAAAGGCTGTAGCTGAGATTCAGAAATGGAACGATGAGCGTCTTCACTTCGAGGCTGTAGGAGAACCTGTAGAGATTAAGCAATCCCTCACCCGCGAGACTAAAGCCCAATGCGAAGCTCTCGGCCATGCCATGGCAGAAAAACTTAAGCAATAAAACTGTATTGTCTTGTTTTTGCTGACTTAGACGTCACCTTTCCTTATTACAAGCGGTCTGTACTACCGATACAGACCGCTTGTAATGGATAGGGGGCTATTTATTTCTTTTTCTTACGAGGCTTGCGCATGGCCCAACCTTCTTCAGTGAAATCAGGCTCTGGCCCTTTTAAATCACGAGCGCCTCTGCTCTTGCCTTGTGGACGACCCTCGGATGAACGCATCAAGCTACGCCTATCGTCTTTCTTTTGGCGCTTGGAGGTTGATGACGACTTGCCTTCTGGCACTTTTCCACCTTCGTCTGCATCATTACAACGAACCGTTCTTCCCTTATATCTGATGCCAGACAACTGTATCATTACCTTCTTGGCATCCTTTTCCGGTACCTCAAAGTAAGAAATGGTATCAAGCAGGTCGATATGCCCCACCTCTTGACGTCCGCCAACGAAGCGGTTCAATGTCTGCATCAGTTCACCAGGATAGAAGCCATCACGCTTACCAAGATTAATGAAAAGTCGCTTATAGCCCTTTGCTGCTTTGTTCTGCAGCTTTTGCTTGTCGCTCTGGGGCTTTCTTTCCTTCCTGTCTGGTACAACCGCCTCAATCTCTGGTGCTTCGGCATAATAGGCCAGAAACTTTCCAAATTCCAATGATACAATCTTCTTGATAAGCTCTTCTTTATCGATATATTCGAAATAGCGATTGATATCTTGCATGAAAGGAGCTATCTCTTCATCATCTACGTCGGTCTTTACAATCTGGTCCATCACTTTATAGAGCTGTTTCTTACAGATCTCTTCTGCCGATGGAATCTCGGCCTTCACAAACTCCTTACCAATTTCCTTCTCTATATTGCGAATCTTAAACTTCTCGCGGCTATGAACAATCGAAATAGAAGTTCCCTTCTTGCCAGCACGGCCTGTACGACCAGAGCGATGGGTATAGTTCTCGATATCATCGGGCAGCCCGAAGTTAATGACATGTGTCAGATCGTCCACATCCAGTCCGCGAGCAGCCACATCTGTGGCTACAAGCAATTGTGTCAAATGGTTGCGGAACTTCTGCATCGTCAGGTCTCGTTGTTGCTGACTCAGGTCACCATGTAATGACTCCGCATTATATCCGTCTTTGATGAGCTTGTCGGCAATCTCCTGTGTCTCGACTTTTGTACGACAGAAGATGATGGCGAAGATGCGGGGGTAATAGTCGACAATACGCTTCAAAGCGAGGTATTTGTCTTTGGCGTTCACCATATAATAAATATGGTTCACGCTCTCGGCTCCTTCGTTGCGACTACCTACCACAATCTCCTTGTAGTCGTGCAGGTATTTCTTAGCCACACGTTCCACCTCTTTACTCATCGTGGCAGAGAACATCAGCGTGTGATGATTAGCAGACAATGATTCAAAAATCTCGTTGATACTGTCTGAAAATCCCATGTTCAGCATTTCGTCAGCCTCGTCAAGCACAATGTTCGTTACTTGTCCAAGTTGGGCTTTGCCACGATGCATCAAGTCGACAAGTCGTCCAGGAGTTGCCACGATAATCTGCACGCCTTTCTTTAAGGCACGTACCTGTGGCTCTATAGCAGCGCCGCCGTAAACAGCCTCAACATGAACTCCATCCATGTATTTGGCAAAGTCGCGGATATCATCTGCTATCTGTAAGCACAGTTCTCGCGTAGGCGAGAGCACCAGTGCCTGGGTATCGCGCCATGATGTGTCTATGCGCTCTAACAAGGGAATACCAAATGCTGCGGTCTTACCAGTTCCCGTTTGCGCCAAAGCGATTACATCATTCTGATTCTCCAATAAATAGGGAATCACCGCCTCCTGTACAGGCATTGGCTGTACAAAACCTAATTCATCGATGGCCTTGCGAATTGCCTCACAAACGCCAAGTTCTTCAAATGTCTTCATCTATTATCTAACAACTTCAGTAAATTCCGGCTTTGCCCCTTCTTCCTTACCCACCGTTACAAAGATGGTAGAGACTGCCTCTTCACCGTTCATACCGCGACCCTTCACCGTAAATTGATAATCGGTGCTATCGTCAGTAATGCGTTTGCCAACGGTTGAGGGGGTACCAAGAGGGAACTGGTAACTTGAGCAGGCGGCATCAAAGATAGCTTTCTCCTCTTCAGTTACAGGCTGCTGAGCGGAATACTCAGGTAACTTGGAAACGACTCCCTCTTTATATCCGTTCTCTTTCAGGAAACGGTCAAGTTCTTTTGCAGCAGCGTCCACTCTAGCAGCACGGACACCATAACCTTTCTGAATCTTTGCATTAGGCAGGGCTTTCTTTAAATCTGCAGAAGAAGTGTTCAGACCACCACTACCGAATGAGCAAAATGGCACAATGGTTTTCCCATCAAAGTTTTGCTCTTTCAAGAGAGTAGCAATCGGAAGGGCGTACGTACCACCCCAGATGGGATAACCCAGAAATATTATGTTGTAATCCGCAATGTTCGACTTAAGAGGCTTCAGAGCTGGCATCTGACCACTCTGCCTCTCTTTATTGCTGCGCTGTATAGTTGCCTGGAAGTCTCCAGAATAAGGCTCTACAGCCTCAATACTTTCAATATCAGCATCTAACTGCTTTTGCAGTTCTTCTGCCACGATTTTTGTTGTTCCACCTTCGGAAAAATAAAGCACTAGTTTCTTTTGTGCATAACCTGCTGTTATGCATGTTGTCATTACGAGTGATAATAATAGTTTCTTCATAAGTTCTTGTTTTGTGGTTTTTTTGTTTAATTTCTATTTCGCTTGCAAAGATACAAAAATATTTGTAACTTTGCAAACATTATGAAGATATGTGTATTTTGTTCTGCTAATGAGCAGATTGATTCTGAGTTTTTTGCGATGACAGAAGAACTTGGGAAATGGGCCGCCACTAACAATCACAGCATTGTTTATGGCGGTGTGAACCAGGGGCTTATGGAGTGTTTGGCTAAAGCAACAAAGAAGGACGGAGGCCGCACGATAGGTGTCGTGCCTATGATGGTGGAAAAGAGTGGACGCACAAGTGACTATGTAGATGTGGAGATTCCTTGCGATAATCTCACAGACCGCAAACAACTGATGATGGATCAGAGCGATGTGTTTATCGCCCTTCCTGGAGGCATCGGCACTATTGACGAAGTGTTTACCGTTGCAGCATCAGCAACAATCGGGTATCATCAGAAGATGGTCATTCTGTATAATATGAAGGGCTTTTGGAACCATTTGATTGCCCTACTTGACGATTTGCAGGCAAAAGGAATGACTCGCGGTGATTGGCACCAGTATATAAAAACAGCTGATTCCATCGAAGAAATCAGCCAAATAATAAAAATTTAGGGCCTTGCTACTTGCAAGGCCCTTTCCTTTTAGTTAATAAGGTGAAATATTATTCAGTTCACCTATTTTACCCTCAACAACTGGAGTCTTCATAAGTTTCTTGAAGTCTTCAAGGGTAATCTGGGTCTTTGGAGTAAAGTCCTCGGAAGTCATGTATTCCAAGACACTGCGATAGAAGGCGCGGCCTTCTGGATAGGATGTGGCAGCCTCAAGATCGGCCATACATACCAGTAACTTGCCTTTATCCACTTGAAATTCGAAGACAAGACCGAGTTTATGATTGCGTTCCACGTTATCGATGACCTGTATGATAGGACGATAGTCAGGACTAGTATTGTCGAGTATCATCGGATGACTGGCTTTGATAATAGGAAACCATTGCCAATTGGTATGCATTTCTGTAGGAAAACCATTAAATATGGGGTGATTCGGATCTGTCAAAATACCTAGGGTTCCTGGTGAAACAGGCTTTTTATTATTCTCGGAAATGGTTTTGAACATACGATAGTTCCAATAATCGGTGGTAAAGAGTCCGCCAACACAGAGATCGGTAGAATCAGGCATTAACAATACACTCTTACCTTTCTGCAGCTGACCAATGGCAATATCGTTAAGCTCATTCGTCACCATTACCAAACTTTCCAGTTTACTCAAATCACTCCAAGCTGGATAAACCCAAAGATCGTAGGTATTGTGATAGGGTGCACCGAAATACTCCGTTTCTCCTATAGAAAGGCTGAGCTGCAGTTTGGTTGGCTTGTCAAAGGCAGAGAGGTCGATGCAGAGCTCTCCAGCAGTAAAAAGCCCTTCTGTAGAAGGCAGTAGAATATTTCCTGATGCAACGCCTTTCGAGTTAGAAGTCAGTTGCCAGCATAGCGTCTTTCCATTCAACGATTCCCCACTATAGTTAGCTACTTGAATCCAAGCTCTGATGCCTTCTTGGTTGGTGAAACAAAATCTGTCGGCTATGAGTAGCGGTACTACAGGGGCGCACCACTGTCGCCACTCACGCTCCGTACAAATGCCTTTCGGTTCCATAAAGGCATTGAGAATACCCACGTAAGCAGAGCCTTGCCCAGGATAATCTTGCAAATCAAGAAGCTGGAAACCTGCCATATTTTTAGTGCGCAAATCCATCTCTATGTCTTGTTTATAGAGCTGGAGCGACCAGAGTCCGCTTGCCTTATGGAAGTCTTTTGCTTGATCTAACATACCTGCCTTCTCTAGGCGATTGCGAAACACCTTCATATTATAAGGATAAAGCACACCTGTGTATTTCTTGATTTCATCGTAATCGGGATAAGTCTGGAATTGAGCCGTTTCGTGTGAAATGACAGGAACGGCCTTAGTCCATGCAGTCCCTTCTGGGTAGGCTAGTTGACAGCCTTCCTCAAAGTTCATCATCGTATTAGGATAAAAATGATTTATGACACCACCGTCAGCGGCATCTGCAAACGAGAACGAGCCTCGGGTGTGGGTGTTATAATTTCCCCATCCCTCACCACCTACACGACAAGTGGTAAAATAATCCATTCCTTTTTTCACGCCTTGATAACCCAAATAGTAATTGGAGCCGAAAGTATAAAACTTGTCGGGGGCAATCTTGCGGAAATCTTCGACGAATTCTGCCATTTTTTCTATTGAGCCCCAAAGTTCGTTGCCAAGTGCAAACAGACGAAACGAAGGATGGTGACCATAGGTACGCAATATATTCACTCCCTCTTTGTGCAGGAAGGTCATCAGCGTATCGTCTTGCTCATCAAAGCTACCCCAGAAGGGAAGTTCGGGCTGCATGATAATGCCCAACTCATCAGCAGCAACAAATGCCGCCTCTGGCGGACACCAGGAATGAAAACGAATGTGGTTGATACCATATGCACCACAAGTGCCAAGATATTTTCTCCACGACTCTACATCCATTGCCACATGACCTGTCAACGGCCATACACAGGCATCGTGCTTACCCCTTAAATAGATGACATGTCCATTAGCATAAAAATGCTGGCCTTCGATATGGAAATCACGGAAGTTCTGGTGTACTACTTTTACCTGTGACGGTGAAGGAAGTTGTGTTGACAGTTCGATTTTACCGATGATACCATTCCAGTTTGTTTGAGTGCTCTCGGTATAGGCGTGACTACTTTCGTAAAGTTGCTTAGGCACTCCGTAACCATTATCAATCATGATGGCAAGCTGGTGCTTACCAGGTTTGAGCCATTTGGAGAGTTCAAATACCTGAGGAGTAGATATATCGTTTGAGGAAGCTGCGAATTTTCCATCCACATAAACTTCCGATGGCTTTGTACGTTCCAGAGTCAGATAAACAGGCTTACCTTTCCAAGAAACAGGGATATCCACCTCTTTCTGATACCACGCTCGTCCCTTGTACGACCAAAGTCGCGATAATTGGGTGGTTTCCTCACTTCTTGCAGTATAATCACCCTTCTTATTGGTATCGGTTGTTCCTGGCAGTTGGATTGTTTCCGTTAATTGAGTCCCTGCCTGGATTGTTTTGTTACGATCAAGAGCGAACAGCCAAGTACCACTCAGATCAATGTATTTCGGCAGAGCCTCTGCCTGCATATTCAGGCAGAGGCCAGCCATTAGTAGTATAGTAGTTAGGTTTTTCATTCGGTCTTCAGTTTCTTTTAATCTTCACTCATTTTGCGCCAATCTCCTTGATTAATCTGTCGGCCTTGCCCCAACTTTCCATCATATAGAGCACGTAACGGATGTCTACACCGATACAGCGGGCCAATTGTGAGTCGAAGAAAATGTCAGAACTCAGGCTATCCCAGTTGCCGTCAAAAGCGAGACCTATAAGTTCACCTTTGCCATTAAACATAGGTGAACCAGAGTTTCCACCTGTTATGTCATTGTTTGAAAGGAAACAAAGATGCATCCTACCCGTAGTCTTATCAGTATATTTGCCAAAATCCTTCGCAGAGAGCAGTTCCTTCATGATAGGTTCTGCCTCATAGTCGATTACCCCTTGCTCTCCTTGCTTCATTTTCTCAACAATACTCTCAGCAGTAGTGTAATAACCTGAGGGCTTGCCTGCCAACAGATATTCACCCACCTGGCCATAAGAGAGACGCATAGTGAAGTTGGCATCGCTATAGTTAGGCATATCCTCTTCCATGCGTAATTTGGCAGCACAGAGGTAACGTTCCTGAATATCGATAGAATCAATAGTTGAAATAATGTCAGTCCGTATATCGGCAAGGGTACTGATAAGGCTTTCGCCATACATCACCGCAGGATCCTTATGATATCCCTTCTTATTTACATAGATTTTCTTGCCACTTTTCATTAGTTTCGACTTCTTATAAAGCTCATTTACGAACTTCTGATAGTCACCCTTATAGTCGTGATCGATAATATTATAGAAGTCGGGCTGATATTTTATTTCCACCTGATCACGATAGTGCTTCAGCAGGGCTGCAAGAATCTCACGGTCTGTATCATAGTCCCACTCATCAGAATTGTTCTTGAACTCGATATAGTTGCTCTTGGGCTTACCATCTTTGCCTTTAATGATGGCGCCATTCTGTACACGAACAGCCCTACGGGTCATCTCATCGGTGTTGCGTCTACCAAAAGTCTCATTATAGAAAGTCAATGCTCGCACGGCATTAAAGCGCTTCTCATAAAGCTTTTCTAGCTTTTCAAAGTCGAGTTTACCCATCAAAAAGCCTGTAGAATCCTGCCACTGGCGAATTTTCTGTTCAAACTGTGCCTTCTGTTGGATAAGTCCGATGGAGTCGATACATTTGTTCATTCCGATGGAGTTCTTCCAGTAATTGGAACTCTGAGCGTATTTTGAGTCGTACTTAATACGTACGGCCTCGTCAGCACGCATATGACGAATCATAATATCCTGCTTTACCTCACGAGTCTGGTAACGGGGTTTGTTCTCAGCATCGCGACGTTCCTTAATACCATAGCTCGACAAATAGCGGCTTGTACTACCAGGATAGCCTATAGTCATAGAGAAAGAACCTGGCACATAGCCTTGCAATGAAACTGGCGCCCACATTCTAGGTTTCATCGGCACATTGTCTTTAGAATATTTTGCAGGTCCACCCGTCTTAGGGTCTACATAAACACGGAATACAGAAAAGTCGCAAGTCTGACGAGGCCACATCCAATTGTCGGTCTCACCACCAAATTTACCCATTGACTTGGGTAAGGCAAACACCAAGCGAACATCATGATAGTCGCGATAGGTGGTAAGATAATACTGATTCCCTTCGTAAAAAGGCTTGATTTCTACACGCAATGTTGAATCTTGCTTTGCAATTTCTTTCAACATCACATTCTCTATGGAATCAACAAAATGCGAGCGTTCCGCCTCTGCCAGTTTGTTCAGTCCCAATGAATCAAGATAAGCAGTGATATCCTTTTGCTCCACCATAAAACTGACAAAGAGGTCCTCATTAGGCAGTTCCTCCTCGTAACTATTGGAAACAAAACCATTAAGCATGTAGTCGTGCTCTACGGTAGAATGGCTGCGTATGGCCTCAAAGCCACAATGATGGTTAGTGAAAACCAATCCGTTAGGTGATACTACAACACCAGAACAATAACCACCAAAGTTAACAACGCAGTTCTTAATAGCATTATCGCCTTGATAAAGCGCGCTATAAGGAAGTTCAAAATTCTCCTGCTTCATCGTCTCGTAGACAGCATTCGGCAGGTTGTAAAGTGTCCACATGCCTTCATCTGCATGAACTGATGAAAGACTACATATTAACACTAATGTAAAAAGTAATTTTTTCATATCTTGTTATTTTTTGAATTTCTTTCCGATAATGGGAATACTGCTGAGTGGAAAGTCTTTTTTTACCAGATAAGCAACAAAGACTCCTACCAATAAGGTATTCACAGATATGGCAAGCCAGGTCATCAGCAAATTGTTTGATATCTGAATTCCAACAAAAAGAAGGAAGGCTATTAACAGATAAACAGTCATGTCCTTAATCGGATAAGCAATAGGGTAGTATCGCTGGCCTATAAAGTAGGATAGGACCATCGAAGTCGCGTATGCCGCAAATCCTGCCCACGCACATGCCATATAACTAAAACTGGGAATCATCAGAACATCTATCGTTATGAGTACCACGGCTCCGATACCAGAGAAATACGCCCCCCATATTGTTCTGTCTGTGAGTTTGTACCAAAATGAGAGATTGAAGAATACACCAAACATAATCTCTGCTGCCATTACAATAGGTACAACACGAAGCCCCTCCCAATAGGTTTCGCCAACCACATATTTAAGAATGTCAAGATAGCCCATCACCACAAGGAAAGCCAACAACGTAAATATCAGATAAAACTTCATGGCCTGAGCATACATCTCCCGATTGTCCTTTTCTTTTGATTTTCCAAACACAAAAGGCTCATAGGCGAAACGAAAAGCCTGAGTTATCATCACCATAATCATGGCTATTTTTATACATGCTCCATAGATACCAAGTTGCTCGCGTGCCTCATCCTGCGATCCATCGAAAAGGTAGGGGAAAAGAATTTGTGAAGCTGCCTGATTCAATTGTCCTGCCAATCCCATCACGAGTAGTGGCCAAGTATAGGTAAGCATACGCTTGCATGTAGCCTTCTCGATTCTAAAGGAATTCGTCCCCCACTCTTTCCAGAGCAGCAATAAAGTGACAATTGTACATAACAAGTTAATATAGAAAACAAAAGCCACATCAAGTGTAAACTGCTCATCATAGATACCAAATAGATTCAGCTTCAGGGCAGGTAATACAATAAGATATAGAATATTAAGCGTAATGTTCATCAGAATGTTTATAACCTTCAGCAAGGCAAAACGCAGGGGTTTGTGTAGATATCGTAAATAGGCAAACGGGATTGCCATAAATGCGTCGATGGCAACAGTGGCATACATCACCCCTATATACTCCGGATGGTCAGCATAACCTGCGGCACTTGCTATCGGATGTAGAAACAATAAAACCAGAATTGTCGAGATAAGTGATGTCATCATCACCATTGCCAATGTGGTAGAATAGACCTTCTTAGGATCCTCACCCTCTTTGCTCATAAAGCGAAAGAAAGTGGTCTCCATACCAAAGGTCAGTAGGATGATAAGTATCGACACATAAGCATAGACATTTGTGATAATACCATATTCTCCTCCGGACGCCGCGAATCGTACCGTCTGAATAGGTACCAACAGATAATTGATAAATCGGGCAACAATACTACTCAGCCCATAAATCGCTGTGTCTTTTGCTAATGATTTTAGATTTGCCATAACTTAACTAAAGAATAAATACGCTATTGCAATGGCAGCAATGATACCTGCCAAGTCTGCCAAGAGACCGCATGCTACAGCATGACGGGTTTTCACAATACCTACACTGCCAAAATATACAGCCAAGATATAGAATGTGGTATCAGTAGAACCTTGGAAAATACAACTCAAACGCCCCACAAAAGAATCTGCGCCATATGTAGTCATGGCATCAACCATCATACCTCGAGCACCACTGCCAGAGAGAGGCTTCATCAGCGCTGTAGGCAGGGCTGCAACAAAGTCGCTGTTACCACCACAAGCCTCAACGCCATAACGAATGCCGTCGATTATCATATCCATTGCGCCTGAAGCACGAAAAACGCCTATACCAACAAGGATCGCTACGAGATAAGGGATAATTCTGACTGCTGTTTGAAAGCCCTCCTTCGCCCCCTCAATAAAGGCATCGTAGACATTAATTTTCTTTCTAACTCCTGCCAGAATGAAAGCTATGATAATTATCATCAACAGGATGTTGGCTGATGAGGTACTTACACGATTCATCAGTAGAGAATCCATTTGCCCAAGGCTCCAAATGATACCTGCCACAACTATAGCTGCCCCACCAAGTGTAAGTAGGATGGTGCGGTTCAACAGATTAATTTTCTGGAAGAGACTCGTAATGGTAATACCTGCAAGGGTCGAGAAGAATGTAGCCAACAAAATAGGGATGAAGATGTCTGTTGGCTGAGCGGCTCCCATCTGGGCACGATACACCATGATAGAAATTGGTATCAGTGTTAATCCTGAAGTGTTCAGCACAAGAAACATAATCATCGGATTTGTTGCCGTATCTTTCTTTGGGTTCAGTTCTTGGAGCTGCTCCATAGCTTTCAGTCCCAAAGGCGTAGCAGCATTGTCAAGCCCTAGCATATTCGCTGCTATGTTCATAAAGATGGAACCTGTAACAGGATGTCCCTTGGGAATATCAGGAAACAGCTTTGTGAAGATAGGACTCAGGAGACGAGCCAGTACATTCACGACACCGCCCTTCTCACCTATTTTCATGATACCCAACCAGAGCGACAACACACCGGTTAATCCTAAGGAAATCTCGAAGGCTGTTTTCGACGATGAAAATGTTGAATCCATCATAGCAGGGAATACATCGAAGTCTCCCCAGAACACTAGTTTCACCAGCGCAATCACAAACGCCACGATGAAAAACGCTACCCAAATCCAGTTTAATACCATATTGACTGCAAAATTACAAATTATTCCGAAAATATGCAAGCGGATTCATTCCTTTTGTATGTTTTAAGGCAAAAAAGGAGGCGTCAACTCACGCAGACGCCCCCCAGACTAGTATTTAAGTATTTGATGAAATATCGTCTTTATTGACCTGTATACTCACGTACCATCTCATCGGTGATGGGGCCTCTGTATCTATACCACTCATCTGCGTCGACAATGCCCCGAACAAACATTGTGAAACCCGGATACTCATTGCCACGCATATCTTCAAGCGTGTATTTATTATTTATATGGGTACGCTCGTCGCACCAGCTATAGTCGTCTTGTACTGCAACCTTTGCTGTAGCCTTGCCCTTTTCGCACTCTAATTCTACCCAAACTTTCTCCTCGCCAATAAGCTTGTAAACCAAAACGGGGATATTCTTGGCAACTTCCTTTACTGAAGAACCCCATATATTGTTTACCTCAAAGGTGGCCGGAACACAACCTATAAAGGTATATTTATCGCCCGTATTTTCGGTATTAATCATCGACATCGTCGTAATGCCTAAGTTTGGATTAACTTCTTTAAATAGTGCGTGAACCTCTTCACCCGCAACAGTTAATGGCAACGTACCACCAGCAGCACGCAAAGTAATCCTTACCTTCGAATTATTCTCAATCAACTTCACATCGAACACGACGTCATTGAAATCAAAGTCACTATTCTGCGTCACAGACAGGTCCTCACAAATCACACGAATCACGTCTGGATCTGACACATCTGGAGGCGTGTCTCCAAATCCTGGATTACATGGAGTGGTTGGAATCGTAATCTTTGGCTTGCCAGAGTTGAATCCTGCAGCATATATATTGTTCTTCGAACAACCATTCTGGTAATGAATATATGGATATGCGCCACTATAACCTTGAGGGAAGTGTGTCTCAGCAGAAACATAAAGTTTGCCTCCATAGGCCACGTTACCGTGACCTTCTTTCGTCTGGACAATATTCTTGGCCTGGAGCACGGCATAATCACTTCCAACACCATGAAAACCATAGCCATTCTCTTCGATTCCGCTGCCAAGCGCATTCATCATAGCTGTCTCCGTAACTTTAAACAAGGCCTTTGAACCCATTTCAACCTTAAAGGGGCCACCTTGGAAAGTTACGTTATTACCATTATTGTCTTTGGCAACAAAATCTCCGCCACCATAGAAGTTCTTGGTTAACACACCTCCGCCAGAATCAATCTTGAAACTACCACGGCTATCAGCGATATTGATGCAGAAGTTCTCATGAACGGTGAGAAAACAGTTATTGATAACACTACTACTTGTGGCAGTATAGGTGTAGTTTTCTGTAGTAAAATGTCCGTTGTTTACCCAGATGTTGGCATTACTATTAATGATTGTCTCACCATAGACTGTCCATTCTGCATTATTCTGAACGCGACCACTACCTGCAGTAACCAAACGACCCGTCTTTCTCTCAGGGGTTCCTGATGTAATAGTCCCATCATTTACCAAAACCGATTGTCTGTTGGCAACAAACACCTCACCACTTGTGGTCAGAGTTCCACAATTATAAAACAGACTTGTGTTGTTGACCTCGAAACTCTTACATTCGATATCACCATGATTATAAAGTTTGGCTGTATTGTCTAACTTTACACGCCCTGTTGTTCCTTTGGCAATCAACTTCGCCGTGGGCGCCATATAGAGATTAAACTTAATGGTGCTTGCAGCGTCGTCTCTCAGTTTTAAAGTGGCACCTTCAAGAAGATAGACATTTGTATTAGGAGACACATAGAAACTTCTGCTGGAGAAATCGTTATTTCCTTTTATATAGAGCGTACCACCAGAATTGTTTGATCCCCAGATGTTTACATCACCTTTCCATGACGGATCGAGATAACTTGTCCCCTTTGCATATCCACTTTGGCCATATCCTGACACTTCTGCATACGACTTTACTCCACTAGGTACATTTGCAAGGAAGTTACTGCTTGCTGCATCTGAAGGGAATGTATATGGTCGGGTTTTCCATTGACCATTTTCCTGATACCACTCTACAGGCTGCATAGAGCCTTTATAGTCTGCGTAATCACTTTTTGCACGGGTTACAGCTCTTGAACTTACTGCTTTTGATTCACCAAAACCCCATTCGTTTTCAGGGTCTGGCTGTCCGAAGGCAGTTACGAAGGCTTTTTGATAGGTTTCAATCACGTTCTTCTGGGCTTGCGCCTCAAAACCTATTTCGTGTGTACAGCTGGTAAAAAGCCCACAAAAGGCAATTGCGGCTACGCTGGTCATCAAATACTTCTTCATACTCAACTTCTTTAGAATAATAAGCTTCCCAAATATAGATGTCATTATTTGTGCAAAAATACAAAAAAATTTTATTTGTTATAACTTCCACACCTTATATTTAACAGAAATTCACGGAAACGTTTACATTCTCTCCACAAAAAAAAGAGGCCCCTGCTCACGCAGACGCCCCCTCCCTTAATTTAGTTATTTTAAGTATCTGATATGTTATTATTCAATAACCTTGCCAACAACATAGTTTGTTGCCCAAGTATCAATGTCATTTTTATTAACCCAATTCGTAAACTGCGGATGAGCCTCCTCAATATTTGTACGCTCAACACACCACTTATAGCTCTTGGGGACACAAATTTTCTGAGGAGCAGCTCCAGCTGTTGCAGCCAACTCGTAGCTTACAACCTCACCTGCATTATTTTTTTTGCTAACCACAATGGGGATATCAATGAGGCGAGCATAGCCTGTCTTAGTAGGCAGAGCATAGTTACAATTCGTGTTCATCGTTCCCGTATGAGAGTGAATGTCTTCGCCAGCAACTGTCACATCAAGTGTACCACCAGCAGAAAGAATGGTAATATCACACGTTCCGTCTGTATAGATTGTGGCATCGAATACAATATCATTGAAGTCAAAATCATCAACAGTACCTAAATCCTCACAAATAATACGACCAGTCTCTTTCACCACTTTATCGGGTTCGTTAACAGGATAAGCAGGAGTGATTTTAACGATCCAGTCGTTGAAAATATAATCACGATCAACAAACTTGTCGCCCTTCAAATATCCCTTACCAACCTGTTGTGTCTCGTTAGATTCTGACTCAAAGTCGAAGCCTACATAATATGAGCCTTTCCACTCAAGAATATAATAGTTATGATCATACCAGTGCTGAGGTTCTGACCAACTGTTGTGGAATGAGAACTGAGATGTGCTACTTCCCACCATCAGCATCATCTGGTCATCCTGATATACTTTGTCTGTATTCAAATTGGGACCACTAAGTGCACCTGTCCATACCTGATCGTATTTACCTCCAGAATAATCACCATAGTTAAAGTTCCTGATATGATCATGATTAGGGCCACAAGCCAACTGGTCCATCTGGTTACTACCAACGATACCCGTCTGCACGGTGCCATCCTGTTTTTTCCAAGAACTATATGATGCCACTCCTTTATAAACCTGCTGTACAAAGAAGTCTGTAAAATTCAAATTGATGGGAGATGGTTCTCTTCTAACCTTGCTGAACTCTGCTATGACCTCAGCGGCTTCATTGGGATTTCCACCCTGGTTAATGGGTTTTGGAATAACAATTCCCTCATACTCAGATTTACCCGCCCAAAGTTTTGCATCGGTATCAGCAGCACGAGTGCGTGTGCGGACTTTGTCGAATCCCCATGTGTGGTTAGAGGCGATGGTACCATACTTTGCTTTGAACGCGTCTGAATACGCTTGCTTCTGTTGATCGATCTCCGCATTGGAGTTGTAGAGGTCTTCATTCTTTGAGCAACTTGCAGTTGTAGCAGCTAAGGCAATGGCTGCAAGGCCTGTCATCAAATACTTTTTCATTTCTTCATTTTCTTATTATGTTATTATTCGATGTTCTAAATATTTACATGTTTCTAATTGGTTAATAAATGAACTTTAATGGTTCTTTGTTCTTTGGATTTGGTTGCAAAATTAATAAAAAAAGAATTATAGCGCAATCGTTTTCTAGTTAAATAAAGTTAATTGGCATTTCAAACATTTGAAGAATTAATTAGTTCGTCGATAATAATTGCCAATTTTATATAATGACACCATCTTTAAAAAGATGCAAAACAGAAAAATTTGTGAATATTTATTCTTTCCCATATTAAAACCAAAAGGACATGGAGTTTAGTCCGCTTAAAGTGGAACTTTACTCGGAGTAAAGTCGGACTTTACCCGGAGTAAACTCCCTTCTATTTCCAACAGCACATATTTTTACATATTAATTAAAGTCTAATCATTATAAAGCGCTCCCCCAAAAAGCAAGAGGACGTCTGCTCACGCAGACGCCCCCTCTTTCATGTGCAAATTTTTGTGTATTTGATTTATAGAATTTTCTATATTAAGGAATATACGTAATACAGTCTATAGAGAATGGGTTGTTATTATTTGCTGTTTGTATTACAAATCCTCCCTTGCTAACAATAGCAGACTTGACGCTGCTCGAAAGTTTAAACTCCACGTAGCCTGGGAAATTCTGAGGCTGAGGGTTATAGCTTATGGTATTACTATTACCCCAGTCAGGTATATTAATTGCTCCAGACCAATCCTTCTTTTGTAGTGCTATATGCCAATATGAGGTGCTTGTTGAAGACGTGAGATAAATGCGGATTTTACTTTTTGACGTTGCATTAGCAAGGATACTTCCTGAGAATGAGACCTCGAACTGGCCTTTTTTAGGACCGACCCACAGCTGCGTTCCCTCATAAGGAGAAATTTCTTCGATATCCGTCATGTAGAACCAGCCCTGATATTTGTCAGCATAGGCAAGAGGAGAGCGATTGTCGCCATAGAGATTGAAGTTTTCAACATCGCCTCCCCAGACGTCGGTATTTCTATTGCCCACATAAGTGGGGAAGCGGGTGTATGCGTCCCTAATGTTGACACGCTCCTGAACCCAAGGCGTTCCTATAGGGGCGAGAAGAATGTGTGGTGCAGACTGTGTTCCCGAGTTGACGATGATGAGGTTACCTTTGCTGTCGAGCACAAAGTTTCCGTTCTCGTCTTTCTTGTACTCATGAATCTCCTTATTATTAAGGCGCGCTCCAACGGTTACCTCATCTGTCGCCCATTTCACATCGATAGGAATGTTATTGATGGTATAATTGGTTCCTCCCAATTCGCTGGTATAATCAAACATCTTATAAACGTAAGGCTGACCTGTTACACGAGAAAGAGTACCAGCCACATTGGATGCTTCGCCAACAGTATTGACGACGGTTGTCATACCCACACCAAAAGAGTCGTGCACGTCGCCAAACTTACTTCCTGCAATCTTCAGCGGGATAGTGCCACCAGCAGCCAACAGAGCAATCTCTACGCGATAGGTCTTGGCACCAGCAGGAACGTATTTTTTAGCGTCTGTGGTAGCCTCTTCGTTTATCTCGTATTTACCATCCTGCCAAATGATGGCATCGAACACGGCATCATTGTAGTCAAGGTCTTCGCGAGTTGCCTTATAAAGATCCTCAACGAATACGCGACCCATACTCATGATACGATGGATGGTAGCTGTATATTTCTTGCTGGTAGTAGTCTCTTCCTTATCCTTATCCTTATCCCCCGAAGTGTCTCTCTTCGTGCCAGGAATCACTCTGACAATCCAATCGCTGTAATAGCCATCAGCACATGAACTCAGCTTTACGAAAACTTTGTCAGCCTTACCTGCTACAGGCAGGTAGCCTTCATCGAGCAAACCTTGTATAACGCTGGCAGAAGGCGTGTTGTTGTACTCCTTCTTGTCACCACAATACCTGTTCATGCTGGAATTCAGATAACGATACCGTTTACCATTAAAGTTATAATATTCGTTAGCATAAACATCGTCATCGATAAGTTGCTCGAAATCGAAGCCTACAAACCACATGCCGGAAACGTTGGCATTACTACCGCCCGAACCGTCCCACTCCTGAATCACACTACCAGGAATGATTACATATCTATTATTAAAGCCCACAGAACCATTAGAATTCCAATAGCCAAAACAATCGCTCTTCGAATTGACCATCAGCATAATCTGGTCGCTGTGTTTAGAGCCACCATTAACGGGCTGACCGTTATTAAGAACGTTATTGTTCCAAGTGGCTGTACCATTGTTGAAGTTGTTGATATGGTCATAATAGTTCAAGCTCTCTGCGCCAGCACTATACGAGCCACAGGTAAGTTTATCCATTTGATTGCTTCCAACCATCGTTGTAATGCCATCAGCAGCAGTATACTTCTCTGGAGAGTTGGCTCCAACCTTGTCACCACCCTTATATACTTGTTGTACAAAGAAGTTTGCATAGTCAAATGCAACCCCTTCTGGATTTGGATGTGCCTGGAAATAACGACGGACTTTGTCTTTCTGTGCCTCAGTGAGAGGATCGGGCACAACCCAAGTAGTTGCCCATTCATTGGCATTGGCATCGTGCCCACGCGTCAGCGCTTGCACATCAGCGGTAGTCGTACCACCAAGTTCTACGCTAATCGGCGTAAAGCCCCAGTTGTGCTGAGGATCGATAGGCCCATAGAGTTTATTGAAAACTTTTTCAAAAGTCTGTATCTTCTCATCATAAAGACTATCATACCCTGTATCGTGATCAGTACAACTGGCAAGATATAATCCAGCTACGAGAGCTAAAGTTCCAAAAATCAAACACTTTCTCATTGCACAAAAACACTTAATAGATGTTACGTAACTTAATATATATAGAATCGATTCGGGTGCAAATTTAAGCAAAAAACTTCCAAGTTGTATCTGTTTTAATGTTAAAATCTTTAAAACACCTCTATTTCTGTATCATGTATGCGATTATTTTTGTAATTTTGGCGCGGAATCATTCTAATCAGATTTGCTTGATATGAAAAAGGTCGCTTATGTTTTTGCTATATTCATCTGTATCTGTGCTTTAACTGGTCTAGGCACATCCTGCAATAAAAATGTTTTTGACATTGATGTCTATGATACACTTGCCAAAATCAAGTCGCCTGTTGACACCGTTGACCCCAACCATACATGGATTCTGTCGGAGAAAAAGACATTAAAAGTGAATGTAAATGCTGGTGTGGGGGCTAAGATGCTGCAGATATTAACAGACGACCCCGTTGTAACGACTGAAGCAACGGTATTGGCGCAAAAAAGTGTGCGTGACGGCGACCAGTTCTCGATAAACATTTCCTATCCACAGCGACTGAACACACTTTATGCTGCACTCATTGATGCCAATGGACGCTATACTGTATCGAGTTTCAGACCTGCGTTCTCAAATCGTGTGGATTTCTCAAATTCCATTTATCAGTCACAATCATTAAGCTACACGCCATTACCACATTATTACGCTTTCTGCTATGAGCAGGAGTTCCCCGAATTTGGCGATTACGACTACAACGATGTTGTGATGCATATTGCCTTGGATCACTCTGTCGAAAAAATAATAAAGCTCCATGTCCGCCTTGCTGCCGTTGGCGCAGACGAGCCATTAGCTGGCGCCATCCGTTTGCCAAGTATCAAAATGGAAGACATTGATTCTGTATATACTGAAAATGACAAGTCGTTTAACGTAAACATGCATGGCGAGGAAATTGCCAAACAGAACATGTCAGTACACACATACAGAGACCTATTACTTGAGAGCAAGAAAGGTGAGCCTGTTCTGAACCTCTTTGCTGACGCCCATTGGGCAATGGGCGATATCAGGACTAATGAGTATGGCGTGTATAGCAGAAAACAATACAACGTAGCTTATGGTACAACCACTACTACAACAGAGCTGATGCCCCGCGAAATAACCTTTGCGATTAAAGTCAAAGACGATTTAGTGTTAAACTACCTGACTCTTGATGATATAGATCCGTTTATCATACGTATGTATGCCAATAACCGAAGGGAGATACACACTTTCCCCTATCGCACGGTAGACGCTCTTTATGAGAACAAATATGTTGATATACAAAACCTGCCATGGGCTTTGGTTATCCCCACAGGAGACTTCTGCCATCCGCTACATGGTCAGAATATCGGATTCCGTATGAAGACAGACTATAACGACTATGCTGAGATCCTGTTTGGTGCTTATTCCTATGAGGGACATTCTTTTGGCGAATGGTCTGTGAACAGAACCAAGGCTACAGATTGGTATCTGAAAGAGTACGGAACAAGAGGTCAGATTTTCATGTGGTAAATCAGTTCTTACCAAGCCACTACTCTGTTTGAACTTGCATTCGAGCCCTTATACCAATCAAGGGCTGTTTGTGCATTGTTGGCCCATGTACCAAACAGCTTATAGGCCAGCCCAATATTAGAATTCTCCTTGGGCCATTGCCATTTACCAAAGCTATCTGCATTGATAACGAGGTAGAGGGGAGCTTCTTCTTTATTGGCAGATTGTCTCAATGTTTGCGAAGAACCATCCCTACCCTTCTTACGCAAAGAGAAAGGAAGCTTATCAACTTCAACATCTGAATTACTGTAAGTAATCAAACCTAATACTTGAAAATCACGATCTTTTGAACTCGTATTAACTATTATATTCGAAGCAACACCCATAACTTCGTGTACTTCTTTTCCAAAATCCTCACCATTGTAAAGTACCTGAATCTCCTCTGAACTACCAACAGCTGCAACGTTTACAGAAATGGTATAAGTACCGTCGCCATTATCGAAAGGCATACTTACGCGAAGAACGACATCGTTATAATCAAAGTCACGAATAGAATAATTATCTGCAACTTCAAACGCATAATAAACACATCCGTTCTTGGGCGTAGACTGGGTACCTTCTAATTGGCAGAAACAAGTCTGACGATTCCCTTCAATATCTCCACAACTGCCATTCATCCAACCAGAGAGCATATCAAGCCCAGAAGCCCCAATAGGCACTTCAAGTTGTATATGGTCGAGTAAGAAGTCTGATGCATTACCAGAAGATGCACTAATCTGTGTACACCCACCTACTCTAAGACGTGCATTAGCCACATATTTATCGCCAGAAGGCCCCCATACACCAAAGTTACTGACGCTTATTCTCCCACTACAGTTTAATTCAGCGGCGTTACCCATATAGAGAACATTGCTGCCGTTACCCTGAAGAGTTAATGAACCACAACTAAGAGAACTTCCATCATCCATACGAGCATTCTGCCCCAACGTCAGATTATCAGAGACTCTGATTACCCCCCCATTCAAAATAGAAAGTGTTGAAGCATTGACCTCAGAGAAATATGCAGAGGCGAGGTTCACGAATTTGGCTGATGATTCATTTACAGCAGAACCAACAAGTTTGGTCGTGGGGGTTACGTTATCGCCAATGATTCCTGTATTATAAAGTGTTCCACTAACGATTGATACTTCACCAGTTGTCAGATGGCCTTCATTATAATTACAACTCGAAGCTTCGCAACTGAATTCCACAATTCCATTACCAGATATTTCACCACCTGGCATCACGTAGATTCTCCCCATAACAGTTGATTCACCCAATGGAGTAGTTGTCAACTTAAAGCCTTTCGGAACAATAATTTTCCCGCCATTGCCAACCACGATAACATTGCCCGCATTGATACGCTGATCATAAGTAAGTGTCCAAGTTGAGGTTACATAGACAGACATATTAGAATGTGTTCCAAGGAAAGGGATAAAGCCCGTATAAGAATCGCTGATCTTCAGTCTTGCTTCTGCATCATCAGCCAAATCCGGACTCAGTTCACTTGCCTCAATCAATGTACCTGTAGTATATTTCGAGAGATCTGGCATACTTTGCGTGGGTACACTCCAATTGTTGCCCGTAGTAATGGTTGGCATGGTTGTAGAGGTTGAAATTTTACCACTAAACTTAGCCTGGCCATTCACTATAGGTACACATATTACATGTTGCTGGTCATCGTAGCAAGCGGCAAAAAGCTGACTAACATCAGCAGGTTTGGCCACATAGATTGTTTTCGACTCTCCTGACACGATGGTGGTCATGCCTAAATAGGTGATATTATTATCTGAAGCAGGATGGGTTTGATAGATATAAATGGTGTATTTAGAACCAGATAGTAAATCAACACTAATAGTAACAGGTATATTTGAAGTTGTACTCCAAGTCTGATTAGGATCGATATCCTTGCCACCCATAACAAGCGCTTTGAAATTCTCTGTTACTGGTAGATTGGAAGAATTTTCCTTGGAACAACTGGTTGCCATAAGGAAAACAAGAAAGGCAACCACGTATTTTGTCAAATTTCTCTGATTCATACGCCAGGTTTTTAGTAGGAGTGGACCAGCCAGGGCTTGAACCTGGGACCTCCAGATTATGAGTCTGTTGCTCTAACCAACTGAGCTACAAGTCCGGGATTTGGGTTGCAAAGATACGGCAAATTCATTAAATATCCAAATTTTTTTGTGGAAATAACAAAAAAATGCTTAACTTTGCGGCCTTATGAGAACTATTTGTCTGAATCAAGGGTCTTTTGAACTCCCAGAAAGCGTAGCAACGATAGGTGTCTTTGATGGGGTTCACGCAGGACATCAGTTGCTGATAGGAATGGTAAAAGATGAGGCTCATAGGACTGGGCTTAGTTCTATGGTTATCACATTCGATCGTCATCCCCGTCAGTTATTTGACCCTACATTTCGCCCTCAGGTGCTGACAACTTTAGAGGAGAAACAAGCCATTGTGGAATCACTTGGCATTGATGTATTTGTGGTTTTACCTTTTACTAAAGAGTTTGCAGAACTCACTGCTCACGTCTTTATGCAGAAAGTACTTCACCAACAACTGAACGTAAAGACACTCATAACTGGTTACGACAATCGTTTTGGCAGAAATCGTTCTGAAGGTTTCGAAGATTACGTTCGTTATGGCAAGGAGATGGGGATGAAAGTGCTTCGTGGAAAGGCAGCGATGATCGCTGACAGAAATATTACCATCAGCTCATCTGTCATACGCCAATTGCTGTCAGAAGAAGGAAAAGTAGAACAGATGCCTCGATACCTTACCCGGAATTATCAATTATCAGGAGAAGTAACGCCTGGAGAGCATATTGGACGCCAACTAGGTTTTCCTACTGCCAATTTAGAACCTCTTTGCGCAGAAAAACTGCTTCCTGCCTCCGGGGCGTATGCTGTATGGGCAACATTGATGGACGGCCAGCGTCGCGCAGCTATGATGAATATAGGTACACGCCCTACATTCAAAGGCAAACAACAGACGCTAGAGGTGAACATTCTTGACTATGAGGCTAACCTTTATGGGCAAATAATAACAATCTCATTTGTAGCTCGTCTGCGCGAAGAAAGAAAATTCGATTCACCAGAGGCATTGGTAAACCAATTGAAGAAAGATCAAGAACAAGTAAAAAAGATATTGATATGAAGAATGCATTGATTTATATAGTTATCTTTGCAGCCATTCAACTCATTGTGAGATTTTTGGCACAAGGCATCTGGATGATAGTGATGGGAAAAGAAGCTCCAATGAATGCCACAAGTATGATTATTATGATGGCTGTATTCAGTATACTGACAATGGTTATCTTTTTATGGGCCAAGTGGAGTGTTATATCGCGCCATTGGGTAAGAACACGTCCTTGGTTTGTATTGTTTTGGTGCGTATTAGCAGCTTTGGGAGCACTTGTTCCATCTGTATGGCTTCAAGAACTTATGCCCGAGTTACCAAACCATGTTGAAGGTGAGTTCGATATGATTATGAAAGACCGCTGGGGCTATCTGGTAGTAGGTCTGCTGGCCCCTTTGGCTGAAGAGATGGTTTTTCGTGGTGCCATTCTTCGAAGTCTGCTCCGTTGGAAGACAAATCCTTGGGTTGGCATAATTATCTCAGCCATTCTCTTTGCAGCTATTCATATGAATCCTGCTCAGATGCCTCATGCTTTTCTCATCGGACTGCTTCTTGGCTGGATGTATTACCGTACCGACAGTATCGTGCCTGGTGTGGTTTACCATTGGATAAACAATACAGTGGCTTACGTATTATACAACCTCTATCCCAAGCCCGACCTCACACTGACAGACCTGTTTGGTAATGAACAACGCGTACTGATGGCCTTGGGATTCTCGTTACTCATTTTCCTGCCAGCATTATTCCAACTGAACCAGAGACTAAGTAAATGATTATAAAATAGAGAATTGAAGTGGGCTGCTCCCGTCTTACGGAGGCAGCCCATTCTTCTTCGTTAGTATTTTTCTGAAAATTTGAGAGAATGAAACTTCACAGTTTCGTTTGTGTTTAAAATGATTATTATAAAGAAAGCATAGAAAATGTTCTTATTCATAATAAGCAGGAGCCTCTGTGGGGGTTGTAGCCGTTTTCATGCTGTCCAACATATTCTCCGCCTGAATTGTCCCGAGGACGTTTACTGTGTCAACCTTTTGCTGATGATATTTAGCGTAGGCATCCTTTGGATCATCCCATCCGCGATCCCAAGGAGCCTGAGCTGCATTACCCAAGGTGAGAACGATAGCAACGATAGCCGCAGCTCTGAAAAGCGGCATCAGTCGACTTGTCAGAGTAACTACTTTTGCTTTAGGCTTTTCTTCGCCAACCATCTCAAGGATGCGGGCATCGAAATCGCCGCTCAGTGATTCCTCTTTTTGGAATTCGTAGGTAAACAACTCCTTGTATTTCTGCAATTCTGCAGGCACATTTTCCTGACTAAAAAATGCACGCAAGATAGCTTCCTCCTGCAGGGTTGTCTCTCCCTGCCAGTAGCGCTCTAAGAGTTGTTCGATGTACTTATAATCCATATTTCTCTTTTTCTATAAATTTCTGCCGAATGGCTTGGCGTGCTCGGAAGATATTAACCTTCACCTGCTCTTCGCTTATATCCATAACCTTTGCGATTTCTTTGTAGCTCTTACCCTCAAAGTCTCTGAGCTGCATCGCGCTTCGCTGCTTCTCCGGCAGTTCGTTAATGAGGTGGCGTATTAGCTGCATTCTATCTTGCTGCATGGCCTGTTCCTCTGGATTGGATGAATAGCTATAATCCGGAGCATCGTGTTCCCTCTCGTCCAAGCTTTGATTCTGGTTCTCCATCTTTTTCATCTTGTCGAGTGAGATGTTTCTACAGATGGTGAGGCAGAAAGCTTCTATCGATTCGATATTAACCCATTGTTCCCGCCTATTCCAGACTTTAATCATTGTTTCCTGTACAACATCCTCAGCCTCCGCAGGGTTGAGAGTGATGCGGAGAGCAAGCCGATACAACTCATTCTTGAGTGGCAGGACATCGTTCCGGAAACTGATTTTTTTCATCCTCTCTAATATAAATGACGATTGAAATGGAGAATAGTTACAAAAAGGCGAAAAAAATTTCGCCTTTTTTATCTTATCACTGTGCCAGAATTTCCATCGATGGCAGTAGCAAGGGTTATGATAACACGTGAAACGCCTGCATCAATAGCATTAAGTGCATTCTCTATCTTAGGAAGCATACCGCCACTAATAGTGCCATCTTCCTTATATTTTCTGAAATCCTCATGCGTAATCACGGAAATCACAGAGTCATCATTATCAGGATTACGAAGTACGCCTTTTTTCTCGAAACTAAAAATGAGGGTTACATCATAGTAGGGTGCAAGAGCCTTAGCAGTCTCAGAGGCAATAGTATCAGCATTGGTATTAAGAATATTACCCTGACCATCATGAGTAAGAGGCGCCATGACTGGCGTGATGCCTTCTTCAATCAACTTACTGAGCATTTTACCATCAGCATTGTCAACATCACCTACGAAACCAAAATCGATACCGTCTTTTAACGGACGTTTATGGCTACGGATAACATCCATATCAGCTCCTGTCAGCCCCAAGGCGTTTACACCATTCTTCTGAAGACGGGCCACGAGGTTCTTATTGACCAATCCACCATACACCATTGTCACCACATTGAGCATCTCAGCATCAGTGATTCTTCTGCCGTTTACCATTTTCGACTCAATTCCAAGGCTGGCCGCTACCTGAGTTGCACGACGACCGCCACCATGTACCAACACTTTCTTGCCATCAATGGCACTGAAATCCTTAAGAAGTTGCAAGAGTTGAGGTTCGTCTTCCACCACAGCCCCGCCTACTTTAACTATGGTTAATTTTTCTTTCATCATTCCAAATATGTATAACCGTAAAGTCCTGAACGATAATTAGACAGGAATTCCTTTCCCTCTTCAAGAGATATCTTACCCTGCTTGACACTCTTAGCTACCCAGACTTCCAACTGACGCACCAGTTTCTTAGGATCATATTGTACATAATCGAGCACTTCAGCGACAGTCTCGCCATCGATAATCTGATCAATGTGGTAGCTGCCGTCTTTCTCTGAAATATGTACAGCATTGGTATCACCAAATAGATTGTGCATATCACCCAGAATCTCCTGGTATGCACCAACAAGGAACACGCCTAGATAATAGGGTTCGTTTTTCTTCAAAGGATGCACAGGTAGCGAATGTGAATTATTACGGTTGGTTACGAAGTTTGCGACCTTACCATCACTGTCACAGGTGATATCCTGAATTGTCGCATTGCGCGTGGGACGCTCATCAAGTCGCTGTATGGGCATAATAGGGAACAACTGATCGATGGCCCACGAGTCGGGTAGACTCTGAAAGAGTGAGAAGTTGCAGAAATATTTGTCAGCCAACAACTTGTCGATGTTCATCAACTCTTCAGGAATATGTTTCAGGCCCTTGGTAAGGATATTTATCTCGTGGCATACGCTCCAATACATAGACTCTATCTCTGCACGAGTCCTTAAATCCACGATACCATGCGAGAACAAATCAAGCACCTCTTCACGTATCTGCTCTGCGTCGTGCCAGTCTTCGAGCACGTTGCGCGGCGAGAGGTTGTCCCATATCTCATAGAGGTCTTTCACCAACTGATGACTGTTCTCATCAGGCTCAAACTCCTCTGGCATCTCTGGCAGCGAGGCCGTCTCCAGCACGTCAATCACCAACACAGAATGGTGAGCAGCGAGTGAGCGTCCGCTCTCGGTAATAATATTCGGATGAGGTAGATTGTTCTTATTCGCAGCCTCAACGAAGGTATAGATACAGTCGTTTACATACTCCTGAATACTATAGTTCACAGAACTCTCACTTGAAGGAGAACGCGTTCCGTCATAGTCCACACCAAGACCACCGCCGCAGTCTACGAAGTCCACATTGTACCCCATCTTGTGCAGCTGGATATAAAATTGAGATGCTTCGCGAAGAGCAGTCTGTATACGGCGTATCTTTGTGATTTGCGAACCGATATGGAAATGGATGAGTCGCAGACAATCACGCATGTCCTTCTTATCCAACAACTCGAGTGCTTCAAGAAGTTCTGCACTTGTCAGACCAAACTTTGAGGCGTCACCACCACTCTCTTCCCATTTGCCAGATCCACTTGAAGCTAGCTTGATGCGGATACCGATGTTGGGGCGGATGTTCATCTTCTTGGCCACCTTGGCAATGATTTCCAGTTCATTCAGTTTCTCTACAACGATAAAGATGCGCTTACCCATCTTTTGTGCGAGTAAGGCCAATTCTATATAGCTCTGATCTTTATAGCCATTGCACACGATGATAGAATCGCTCTGACACTGCACGGCAATAACAGCATGCAGTTCAGGTTTTGAACCTGCTTCAACGCCAAGATTGAATTTCTTTCCATGACTGATGATCTCCTCCACAACAGGCTGTATCTGATTCACCTTAATAGGATAGACCACATAGTTCTCGCCCTTGTACTCGTATTCCTCGGCTGCTCTTTTAAAGCAACTCCACGTTTTCTCGATACGGTTATCCAGAATGTCGGGGAATCGAAGCAGTACTGGAGGCGTAACATCACGCAATGCCAACTCGTCCATCACTTCACGTAAATCTATCTCTGTCTTATTCTTACAGGGAGTGACATAGACATCGCCTTTTTCGTTGATGCCAAAGTAAGAAGTGCCCCATCCGTTAATGTTATAGAGCTCCTTCGAATCTTCAATGGTCCATTTCTTCATAATTCCAAAATTTCTTTTATCCTAGCCACGCTGATTTTTATTTTCTCATAATTATCCATCAGACTGACATCGAGAGTGTATTTGGCCTTTGTGTAATAAGGCTCACGCTTCTCGAGCTGCTCACGAATGAAGGCAATCAGTTCTTCGGGGCTTTTGCCCTTCAAAAGCGGACGTTCCGTTTTCCCCATTAGCAGATGCTTGTAGAGCACTTCCGGATCAGCTTTCAAATACACCACCTTCCCTTGCTGGTTCAGGTAGTCCATATTATCAAAGAAGCATGGCGTTCCGCCTCCACAGCTGATGATAACATTTTCGAACTCGGCCACCTCGTGCAGCATGTTGTACTCTATCTGGCGAAAACCCTCCTCACCACGTTCAGCAAAGATCTGAGCCACAGATTTGCGCATACGGCTCTCTATATACCAATCAAGGTCGTAGAAGATGACACCCAGTTCGTCTGCAAGCGCTTTACCAACGGTTGTTTTCCCCGCACCCATATAGCCTATCAGGATAATGCGCGTCATATCAGCCTTTCTTTACTGGTGTTGCCTGAATAATCTTCATGCACTGATCATAAGTCAGTTCAGTAGCTTTTTCGTGCAGATTCTTGGGGAGGCGATAGTTCTTGCCGTCATATACTAGATAGGGGCCATATCTTCCATTCAAAATCTCCAGTTTAGAATCCTCTAGAAAGAACTTCATGTGCTTCTTGCTGTCCTGTTGACGCTTCTCCTGAATGAGTGCAATAGCCTCGTCGAGGGTTATAGTCATCGGATCTGTTCCCTTCGGCAGTGAAGTATATTGGCGGTCGTGGAGTACATAGGGACCAAAACGGCCAGCACCGATGGTTACAGGCTTGTTTTCATACTCTCCCACCTCGCGTGGTAGTTTGAACAACTCCAACGCCTCTTCAAGGGTGATGGTTTCCATGCTCTGCTCCTTGGGCAGTTGCGCAAATTGGGGTTTCTCCTTGTCATCGGCAGTACCAATCTGTACTACGGGGCCGAAACGCCCGATTTTCACAAATACGGGTTTTCCCGTCTTGGGGTCCTTACCCAATTGACGTTCGCCAGCCTTGTGCTGCTGACGGCTGTTCATTGTCTTCTCTACCGTTGGCTCGAAACTCTTATAGAACTGCTTCATCATGTCAGTCCATTTCTCATCGCCTTCAGCAATCTTATCAAAATCCTGCTCCACCTTGGCAGTGAAGTTGTAGTCCATAATTTCCTTGAAGTGTTCCATCAGAAAATCGTTTACCACGATTCCGATATCGGTAGGCAGCAACTTGCCCTTCTCTGAGCCAACCATTTCCTTTCTGGTTTTCTGAGTCACCTGCTTACCCTTCAGCTGATAGAGAGAGTATGGGCGCTCCTCGCCTTTCTTATCACCTCTCTGCACGTATTCGCGCTGCTGAATAGTAGAAATAGTCGGAGCGTAAGTTGAAGGGCGACCAATTCCGAGTTCCTCCATCTTATGTACAAGGCTGGCTTCAGTATAGCGCTGCGGACCCATGGTAAAACGCTCTGTTGCCAACACTTCACGGCGTGTCAGCTGCTGCCCTTCCTTCATTGGCGGAAGAATATGTCCAAACTCGTCTTGCTGATCGTCATCATCCAGCGACTCGCGATAGACCTTGATGAAACCATCAAATTTCACGACCTCACCCTGTGCGACGAAATACTCGTCAGTGCCGCTGATACGGATGTTGGCTGTTGTCTTCTCTATCTGTGCATCTGCCATCTGGCTAGCGATGGTGCGTTTCCAGATCAGTTCGTAGAGCCGCTTCTCCTGAGCAGTCCCTTCAATCTCAGCCTGATCCATGTAGGTAGGACGGATGGCTTCGTGCGCCTCCTGAGCACCCTTTGCACTGGTATGATACTGGCGGGTCTTGCTGTATTTGTCGCCGTAGAGACTGACAATCTCGTTCTTACTAGCACCAAGACAGAGTTTAGAGAGGTTTACAGAGTCGGTACGCATATAGGTAATACGTCCGTTTTCATACAAATGCTGAGCAACCATCATAGTCTGACTTACTGAGAAACCAAGTTTGCGGGCTGCCTCCTGCTGGAGTGTCGATGTGGTGAATGGCGGAGCCGGTGTACGTTTGACGGGTTTCTTAGATATGCCCTCCACGGTGAAGGTTGCTTCCTTACACTTCTCGAGGAATGTTAACACCTCTTGCTCTGTCTTGAAACGACTGGCAAGCTGGGCCTTTACCTCTGAAGCAGAGCCATCGACATTGGTAATGGCGAAGACACCATTTACGTTATAATATACCTCGCTCTGGAAATTCTGAATCTCACGCTCACGTTCTACGATGAGACGCACAGCTACGCTCTGCACGCGACCTGCCGAGAGAGCTGGCTTCACCTTGCGCCAAAGAACTGGGGAGAGTTTGAACCCCACTAGGCGGTCGAGCACGCGTCGTGCCTGCTGGGCGTTTACCAAATCCATGTTGATATGGCGCGGATGCTCAATGGCTTCCAAAATTGCGGGTTTTGTGATTTCGTGGAACACAATGCGGTTGGTTTTCTGCTTATCCAGCCCCAACACCTCGCACAGATGCCAAGAGATGGCTTCTCCCTCACGGTCCTCATCGGATGCGAGCCATACCTTTTCTGCTTTCTTGGCTTTTGCGTTGAGGTCGGCCACCAGTTTAGTCTTCTCTTCTGGAATCTCGTATTCTGGTTCCAGAGTCTTATCGTCGATGCTCAGCTCTCTTTTCTTCAGGTCACGGATGTGTCCGTAGCTTGACATCACCTTGAAGTCATCTCCAAGGAACTTCTCAATGGTCTTTGCCTTAGCTGGAGACTCGACAATCACTAAGTTTTTCTGCATACTTTTGTCTTGTTATGATTTCTTTCGGGCTGCAAAAGTAAGCAAAAAAGTTTCTTCCACCTTATATATATATAGGAATTTTGTTTTTATTAACAATTCTGCACTAAGAACCGACTCACAGCCTCGCGGATAGAACGCAGTCCAAAGAGTTCTGGATTCAACACCCTCAGCGGCATCCAGGCTAATTCTGCAGCGTCGTCGGCAGCCTTCACCACAGCCTCATCGCCCACACGGCAGAAAAAGAATAGATCGAGCGTGTGGATGTCCATGCCTGAATAGTTGTAGATGTTGGGCACGGAAAACATGTATTCCACATGCTCTGGCGAAATACAGAGTCCCGTCTCTTCCTTGATTTCACGTGCCATGCCCTCCTCGGCCGTCTCGTCATTGTCGACAAAGCCGCCTGGTAGATCGAGCGTGCCTTTTGCAGGTTCCTTTGCGCGACGCGCCACCAACAGTTCACCTTTAGCATTCTGGATAAAAGCCGCTGTGGCAGCCCGTGGGTTCTGATAGTAGGTAAAACCGCAGTTGTTACAATGCCTGCTCAGGGCATTGTGTATCACGAATTGCTGGCTGCCGCATCTCGGGCAAAAATGGAATTGCGCTAAAGGATGTTTTTCCATGGCGGTTTACCAATTATCAGTGCGGAAGGGGAAGAGCGGCAGGTTGCCAGCATTCTTCACGTTACCCGTCTGGAAGTTCTTGAAACAATAGCGCACGGCTACGGGATTCTTCACTTTGGGCGAGGAGATGCGGATAGCCTCATCCCAATAAGCGCCGCCTGGCTGCCAAAAGTGCTGCGCACTGGCGGGATAAAAAATCTTATCGTCGCCAGCCACCTCGAAGCCCTGCATGTCTTCGAATGGTGCATCAGCCCAATAATTGTCTTGAAGATGGATGAACACAGCATCGCCTTTTATCAGCATATCCTTGAACGACGAGCTTTTATACATGATACTCTCGAAGCCATAGTCGCGATTCAGAGCCGTGTAAGCCAGCCGTTCGCCCACCTGCTGTTTCTGAGTGGGGTGTATCTGCGAGAACTCGTAGGGATAGACTAGGTCGTTGATGCACACCAGCGAGCTGTTCGGGATAAGGCTCTGGGCTTTAAACTGCTGTTCGCGAAGCAGCGCACCGTTTGTCGCGTTGTTATCGTCGTCGTATCTGTAAGGCGCAATCTGCACGAAGTAGAAGGGTATTTCACCGAGGGCGAACTGACTTCTCCACTGCTCCACCAGCAGCTTCATACGCTCTGAATACTGGTTGCCTTGGTCGCCTACATTCGAGCAACCCTGATAATAGAGTATGCCCTTCACAGTGAAGTTCAGGATGGGATTGAAGGTGCCGTTGCCCCAGAGCAGCGAACGGTGATAGTCGTAGTCAGCCCACCTCTTGCATATCTCAACCGAGTCGGTAGGGTCGTTGGTATATTTCTCCAGATTCTCTTTCGTCAGCCAGCTCTCCACGCGCGTACCTCCTTTATTGGCTTCAATGAGTCCGATAGGTATATCGAGCGCCTCGTGCATCTTGCGGGCGAAGAAATAACCAGTCGCCGAAAACTCCCCAACAGTTTGGGGCGAGCACACACGCCACTCGCACAGGGCATCGTTGAGCGGTTTCGAGGACATGACACTTGGAATCTTCACCGAACGGATGCCTTGATGGTTCTTTGCGTCGATAACCACGTCATTATAGCCCTCTACGGGACACATACCGAAGCCCTTCACGGGCATCTCCATATTCGACTGTCCCGCGCATACCCAGACCTCACCTGCCACCACGTTGCGAATAGTCAGGGGTTCGCCATCATCAAACGTGATTGAGAGCGGCTCGTACGAGGCCTTAGGCGTCACTACCTTTACGAGCCACTGTCCCTGCTTGTCGGCCTTGGCCGTCACTACGTCCTTGCTCCACGACACCGTTACCCTCACCATCTTACCCGGCTGCGTCCACCCCCAGAGGCGGGCGTCGGTCTGCTGTTGTAATACCATGTTGTCGCCAATCATGTGGGGCAACCTAACTTTGGCCTGTGCGCCGAGCGTCGCCAATGCGACGAGAGCCATCAAAGCGAGAATCTTTTTCATTATACAGGATAGTTTCAAGTTTCCGCCTGCAAAGATAGTGTAAAGTTCTGAAAAAACCTCAACGAAGGGGGCAAACTGCACTAAAACTTCTTAATTTTGTACCTTTAGTGTCAGTAGTGGACAAAAAAGTAGTACCTTTGCATAGAAATTTATAACCAAAACAATGATGAAAAGTCTGAAATCAATACTCACGATGCTATTCCTTGGCGTGTCTGCGGCATCCTTCTCACAGAAAGGAGCAACTATGGATTTGTGGCCTAACGAAGCCGCTGTGGCAAGCAGCGACGCCAACGACAAAGCCGAAATTACCGTTTACCTGCCCGATGTCGCAAAGGCCAGCGGCCGCGCTGTGGTGTGCTGTCCAGGAGGCGGCTACAGCCATTTGGCTATGGACCACGAGGGGCATCAGTGGGCCACCTTCTTCAACAACCAAGGCATTGCACTTGTCGTTCTGAAGTATCGCATGCCCCACGGTAATCGTATGGTACCCATCTCCGATGCCGAGGAGGCCATCAAGACCGTGCGCCGGCACGCTGCCGAGTGGCACATCCACAAGAGCGATATCGGTATCATGGGCTTCTCTGCTGGCGGCCATCTCGCCTCTACCATCGCCACTCACGCCACTGGCGACGCTGCGCCCAACTTTCAGATTCTCTTCTATCCAGTTATCACGATGGATCAGGGGTTCACTCATAAGGGCTCGCACGATAATTTTCTAGGCACTTTCGGCGACGACAAGAAAGACCAGAAGGAGTTGAAGCGGCTAGAGTTCGAGTATAGCAACGAGTTGCAAGTGAACCGTACCACACCCCGTGCTTTCCTTGCCCTGAGTGATGACGATAAGGCCGTGCCCGCTGCCAACGGCCTGAACTACTATCAACAACTATACAAGCACGACGTGCCCGCCTCTCTGCACATCTACCCATCGGGCGGCCACGGATGGGGCTATCGCGAATCATTTCCCTACCACTACAATGTCGTGTTCGAACTGAAGGCCTGGCTCCAGAGTTTTTGAATTCGTTTGCAAACGTACGGTTTTCCGCATTCTCCAAATTTCAACCACCGATTCTGCCGATTCTCAGCACGCTGTAGTTTATGGCTACATGGTAATGCCACCCTAGTTTCACACCTAGCGAAAACACGTATTTCACAGCAACGAGTTCGGGACGCCTTAGTAGATAGTCGGGCAGTTCGGCTCTGTCCAAACTCTGACTGGTACGTATAAGTTCCGTGGTCTCTACTTGCTGTGCAGGCGTGTCAGCACGGGCATTCTCACAGGAGGTATACACGACAGCACCATAGAATAGGGTTGCACAAGAATCCAACAATTCTGTTTCTTCATATTAATTTTAATCTGGCAAATAGATGTATCACGTCGCAAAGATAATTTTTTTTAAAACTGCAAAATTTTGGGGCTTAATTATTTAATAATTTGGTGATTCGTCCGATTTTCAGTATCTTTGCACCAAAATTGCGCAATATAAAGAAAAAATGAGTCTGACTCAAATTATAGGGAAACTATTTGTGCCCCGTCAGCATGCTTTAGAGCGGCATCAGAACGAGGGCGAGGCTTTGCAGAGGACTGTGCTGGAGCGGCTGACACAGAAAGCCAAAGACACGGAATACGGGCGAAACCATGCATTTATGGCCATCAAAGGCTACGACGACTTCAGATCTCACGTGCCAGTGAATACTTACGAAGAACTGAAGGGCGACATCGACCGTATGCGCCAAGGCGAGACGGATATTTTGTGGCCAGGGCGCGTAAAGTGGTTTGCGAAATCGAGTGGAACGACCAACGACAAGTCTAAATTCATACCCGTAAGCCGTGACGGCTTGCACGATATTCACTATGCCGGAGGGTATGACTCGGTGGCCACCTACCTGAGAAACAACCCAAAATCGCGTCTGTTCGACGGCCGGAGTCTGATTCTCGGAGGCAGTCATGCGCCGAATTACAACCTGAAGGACTCGCTTGTGGGCGATCTCAGCGCTATTCTCATCGAAAACATCAATCCACTGGCCAATTTGGTGCGTGTTCCGAAGAAAGAAACGGCTCTGCTTAGCGATTTTGAGGTGAAACGTGAGCGGATAGCCCGCGAGGCCATGACAAAAAACGTCACAAACATATCTGGTGTTCCCTCATGGATGCTCTCCGTACTGACCTGTATGATGGACATCACGGGCAAAAAACATCTTGAAGAGGTTTGGCCGAACATCGAGGTGTTCTTCCACGGCGGAGTGGCTTTTACACCTTACCGCAAACAATACGAGCAGCTCATCACCTCATCCCGCATGCACTATATGGAGACGTACAACGCCAGCGAAGGTTTCTTCGGCATACAAGACGACCCCGCAGATAAGTCGCTGCTGCTGATGCTCGACTATGGCGTATTCTACGAGTTCATACCCATGGACGGGGGCGAAATCGTACCTCTCTGGGGCGTTAAGAAGGGGAAGAACTACGCGATGGTCATCTCGACCTCGTGCGGCCTATGGCGCTACGAGATTGGCGACACGATACAATTCACGTCGACCAACCCCTATAAGTTCATCATCAGCGGGCGTACCAAGCACTTCATCAACGCCTTTGGCGAGGAACTGATTGTCGACAACGCAGAACAGGGTCTGGCCTACGCTTGCGAGCAGACGGGCGCCGAAGTGCTGGAATATACGGCAGCGCCCGTGTTTATGGACGAGAAAGCCAAGTGCCGCCACCAGTGGCTCATTGAGTTCTCTAAACGCCCTGAGGACATGCAGCAGTTCTCCGACCTGCTCGACCAGAAGTTACAGGAAATCAACAGTGACTACGAGGCTAAGCGCTACAAGGATATCACGCTGCAGCACCTGGAGATTGTCGAGGCGCGTGAAAATCTCTTCAACGACTGGCTGAAATTGCGCGGCAAACTAGGCGGACAGCATAAGGTGCCCCGTCTAAGCAACTCACGCGACACAATAGAACAACTGCTGGCGCTGCAAAAGTAAAGAAAGAGGTAAACAAAGTAAAAAGGTAAAAAAGGCAAGAGATGAAGCGAATAGTTGATATGATGGTTAACAGGTATAAGGGTAGAAACCTCTTCTTTCCTTTCCACCTTCTTACCCTTCTATTTTTTGTTGCCTGCGCCCGTATGGGTAATCCCGACGGGGGATGGTTCGACGACGACCCTCCCAAGGTGTTAAGCAGCATGCCTGCCGATAAGTCAGTCAACGTCGACAGCAAGAAGATTACCATTCTCTTCGATGAGTATATCAAACTTGAAGACGCTACCAACAAGGTTATCGTGTCGCCACCCCAGCTTGAAATGCCCGAGATTAAAGCTTCAGGAAAGAAGGTCGTGGTAGAACTTCAAGACTCGCTGATGCCCAATACTACATACACCATTGACTTCAGCGACGCCATCTCTGACAACAATGAGGGCAACCCCATGGGCTCGTTCACCTACAGTTTCTCTACAGGCGAGCAAATCGACACCTTCGAAGTGTCGGGCTACGTGCTCGATGCCAGCAATCTAGAACCTATCAAGGGAATCGCCGTGGGACTCTATGCCGACCTCGCCGATTCTGCCTTCAAGACCAAGCCCATGCTACGCATCTCGCGCACAGACAGCCGTGGCCATTTCGTAGTGAAAGGCATTGCGCCAGGCATTTATCGCGCCTACGCGCTGAAGGATGCCGATAGCGATTTCCGCTTTACACAGAAGAGCGAGATGATAGCATTCAACCACGACACGTTTGAGACTTCGTCAAGGCCAGATATCCGCATAGACACCGTCTGGCGCGACTCATTGCATATTGACAATCTTATACGAGTGCCCTATACTCACTTCCTACCCGACAATATCACATTACTGGCTTTCACCCATACATTGACAGAACGCTATTTGATTAAGACGGAACGCGTAGACGCCGAGAAGTTCTCAATGTATTTCAGCTATGGTCACAAGGATTTGCCTGTCATCAAGGGATTGAACTTCAACGCCACAGATGCCTTCGTGGTTGAGACCGGCGAAAAGCAGGATACGATACACTACTGGTTGCGAGACACCACGCTCATCAATCAGGACACACTCCGTATGGAAGTGAGCTATATAATGACTGACACGTTGGGCTGCCTTGTGAGTCAGACCGACACACTCGACATTCTAGCTAAAACACCATACGAGAAGCGACTGAAGAATCAAGCCAAGGAGCTGGAGCAATGGCAGAAGGATCAGGAGAAGCGCAAGAAGCGCGGCGAAAACTACGACTCTATCTATCCTGTGAAGCCGCTTGACGTGAAATACAACACACCCGCATCGATGGACCCCGACGGCATTGTGACGGTTGAGATGCCTGCGCCCCTGCTGCGCTGCGACACATCGGCCATACACCTTTATTCCATGATTGACTCCGTGTGGTACGAATCCGCATGCCGCCTGCAGCCTGTACCCTACAAACTCCGCGACTTCGAAATTTTGGCCGACTGGCGCCCTGGTATCGAATACAGTCTTGAGGTTGACTCAGCAGCCTTTGAGGATATCTATGGCAACGTATCCAACCCTCTCAAACAAGGCATCAAGGTGCGTTCGACCGATGAATACAGCAACTTAAAACTCGCCGTCTCTGGAGTTGAAGACTCGCTGATGATTGTTCAGCTGCTTAGTTCCTCCGATGCAGTAGTGAAAGAGGTGCATGTGGCCGACCATGTGGCTCAGTTTAGCTACGTAAGACCAGGCAAGTACTACATCCGCGCTTTTATCGACAGTAACGGTAACGGCATCTGGGACACTGGCGACTACGACGCCGATCTTCAGGCAGAAGACGTCTTTTACTATCCTCGCGAGATAGAGTGTAAGGAGAAGTGGGACATCAGCCACTCATGGAATGTCGCCTCTGTACCCCGTTTCCATCAGAAGCCAAGCGCCATCACCAAGCAGAAACCCGATGCCGACAAGAAACTTAAAAACCGCAACGCCCAGCGCGCTCAGCAAATGGGCATCACATATAATGGAAAAATCAACGTCAAAGAATGATAATAAGGTATGAAGAGAATAATTTTATTCGCGCTGTTCGCTATCCATTGTTCCATATTCACAGCTTCGGCTCAGTGTGGTATAGCCAACACGGCCTTTAAGAGCGGAGAGGAACTTGACTATGACCTCTACTTCAACTGGAAATTCATCTGGATGAAGGTAGGTACGGCGTCGATGGACACGAAAATGGCACGTTTCGATGGAAAAGATGCATGGAAGTCGTATCTGATTACCCGCGGCAACAACAAGCTCGACAAATACTTTATGATGCGGGATACGCTGCTCTCTTACTGCAATCCTGACCTCTCACCCCTCTACTACCGCAAGGGAGCCCGCGAAGGCGACCGCTATTACGTAGACGAGATTTGGTATAGTTACCCCAACGGCCTCTGTCAGCTAAAAAAACATCGTATCAACCATCATGGAGAGCACACGTGGAAGACCAGCACTTACCGCACCTGCATCTACGACATGATGTCAATCTTCCTCCGTGCACGCAACTTCGATGGTACCAAGATGAAGAAAGGTGAAGTCATCCCCATGCCAATCAGCGATGCGCGCTACCTATCGAACTCATGGCTCGAATACCGTGGAAAAGAGACTTTCAAGATGAACGATTCTAAGGAGAAGTTTCGCTGCATGGTTTTCTCGTTCTATGAGCGCGAAGAGGGTAAAAGCAAGGAGCTTATACGGTTCTATATCACAGACGATCAGAACCACATTCCCGTACGACTCGACATGTTCCTCTCCTTTGGAAGTGCCAAGGCCTATCTGAAGAGCTACAAGGGAGTGCGCAGTCCTATGACTTCAAAGGTTAAATAACGATGTCGATACTTACCCGAAAATATCCGTTCTCTGAAGATATACACTGGCTGAGAGACAGTGCAATATCCAGCGCCATCGTATTCCTTATCCTTTATCTGCTACAGCCTTTCGGCTTTGCTATGTATCCAGGTAACAAATTGCTGGCGGCGCTGATATTCGGACTAATTACTTTCTGCTGCACAGCTGTTTATACAGGTGTGGTATTAAGGTTCCTATATCGTCACATCAAGCCTTGGCGCATTTGGCACGAGGGAGTAGCTATTTTAGGCATGATTGTGTTTATTGCCATCTGTAACTTCCTTTTCGCTTCCTATCAGGCCAACATCAGCGAATTTCTTCTTTTCCTATACTGGGCGCTCATCATCGGCGCCATCATCACCATCTTCTCCGTGTTTCTGGAATATAACCGGCATCTGAGAAACCAGATGGAGACTCTCCTCAGCAATACGGCAGAAGAGCAGAAGGATATTGTAATAACCATAACCGACAGCAACGTGAGAGGCAACAATCTGACGCTACCGCTTAACAATCTGCTATACATTGAGGCTCAGAAGAACAATGTTATGGTTAGCTATCTATGCGAGGGCAAGGTGACCAGCAAGGAGCTTCACACCACACTAACAGCCGTACTCGACGAGTTGAAGGATTATGAGAATGTCTTCCAGTGTCATCGCTCATTTTTGGTAAATCTGAACAATATCACGTCAGCACGAGGTAACTCTAACGGCTATCAGCTTATACTGAAAGGAAGCCAGCACATCATACCCGTTTCGCGCTCTTTTGTACCTAAACTCAAGTCATTTATTGCTTAGTCAGTCGTCCTGAATTCTAGTCATTCAGCTTTCGGGATAGTTTTTCATCAGCAGTTCTAGCTGTCCGTCAGCAGAATTTGGTGGCTTCACTTTTCGTGCATATATTTGCAGCATGAAACAGCGACTGATTATTTCAATTCTAATGTTGATGGCAACCTGCCATCTGACTGCCCAGACAAGAATCTCGGGTAGCGTAAGTGATGGGCGTGAGCCTCTGGCTTGTGCCAATGTGTTTATAATAGGTACGATTGACGGGTGTCTGACCGATTCGCTTGGACGATTCGACTTTACAACGACTAGACAAGGCGAGTTGACCATCAAGGTGACATTTATCGGCTTCGAGAACTATCTGCTGACGGCTGACGTAAGCAAGATGAATGACCTGAAGATAACTATGCACGAGCAGGCCACATCAATCAACGAGGTGGTTGTGACTGCTAGTACATTCAGTTTCGGTAAGAGCGACAACTTCAAGACAATGGATGCACTCGATGTTGTGATGTCAGGTAATTCATGCGGCGACGTCGTTGCAGCTTTACAAACCCTGCCAGGAACGCAGAAGGTGGGCGAAGATGGTAAGCTATACGTGAGAGGTGGTGAGAGTGAGGAGTGCCAAACTTTTGTTAATGGTATGCACGTGCTCGTACCTTATTCCACGAATGTACAGAACAGCGCGGTACGCGGACGTTTCTCACCATTCCTGTTCAAAGGTATCAATTTCTCACTGGGCGGCTACAGTGGTGAATACGGACAAGCCCTGTCTTCTGTGCTTCCAATGGAGACCACAGATATGGCAACAAGCGACAAGATGGGTATAAGCGCATCGCTGGTCGACTGGAACATCGGTGGAACAAAGGCCTTCCAGAATAGCAGTTTAGGCTTTAACGTCGACTATACAAGCATGGGACTCTACGATAAGCTGTTTACTCAGCGCATGGATTTCACACGTCCCTACCGTAAGCTTTCGGGCGAGGCACAATACAAGAAGGAATTCTCGCAGAACAGCATTTTGAAATCGTATGTGGGTTACGACCTAACTTCGGTAGGACAACATATAGACAACAGGTCACTCTCGCTCAAAGAACACAATTTCTATGCCAATGTAACATATAAGACAAATATCGGACGAGGATACAGTTTGTTTACAGGTATAGCTAATTCAACGGTGCTCAACGATATTGATGACGCTCAAATTGTTGGCGACCACTACCACAATCGCCGTAACGAAATTCATCTGAAAGCAGAACTCAGAAAGGTATTTTCACCCGTATTGAAGATGTCGGCAGGGATTGAAGACTACATCCGTAACAGTTCTAAGCGATACGAAGCAAACGAGTATAATCTTGACTACAATCTGATTGCTGCTCACATTGACGCACAGGTTCGGTTGATGCCCCGTCTGTTCCTAAACCTTTCGACAAGGAGTGAGCATGTAAGTTATATTGACAAACTCCAACTGATGCCTCGCGCAACGCTGAGCTACATACCCAACAAGCACTTCCAACTTTCGGCCATGTACGGACGCTATAGCCAGACAGCTCAGGACGACTATATTGCCATCAGCCAGAAACAATTGGAACAGTGTACTGCCAATCATTGCATCGTGAGCATGCAGTACCAAACAGAGAATACAGTACTGAGAATAGAGCCCTACTACAAGAAATACAAGAACCTGCCTCTGTACAATACCAACACCTATACCGCTGACGGTTATGGCTCAAGCAAGGGACTAGATGTGTTTCTTGAAAACAACTCGCTAATCAAGCGTCTCACCACAATACTATCCTACTCTTTCAATGACTCTGAGCGTTACTATCTGGATTACACCAGACTATGTACACCAGACTACGCCTCTCGTCACAATCTGCGAGTATCTCTCAAATACAACTTTGGCAAGGTCATTTTAGGACTATCCGATTCGTATGCCAGCGGCAGAGAGTTCCCTATGGGCAAGACTCCTCATTATAATAGCGTAGACGCCAACGTGACATTCCTTGTTAGTCCCAAGGTGATTGTATATACTTCACTCAACAACATACTTGGCCGAACCAATATACATGGCTACGACACACAGGGTAAATCCGTATTAAGTTCGCGCGATCGTTTCTTCTACATCGGAATATTTGTTTCACTTAAAAATAATAAAGCTTATGACATCTCAAATTTTTAAAACTTACGTGTGTGTAATGGTTCTTTTATTGACCGCAGTTGTAAATGTCAATGCTCAGGAGGCAAAGATGGATAATCTCCTGATGCAATCCCTCTCTCGATTGCAGGAACCTTCACCCCAAAACTATCTGACCTGTATTGCAGAATTGAAGCGTATCGACACTATGTATCCCGACAGCATTCAACCTAAGTATCAGATGGCACTTCAATCGCTGAATTATTCGGTAATGAACCCTCAGGCAGAACAGACAGAGAACCTGCTGAAAGAAACCGAGCAGACCATCGAGAAGATGAAACAGATGGGCAATGCCGACCAATCAGACATTAGTACGCTTACAGGTTATCTATACATGACCCGCATCGTACAGAATCCTACTGTAAACGGCCAGCGTTACTATCTGATGGTGATGCAATGTTACGAAAAGGCCCTGAAGCTGAATCCTGAAAACAAACTGGCTAAGGATTTGCAACAGAAATTCTTTGATGGTATGCAGAAAGCTACCAAACAATAATAAAAAAGAGGCTCACAAGTTTTTCAAGTGAGCCTCTTCTTAATTTTATATTATAATTATCCTACCTGGCTACCTGGCTTTACATCCTTAGTGGTTGTAACCACACTCAGACTCTCGTCGGCATCCACAGCACTCAGAATCATACCCTGGCTCTCGATACCCATCATATTGCGAGGAGCAAAGTTGGCTACGAAAAGGATTCGCTTGCCGATGAGTTCCTCAGGATTCTCGTAGAAGGCAGCAATACCTGAGCAGATGGTACGATCGGTACCTGAACCATCATCGATGGTAAACTGCAGGAGCTTCTTACTCTTCTTAACCTTCTGACAGTCCTTTACGAGACCTACACGGATATCAAGCTTCTCGAACTCCTCGAAGCTAACAATATCCTTGATAGGAGCAGCCTTATAGTTAGCTGCCTCGTTAGCCTTCTTGGTAGCCTCAAGCTTATCGAGCTGCTTCTGGATTACCTCATCCTCAATCTTCTCGAACAGCAGAGCAGGCTCACCCAGCTGATGACCAGCCTCCAGAAGGTCGATAGAACCCAACTGCTCCCACTCGAAGTTGCTGATGTTCAGCATCTCGCGCAGCTTCTTGCTCGAGAATGGCAAGAATGGCTCAAAGGCGATAGCGAGGTTAGCTGTAAGCTGCAAACAGATATTCAGGATAGTCTCGCAACGCTTTGGATCAGTCTTCCAAACCTTCCAAGGCTCACACTCTGTGATATAGCGGTTACCGATACGAGCCAGGTTCATAGCCTCAAACTGAGCATCGCGGAACTTGAACTGCTCCAACAGAGCCTCAACCTTAGCCTTTACATCCTTGAACTCCTCAAGAGCCTGCTTATCTACATCCTGCAGTTCGCCACAGGCAGGCACGATGCCGTTCCAGTACTTCTTGGTCAACTGGAGCGCACGGTTCACGAAGTTGCCATAAACGGCCACGAGCTCGTTGTTATTGCGATCCTGGAAGTCCTTCCAGGTGAAGTTGTTATCCTTGGTCTCAGGCGCATTGGCTGTCAGCACATAGCGCAGCACGTCCTGCTTGCCAGGCATATCTACCAGATACTCGTGCAGCCATACAGCCCAGTTGCGTGAGGTAGAAATCTTATCGTTCTCCAGATTCAAGAACTCGTTGGCAGGCACGTTGTCAGGCATGATATACTTGCCATGAGCCTTCATCATTACAGGGAAGATGATGCAGTGGAACACGATGTTATCCTTACCAATGAAGTGCACCAGACGAGTATCCTCATCCTGCCACCATTTCTCCCAGTTACCCCACTTCTCAGGCTCCTTCTCACATAGCTCCTTGGTGTTTGATACATAGCCGATAGGCGCATCAAACCACACATAGAGTACTTTTCCTTCTGCATCCTTTACAGGTACGGGGATACCCCAATCCAGGTCGCGGGTCATAGCACGTGGCTGCAAGTCCATATCCAGCCAGCTCTTGCACTGACCATATACATTGGGACGCCACTCCTTGTGCTCCTCCAGAATCCACTTCTTCAACCAGTCCTGATACTCGTTCAGAGGCAGATACCAGTTCTTAGTCTTCTTCAGAACGGGCGTAGAGCCAGAGATGGTGCTCTTTGGATTGATGAGCTCTGTAGGTGAGAGGTCGCGTCCGCACTTCTCACACTGGTCGCCATAGGCACCCTGAGCATGGCAGTGGGGGCACTCACCAGTCACATAGCGGTCGGCCAGAAACTGCTTTGCCTCCTCGTCGTAAAGCTGCTCAGTAGTCTCCTCAGTCAACTTGCCCTCGTCGTAGAGCTTCTTAAACCACTCTGCAGCAAACTTATGATGGGTTTCACTGGTAGTACGGCTATAGATATCGAACGAGATACCAAACTCCTCGAACGAGTCCTTAATCATCTTATGATAGCGGTCTACAACATCTTGAGGTGTGATACCCTCCTTACGGGCACGAACTGTGATGGGCACACCATGCTCATCGCTACCTCCAATAAACAGCACTTCGCGCTTCTTTAGGCGCAAATAACGCACATAGATATCGGCAGGGACATATACACCTGCCAAATGACCGATATGCACGCCACCATTAGCATAAGGTAGCGCCGACGTCACCGTCGTACGCTTGTAAGTCTTGTTTTCCATTTCTTTAAATACGTATTTATTATTTTGGCGACAAAGGTACAAAAAATCCCACAGATTACAAAATATCTGTGGGATTTCTTATACTAAAATACGTATCCAAAGCTAATGTATGGGAATACTGATTTGGAAACGGCATGTTTTTCCCCCAGATTGAATGAAGGACTTATACCCGCCCTGAACTGGAAACCATGTGATGGCTGATAACGATAACCTATATTACCAAAGCAATAATAGCCCCATAAGCTACGACTGTCTTCGCCTTTATATATAGACTCGTAATATGTAATACCGTCTTCTTTGCCTATTTCTTTCAGATCCCACGTGTCATACTTCTCTTTGTAATAACCCAGGTTAACGCCTAAACCCAACTCAAGTTTGCTGCGCTTTTTACCCAACAGATAGTTGGCTTCAATAGGCACATCCACGCCTCTAATTGAATTTGAACCCGACAACAATCCGTAGTTTTTAGAGTATGTATAACCCAGACCCACACGATATCCCCAAGGTGAATTTGGCTTGAAGCGTGAATCATAGTTCACGCCAACCATGTTTGAAGCACCAAAAAGTTCAAGATACATACTCTTCTGAGTGTTTTCTACTTGTTGCGCCATCGCCGACTGCGCCACAGCAACACACAAAATCAATAATGTCTTAAATAAATTCATTTTAGTAATTTAAATAATATATACTTCATTAATTAGTTCATTATGAAATTCGGGGGGCAAAGGTACGAATAAGTGAGCGAAATACCAAATTTATTTGAGTATTTCCAAACTTCTGCTTTTAGAGACGCAACGCGTTGCGTCTGATTTCTAGTATTATATTATTGCTTTTCTTTATATATTTTTGTTTCTTTGCAATGTTGGAGGAGATATAATCAAATATCCCATTCCCCAACACAACACAATAGTTTTATATATGAATTTATTGAAAACCACCTGCTTTCACAAACAGGTGGTTATTTACTTCGCCAAGAACGCAACGCGTTGCGCAATAATTCGTGCATCCTTTTCGTTATTGTTTTTGTTAGAAAAGGCTACTTTTATAAGAGTGTAACGTAATAAACGGAAAAGTGTGAAAAAACGTATCTCACAGCGCGATATCGCTAAAAACCTTGGAATAAATGTCTCTACGGTTTCTCGGGCGTTAAATGGTCTTGGAGGAGTTAGCAAAACTCTTCGATTAAAAATTAAGCACTTTGCAGAAGAATATAATTATCGACCAAACCCTTTTGCCACGAGTCTTCGATATGACACAACAAAAACAATAGGGATTGTTGTACCCGACATGTCTTTCAGTTATTATGCTCATTTTGTGAAGCGCGTTGAAGATGAAGCCCGTAAAGCTGGATTTATGTGTATCGTGACAGATTCCGATGACAAATATAAAGGCGAGATTGAATGTCTTGAACATCTTGAAAGCATGCATGTGGAAGGTATCATCCTATGCCTTTCACAAGAGACAACAGATTATAGCCATTTGGAACGGATAAAAAAGAACCACATCCCATTAGTGTTGTTCGACAGAGTTGCAGGCTCAAATTTCTCATCAATAACCATCAATGATGAATCGCTGGCGAAACAAGCGACCCTACATTTGATTGATGGTGGTGCCAAACGTATCGCCTTTTTAGGGGGCCCAAATCATATGCGACAAACTGCTGATCGTAAGCATGGTTATATTGAAGCATTACATGAAAGAGGTATCGCTGTCAGGAAAGAATTAGTAAAGTGCGACTATATCAGTTTTAATGCAGGACTATCCGAAACATTAGAACTGCTCTGTCTGCCAGAACCTCCTGATGCAATCATCGCATCTCATGGTCTTTTGGCAATATCTTCCATTCAGGTTGCCATCAGTAAGGGATTGCATGTTCCAGAAGATGTATCAATTATAGGTTTTATGAGTGATTGGGTTTCTGGGATGTCAACACCACGTATGACATTTGTGAAACAAAATATAAAAGAGATTGGAACCAAAGCGTTCAGACTGCTACTAGATCAGATTAATGGAGATTCTCAAATACAGAATTTAATAGTTAACGCAAGATTGGAGATAAGAGAAAGTACTCGAAAAAGCATTATATAACCTTAAGAAAGGTACCACATCTCACGATGCAGAACCTTTCTTAAATTATGAATATATTCTAGTCATCAAGACCGGAAAGACTTCTGGCTATCCATACATCCATCCTCCCTGCACCACGATGATTCCAAGCATAATAAGGAATAAGTTTCACCGTAACATCTTTAGCAACAAGCTTACCCTCACTAGTTATTGAGGCTTCCTGAGCTTTAGTTGCAATAGCTGTTACATTAAAAGTTTTACCATCACCTTCTGTGTTCTGAATGCCATAGGCAGTCTTCAGTTCAAACTGCGGATGGCGAGCAAGCAAAAGATGGTGAGGATTTATTCCATCATTGTCAGCCCATTCTGCACAATAAACCAATGGTCCGCGCTCCACAGCGATACGCCCCCTGTCATCAGCCACTTTCATATTTGCCATAACCGTTCGTACGGGCATATCGAAGTGAATCCGAATAACATCTCCCTTTTTCCAATTGCGATTGATGACAAAATAACCATTCTGTAATTCACCTTTCATCTTCTGACCATTAACAATAATTTCATAGCCAGAGAGAACATCGTCGCTGAACGAATAAAGATCACTTGGCACAACATGGTTCTGCACCCATCCTGGAATACGAATCATCATATTAAACGCCTTTGCCTTATTCTGAAGCACCTTAATGGCAATATCACCATCCCATGGATATTCTGTACTCTCCTCGATGGTTACATTCTTGCCATTGACCTGAATTGTCGCGGTATTGGCAGCAAAAAGGTTTATATAGAGATTATTATCACGCACACCATAGACATAACCAGGCATAGAAGGGATAAAACGAGAGAGGTTAGAAGGACAACAAGCACAACCAAACCAAGGCTGACGCGTCATCGTATTGTCAGCATTAAAGCGATAGTGTCCGTCGCTTGACAAAGGGTTAGGATAAAAGAACTTTCCTCCATCAACACTCATACCGCTAATAACACCATTATACAAGGTACGTTCCAAACAGTCTATATATTTAGCGTCACCATGGAGCAGGAACATGCGCTCAAAAAGATATACCATTGAGATGGCAGCACAGGTTTCGTTATAAGCAGTCAGGTTTGGCAATTCATAATCAGCACCAAAGGCCTCACCTGAATGGCGAGCTCCAACTCCACCTGTCAGATAATACTTCCTGCCCACAATGTTTTCATAAATCGTATCAATAGCCTTGATATAACTTGAGTCGCCGAGGAGGGCGGCCACATCAGCCATACCGGCATACATATAACCAGCACGTACTGCGTGCCCCCAGGCCTCCGTCTGCTCAACTACGGGCTTATCGCTCTGAGAATAAAGATCCTTACGTCCTGTCTTACCACGATAGTCAAGCAAGAACTTGGCCTCATCAAGATATTTCTTCTCGCCTGTTAGAACATACAGACGGGCGAGTGCCATCTCTGCAATCTGATGACCAGGAACCACACAGGCCTGACCATCAGCAGCACCAACCTCTTTAATCACGCAGTCGGCATAACGCTTGGCAATATTGAGGAATTTTGTACTCCCCGTAGCCTGATAGTGAGCACAAGCCGCATCCACCATATGTCCAAGATTATAAAGCTCATGGCTTAGGATTTCCTCCACTTCCCAACGCTTTCTACCACTCCACTGGTGCGGATGCTCAGGATTGATGGTTCGGGCGGTGTAGAGATAGCCGTCTGGTTCTTGGGCGGCAGCTACTACGTCAAGCACGCTATCAATATAAGCCTTCAGTTTTACATCCGGGAAAGATTGAAGTACATACGAGGCACCTTCAATAGTTTTATAGACATCAGTATCATCAAACGAAAAACCCATGAACTTCGAAACATCCCATTCCTTTGTCTGCAAACCAGAATGCCCTGGATGCTGCAACGTGTAGGCAGCCATCTCAAAATTCTTATAACGATGTTCACTCTCGCACTTTGAGAATGCTAAAGGAATCGTCACCTCCCTTGCAGCCTTGATACGATCGCCCCAAAAGGTATTTGGTGCAATCTTTACCGAAGTAAAAGGAACTTGGGTATAGGGATACCCGTTTTGCTGAGCCAAAGTCGTACTAGCAAAGAGTGCCAGAAGACTAGTCATAGTCAGAATTCGTTTCATCATAATCTGTTGTTTATTTGTTGTTAAAGATTCAATTATTACTCTTCTTTTTCAACCATCTACAAAGGAATGAAAGAATGATATAAGAGGACAAGCCAATGATAATACCATCAGTGATGCTTCCTGTGACAGGCATAAGTAGAATGGTGAGAAAAGCTGGCATTGCCTCTAAAGGATCAGAGAGTTTGATATGGCGTATGATGCTAAAAAGGTAAAGGCCCGCAATAACCATGACGGGCGCGGTGGCGGCTGCAGGAATAGCCAGGAACAACGGAGCAAAAAAAAGACTTGCAGCAAAACACAGGGCAACCACGAGGGCAGATACACCCGTACGCCCTCCTTCGGCAAATCCTGTCGCACTCTCAACATACGCCGTTACTGTGCTACAGCCAAGGCAGGCTCCTGCCGATGTAGCCAAGGCATCGCTGAGTATGATGTTGCGCAGATGTGGAATACGACCATCCTTGCGGATAATACCTGAACAAGTCATCACACCAACCACAGTACCTAAGGTGTCAAAGATGTCAAAGAAAAGCATTGTTAGAACGCAAGCCCAAAAATCTGGCAATAGGAGGTAGCTCCACGAAAACTTACAAAAAAGCGGTGCGGGAGAGGGCGGCAGACAGAAAATACTATCGGGAATAGTCGTCTCTCCCACCAAGAGACCTATAAAGCTGATGATAACAATACTTAATAACAACCCTCCCTTGACACGCATAATCGTAAATGCTCCTGTTACTACAAGTCCGAACAAGAATAGCATTGAAGCAGGAGTCGTCAGTGTATCCAGATGACTAAAGACCGTCCCTTCTGCTAATATACCGCTATTCTTGAATCCTATCATGGCTATGAAAAAACCAATACCTGCAGCGATTGCATATTTCAACGAGGTTGGTACCATCTCAAAAATAATCTGTCGCAGGCTACTCATACAGATAAGAACAAAAAGCAGACCTTCTATAAATACAGCCGTAAGGGCAAACTGCCACGGATAGCCGAGAGAAATACATATTGTCTCAATAAAGAACACATTGAGAGTTAGTCCTGGAGCCTGTCCGAAAGGACGCTTACCGATAAACGCCATGAAGAGTGTACCAACAATAGAGGCAAGGGCAACTGCAGTAAACATCGAATCTACAGGAAATCCCTTGTCGCCTAACGGAGCAAACATATTGGGCAGAAGGGCTAATATGTAGACCATGGTAATAAAGGTTGTCAGCCCAGAAATGATTTCAATCTTCAGGTTGTCTCTTTGAAAAGAGAAGCCCATGAGTGATAACAGTCTTTCTTTCATGCGTTTTGATTGACAGGAATAATAAAGTCAAATTTAGAACCGCCATTATAATCGGTATCAAGCGTGAGCGTACCATTGAGTCGTTCAGCAACCATACGGGCGACAGTAAGACCGAGACCTGTTCCCTGTGCAAAGTTGTCGAGTTTTGAGAAACGTTCGAAAACATACTCCCGCTTATCGGCAGGAATGCCAGGACCTGTGTCGACAACAGAGAAATGGAGTTTTTCCTCTTCCTTGTCTAAATTTAGAGTGATATTTCCCTCTGTGGTGAATTTGACAGCATTATCAAGTAGTTTCGAGAGAACCTGAAGAATCATCTGTGGATAAGTTATGACGGTACAGTCATCAGACACGCTCCAATTACTATCAAGCGTCACCCCTGGAGCCACAAATTGACGGACAGCATCTGCTGCCTGTAGCACGATACTGGCTACAACACATTCTTCTGGTGCCTGCAGTTCATTACCGCTTTCCATCTCAGAAATCAGGATAAGGTCGTCAAGGATGTTGGTCAGCAACCTTGTATTATCTTGTATGCGCTGACTAAAGTCGAGCCGTTCCTCATCGGAAAGTTCAAAGTCTTTCGTCGTTAGAACCTGTGTAAAGCCATTAATAGAATTAAGAGGCGTTCGTATCTCGTGCGTCATACTCTGCAGAAAAGCTGTCTTCGCTTTCGAGGCAGCCTTGGCATGGTCACGCTCTACGGCAAGCTGTTTGTTCTGTGCCACGACAACGTTTCGCTCACGCTGTAATTGTCGGTTCTTTATTTCCAACCTATGACTCCATCGGTTATTGATAACAAGGAATACCAGCATGGCTGCTATACCTAAGACCATTGCAATACCCGCCGTCGTAAACCGTGAGCGCTGTCGCAGCATCTCATTCTGTTTTTGCTGTTCTGAAATCTCAGCTTCTTTCTGCTGTATCTCATAAATGGCGGTCAACTCTTCCATCTCACTATTCTGAAAGTCGGTAATGGCAGAATCAAGGGCGGCAAACACTGTTCTTGCCACCACCAATGCAGAATCCCTGTGCCCTGCTTTGTCATTAGCCTTGAACTTGCCTGTATAGTGTTTACGAATAGTTTCCAGTGACAGCGTCCCGTTCTTCTTGTCTATCCATCCATCAAGAAGGGCGTAGTTCTTAACCGCTTCTTCATAGCGTTTGGCTTTCATCAGATAGCTTATAGACTTCATTCGCCCATCCGTTGTTTTGGCATAATCTGTGGCCTGATATGCCGTGAACAACCTCTCTGCTTCCTCTAAGTTCCCATGTGATTTTGCAATACCGATCCGGTTATGCAATATCAAGGCCTGCATCTTATCGATCTTGTCTTTCTTAGAGTCAGGCAAATTCTTGAAGATGGTAAGCAACGAATCTGCACGATTCACCCAGAATGCAGCCTTCTTCAACTGCTTTTTCTGAAGATAGTTCTTCGAAATATTGCTCAATCCGATAATGGCGTTTCGCATACAGTGATCAGTACTGTCACCTTCAACAGCCAACATGAACTGAGCGAATGCCTCATCAAAAGTATGGTCAGCCTCAGAACTTTGTTTCAGTTCTATCAGGCAGGTGCCCACAGTCTGCAGGAGCATCGCCTTGAAAAGCGGTTTAGGATTCTTTGTGGAATCAATCTTTTCCAAAGCCTTTGATGCTGTCCGAATAGCCCCTTCGTAATCACTCTTTGAATTCTGACGGTTAGCAAGAAATGAGGCGGCATGGATATAGGATTCAAGATCTTCCTGACTTGGTTTCTTCTCCTCAAGCACTTTCTTCCAATACAACTCTGTATAATACCTCATACCTTTCCGTTCATAGGCATAACCTCTTCTGAAGTTCGCTTTTAGAGACGAGATGGCACCAGCGTTTTCCAAGCTGTCAACAAGGGCTATTACACGATCGTTATCGTTCGTTGCAAGTGTTTCGCTAATCAGGCTATCAGCCCATGCCACAGTATCCGCCTTAGGTGATAAGGAAACATCTTGATGCCTTTGACAAGAAACGAATATTAAAGCCATATACAGCAGTAAGCGACAGATGGTCAAGGCTTTGTTCATTGTTTGCTTCATGCTCCTGAGAATTACCGTCTTTATAAGATTTTAATGTGTGAGGTTGCAAAGATACAATATTTTTCGGGATATTCGAAAAAAAAACATGGAAAATCATCATAGGGTATCGTTATACACAATTTATTATCAAACATGGTTTCTACTAGATTTTACGTAGTCGGCAGGCCGAATACCAAACTGTTTCAGGAAGCATTTTGAGAAATAAGAAGGATTTGAAAAACCCACCATATAACCTACCTCGCTGATAGTATGCTGTCCACTATGCAATAGTTGGGCTGCCCGTTTCAGACGTATGATTTGTATCATCTCGTTTGGCGTGACATCTGCCAGCGTTTTAATCTTAGCAAACAGTCCGCTTCTACTTATATTCAGTTTGTCAGCAAGAAAGTTGACATTCAAGTCTGAATTAGAGAAATTTTCCTCAATAATCTTGTTCATACGCAATAGGAATTCATTATCAGTCGGGTTGCTGGCTATTTCTGTAACAGGCTCCAATGGTTGCGTAGAGAATTTTTCCATCAGCCTGCGTCGCATCTGAAGTATATTTCGGATGCAGGCCTCTAAATACTGTAAAGAGAATGGCTTTTCGATGTAAGTATCAGCTCCCATATCCATACTCTCCACTTTTGAGTCGTCATCAGTCTTAGCGGTGAGCATGATGAATGGGATATGGCTGGTCTGCGGGTTAAGACGCACCCGTCTGCAGAGTTCTGAACCGTCCATGCGTGGCATCATCCAGTCTGAGATAATAATATTGACCTCATATTTCTGTAAGAGGTCGAGGGCCTCGAAACCATCACCAGCTGTAACAACATTATACTTCCCACGGAAATTCTCTTTTAGAAAACTAACCATATCTTCTGAGTCATCGACGAGAAGCATGGTCTGACCATCATAAGTAAGCGAGGGCTTTGATTGAACCCCAGATGATTGGAATATTGATTGGCGGGAATCAGAATCTCCCGTTTCATGAGGCTGGACAATCGTTGTTCCCTTATCGGTGATAGTCGTGACAACATCCTGACCAACTGGCAGCACGATGATAAACTTACTTCCTCTGCCCACCTCCGATTCTACAGAGATGGTACCGTGATGCAAGTCCACAATATTTTTAACGATGTTCAAACCGATGCCTGTACCAGGCTTATTACCTTGAGCCTGGAAGAATGGCTCAAACAGACGCACACAATCTTCCTCTCGAATACCAATACCATTGTCGGCAACAATAATACGAAAATGCTCACCATCGGGTTCTGTTATACAACTCAGTCGTACTTCGTCTTTAGTATATTTGTTTGCATTCGTCAACAGATTACTAATCACCTTTGTGATTGCCTCCCTATCTATCATGGCTGTAAAGTGTTCATCAGGATAATCCACCATAAACCTTTTACCCCCTTGTTCGAAGGTTGGAGCAAAACGTACACTTATGTTTTCCATTAGTTCATGAACGTTTTGCGGAGCGAAACGCATCACCATACTCTGTTGTTCCACCTTACGGAAATCAAGTAATTGGTTGACAAGCTCCAATAGACGACGGGCATTACGATCGATAACCTTCAGATCGTCCATCACTCCAGATTCCTCCTTAGTAAGAATAGACAAACTTGACGATTTCATCATCTTTTCCAGCGGACCAATGATGAGCGATACTGGTGTACGAATCTCATGGGCTATCATCGTGAAGAAGTTCAGGCGAGCCTCGCGCACTTCTTTATCCTTCTTCTCATTTAGCTTTTGTATTTCCAACTGATGTCGGTGTTCTGCTCGTTTCAATCGGAATCTTACATAATACCACACGGCAATCACTGATAGCAGTAAGTAGATTATCTTGGCATACCAACTCCACCAGAATGGCGGGTGAACCACGATTCTAAGCGTGGCCTCATTTTCTGACCACACTCCATCGTTATTTGTTGCTTTCACACGAAACAGATAGGTTCCTGCAGGGATATTGGTATATGTGGCGCGGTTCTGATTGCCAACATGGTTCCAATCGCGATCGAAACCTTCAAGCATATAGGCATACTGATTCTTCTCGGGAGAGCAGTAGCTCAACGATGCAAACGAGAACGTAATCATCTTTGCATCACTATAACCTAAAGTCAGCTCTTTAGTTAGAGACAGGTCGACAGGAAGACCTTCTGCCGTATATTCCTCATGGTTGAGGATACTCATCGAGGTTATATATACTGGTGGTATCACGCTGTTGGCCTTAATCTGATAAGGATAAAAGGCGTTAAAACCTGTTGTGCTGCCAAAATATATCCGACCGTCTTTAGTTTTCAATCCACTATTTGGCTGGAACTGTTCGCTGACAAGTCCGTCGTGTAATGTGAAGCGTTGTGTCTGTGGATGCTGTGTTTGAGAATTGCCCTTCGCACCAGGTTCATAACTGACAATGCCGTGATCGGTTGAAAGCCACAGAACGCCGTTGTTCTCTATGATACTCATAATGTTGCGGTTGGGTACATCAAGACAGATATAATCGAAGCGATCTCGTTCTGCATCATAACAGCAGAGACCATTAAGAGTTCCTATCCAAAGCCAGCCACTCTCATCTACTAATGTACAATTCACCTGATTATCAGGTAACGAGTAGTGATTGTTGTCGTCATGCAGATATTGTTTGAGTTTCTTATCCTTGATACCACAACGCCAAAGTCCGCCGCCCTGTGTCGTAATCCAGATATTACCCTTTCTATCTTCATCAATGTCGATTATCATAGCATTGGTCTTGCCAATACGCTCGAAATGATTTGCTTCACGGTTATAAAGGTCCAGTCCGTCCATCGTCCCTACCCATATCCAACCGCGCTCATCGGTATAAAGGGCATAGCAACTAGGATTATCAAGAGAATGCGGATCCGTACTTGGCGTGTATTGGCGCAAGGCACCCGTCTCTATATTCAGCACTTGCACACCATTAGTATAAGTACCTATCCAGAGTTCGTCGCCGCTGAAACTAAGGGCATGGGCATTTTGGCGTCCCAATACATCTTGGTGTGGATAATCTATAAAACGATTCTCTCTTGGAGAATAGCACATCAGTCCACCATCGTCGCTGGCAATCCAGATACGTTCGTATTTGTCTTCGCAAAAATGGGAGATGACGTTGCCTCTCAGGCCTGTCTCGATAGAAAAGGCGTCAAAGCGCTTACTTACAGGCGATATATAGGTCACGCCGCCATAAAAAGTACCTATCCAGAGTCCCCCCTCGCTGTCACTAGTGACGGCATAGACAAAACGATCGGCCAGGCTGCCTTGCTCCAGCAAACGCTCCCATGCGCGTGTCTTGGGATTAAAACTGATGAGTCCGTCGTCGCAGCCAATACAGATACAGTCGTCAGAACGCTGGTAAAGCGTATGGATATGAGAGCCGACTTTCGATAATGTCGGTGATAGCATCTGTTCTAATTGACCATCACCATGCACCAACAGCAGTCCTTTCTCCTAGGTTCCGAGCCATATCCGTCCGTCCTTGGTCTGTAGCATTCTTAAAGCGCCGTAGTTGGCCTGAAGCTTTTCACCACCAATGGTAAGACTGACGGGTTCGAAACGGTCGTGCAGACGATTCAATCTTTGCATAACAGTCTCCCCCCAGTTTGTTACGGTCCATATTTTATTCTCGCTGTCTACAAGTACCTGCGCTACAGCCCCACCAACCTCCTTGATGCCATAATGTTTCGTCTTCTTCGTTCTTGGAACATATTGCCATATACCGTCTCCAATGGTCGACACCCAGAGATTACCATCCTTATCAGAATCGATGCTCGTCACCGTGGAGTGTATATTCATAGGTAGTTTCTCAAAGATATGCTTTTCAAGGCTGAGTCGGAATACGCCTTTGTCTGTTCCTACATATAATCCCCCTTCGGCAGCCATCAGCGTCGACACATACTGGTTGATTCCCAGTTCGTTAATGCGGTAAGACTGTATCTGCGTACCATCATAGCGGCAAAGACCATTATCCGTACCGAACCAGATGAAGCCGTAGGAGTCCTGAACGATATTGCGTACGGCATTAGCGGCCAGCCCGTCGTTCATTGTCAGACTGCGATAGCGGAAGCCATCCTTGGCCGTTAAGGGCAAAAGACATAGTAAGGAAAGTGTTAGTAGCAGCATTCTTCGCTTCATGTTGCAAAAGTAAACAAATTACTCGACACCACCAAGCGTTTCTGCTTTTTTGTGCATCCGACATATAATTCCCATCAACAATGACAGGCCCCTTATAACACAATAGAGGCATCCCATAAGGAATGCCTCTATACACAAAACTAAAAAATATTAGTTAAAAAAACTAATTGATCGAATTTACTTGTTGATACCACGATTGTTGATTGTGGCGTTAAGCAGAATCAGATATGTATGCATCTGATCGTCTGTGAGAACGTAACGCATCCACTTCACATCGTTCTCGATAGCACGCTTAACTCTTGCATCGCAATCATTCTTACTGTACTGTGTAGCAAACATCAGTTCAGCTTTGAAAGTATTGTGGATGTTCTCAACAGCCTCCTTCTGGTCGTCAGCCAGCTTCAAGGCATCAGAGAGCTTATTCATATTAATATTCAAGTCATAAGCCTCTACGTTGCTTACGTTAGCTGCGGTCTCGTTCTTTGCAATTGCAGTTGTCATACTCAGCATTGCTACCATTGTCAAAATCATCTTTTTCATCTTTTTACCCTTTCTTTTACTCAAGACAGCCTTCATGCTGTCCTGCTTTAACTTTTTAAACGTTATCCTAATTTTACTTTTGACGCTGCAAAGGTACGACGGTTTTTGATTTCAACAAAGCATTTATACATAATTGTGTGCGGACACAGAGTTTTTATTGATACATATCAAAAATAATCAAAACAACAGCTTCCTTCAGACTTGTGGTGTTTTTTCTGAAAATTTGCCTACCTTTGCATCCTCATAATGAAACTCACAGAAACAAATATGGAAGAAAAAGAACTAAAAGCAGAAGATATACCTTGGGGATATCCTCGGTGTTTTAACGGAGAATGTGCTGACAAAGAAAAATGTATGCACCATCAGGCAGGACTGCTGCTGGCCGAAGGGCATTATTATGGACCAGCCGTTTATCCCATAGCCTGGCAAGAGGGCCATTGTCATTGCTTCTGCGAAAAGAAACTGATAGAAAAGGCTTGGGGCTTCAAGAAACTCTATAACAATGTTCCCAAATACCTGAGGGCCGAAGCACGCAAAAGCGTACACAGCTATCTGGGTAGCGGCATGAGCGCCTATTACCGCATACATAACGGCGAAAAGATGCTTTCACCAAGGCAACAGGAAGATATCATAAGCATCATTGCCCAGTATGGCAACACCGACGGCATCAGGTTTGACCACTATGTAACAGATTGGAACTTCGAATAACATGCCGGAAAAGCAAAAGTTCCCACCGTGGGAACCTGTTATTCCCAGCATGGGAACTTTATATTCCCACCGTGGGAACATTTCGTTTGCTTAATGTAATAAGGGGCGATGTCGGATATAAGTCCTTGCATCGCCCCAAAAATAATTAGAAGTGTAGTTTTATAGTCATAACGGCTGTATATGTCTTCCCATCCTTTGTGTAGATAAGCGTGGGCTTGAAGGTCAGCACGTCACCCTTGCCTACAACAGCAGTATCACCAGGAGGCAGATGGCCGATATTCAGAGTGTAGGCCCCGTCGTACTCAAAGTAGAAGACATGGTTATTACCCCATCCTGTCTGAGCACCAGCAGCCGTCATCCAGAAGCCGATACCATTGGCAGAATAATTGTAGGAAATACTACCATCGGGCTGCGTAAGGCCGAAGGCTATCTTGCCCTCTGTAGGAGTCACAGCCTCATCACCACGTGGAATGATTGCTGCAACGAGTTCCGCTGGCTGCATCTTGAAGGCCTTGGCAATCGTTTCCATCTGGCCATTCTCAAGCAGATTATATCCGATGTCGACCCAGCTGTCGTTGGCAGCATCAAGACCCGTAATATTCGTTGTTGCCACATTTACACTTTCGGGATTGCCTGAAGGGATGTCAATGAAGCCTTTTACGCCAGTATTCTCGAATTTCACGTTGTAAGGCCATTGTAGGTCATTAGTCTCATCGTCGTCCCAAGCCTGGCGCTGATAATCTGTCGGAGTAGCTACAACCACAAGATAGAGCTTATCGGTATTGGCGGGAATCTGCATTTCAGCAACAGCATCCTTGCCCTTCGCCATCGTACCGTAAACAGACTTTCCACCACAAATGGCTACGAAACCAACGCGATAGGCAGAGGATGTGTTCGTCTGCTGGTTATAAGTTGTGACATTGCCTTTTGTGTTACCGTCACCATCTACCACCTTACCAACATCGCCACTCACCAGTTCGCTACCAGGAGCCACAGCTTTCAGATTGGCCTTCACCTTGGTTCCTGCTTTAGGCACATTCAGTTCAATAGCGTTGAAGCCCGTCGTGCCAGGACAGTTGTCGTAAGTAGGTTGGAAGCCGCCGTTCTTTGGTAGCATATTAGTGCTATAGTTGGCAGCACTCTCGTTATTGGCGAGGTATTGGTGTACAGCATCGAAGTCGTAGTTTACACAACGAGCGGCATATTCGTAGTACTCATCGTAGAACTTCTCCATATCACTTCCACAGAACAGGCGGGCATAGGTTTGTATTGGATCCTCCGGGAAGGTGCTCTCTTGCCAGATGCGTCCGTATGCCTCGATACCATGCTTCTGGGTCAGGAAGTAAGGCAGCCAGTAAGAAGCATAGCGCATGAACTCATGATTGAAATGGCGATGGTGCGAACGAAGCCATACTGATACGTTGGAATTCTGTGTGAAACATTCCTCAGGATAGTCCTGGAATGACTGCCACTGAGCGCATTGCTCCCAATAGGAACAGCCGCCTGCACCATTGTCTCCAAAGCCATAGCGGAAGCCGCCATTCATACCATAGCTGGTCTCCTCGGCCTGGCCGTTAAGCAGCTTGTCACAGCTCACCTGATACTGGAACGAGTGACCTATCTCATGGGCGATAGTAGACCCAACAGGCTGACATGTTGAAGGGTTCACCCAAAGGGCGCCAATCTGGTTGTCATAACCAGATCCTGTGGCTAGCCAATCCTCCTGATAAAGCAGGTAGATCTGCATCTTATACTTGTCGAGGTTGCTCTTACCCTGACCCACGGTCACCATCTTCAGTTTCTCCACATTAGTGGTGTAGAACTGCTCTGCCTTCTGCAGCAGATCGTCGATATTGACACGTAGGGCGGCAGGCACATCACTACCATTGGGATCGTAGCCGAAGCCTGGCTCCCAGAATACGAAGAAGTGTTCACTCTGCTTCATGCGCCAGAAACTCCACTTGGCATCGTCGCGCAGCATATTATCCACACCCTTCTCAAAACCCTCATTCCATTTGCCTGGACAGATATATTTATCGAAGTTCTCAACCTGCGACTTGTCCATAGTGTGCACAGCATCTGGGTTCTGGTTCTGGTGAACGTTGATGATTGAGGTTTTATCGCCACAGCGAATCTCAATTTGTGCGTCGCGATAGAACTCTGAGTCATTCTTTTTCAGACAGAATGGCATTTTTACCTCGCCAGCATTACCACTATTCACAGTCAGCGTAAGCCATTCGATTTTCGTGTTGGCGGCACGGGTGGTCACATCGCTGACGCTGGCAGTCCACTTATCGTTGGCGGTGAACGTAATGGAACTCTCCACCTCGTCCCATTCAACAGTCTTATTCAGCTCGCTCTCCGCAATGGTGATGTTGCCAAAAATCACCTCGTCGTCGCTGGTGCAAGCCAAGAGACCGAGAGCCAAGAGCGCAACCAAGGCGCTCTTGCTCATGAGTCTGGATAGATTCTTCATATGATAGTTATTCAAATGTGGCATTTAATACAAACTCTATAAATCTGGTGGCATCACTCTTGCTTGCATAGACAAAGTGTACTTTGGCTTTCGTGCCGGAAGGTACACCGGGGGCACGACCAATGCCAACGGTCTTGTCGTCAGCGTGAGTCTCAATATAGTAGAAGTTACCATCAGCATAGCCGTTACCACTCCAGTTACATACCTTATGGTCTACGTCAACCCAGAGACCAATACCACCAGCTGTATAGCCTGATGTCGTATCCCAGTTGCCATTGTCGTCAGCAAGGTACATAGCAATATCGTTCTCTGTGTTTGCTATCGTAGCGATGAAGTCTGCCGATGTCATACCGAAGCAGGCATTGATGGCATTCTCAATAGACGTGAGGTCAAACTCGTAGCTCGCATAGTCGCCGGCGGGAATGGTGATATCCTGAATGATCGTGCCGGGGTCGGTAATCGAGAAGTTAACTGTAAAGCGGACATACTGGTCGTAGTCCTTACCGTTCACAACAGCAAAACCGACGTTGGCCGCCATCGAGAGACCGGCAGCAGACCCTTCGGGCACGTTCAGAACGAGAGCCTTGGCAGCCTTGTCGAGTTCGATGCTGGCCACACCGTCGTTACTAACGACAGCGCCATTGTTATTATACCACCAGCCGTCGCCTTTGGTCATGGCACTCATATCCCAGATACCGCGAGCTGTGTTGATGCTGTGGAACGCCACCTTGCCCGACTCGATGCCTGCCAGCATGTCGTCGACCGTCATCTTCATCTTGGTCTGAATCTGCTCGGCATAGTCTTTCAGATAGACGGTCTTTGGAGTGACATGTCCCTTGCGGAACTCCGCATTCAAGGAAATGGTGGCATCGGCATCCGCACGGAGATAGGGCGACTCGTCGGGGCCATAGACGTGCTTGCTGACAGCATCCTCTGGGTCGTCGCTACAGGCAGTGAAACCCAAGGCGATGCAAGCCATTGCTATATATAATATGTTCTTTTTCATACTTTTACATTATTACATTTTTTCATCATTATATTCTATATATCCCTATTCATCCCTTAGTTTGCAGCTGTATAGCCAGGGTTCTGCTTCAGCTTGGGGTTGCCGTCAAGGGCATCCTGAGGGATAGGAAATATGTCGGTATGGCGGTCGGCCTCGGGATCCTTGCAGAACCACGACTTGCCGCAGTACACATTCATATTGGTACCCTTAATCATGAAGCGGATAATGTCATCGCGACGGTGAGCCTCGCAAACAAACTCACGAGCCAGCTCATCGAGCAGTCCGCCCAGTTCGATGTCGTCGCCACCCTGGTAGTTCTCTACCCAGTTGTCGGCACCACCCAGTTCTCCAGTATTCTCGCGGTGTCCGTAGTTGTACTTACTGCCACCCTTCAGCTGGGCTGCGGTAACCTTGGCCTTCGATGGGTCGGCCTTGAAGTTACGGGCACGTACCTGAGTAACCAATGCAGCAGCATCGTCCTCGGTCTCACCGTTGTAGCCACCTAAGCGGAGTAGGCACTCAGCCTTCATCAGCAGGGCATCGGCATAACGATAGTAGGGTACGTCGTCATAGCTCGAACCAAAGTCACCACTCTTGATCTCATACTTCACCAATCGCCAACTCTCCATCGGATAACAGCCAGGATTGTCAATACTGTGAATCTCTCGAGTGTAGTCGAGAGGCTCGCCATCGAGAAGGATAGGACTGCCATCGAGAGCATACTGCGGACCGCCCGTCCAAGTGTTTTCCAAACGGGTGTCGCCATCCTCGTAGATATCGAGGAACTGCGGGAATACGATACCGCCGCCAGTGGCCCATCCTGAGAAGTTCCAGCGGGCACGACCGGCATTATGAATCCAAAGATTGGCCATAAAGTTACCACTGGCATACTTGTTCTCGAACACGATACCGAAGATAATCTCAGGCGAGGCAGAGATATCCTCTAAGAAGTTGTCGCTGTAGTTGGCTGCCAGAGAGAACTTACCAGAGTTGATGATGATGTTCAGGCAGTCGATACACTTCTGATAGTAAGAGTTGTCTTTCTTGTTAGGGAACCAAGCATCGTGGTTCAGATAGAGCTTAGCCAATTGCATGTAGGCTGCATACTTACTGAGTTTGCCTAACGAGATATCATCACCACACTGGTCGGCCACTTCTTTCAGCTCGTTCTCAATCCACTTGTAGGTTACCTCAGGATCAGCCTGTTCAGGAGTCCAACCATCAGGATGTACGAAAGTGGTATCCAAAGGGATGTTACGGAACAGGTCGAACAGGTTGTAGTAGTACATGGCGCGGTAGGCACGTACCTGTGCTTTGATAAGTTCGCTACTAGCCACCTGCTCGTTGGCCAAAATCTGGTTGCAGGCGTTGACGCCAGCGTAGTTGTTACCCCAGTTCACAGAGAAGTGTCCGATACCCGAGTTAAACTCATGCTTGTGCAGGGAGATATAAAGGTCACCCCAGCCGATACCGATACGGTTAGGAATGCCCCACACGTCAGAACTCTCGTCCATAATGTCGGCCATACCGAACCATCCCCAATACACGTCGCGCAAACTGCTATATACTGGAGCTATGGTAGCTTCGAGGTCGGCATCAGTAAACTCGTACTTCTCAGAGGCCAAGCGTGAGTAAATGGTCTCATCAAGGTCAGTACATCCTCCGATAGTCAGGCCTGCGGCCCCCACTATAGCGGAAACGATGAATTTGTTGTATATTGCTTTCATTGTAGTAACTGTTTTAGAATGTAACATTTAAACCAAATGTATAAGTACGGATGGTAGGATACTTGTCGCGGCTATCGATACCAGAGTACTGGGGATCGCCATTCGAGAGCTCAGGATCCAGACCATTGTATGAGGTGATGGTGAACACGTTGTCGGCAGAGAGATAAGCACGCACGTTCTTCACATACTTGTTGACCTTCAATGGAACATTATAACCCAGTGTCAGGTTCGAGAGTTTCAGGTAGTTACCATTGCTCAGGTAGTAGCTGACGAAGGTCTGCTTCTGGGCAGGCTTCAGCACGTTGCCATCAGCATAAGGAGCCACAGCAGCATCCTTCAGACGGTTATAGGTCACGGCATTGTTCTGATAGTAGGCGCGGGCCTCGTTCAGGATCTTGAAGCCGAACTGTCCTGTAAACTGCATATTCAAATCAAAGTCCTTATACTTAAAGGTATTGCTCCAGCCTACATTGATCTTAGGAATGGCATTGCCCAGGTTCTGATAGTAGGTTTCCTTATCGGTCAGCATGTTATCGTTAAATTCCTCGATTTCGCCTGTGGTAGGATTCTCAATCATCCAGAGACCGTTCTCACTGACGCCAACCGACTTCAGACCATACCATTGTCCGAGAGGCTTGCCTACCTCCATAATCTGTGTAGAGAGTGAAATAGGCTCGCCGAGATAAGCGATATAGTGCTTGTTGGCAGTCTCGTAGAGATCGTTGCTCAGACTGAGCAGTTTTGTAGCGTTGTGAGCAAAGGTTGCAGTGGTCTTCCACTCAAAATCCTTGGTGCGAACAGGAATGGCGTTGATAGCCACCTCAATACCCTGGTTACGCATTTCACCTACATTAGCCAATGTCTGGCTGTAGAGGTTTGGTGGAACAGGTACGTCATACCACCAGAGCATATCGACGGTCTTCTTGCGGTAAACATCAATGTTACCCCAGATGCGGTCGCCGAGTACGGCAAAGTCGAGACCGACATTATACTCAGTTGATTTCTCCCACTTCAGGTCGGGGTTTGGGTTCTGGTCAACCTTCAAACCCTGTTTCCAGGTACCATTGTCATAATAGTAAGGTGAACCCAGTGCCCAAGTGGTGAGCGACTGATAGCGGCTGGCAGGGACAACACCAGTAACACCAAAACCTGCACGCAGCTTCAGATTATCGAGCCACGACTTAGTGCCCTGCATGAACTTCTCGTTAGAGATGGTCCATCCAAGAGAGGCAGAGGGGAACGAACCCCACTTGTTGTTGGCACCAAACTTAGAAGAACCCTCACGACGCATAGAGAGCAGCACGTTGTACTTATCTGCAAAACCATAGCTAACACGTCCGAAGAAACCAATCAGTGTGTCGTCGCTTTTGCCGCTGCCCATACCAGCCTTACCTTCCTTCAAATACTGACCAACACCCAAGTTGTTGTACTCGAAAAAGTCGTTCAGGAAGTTGGTATTGTTGGCATAGAAGTTCTCATCGACCTGATACTGGTAGCTGTAACCCACGAGTGCCTCGAAGCGATGATCACCCCACTGGTGTTTATAGGTAGAAGTGAGTTCCAAATTGTTGGTCTTATTGTAAGCATAGCTGTGGTAGGCATAGCCTGTGCGGTACTCAGCACGCTGACCATAGTAGTTCGACGACTGGTAACCCTCATCGTGGGCATTGTAGCGCTCAGTAGAGAGCATCAGGTTAGTCTGCCAACCACGGATAGGCTCCAAGGTGATGTTACCTGTCAGACGGGTGGTCTCTGTCTTGTACTCACCAGTCTGCTCGTTCAGGATGCTTACTGGGTTATAATAATAGTTGATACCGAAGTTTTCATACCAGTTACCATCCTCGGCATAAATGGGCTCTGTGGGGTTACGCATCAGGGCCTGACGATATACCATCTGACCAGCAGCATCCACTGGACCATTCTCGTGCCAACGCTTCAGAATATTGAACTGCAGCTTCAACATATCGTTGAACATCCAGTGCGACAGCCCACCGTTGAAGTGCATCTCTTTACTATAAGTGTTGATGAATACACCCTGCTGGTCGCGATAGGTGAAGTCAGCATTGTAAGAAGTGCTCTTATTACCGCCACTGATATTGACGTTGTGGTTATGGGTGAGGGCTGTGCGCGATACGGCATCGAGCCAATCAGTATCATAACCGCGATCGGTATAGTTGGTTTTGCCAGCACGGATATCATCGCCGTCCATCATGTCGAGCTTTTTTCCGAACGAGGCCAGTGATACATAACCGCTATAGTTGGCTGTTGTCTTAGCTTCACGCTTACCTGCCTTAGTGGTGATAAGAATCACACCAGCAGCACCACGTGTACCATAGATAGCAGCTGCCGAGGCATCTTTCAGTACGTCGATACTTTCGATGTTCTCAGGAGCTACAGAGCTCAGACTGCCTTCCAGACCATCGACCAGTACGAGTGGAGAGTTACCACCATAGAGTGAGATGATGCCACGCAGACGGATGCTTGATGCTGAGCTGGGGTCGCCTGAACCATTAGAGATGGTGAGACCAGCCACTTTACCCTTAATCAGAGCGCCGGCGTCGCGGATATTTCCTTGTGCAAAATCCTCGGCCTTCACACTTGTAATAGCTGAGGTAACATCGCCTTTACGCTGTGTACCATAACCAATGACAACCACCTCGTTCAGCAACGCGTTGTCTTCTTGGAGCGTCACATCGCCGCCATCCTTGACTTCCTGGGCAATGAAGCCGATGTAAGAGACGACAAGTACAGTGTTACGATTGGTAACAGTTAAAGAATAGTTACCATTGTAGTCAGTAACAGTTGCATTCTTGGTGCCCTTCTCAGTTACCGTAGCGCCGATAATCGGTTCGCCCTTGGCATCCTTAACAACACCTTTCATTGTCACACCCTGCTGAGTAATCTCAGCAACGGCTGGCGATGTGCTTTCTGAAGCGTAGACTCCGAGAGTTCCGCCCAACAAAAGCAAACATAAAAAATGTTTTTTCATACCAATTTGTTTTTTTAGGTTCATGAATTATAAATATGTATAGTTTTATTTTACTTTCCATTCGAGAACGCCACCAGACTCTCCCTTACGAAGTTTGGCGAGAATCTTTAGACCTATGGTGCGTACAGGCTTGAAATCAACGCTATTGTAACAGTCTTTGTTGACGGTAAAAGGACTATGATCCTCTACTTCCTGCCATTCGCCTTGAGCATCCTTATAGAAGAGCTGCCACGACTCTGGGGTTCGGAAGTTTCCGTCATAATGGTCGAATTCCAGCCAGTAAACCTGTACATTACTTACTTCGTATTCTTGATCGAACTGATAGCTGATAGCCTCGGTAGAGCCCTCTTTCAGCCACCAGTAATGATAAGGTTTTGAGATATCGCTACTACGAGTGGGTTCCCATTGGTCGTTCACGCCACTCGCCCAAGAATCGACGGGAGCTGTTTCTGGAGCATCATTCTGAATGGGAGCGCGGTTTGAGAAGGTCTGCGCCTTTGAGGCAATGGTTTGAACGGGGGTTGCAACAGCCTTTGTTGGGGTATTAGCAATCCATATTTCCATCTGCTGAGGTCCGCGGTTGTTCCAAGTAGAATATGGAATAGCGTGGAACTTTACGTCTTTTATCTCGCCAGAAAGTTGGAGTTCCTTAGCATCGCCACTGAGAGTTACGATGCCATTGAGGAGATTCTGTTCGAAGTGAGCCTGAATATCAGCAGAGTTAAGAATATACTTGTTGAAAACCTTTCCGTCGCCCTGGTCTGATCCTTCAAGACAATAGACGATAGGGCCACGCTCAAGTGCTATTTTACCACGATCATCCTCGACATTGTCATTGGCAATGATGCGACGGACCTCCATCGGGAAGTTCAGTTCTATGACGTCTCCTTTTTTCCAGGAGCGTTTGATTGTAGCGTAGTCGTCAGTTTCTGCAGCCACTTTTACACCATTGACTGTAATGGTGTAAACAGGGGCTGCATCAACATATTTGTAGAGAGAGTTGTTTGTAGGAGAAGTTTTCAGCCAACTTGGAATACGGAATTTGATGGCGAATTTACCACCGCCCTTCGTCACCTTAATGCGGATTCGACCATCCCAGGGATAGTTGGTGGTTTGCTCTAATTCCACTTTTCCTATTTTAGCTTTGCCCTGAGCATAGAGGTTCACATAGATATTTTTGCCTTGCCGGGCATAAATGTATCCAGGCACTGAAGCTATAAAACGGGTGATATTGCCAGGACAGCAGGCACAACCGAACCACTTCTGGCGTTCATGCTCACCATCACTCTCCAATGGGTTGTCGTAGAAAAACCTGTCACCAGAAAGACTGACGCCACTCAATACATTATTATATAATGCACGTTCACAAATGTCAATATATTTGCTTTCGCCCGTAGCAAGGAACATACGATAGTTCCAATAGACGTTGGCGATGGCAGCACAGGTTTCACAATAGGAAGTATGGTTCCATAGTTCATAGTTAGGACCAAAACCTTCACCTTGCGGGCGACTTCCGATACCACCAGTGATGAAGAGTTTCTTGCTCGACATGTTTTCCCAGATTCGCTCAAGAGCCTCAAAATAAGCCTTATCGTCAGTAAGTGCAGCCACATCGGCCACCCCAGAGTAAAGATAGCCTGCGCGCACGGCATGCCCCACAATCTCATCTTGCTGTAGGATGGGCTTGTGGTCTTGAGAATACTCTGAAGGCCGATGTCCATCTGTACAGCGACCCGTCTCTTCGACGAAATACTTTGCTCCCTCAAGATATTTCTTGTTGCCCGTCACCTTATACAATTTACAAAGAGCCATCTCAATAATAGGATGTCCACCAGGACGATGAATCTGTCCTTCATCAGGGCCGAAGGTCTTGCATACGAGATCGGCATTCTTGATAGCGACATTCAGAAAGGTTTTCTTGCCTGTGGCACGATAGTGGGCGACGGCACTCTCAATGAGATGGCCCGAGTTATAGAGTTCATGCGAGTTTATCTTCTCCCATCTGTGGCTGCCCCACCATCTGCTCAGTCGCGTACATTTGTTGGTCACACACGTAGTCAGATAGCCGTCAGGCTCCTGAGCCTGGGCAATGATGTTAATAACAGAGTCGAGATAGTGATCGAGCTTGGCATCATAGTGCACAGCGAGCGAATAGCTGGCACCCTCGATAACCTTATAGGGATCGGTATCATCGAATGAGAAATCACCCCTATGTTCACCCTGAATCAGCCCGGCGGCGATGGCGAAGTTATCGAAACGCCCATTCACCTCGCACTCATGGAAGGCAGAGGGGATACTGACGGTACGATTCACCTCTATGCGGGGACTCCAGAACACATCATTAAGGTGTACCTGCGTAAAAGGCACCTCCTCAATCTGTTGAGCAGAGGCAGCAAGCGATACGATACCAGCACCTAATAGTAAAAAACATTGTTTCATATTTTTAGTTATATTCTTTAGATTTTTGTTAAAGTTACGATTTTAAATGCAAAATAACAAAGAAATAGCGAAACCGTCTGTCAATATCGTCCAAGATGATAAAAAAATCGTCTAAATCATGGCTGGATGGGCATTTTTGGACGATTCTACTCAAGAGTTTGGACGATATTACCTTTCCGTTCCACAGATTTTTTCTATCTTTGCAGCAGAAATCGAAGACGCTAACAAGAATGAACAGAAAACCAATCCCGTCATCATGCAATCTTTGTAAAGCTCTCCGAGTTTGCTTCGGATAAAGTAGGATTTTACTCCGAGGAAACCTCCACTTTATTCCGAGGAAATTGTAACTAAGAATTAAGAAATTTGAGAAGATGAAAAAGTTTGCAACAATCGCGCTGAGCATGACCATGATATTGCCTATAAGCGCACAAAAAGAACAGGCACATGGGTATCCTATCACCCCCGTACCTTTTACAAGTGTGAAAGTAGCCTCTGGCTCGTTTTGGGGGCAACGACTGGAAGCCAGTCGCAAGGTAACCATCCCCCTCGCCTTCTCGAAGTGTGAGGAAACAGGTCGTTACACCAACTTCTCCAATGCGGCAGAGCATCTGAAGGATCCATCAAAAGTATTCAAGGTAGGAGGTCTGGCCTTTGACGATACAGACCCCTACAAGACTATTGAAGGCGCTAGTTATATCCTACAAACCTATCCTGATAAGAAACTGGTGGCATATATAGACAGTGTGCTTGAGATAATCGCCTCTGCTCAGGAACCTGACGGTTATCTTTACACTTCGCGCACCCAAAACCCTAAAGAGCCCCATGAGTGGGCTGGCGATAAGCGCTGGAGCATGGAAGAAGACCTGAGTCATGAACTCTATAACCTTGGTCACATGGTAGAAGGAGCCATCGCCCACTATCAAGCCACGGGGTCAAGAAAATTCCTCGACATTGCCATCCGCTATGCCGATGTCGTTTGCAAGGAGGTTGGCCCTAATCCGGGACAGGCATGTGTCGTACCAGGACACCAGATTGCGGAAATGGCCCTCGCCAAACTTTACCTGTTGACTGGTGACAAGAAATACCTTGATGAAGCCAAGTTCTTCCTTGATTACCGTGGCAAGACCACCATCGTTCATGATTATTCTCAGGCTCACAAACCTGTTGTTGAGCAGGATGAAGCTGTAGGCCATGCCGTTCGCGCCGCCTATATGTATGCAGGAATGGCTGATGTAGCTGCACTCACTGGAGATAAAGAATACATTAAGGCCATTGATGCCATCTGGGATAATATTGTCACTAAGAAACTCTATATCACTGGCGGAATCGGAGCAACTTCGAATGGCGAGGCCTTTGGTGCGAATTATGAATTGCCCAACATGAGTGCCTATTGCGAAACCTGTGCCGCTATTGGCAATGTATATGTGAACTACCGTTTATTCTTGCTTCATGGTGATTCTAAGTACTATGACGTATTAGAACGCACTCTCTACAATGGATTGATTAGCGGTGTATCGCTTAAAGGCGATGGATTCTTCTATCCCAACCCTCTAGAGTCAATGGGGCAGCATCAGCGTCAGGCCTGGTTCGGCTGTGCCTGTTGTCCAAGTAACATCTGCCGTTTCATACCCTCACTGCCGGGTTACATTTATGCAGTAAAGAATCGTAATGTATACATAAACCTCTTCCTCTCTAATAAAAGCATTCTGAGCGTCGCAGGGAAAAAGGTTGGTCTGACTCAGACGACAGAATATCCCTGGAATGGCGACATCACAGTCTCTGTCGATCAGAATACAGCAGGTCAGTTCGCCATGAAGATTCGCATTCCAGGATGGGTGCGTAATCAGGTCTTACCCTCAAACCTTTACAAGTATTCCGACAACAAGCGTCTTGATTATTCAGTCACGGTAAACGGACAAACTGTTGTAGCAAAAGTTACGAATGACGGGTATTACACTATCGACCGTAAGTGGAAGAAGGGTGATAAGATTCAGATCCACTTTGATATGGAGCCACGTACCATACGTGCCAATAATAAGGTAGAAGCAGACCGGGGCATGGTGAGCATTGAGCGTGGACCGCTGGTATATTGTGCAGAACATCCTGATAACGATTTTGACATCATGGCAACCCTGATTAACCAGAACCCACAATTCCGTATCGGGAAAGGCGAGATAGCAGGCACACCCATTCAGACCCTTATTACCGATGCCCAGACACTGAACCTCAATAAATCGGGCAAGCTTGAAACTCAAGACCAAACGCTGACACTTATCCCATACTACGCATGGTGTCATCGTGGTTCAGGAAAGATGCGTGTATGGCTGCCTCAAGACCTAAATGCCACATCTCCCTCTCAGCCAGTAACATTGGCTTCAGAGAGCAAAGTCACCAGTTCGTGCGAAGTGCCTGCCATATCCTCCATCAACGACCGCTTGATTCCTAAGGATGAAAACGACCGATCCATACCCTATACCCATTGGTGGCCTAAAAAAGACTGCACAGAATGGCTTGCCTACGAATTTCCACAGGAGAGTCTTGTACAAAGTGCAACAGTTTATTGGTACGACGATGGTCCTTGGGGTGGATGTCGCGTACCTCAGTCATGGCGCATCCTCTATCAGAATGCTCAAGGCCTGTGGCTGCCCGTAACAGGAGTTACTGATTACCCCACTGACAAGGGCACAGCATGCACAGTCAACTTCAATCCTGTCAAGACAAAGGCTTTGCGTTTAGAGGTAACACTGCCAACAGACAATGCCACAGGACTCTTCGAGTGGAGTGTCAGATAAAAAACGTATCAAATCTATTCGAAATAAGATTATTATTTGCTAATTATATGGCTATTTGGGATTTTCTGATTATCTTTGCAGTCGGAATTTTCTAACTTATTATACAACATGAATAGACGAGCAACTTTAGCTGCCCTCCTGATGGTAGCCACGATGGGACTCTGCGCCCAAAAGCCTATGACTGCGCCCGCTGGCGGCAAGGCTATCAGTGACGAATTAATCGGTATCTTTTTTGAAGACATCAGCAGTTCTGCTGATGGTGGACTTTATGCCGAACTGGTACAAAACGGATCTTTCGAGTACAGTCCCGTTGAACGCGACGGATGGGGACCTGGCACTTTCTGGCGCATGATACGCCCAGGACATTCCACAGGATGGCTTGAGCCACGCATGGACAATAGTATCCATCCAAACAACCCCACCTATATGCGCCTACACGTTGAGCGCACCAAGGAGTATCATGACTATCGCGGATGGAGAGGTTTCGGTATTCAGAACGACGGATTCGACGGTATCTCGGTAAGAGACGGCAAGACATACAATTTCTCAGCCTTCTTCCGCAATATCGACGACAATGCCAAACAGATTCGAATCGCCCTCGTAGAGCCCCAGACGGGCTGGCCTCCCAAGGATCCGAAACTATTGGCTGATACTATCATCAATATCAATAGTAAATCGTGGCAGAAATACGAAGCAGCACTCTCTGTCAAGGAGTATTCCCAAAAGGCCGTCCTTCAGATATTGGTACTCGATAAGGGTGAGATTGATGTCGATATGGTATCACTCATGCCTCAGGATACCTATAAGGGGCACGGCATGCGCACAGATCTGGCAGAGGCTCTGGCAGAACTCCAACCTAAGTTCATGCGCTTTCCTGGCGGATGCGTAGTTCATGGCGGTGGCGATGGCTTCTGGGATACATATCGATGGAAAAACACCATCGGACCCAAAGAACAGCGCAAAGGATTGAAAAATACATGGGGTTACCACCAGAGCATGGGATTGGGCTTCTATGAGTATTTCCAGTTCTGCGAGGATCTTGGCATGGAGCCAGTACCCATCCTGCCTGCTGGCGTAAGCTGTCAGGGCGCCAACGGCGGTTGGAACATGTGGCCTACTCAGGCTCAAGATGCTTGTCCAATGGAAGAGATGGACGAATGGGTTGATGAGGCCCTCGACCTTATTGAATGGGCCAATGGCGACCCTGCCACCTCGAAGTGGGCCAAGATGCGTGCAGATGCAGGTCACCCAGCTCCCTTCAATCTGAAATATCTGGGCCTCGGCAATGAGGAAAAAATCTCTCCAGAATTCTGCGAGCGCTTTAAATATATATATGAACGCGTAATGAAAGCTCATCCGGAAATCGTTATCGTGGGCACAGCTGGTCCTGGATCGCATGCCAATAACCCTGATTTCCAAAATGGTTGGAAACTCGCAGAAGAAACGGGTATGCCAATCATCGACGAACATTACTACGAACCCCGCGACTACTTCCTGAACAAACGACAGTATGACAATTATCCTCGCGATCGCAAGACAAAGGTTTACCTTGGTGAATATGCTGCCAAGGACAAGAAACTGATTGACGCGCTTGCGGAGGGTCTGTATCTGCTCCATGTAGAACGCAACGGTGATGTAGTATCTATGACTTCATATGCTCCCCTCTTTGCCAAAAAGGACGCCACCAATTGGAATCCAGATCTCATTTATTTCGACAACCAGCGCACTTATCTCACTTGCAGCTACTATATTCAGCAGATGTTCGGACAGAGTGCTGGTCAGTATTACTATGGCGACTGTGTGAAGTTTGAAGGTGATGCTCCTGATGCTTGCCAACCCATGGAGAATGTACACTACGGCCAGTCAGTTGTCTTAAACGTCAAAACGCGTGAACTTTTTGTCAAGCTCTGCAATGCTAGTGACGAAACAAAGACTGCCCACATTGACTTGAGTCGTTTCAAGACCATGAAGAAACCTGCTTTAAGGTCTTACATCATTGGACAGCCAGACGACGAGAACAACTATGAAGCCCAGCCTATCTTTACAAAAGGTGAGACCTTCAAGGCTGAGAAGAAGTTCGACTTCCAGTTGAAGCCTTACTCAATGGTTATGCTGAGATACAAACTTTAATCAGAAATAAAAAAGCCCCCGCCAATAAGCGAGGGCTTTTTTCATAACCTTATCACCCTAAAGGCATAAGGTGGAAGGACTATCTTTTCACCTTTCACTTCGAAACTCTTCACCTCTACGCTTTGCTCTTCAGGCAGACCATCGAAGCCCTCAGCCAAAGTCCCCTCAGGAATCATCAGACCATTAAGGCTAATGGTCAGTTCCACGGGCAAGGCATTAACGAGTTTCAGATACTTCTTTCCCGTCTTGGAGTCGCGAACCATACTGGCAGCAATACGATGTTTCAGTTGCAGAGGAATACCCGACAACGATGTTGCCACATAGCGGTCTCCGCTATTGACAGAGAACAGTCGCTGAGTCTCATAAGCTGGCGTAGGACACACTTCTGTGTTCGAGAAATAAATCATATCAGGATCCCAATTACGATGACCATCCTTGGCCAGCATAGGAGCATAGGAAGTCATCTCCACCACATCACCGTTTCGCTCTATATCTGTGAGATATAGAGCCTCAGCCAAGGCCGTCTCTACATTCGGACGCTTTTCCGGCGTTGAAGCAGCGTATTCACCAAGATAAACCTTGGGCATATGGCGATCATAATTATCATAATAATCACGATGATGCATAAACCAACCAGTACTTTCATAATAATGCTCATCTACCATATACTGCAAATCCGAATGTTTCTTCGAGAAATCCCATCCTTCAAGATAGTCTGCGCTTGGAGCATGGAAAGGTCCTACGGTTCCACATATCTTTATCTCTGGATACTTCTCACGGATGGCGCGACAAATCATCTCGTAGCGTTCCTCGAAAACGGTAGAAATGATATCCTCGTTACCAATACCCAGATATTTCAGATTGAAGGGAGCCGGATGACCTGCATCTGCACGCATCTTGGCCCACTTCGAGGTGGTCGGGTCTCCATTAGCCCATTCAATCATGTTGAGAAGTTCCTGAATATAGGCTGACATCTGATCCATGGGGATACCGCCTTGCTGCCCACCGATACCATCACGATTATTATTTGAATTCTGACAAGGCACACCTGCAGCCAGAACTGGTAGTGGCTCAGCCCCGATATCCTCACAAAACTGAAAAAATTCAAAGAATCCAAGCCCACGTGTCTGATGGTAGCCCCAGATATTGAAGTCGGGCTTACGGTCCTGTAACGGACCGATTGTGTGATTCCAATGATATATATTTTCGAGCCCCTGTCCGTGACTCATACATCCGCCAGGAAATCGCACGAATTTAGGCTTCAAGTCTGCGATAACCTGAGCCAGATCCTTTCGCAAACCGTTCTTGCGATGCATAAACGTCTCCTGCGGAAAGAGGCTGACCATATCTATACCCGCTTTTACACCCTTTACGCCAATCACAGCCAGATGGGCTTTTGCGCAGGAGCGCTTTGCCGTAAGCACAACATCATATTTTTTCCAATCACATCCTTCTGTCTTTAACGTAGCTTTGGCCAGTACTACATCATTAGAATCGACAAGTTGGATTATGAACGACTTCTTGTCATTGTAGTTACGCACGAACATAGAGAAGTCATATTTTTCACCAGCATTCACAGCAATGCCATCCCAACCTTCGTTATAGATAGTGTCGTTTCCCAATACGGCATAGCGTGGATTGTTCTTACTCAGCGGATCAACCTGCACGACATTGATAGGCTTCGAAGCACTCCATGCCGTCGTTGCCTTCCAACCACGATGATCCTTGGATACATACTCAAAGTCGCGGTTCTGAATCAGTTCACCATAAAGACCACCATCAGCAGCATAGCTAATATCCTCAAAGAAGATGCCAATAAGTTTGTCACTTATCGTCTTTTCCTGATTAGTGATGGTTAGCACGGCTTCAACAGGCTGCAAATCAGGAAAATTCTTGGCATCCTCATACATACGTTCCTGACTCTGTTTCCCGTCTTGGGCAAGACGGTTAAAATAATCAGTTATCACACCCATCTCTGCGGCTGAGAGTTCAAACAGGCATCCATCCACCGACAGCCCATTTACCATAGCAGTATCACGTGTCCAAGCCACATCATCTATCAGGCTCTTCTCGTCTTTACTAAACTGGCGAAAATCATTTGAGGCAGAAACCCAACGTTTTTCACCACCTTTCGTCTTGAAATAGATATCGAAAGAACCATTCTCATTAGCAAAAACGGTGGGCTGCAAACATTGGCTGGTTGTCATAATTGGATAATCCTGCGGACGCCAGCTAACAAGGTCCTTTGAATAGGCCGCCGCAAAAAGCGGACTCTTGTCATTAACTTGGAATACCAGACGCCATGAGCCGTCGTTAGCACGAGCCACCGAGGGATGGTACATCCGTTTCTCAGCCCCCCAGGTACCATAATCCGACGAACAGAGTTGACCGAGTTCTTTCCAACCTGTTTCCGTCTGCTGGGCAATGTGTAGCCCAGCGCGCTCACTTGGGGAATAAATAAAAACCTGCTTGGTTTCTTGGGCATGAATAGCAATGGCAACAACAACCAACAGCCCAGTCATTCCTAAACGTATAATCCTTTTCATCGATGTTGTTTCCTATTTTGCCGGCAAAGATACAAAAAAAGCCGAAAGCGTCAAAACTTTCGGCTTAAATTCTATTTAAGCAATAATGCTATTCTTTATCCACGTGCCTCAATCTCCTTGTTTATTTCATCAAGTCTCTCATCAGTAAGAGGATACTTATAAACAAGACATCCTACAACAATCAGAAGAGCAGCAGGAATAATACAAGTAAACACCAGAATGGCATTCTGTGCTGTGGCAGAATATTCGGCAAGGTGCGTGTAATAAGCATTAACTGGTGCGCTGATGAACGAAGCCAGGAACACAGTTACAAAGATGCTCAGTACCAGCTGAAGGCACTTATTGGCCTTAAACTCAGCAAACATCTCGCCGTAAGTAACAGGTTTCTCGGGTGTGGTGGCAATTCGCTCCTTACAGCCAGTGAAGCAGTAAAGCAGAAGCACAAAGCCGATAACAGCAAATACACAAGTAACCGTAAACCAGGCAACAGGATCGATAGGCAGAGCCGACTCTTCGCTGGCCAGATCGAAACCAATCATACCCATAACCAATGGGGTAATCCAACCTGCTATTGAAAAACCTGCCTTGAAGGCCACACCAGCAAGTGCATTAACGGTAGCAGCAGGGCGATTGCCTGTACGATATTCGGCCTCGGTAATAACCTCAGGCACAAGTGCCCACATCAACGAACCGACAAGAAGTCCAACGCCAGTCATCACCTTGGCTGCCTGAACAAGGGTATTAAGACCCTCAACATCAAAGAACTTACCAATGGTGAACAAGATGGCAAAGCCAACAAAACCGATGGAGAGAAGCATATAATAAAGACCTTTCTTGCCCAACCATCTCTTAAGCATTGGCAAAGATGGCAGAATTATGAAAGCAGGAATGGTACCAATGGCCATGAACAAAGCCTGATTCCAGTCGATAACTGTATGGGCAACAATTGCAAGACCAATGGGGAAACCTGCCTGAACTACGATCTGACCAATATTGGCACATACCATACGGGTAGATGTAAGTTTCAGCACCTCGTCGTTGTCGCGAGTCATACTGGCCATAATAGAACCATAAGGAATGTTTACTACAGAATAAATCATACTCAGCGTCGTGTAGCTGACTGTAGCATAGACAATCTTCATGCCTGTAGACCATGTTGCAGCCTGAGGAAGCATCAACAAGCAGGCGGCAATCGTAAGAGGAATACCACCATACAAAAGGTAGGTACGATACTTACCTAACCTCGGATTGCGGTTATCAATATAACGCCCAACTACAGGACTCCAGAAACAGTCGATAAGACGGACAGAAAGAATCAGTCCGCTTACAAATGCCGGATTAATCTTCAATACTGTAGTAAGGTAAAGCATTAAGTAACATGCCACCGTTTGAAAAATCAGATTCTGCGCCAGGTCGCCCGACCCATAGCCGATGCGCTGGAGCCAAGAGAGCTTGTAGAAGCCTTTGGTTTCGTTAGTTGTACTCATAATTATTATTAGTTATTAATTGTTATTTCAAATGAACTCATGGGCAAACCTTTGAGTGAACGGACATTAGCCGCTATAGGATTGTCTTTCCACGCATATCGGATTATGAGAGGTGAGTGGTGAGAAGCAAGAGGTGAAGAAATAATAACACGATTGCCTTCGGCGGTTGCATCAGCATTCATGAATTTACCGTCATCGCCAGCCACCTCGAAGGTATAGAGTCTGCCGGATTGAATGGGTTGATCGAGGGTAAGGAAGATTTTTCCGTCGTTCACCTCAGACGCAATGACTTCTGGAGCAAGCTTCACCTTATTATTATATAGAAGACGGTCAAAACAAAGGCTAATACGTTCAGCTACCTCTTTCTTACGAAGGGGATGGATGTCAACCGATTCTCCCAGGTCATTGATAACCGCGAGTTCTGCACGGCTATCACTTCTTGCGACAAGGCGCTGTGCCTCACGAAGCTGAGCCCATCCGCTATTAACTGGCATAAGTTGGGGAATCATAGGCCTTGGGAAAGCAGTCTGTTGACGTCCATCATAATTAGCTAACTGCACAATAACAAAAGGCATTTGCTGATCCTGCCAACAGCTACGCCAGCTACCCATTAGCTTTTTCAGATAGTCTGCATAGGGAGCAGGATCACCCGTGTTTGACTCACCCTGATACCACACCACACCCGAGAGGGCATAGGGAGCAAGAGGATAAAGCACAGCATTATAGAGCGTAGTAGGGATATTCTGTAGTGATACATCGCCACTAGGACAATTAGGCATCTCGGCTCCAACCTGCATTTTCCACATATCACTAAGAGGGATGACATCCTTAGGCATTGGATTCTGCGAGCAGCGATCATCACCAAAAGCTATCAAATAAGGCTTTTCAGGAAGGAAGTGAACCACACCATACTTGTTGATAAAGCGAATAGTAATCACATTATCACCCTCACGAAGTAAACCCTCAGGGATATCATAGCGACGCGGAGGATACTGATAGCCTGTCTGTCCTATCTGTTGACCATTAAGATAGGTGACATCACGATCAAAAAGCGTACCGAGCAACAATCGGGCAGGCTTTCCTGCGTGCATCTTATCTATATTGACATGCTGTCGCAGCCAGATGGTACCCGTACCGCGCCATCCCCAATTGTTTTGGTTTATGGCCTGCCAACTTGAATCATCGTATTGCGTTGCCGTCCAGTTATACAGAATGCCAGGATCGGAATTCTGGAGCATCTTCTGCCATTGACGCTCAGCCTGCATATTGGCCTGCATCTGTTCTTTCACATAGTCGTCACTCTGAAAGAACTGAACGCGCTTCACGAGCATGGGATAATCTTTCTCAAGAGAGTCTTTCGATATCCATGCCTCAATAGGCGTACCTCCCCAACTATTGACGATGACGCCCTGTGGCACCTTGTTTTTCTCGAACATACGCTTGCCAAGAAAGTAGCCAACCGCTGAAAATGGCCACGCGTTCTTCTTGTTAAGGGTCTTCCAATTGATAGATGTAGGACGGATATCGTCACGGACACCGTGCGTATCGGTATCGTTCTGCACACGAAACAAACGTATCTGTGTATTCTCATCGTTATCAATCTCCTCGGTATACTGCGGATAAACCCGTTCAATATGTACATCTATATTTGACTGACCAGAGAGAAGCCACACATCACCAACGAGAATATTGTCAATCGTCAATTCACCAATAGTCATTGTATAGGGACCTCCCGCCTTCATCTTGGGCAGGTCTATGCGCCATTTACCTTCTGCATCGGCAATAGCTGTATATTCCTTCTTGTTAAATGCGATGGTCACGGTTTCACCAGCATCGGCTTTACCCCAAACAGGAACAGGCTTACCACGCTGTATGACCATACCAGACTGAAATAACTGAGGCAAAATAACCTTTGCGCCAGCGAGAGAGGTGCATAAAAGTGCAACAAAGAATAATGTGATCTTCTTCATACAATTGTTGATTTCAGTTGCAAATTTACTAAAAACTCCCGTTGAAATGGCCAAAACTTATCTTTTTATTTTGCCATGAAACATTTAGAAAAGCATCTGTAACAAATCAGAATGTCAAATGAGCCATTTTTCACTACCTTTGCAGCAAATTTCTATTATTCTTCATGAAGCAGTCATCATCACAAAAAGTATCATTAGGCGAGAAACTCGGCTACTCATTAGGGGATGCCGCAGCTAATCTGGTGTTCCAGATGATGATGATTTTCCAATTGAAATTCTATACCGATGTGTTCGGTCTGGACGGAGCAATAGCAGGAAGTGTTCTGATGATTGCAAGTATCTCCGCCATTATTGTCGATCCCACTATTGGAATTCTCACAGACCTCACATCAACACGTTGGGGAAAATTCCGTCCATGGATTATCTGGACTGCAATTCCCTTCTGTTTGTTCTACATGTTAGCGTTCTACAACCCCGGCATTCAAGAAAAAGGAATGGTTGCTACTTATGCCACCATTTCTTATGTATTGCTCATGTCGATCTATTCGTTTAACAATATACCATATACATCGTTAGGCGGTGTGATGACTAGCGACATCCATGAACGCACGAGTATTACAACCATTCGTTTTGTCGTTGTAACCATTGCCCAGTTTGTGGTTCAAGGACTGACACTACCTCTGGTAGATCATTTCTCAAAAGGTAGCACTCTGCAACATGGCTGGAGTTGTACCATAGGTATTTTTGCCTGCATCGCTCTCATTTTCTTTATAGTCACTTTCCTCGTGACAAAGGAACGCATCCAACCGCCTCCCAGGCAGCAGATAAGCATTAAGGAAGATGTGAGAAATACGGTCTCAAGTGTCTCATGGAACGCAATGGCGCTTCTCACCTTTGCCATCTTCATTACATTGGCCATGTGGGGTTCAGCCATGAATTTCTATTTCCAATATAATGTTGACCAAAAATCGCTTTACGATTTCCTTTCCCATTTTATTACTATTGAGCAAGAGAATGTATATTCCGTCGGCTTCTCTGCCTTTAACATGATGGGAGCCGTTGTTCAGTTTACTGGTGTGATTTGCTTCTCCCGATATCTCGCCAACAAATACGGCAAGAAGAAGACCTTTATTGTCTGTCTTTCGATGACAGCATTCTTTACGGCCCTCTTTTATATTCCCACCCCAACAGATGTCAGTTTGATGTTTGTACTCAATTTCCTCCGTTCATTGGCATATGCTCCAACCATACCACTGCTATGGGCAATGATTGGTGACGTAGCCGACCATATTGAATACGAGAGTCACCGTAGAGCTACAGGCTTCTGCTTCTCTGGCATCGTCCTGGCTCTGAAACTCGGTCTAGGGTTTGGCGGTGCAATTGCTGGCATCATCATCTCTATGTTCGGTTATGTCTCTGGCAATGTGTCAGTACAGAATGAAAGTGCAACCGAAGGCATTCGCCTCGTATCAAGCCTTGTACCCGCCTTGCTTTTCTGCGTAGGCGTCATGGCTCTCTATTTCTACCCGATTACAAAGGAATTCAACGAAAATATGCAGGCTGAACTGGCGGCACGCCGCCGGATGGCCGAGAAAAAAGAATACTAATTAATTTCAAAGCAAGAAAATATGAAACCGCGTTATCTTTTCCCTAAAGATTATTATGCAGACCCTTCTGCCAATGTGTTTAATGGCCGACTCTATGTTTATCCATCTCACGACTGGGAGGCTGGTGCTGCTTTTGATGATGATGGTGGCCATTTTCAGATGAAGGACTACCACGTAATTTCCATGGATGATGTGGAAAACGGTGAGGTGACCGATCATGGCATGATACTCCACGTAGACCAAGTTCCCTGGGCAGAAAAGCAGATGTGGGACAACGACGTAACGGAGAAAGATGGCAAATACTACCTTATCTTCTCTGCTAAAGACTACAATGGTGTATTCCACCTTGGTGTTGCCGTCAGCGACACCCCTGAAGGCCCGTTCATTCCTGAGCCTCAGCCTATCCGTGGCTCTATGAGTATCGACCCTAGTGTATTCAAGGACGATGATGGCCAGATATACTGCTATTTCGGCGGATTATGGGGCGGTCAGCTTCAGTGGTATCAGGCTCCGGAAAAGCTGATTAAGGAAGGCGTCGACCTCGGCCCTGCCGCCGATAAGAAGACACAGCTTTTCGCACCAGCCGATGTTCCTGCTCTGCCCAGTTTCGTCGTTCGTATGAGCGACGATGTAAAGCAGTTTGCCGAAGCACCACGCAACGTCATTGTTATCGATAAGAATGGTGAGCCTCTGAAAGCCGGTGATCCTCACCGTTTCTTCGAAGCATCTTGGATGCATAAGTACAATGGTAAATACTATTTCAGCTATTCTACTGGTGACAGCCACATGCTGTGTTATGCCATCGGTGATAATCCTTATGGACCATTCACCTATCAGGGTGTTATCCTTGATCCGGTAGTAGGTTGGACGACTCATCACTCTATAGTAGAGTATAAGGGCGAGTGGTTCCTGTTCTACCACGATTGTGTTCCGAGTAATGATATCACCCATCTACGCTCATTAAAAGTACAGCGTCTGTTCTACAATGAGGATGGAACAATTCAAAAGGTTGTAAATGAATAGATTTCTGCTCGTTTACAATGCAAGAACTGATAACCAACTATTACATGACACACCGCGACGAGCTGCTGGCATATGTCAGCAGCCGTCTTGGTGGTAGCAGTATGTCGGAAGATATCGTACAAAACGTTTTTCTTCGCCTGCTGACCACCGATAAGATGATTACCCCAGAAACCCTGCCTGCGTTAATCTACACAATAACCCGTCGACAAATCATCGACTACTATCGCCGTCACACCACCTTTGAACAATATGAACACTATATTAAGCGTGTGTGCAGCGATGAGACTTCTATGGAGTCTGTATTTTCGGCCCATGAAATCATGGAACAGCTTGAACACGGAATAGCACATCTACCTGAAAATTGTCGCAACATCTATCGGCTTCACATCTATAATGGAATGAAGGTAGGTGAGATATCAAAAGAGTTAGGTGAAGGTTATAAGTCGGTAGAGCATCGTCTTGGCGCAGCCCGTAAGGTTATGCGTGAACAACTTTTAGCCGTCGGCTATTAGCTAACGTTTTCTGGCAATCACGTAAATAATGACAGGCGCCCCTATCAGGGGTGTCACCGCGTTCAGAGGTATCACCCCGCTCTCACCTGGAAGGAAACAGATGAGATTACAAACAAGTGCCACCACAGAACCACACAACAATGTAGCTGGCAATAGCTGACGATGATTGTCTGTTGTCATCAGTAGGCGTGCGATATGAGGAACAGCCAGTCCGATGAAAGCCACGGGACCGCAAAAAGCCGTTGTAATAGCCGTCAGAACACCGGTTACTATCAGCAACCAGTTTCTGACCATGAGAATATTCACACCTAGATTCTCAGCATATCTGTCGCCAAGCATCAAGGCATTCAATGGCTTGATAAGCAGTAAAGCGCCAAGAAGACCTGCCAATGTAACAAAGGCAAAGATTGGCATGTTCGACATCGAGACACCGCCAAACGAACCCATTCCCCATACCATATATGACTTCACACCCTCATCGGTAGCGAAGAAGTTCAGCAAAGAAATGGCTGAATTAGAGATATAGCCAATCATTATACCGATAATCAGCAGCATCACATTGTTACGTACCAGCGAAGAAAAGAAAAAGATAACCACCATCACCGTCATGGCTCCGATAAAGGCAGCTATCAGGATGGCCGCAAAACCACTTAGCTGCAGCGAGCCAACAGATAGTCCACCACCAAGAAAGAGCATCACAAGAGCCACTCCCAAACCTGCACCACTATTGATACCAAAAACACTCGGTCCTGCCAAAGGATTACGGAAAGCCGTCTGCAACAGCAGACCGCTCACAGCAAGGGCTGCACCACAGAGCATCGCTGTCAGAGCCTGAGGAAGTCTTGATTGCAGAATAATAAACTGCCACGACGCTTTTTCAGTCTCATCACCCAGGAGTATACGCACCACATCTTCTATAGGAATCGATACCGACCCCATGAGCAGGTTCATAACAAAAAGCACCGCTATAAGCGGTATAAAAAGATACACTCCAAATTGCTTCATGTCGTTACTCTTGACTCTTTTCGCGTGCAAATTTACGATTTTTTTTATTATCCGTGCGCATAACTGCCATTTTTGTTGTATCTTTGCACCCATACCAACAAAATATGAATGAAATGAGACATTATTTCCACTCCTTTTTAGCAGGTCTTTTCCTGCTATCGGCAAGTCCGGCAGAAGCCACTAAACTCATAGGCCTTAAAGTGATTGACAAAGACTACCTCATGGTACATTTCCGTGACGGTGAGGTGCACTACCGCGATGACGGTACTGGTCCGAGTGCCTATCTGGGCCACTCTTTTGCCGAGGGCGACGACACGCTCATTGTATTCGGTGAGCGCCTGAGACTACCAGAAGCTCAGCAAACAGCTTTGTGGCAGATTAGTTCTACTGACGATAAAGCTTTTGTTGCCTCACACCCCCTAAAGGTATGGAGAAAATCAAAACCGATGAATACTGACCATACGCTAACTAGCGAATGCGACCACTGGCTCTTTCTTCAGTTACCACAATCCATGAAACAGGGTTGTAACTACACTGTTAATATCCCTAGTGGAATCGGTTCCGACCAATCATCTGCTACTGTATGTTTCGACATCTGGAACACCATGTCAGAGGCTGTCCATGTCAATATCATAGGTTACTCACCAACAGAGCAGATTCATGCAGCCGACCTTTATCAGTGGTTGGGCGACGGCGGACAAAGAGACTATCGTTCATGGGAGGGTCGTAAGGTATACCTTTATAATATCAAGACCAATAAGAAAAAGAATGTTGGTGTGGTCAAGTTTTGGAAACAGGCATCAGAGGCTAAAAACGAGGCTGGCGAGAAGAACCTCATAGGTACCGATGTCTGGAACATCGACTTTAAGTCGGCTGTTCCTGGGCGCTACCGCCTAGTCGTAGAGGATGTGGGATGCAGCATGGACTTCGACATTGCTTCCGACATCTACTACCAGCCTTTCCGCTACTCCGTACGTGGTTATTACTACATGCGTCTTGGCGAGCCTAAAGATCCTGAGCATGTATGGCCTGTTCCCCGTCAGCCCCAGTTCATTCCCGAGACCGATCCCAAGGGATTTACAGTTTATAAGACCGATTTTCATCCCTTCTGTCAGGAATGGCGCGACTTGCGCACAGATGTTTGGGACGAGCCCCATTTCAAGTCTCTCAAGGATTCCCGCTTCTGGCAGCATCGTCTGCCTGGCAATCCTGTGAATACAGAAGTAAAGGGTGGCCATTCCGATGCTTTCGATTGGGACCGCCATCTGGCACATGTCAGCAATATCTACGATATGCTACTGCCTTATATCCTCTCTGGCGGACGTCTTTCCGACGACAATCTGGGTATCCGTGAGAGCGGTAATGGCATTCCTGATATCATCGACGAGGCTCGCAATGAGGTTGATTTCTTCCTCTCTATCCGCGATGGCGAAGCCTATTCACAGGGTGTAACCAATCCATGTGCCGACTGGAGTGTGATGTTCCAAGCTGGCTGTACCACAATGGCAGCATGGGCTAATGCCGCCAACTGTGCTATTCTTGGCGAGGCTTTCCGTCTGCAGAAGAACGATTCCTTGCAGAAATACTATACCGACGAGGCCATCAAAGCCTTCCGCTATGCCTCCAAGCAGGAGTGGAACCAACTCGACGACCTGCAGGACATTGGTAGCATGCAGATGCGAGGCCGCGACTTCCGTCAGCTTGCAGCTGCTTTCCTCTATAACCTTACCGGTGATGAGCAGTGGGAGAAGGTTTTTGTCGAGGAGAGCATGATTAAGGGCCCACAGTCGCCTATCTTCAGCAAGGGCCGTCATGGCTTCTTTGGTGTCGGAGTGATGCATGAAGAGAACAAAGACCTCGTGCCCTTCTGTCAAATTTGGGCCGCAGCAGCTTATCTCACTTGTCCCCATCAGCGCCATTTCGCTGACGTTTACCAGAATTTGAAGTCGAGCATCAACGCCCAGGCAGAAACATATAACATCTCACACATGGCCAAACGCCCTTCACGCCGTACTGCCAACGATGATCGCTGGCAGGTTTCGCAGAACCTGCAACTGGTAATGATGGCACACTACATTGCCGACAAACCCCACAAGAAGGAACTGGAACATGTGATGTATACAGAAGCCAGCTGGGCGATGGGCCGCAATCCTGGTAACATTGTAGAGATGACAGGGCTGGGTGAGCGCCATATCACCGACTGTTACACCACTGGTCGCAACGATGGTGCTCCAGAGAGCCATCCAGGACAGACGCCTTTCAACGGCACAGAAACATGGTCGCCCGGCCATAACGGAGGCGATGCCCGCGTCATCCTGAAATACTGTTATCCAGAGTGGAACGTAAATAGCAAGGACAACAGTTGGCCACGCCAGGAATCTTATTTCAACCAGCGTTACTTCTGGGTAAACGGCGAGTTCACTCCTCGTGAGACCATGCGTGGCAAGATGGCCCTGCTCGGCTATCTCTATGCAATCAGATAAATTTTTTATATTAATCTACAATATGACGACAAAGAACCTATTTATCGCAGCCTTTGCATTGGTGAGCATCAGTGCCCAGGCGCAGAAACCTGCCATCCCCCGCGATGCGGCATTGGAGGCAAAAATTGAGAAAACCCTTTCACGTATGACACTCGATGAGAAAATCGGACAGATGCTTGAATTGAATCTCGACGTGATGGGCAAGATGACAATTGAGAATGCTAAGATCGATCGTGAGAAAGTGCGCTCTGTACTTCAGCAATATGGAAGACCTGATTCTGAGATTGAGGCTGTGCTGAAAATGAAGGATCAAGAGATCCTTGACAAGCTTGGCAACTTCCCTGTTGATATCTATCAGGGTGAGACAAAGCGTATATGGAAACTCAACGAGACGATGCTCGACACACTCATTTCAAAGTGGAAGGTGGGCTCTATTCTCAATGCCCCTGGCACTCGCGCCTCAAGCGTAGAACAGTGGCAGAAGTGGATCCAACTGATTCAGAAGAAGTCAATGAAGTATCTGGGCATCCCCGATATCTACGGACTCGACCATAATCACGGTGTCACTTATACTCAAGGCGGAACACTCTTCCCCCAACCCATCAACCTGGGTGCCTCGTTCAACACCGAATTGGCTTTCAGAGGTGCAGAGATTACTGCCTATGAGAGTCGTGCAGCTAACTGCCCATGGGTGTACAATCCTGTAGTAGACCTGAGCCGCGATCCTCGCTGGCCTCGCATGTATGAGAGTTTTGGCGAGGACGCCATCGTAAACTCTAAGATGGTAGTAGCCGAAATCAGAGGCTATCAGGGTGAAGACAACAACCACATCGACCGTTTCCATGTTGGAACCAGCACCAAACACTATTTTGGTTATGGCGCCCCTTGGACAGGTAAGGACCGTACCCCTGCTTACCTCTCACCACAGATGATTCGTGAGAAATATTTCGAGCCCTTCAAGGCCGCAGCCCTCGCAGGCACACTCACCATGATGGTCAACTCTGCCTCTATCAACGGCGTGCCCCTTCATGCCAGCTACGAATACCTTACAAAATGGCTGAAAGAAGACCTGCAGTGGGACGGCTTCCTCGTAACCGACTGGGCTGATATAAACAGTCTGTACACCCGTGAAAAGGTGGCAAAGAACAAAAAGGACGCCATCCGTATTGCTATCAATGCTGGTATCGACATGTCGATGGACCCCTATAGCGTTGAGTTCTGCATCCTGCTGAAGGAGCTTGTCAACGAAGGCAAGGTGAAGATGACTCGTATCGACGATGCCGTTCGCCGTATCCTCCGTGCAAAATATCGCCTCGGCCTCTTCGATGAGCCCAACACTGGTGGTAAAGGTTTCGAGAAGTTTGGTTGCGACGAGTTTGCCAAAGCCTCTCTTCTGGCTGCAGAAGAGTCTGAGGTGTTGCTGAAAAACGAAGGTATTCTGCCACTGGCCAAGGGAAAGAAGATTCTGCTGACTGGTCCTAACGCCAACCAGATGCGCTGCCTGCATGGTGGCTGGAGCTACACATGGCAGGGTTCGAAGGCTGAAGACCTCTCTGAGAAATACAACACCATCTATGAGGCCCTCTGCAATAAGTATGGCAAAGAAAATGTCATCCTCGAACAGGGCGTAACTTATAACGAAGACGGCGCCTATTACGACGAAAACGAGCCCCAGATCGACAAAGCCGTAGCTGCTGCAGCTCAGGCCGATGTCATCATAGCTGCCATTGGCGAGAACTCTTACACAGAGACGCCCGGCAACCTCACCGACCTCTGGCTCTCCGAGAACCAGCGCAACCTTGTGAAGGCACTTGCCAAAACAGGCAAACCCATCGTTCTTGTACTCAACGAAGGTCGTCCACGCCTCATCGCCGACATCGAACCGCAGGCTAAGGCTATCGTTGATATCCTCATTCCCGGTAACTATGGCGGCGACGCCCTCGCCAACCTGCTCGCTGGTGATGCCAACTTCTCAGCCAAACTGCCTTACACCTATCCACGTGAGATCAACTCACTGAACACCTATGACTATAAGGTTTCTGAAGAGGTTGGTACGATGGCTGGCGCCTACAACTACGATGCGAAGGTCAGCCTCCAGTGGCCCTTCGGCTATGGTCTCAGCTATACCACCTTCGATTACTCTAACCTGAAGGTCGACAAGGCTCAGTTTACTGCCGACGATGTACTCACCATCAGCGTTGATGTGAAGAATACTGGTACCAAGGCCGGTAAAGAGGCTGTTCTACTCTATTCAAGCGATCTCGTCGCCAGCATCGTGCCCGACAACAAGCGCCTGCGCGATTTCACGAAGATTTCGCTGGAGCCTGGTGAGACCAAGACCGTGACGTTCCAGCTTCCCGCCAGCAAACTCGCCTTCGTAGGCGCTGATGGCCGTTGGACTCTTGAGGATGGTGACTTCATCCTGAAAATTGGCAACCAGACCGTTCACACAGCCTGCACCCAGACCAAAGTATGGGATGAGCCGAACATCTGAATTCCCTGCTTAATATAAACAAAGGTGCTATCCGTGTTGACGGATGGCACCTTATTACTTTTTATGCGATACCCAACTGAAAGGTTTTTTGAAAAGTTAACGGTTTCTATTGTAATAATGGAAACAACAGAATTGCAATTATTCGCGGAACGCCACTCAACGACACAATACAACAGCATCCGCATATCGCCAAAGTGAAAGAAAAGGCAGAAAAACGTCTGAAGCGAACAACACCCCACCACCTAACCTTTTCTGCTGAAACTCCTTTATATAAACGGGATTTCAAGGGTTAGGTGTCTTAAAAAGAGGTAACCCACACCTAACCTATCACCTAACCTTTTCTCTGATTATCCTTTGGTTAGGTGTTGGGTTAGGTGTTGGGGCAACACCTAACCCTCCAAACCTCCTTTATACAAAGGTGTCACGGGAAGAAAGGTTAGGTGGTTAGGTGAAAAGAGAAAAAACATTTGTGACGGACTAAGAGATAGATGGGAAGTAAGCAAAGTCATAGTTTGTCGTAATGAAACTACCAGTTAGGATAGTCCAAACTCGGAGTAAAGATAGGGTTTGAACGGCATAAACTTAGCCTTTAGCATAACGAAAGTGGAGATAATTAGCCATTATTTTGTTTCATCTTGTTTCATTTTGCTTCAATGAAACAAGATGAAACAAATTTTTCTTGGTTAAAAAAAACAATTAGCTTACTTTTGCAGCGCAATTGCAATGAGTTTATATCTGCAAGGTGCAGAAAGTTTATCATTACCATAATCAAACCATTATTAATAAATTAAATAGAATTAAAAATGAAAAAATTATTTTTTATCGCATTTGCATTGATGTTCTCTTTTACTTCTGCTTTTGCAGGAGATGATCATCAAACCAGAGAACTAAACAGAAATGAAGAACCAGATGCTGGTGGAGGTGGTGGAGGAACCGCAAGAGAAACCTATGTTGTTGTTTATAGAGGTTGGTGCGGTAAAGCTAGATATCAAGTAATATATGACCACGAGCCATCTTGGTGGGATAACTTAATCAATAAATGGTATGCAGATAATACATGTGATATAATGCAAAATCCTTTCTAATCTTTTAATAATAATTTATATGCCAATATTATAATCCAGATTATTGGCAAACTTATTTTTTATGATGAAACAATTATTCTTTAGCTTATTAATATTGTTGTTTATGGGCACCGAAGTTTGGGCCCAATCAGCACTAGACACGGTTTCCTATCGATTCGTCTATGATGTTCAGGCTAGAGTATTCGAAAAATACACTAAGATGAAGACAGACGAGCATCGGCTGGATATCGGAAAGAGCGGTATCAGCCACTATTATAGTTATTGGCAAAGCCGGGATATTCATGTGCTGGATAGCATCCATCGTCAAGGTGGATCAATGAATGATTATTATCGTATAAGAAATGAGCAGGGAATCGGACCGTCTGATTTTTTCTACTTCATATTCAAAAACTATCCACAAACAGGTCAACAGACTGTAGACTATCCCCATATGGAGTTATTTCAATATCAGGAACCCATGGGACAGGACTGGGAATTTGTTGAGGGCGACACGATTATCTTAGAACATCCATGCCAAAAGGCCATCTGTCATTATCATGGCAGAACTTGGACAGCATTTTATGCAACAGACATCCCTATCTCTGACGGGCCTTGGAAACTCTGTGGACTGCCTGGCCTCATCCTGAGAGCTTATGACCATTCTAATTCGTTCATATTCAACTGTGTCGGAATCTATCAGCATGTAG